>OJSP01000317.1_pt1 | contig 70476 bp, 63 predicted proteins | sample 1599561 | NCBI WGS metagenome assembly OJSP01 (sample SAMN04168659, study PRJEB22393) | human gut metagenome | biome: human gut microbiome; feature: stool | host: Homo sapiens | collected 2014-05-12
GCCTGAAAACGTGTCGGTTGGGAGAGGCGGATTCGTGGACGCGAAACGGTTCGGGAAGGGCGTCGCGGAGGAACCGGATCAACGTTTGAGTTCGCGGTCGGGGTTCTCTTTGAGGAATTTTTCCCACGATTTGCTGCCGTGCGCCGACGCGGCCTTGCGGCCGCCGCCCAGCCCCTTGTTGCGTTCGTCGCCCAGTGCGGCGTTGAGCGGGCTGCACGACATGAAGTAATGGCACAGCGCCACGGCCATGCCGTCGGTCTCGTCGAGCTTCTTGGGGGTGTAGTCGATCCCCAGTATGCGGGTGACCAGTGCCGCCACCTGCTCTTTGGCTGCCGCCCCTCCGCCCGTGATGCACTGCTTGATGCGGCTCGGCGCGTATTCGAAGACGGGGACGTCGCGGCAGAGCGCGGCGGCCATCGCCACGCCCTGCGCCCGTCCCAGTTTGAGCATGCTCTGCACGTTCTCGCCGAAGAACGGCGATTCGAGCGCCACCTCACGGGGGGCGTACTCGTCGACGAGCGCCCCCACGCGGTCGAAGATGCGGCGCAGTTTGGCGTAGGGATCCGTCAGTTTGTGGAGATCGATGGCTCCCATGACCACCGAGCGCAGTTCGCGCCCCGTGACCTCCACGACGCCGTAACCCATGTAGTTGGTTCCGGGGTCGATTCCCATGATGCGGTAGGACTCTTTGTTCGGTGCAGGCATTTCGGCAGGTATGTTATTGTCCGAGCAGTTTTTCGATCTCGCCGACGGGAATGTGCGAGGCTCGGCCCCATGGCTTTCGGGCGACGATCTGCCCGTCGGAGCAGCGGATCAGCACGAAGGAGGGGAGGCTCTGGATGCCGTAGCTGTCGAAGCCGGTTTGCCAGCCGTCGAGATTGCTGATGTTGCTCCACGGCAGGCCTTCCTTCTCGATGGCGCGGAGCCACGCTTCGCGTCGGCTGTCGAGCGATACGCCGATGACCTCCAACCCCGCGGCGCGGTAGGTTTCGTAGAGTTGTTTGATGCGGTTCATGCCGCTTATGCAGGGGCCGCACCACGAAGCCCAGAAATCGACGAGCACGCACTTGTTGGCCGGGTCCTCCACCGCCTGCCGCAGCGACAGCGTGTCGCCTGCGGGTGTCGGCGCCGCGATGTCGCGGTAGGGTTGTCCCACGTCGGTGCGCAGATATTGTTCGATCCGGGGCCGCAGGTAGCGGCGGAACCGGTCGCAGCAGGCCGGAGGCACATCGCCTCCGGCCTGCCGTCGCCGGTTATTTCCCCAACAGCTCTTCGAGCTTCTCGCCGAGGGCCTTGCCGCGCAGCTGTGCGGCGACGATCTGGCCGTCGGAGCAGCGGATCAGGAAATTCGACGGGATGCTCTCCACGGCGTAGTCGAGCGAAGCCGGCGAATCGAAAGCCTTGAAATCGCAGACCTGGATCCACTTCATCTGCTTGTCGGCGATGGTTTTCACCCATGCGTCGCGTTCGTCGTCGAGCGACACGGCGTAGATTTCGAATCCCTTTTTGCGGTATTTTTCATAGTCGGCCTGCAAATAGGGAATCTCCCTGAGGCAGGGGCCGCACCACGAGGCCCAGAAGTCGACGAGGACGTATTTGTTGGCGGGATTTTCGATCACGGATTTGAGCGATACCGCTTTGTCGTCGGCGTTCGGGGCGGAGATGTCGACATAGGGCTGTCCCACCGTCGTGCGGAGCCGTTGCTCCATGACCTTGCGCAGGTCGGTCAGTTCGGTGCGCTGCTGCCACTCGGCGGGGAAGCGGTCGATCTCGGCCAGCACCTCCTGCGGCGTGAAGAACATCGACCCCGTTTCGGCCAGTATGATCATGCCGCAGATGTTGTCGCGGTTGCGGTCGATCGTTTCGCGCATCTGCTGCTTGTAGCGGTCGACCAGTTGTTTCTTGTCAGCCTCCAATTCGGTGACGCCGTAGGCTTCGCTGGTGTTGAACGTCAGTTCGTTGAAGGCGTTCATCGCCTCGTTGGCCGCGGTTCCGGTCGGGTAGACCTCGTTGGGATTGTAGAGGTTGCCGTCGATCGAGATGCGGGCGTTTTCGAGGAAAAACCGCACGAAGGGCTGCTCCTTGTCCCGGCTCAGATAGGCCACTTCGGGCAGTTCGGTCTTGCCCGTGAAGGTGAAGGCGCCCGCTTCGACTTTGGCCGAGTCGGCCACGTTGTGCGTGCCGTTGAAGGTAATCAGATAGACGTAGGGCGATTCCAGGCCCTCGACGTTGCCGCGAATCGTGTAACCGTCCGACGTGCAGGCACCCAGGAAGAGCAGGGCCGCTGCGAATGTGTAAATGCGTTTCATGGTAAAATGTATAAGTTCGGGTGAAAGGGCCGGCGCACGGCCGGCCGTCGTTGCGTTGCGGTCAGTCGCCGAGCAGCTCGCCGAGTTTTTCGCCGAGCGCTTCGCCGCGCAGCTGCGTGGCGACGATCTGGCCGTCGGAGCAGCGGATCAGGAAGTTGGAGGGGATGCTCTGCACGGCGTACGCCTCGGCCGCGGGCGTCTGGAACCCGCTGAGGTCGCTCACCTGGATCCACTTCATCCCCTGCTGCCTGACGGCGTCGATCCAGCGGTCGCGCTGCGAATCGAACGATACGGCGTAGATTTCGAATCCCTTCTTGCCGTATTTCTCGTAGTCGGCTTTCAGAAAGGGAATCTCGGCCATGCAGGGGCCGCACCACGAAGCCCAGAAGTCGAGCAGAACATACTTGTTCCTGCGGTTCTCGACGACCGATTTGAGCGATACCTCGCCTCCGTCGGCATTCTTGGCCGCGATGTCGATGTAGGGATGGCCGGCGCTCACGCGGAGCTTGCGTTCGGTGGCCTCGCGCAACTCGGTCAGTTCGCGGCGCTGCTGCCACTCGGCGGGGAAGAGCGCGATCTGCTCCATCACCTCCTCGGGCGAAAGGAAGGCGTAGGCGTTGTTCAGGAACGTGGTCACGCCGTAGATATTGTCGCGGTTCATCTCCACGGCGTCGGACATCAGCTTGGAGTACTCCTTGCGCAGGCTGTCGCGCTGCACGTCGTTGCCGGTCTTGGCGAACTCCTCTTCCAGGGCGGCGATCTTTTCGTCGAACGCCCGCTGGATGTCGTTCGACGGCGTGCCCAGTACGGCGATGTCGGCCGGTGCGGAGAGTGCGCCGTCGACGCTGATGCGGCCGTTTTCCAGGAAGAAATGGACGAAGGGCTGTTGCTTGTCGGTGCTCAGGTAGACCACCTCGGGCTGTTCGGCCTTGCCTTTGAAGACGAAGTCGCCCTTGGTGACCTTGGCCGAGTCGATGACCTCCACCTCGCCCGTGTAGCGCAGCAGGTAGACGTAGGGATTGTCGAGTCCGGCGATCTTGCCGCGGATCGTATATCCGTCGGAGGAGCAGGCGCCCAGCAGGAGCAGGGAAGCCGCGAATGCGAGTGTTCTTTTCATACTTATTTTTCTATCAGTTGGTTGACCGCCTTTTCCAGCGCGGAGAGCCGCTGCTGCAACTCGGGGAGGTTGCGGAAGACGGCGTTCGCGCGGTGGAACTTGATGCCCGGCAGCGCCGGCGTGCCCATGCGGACTTCGCCGTCGGGCACGTTCTTGTCGACGCCGCTCTGCGAGCCGATCTTCACGCGGTCGCCGATGGTGACGTGGTCCGCGATGCCGACCTGCCCCGCGAGGAAGCAGTTGCGGCCGATCTTCGACGAACCCGCGATGCCCATCTGCGCCGACGAGACGGTATGCTCGCCGATCTGCACGTTGTGTCCCACCTGGATCAGGTTATCAAGTTTCACGCCACGGCGGATAATCGTCGAATCGGTTTTCGCGCGGTCGATGCAGGTATTGGCCCCGATCTCGACGTCGTCCTCGATAATGACGTTGCCCAGCTGCGGGATTTTGTCGAAGCCGCCCTCGGCGTTGGGGGCGAACCCGAAACCGTCGGCACCGATCACGGCGCCCGCGTGGAGGATGCACCGGCTGCCGATGCGGCACCCTTCGTAGATCTTCACGCCGGGGTAGAGCGTCGTCCCCTGGCCGATCTCCACGCCGTCGCCGACGTAGACCTGCGGGTAGATCCGGCAGCCGTCGCCGATGCGTGCGCCCGCCTCGATCACGGCGAAGTCACCCACGTAGCATCCTTCGCCCAACGAGGCTTCGGGTGAGATCGAAGCCCGTTCCGAGACGCCCTTTTTCTGCGGACGCGCGGCGTTGTACATCTCCAGCAGCCGCAGCACGGCCGCCCCGGCGTCGTCGACCTTGACGAGCGTGGGCTTCACCTCCCGCTGCGGCGTGAAGGAGCGGTCGACCAGTACGATCGATGCTTCGGTGGTATAGAGGAACGGTTCGTATTTCGGATTGACCAGATAGGCCATCGAGCCGGCCTTGCCCTCCTCGATCGAGGAGACGGTGTGTACCTTGACCGTTTTGTCTCCGACGATGTCGCCGCCCAGAAAACCGGCGATCATTTCGGCTGTAAATTCCATCATAGCGTTATTTCGTTTGATTTGGTTAGCATTCAGAGATAGTTCTCCAATTCGATGCCGCGGGGCAGGAACTCCGCCACCGAACGGCCGAACGCGAGCACTTCGCGCACCGTCGACGAGGAGATGTCGGCCACGTCGGGCGGCGTGAAGAGCATGACCGTGACCACGGCGGGGTAGAGCCGGCGGTTGGTGGCGGCCATCGTCCGCTCGTATTCGAAATCGGTGGTGTTGCGCACGCCCCGGATGATGGCCGCCGCACCGACCTGCTGGGCGAAGTCGCCCGTCATGCCGCCGTAGATCATCGCTTCGACGCGCGCGTCGCCGGCATAGTAGTCGTCGATGAGCCGCTTGCGGTTCTCGACGCTCAGCAGGCCCTGTTTCGCCACGTTGCTGCCGATGCCGATGATGACTTTGTCGAAGAGGTGCAGCGCCTTCTCGACGATCGCTTCGTGGCCGCGCGTGAAGGGATCGAACGATCCCGGGAAAATGGCTGTTTTCATCCCTCGCTGTGGGTTTATTGTCGACAAAGATACGAATAAGTGAGGGCAGAAGCAAGCGTCAGCTTGATTATGCCGAGCGGGAGTATCTTCGGCGTCAGCCAAAGATACGAATAAGCCGGGGGCAAAAGCAAATTTATTTGTGATTTTGCCGGGGCGAAGTATCTTCGGCGCAGCCAAAGATACGAAAAGTCGAGGGCAGAAGCAAGCGTCAGCTCGATTATGCCTAGCGGGAATATCTGAAACGAAGTCAAAGATACGAATAAGCGGGGGCAATGTCAAATTTATTCGGACATTGCCCCCGCTTCGCCGGCCTACTTCGCGAAACGCACGTACTCGGCGTAGACGATCCGCGTGTGCGGATTCGACGAGACGATCTCCTGCCGCACGGCCTTCGTGCCGAAACGGATGAAGAGAAACCGGCGCGGCACGCGATGGACGACCTGCCGCAGCGTGTCGACGCTCTCGACGCGGCAGTCCGCCGAATCGCCCCGGATACGGCCCTCGACCGTCACCCACGGATCGCGCCAGCGGAACGAGCGGACGGTATCGAAACGCACGGCCGCGGCCAGCCGCCCGCTGTCGCAGACGGCAGCGAAGTCGCGCCGCGCGATCGTGTCATGCAACGGCACCTGCACGTCGATTTCGGTTGCCGTAGCCAGCGTCGCCGCGGCTTCGACCCGCCGCAAACGGATGCCCAACTGCCGGATGCGCTCGGCGTCGCCGGCACGCAGACGTTCGAATTCGCGGCAGCGCAGTTGCAGGACTTCGGCCGATGCGGCCGCTTCGCCCGCCCGCGTGCGATAGCGTTCGACCTGCGACAGAAGGGCGCGTTGATTCTGTTCGAGACGATGTGTTTCGGTGCGATAACGACGCAGGACGCCCGCCAGCGACAGCGTGACGGCCAGTGCATAGAGAAGAAGGAATTTTTTCATGAGTACGACGGTTTTCCGCACAAGATAACGCCGCGTGCGGCCGTCGTGTTTCTATATTTTCGGGAAACGCCGGTCGTCCCGTCCTGCCCGCGAGCCGGCCCGCCGCTGCGCGGAAGCGCTCCCTACCGTTCGGGAAGCGCCGCCAGTGCCGCGGCGATGCGTTCGGCCGTGAGCGACAGATAGGGCGTGCCTTCGCAGGAGGCGATCGAGCTGACCCCCTCGCAGTCGAAGGAGAAGAGTTCGTCGAACAGCCGAAGCTGCGCTGCGCCGACGGGTCGTTCCACCCACCGGATGCCTGCCCGCCGCGCCGCTTCGGCCACCAACGTCCACTCCACGTCATCGAGGGGCGCGGCGTAGATCACGTCGTCGCGCACGGCGAACAGCGGCGCATCGCCGGCCCGGCGGACGATGCCGTCGCGGTCGCAAAGAAGCGCACAGCGCGCACCGGACCGCTCGGCCTCCTGCTGCGCCCACCGTGCCGTTTCGCGGCGTGCCGACGTGGGCCATTCGGGACGGTAGCCGTCGCAGGGAACGACCGCCGCCGCAGGACGCAGGCTTCGCAGGGCATAGGTGCGATAGAGCGACACGCCGTCGGCCGTCAAGGCGTACGTCCCGTCGGCATAGAGCCGCAGCGTGACGGTCGCGCCGCCCGCCGGATAGCCGTTGGCGTGCAGCAGCGCGCCGATTTCGTCGGCGATGCGGCCGGCCGGCAACTCCGCGGGACGGCCGAACAGAGACCCCGCACCGTCGCGCAGCCGCGACAGATGCGCCGCCGTGTGCAACGGCCGGTAATCGACCGTGCGCAGCCGTTGGTAGAGATAGACCCCGCCGGGCAGCCCTTCGCCCAGGGGTGTCAAACGGCCGTCGATGGAGCAGAAGTCGGTCATTGAGCAGAAATATCAGATCGTCAGCATTTTGAGCAGCAGTTCGCGCAGCAGCTCGCCGTCCGACGCGCCGCCTGCGTCGAGTCCCTTGCTCTTGCCGTCGTATTCGCGCAGCAGCCCCAGCACTCCGAAGACCTTGTTGTTGGGCCAGCGGGGCATGGCCTGCCGCAGTTCGTTGATCGCAAAGACGTTGCCCACCTTCAACGCCCGCATCAGCTCGGCGTCCGACGGCTCGCCCGTCCCCCGCCGCCGCGCGAGCCAGTAGAGGTAGTTGAGTACGAACAGTTGCCGGAACTGCCCGAACAGCGCCAGAACGGTCACCAGCAGCGGATTCTCCTTGGGGTTGCGGCCGAAGTGGTCGGCGATGCGCAGCGCGCGCGCTATGTCGCGGCCGAGTACGGCCTTGCACAGCTCGAAATTGTTGTATTCGCGCGAGATGCCGATGTTCCGCTCGATGTCGCGGTCGGTGATGCGCTGCGTCCCTTCGGGCAGCGAGACGAGCAGTTTTTCGAGTTCGTTGGCGATCTTCGACACGTCGCATCCCAAGTGGTCGGTCAGCATCGACAGCGCCTTCTCGTCGATACGGCACCCTTTCGAGGCGATGAATCCCGACAGCCACGGCCCGATCTCGTAGTCGCGCGGCCGCACCGACTCGAAGACCGCGCCGCAGGCGGCCGCCTGCTTGTAGAAGGCCGAACGCTTGTCGACGCTCTTCTCCTTGTGGCAGACGACGAGGATCGTCGACGCCTGCGGCTTCTGCGTGTAGAGCGAGAGCTTCTCGATCTGCCGCATCTGCTGCGCCTCCTTCAAGATCACTACTTCGTAGCTGCCCATCATCGGCATCTGGCGGCAGAAGTTGATGACCTGCCCCGGCTCCGTGTCGCGCCCGTAGAGGACGATCTGGTTGAACGACCGTTCGGCTTCGCCGAGGATCGTCGACGCCAGACGGTCGCACAGCGCGTCGATGAAATAGGACTCGTCGCCCATGAGCAGGTAGACCGGAGCGAAACGGCGGGCGGCGATATCGGCCGACAGGCGCTCGAACTGCGCCACCGAATCCCGGAAACGGACTGCACTCTTAGCCATAGTCAGATGATCTCTTTGGTGATACGCAAAACATTCTCCGTGCGGTCGGTCAGGCGGTAGCGGTCGTCGATGCGGCGGCCGACGAGCCACACGATCTCGTCGCCCGACAGGAGCACGAACTGGCGCTGTTTTTCGGGCAGCGAGACCTTGCGGTCGATCAGGTAGTCGCTCACCTTCTTGCGCCCCTCCATACCGAAGGGAATGAAGGTGTCGCCCTCGCGCCAGCGGCGCAGCCGCAGCGGATAGCGCAGCAGGTCGGCGTCGAGCAGCGCCACCTGCTCCGGCACGTCGTAAGCGCGGATGTCGTCGATGTCGCACGCCTCGAAATAGAGCACCATGTTGCCGCAGTAACTGCGCTGGGTGCCCTGCTCGACGGTCACTTCGCAGGCGTCGCCGGGGGCGATGCGTTCGACGAGGATCCGTCCGCGGTCGACCGTGGCGACGTACTCCCTGGCGTAGAACCGCCGGCCCGTCGCCGCCTCGCTCAGCGCGCGGCAGAGCGCGTCGCAGACGTCGCCCTTGAAGCCGTACTGCGAACTGAGCAGTTCGTAGACGGCGAAATTGCGCGGATAGGCCGCCTCGATCCGTTCGACGTGGATCGTGGCGATCCCGTCGGCCTGGGTCACGACCTCTTCGCGCATGTGCGCGACGGCCGCCTCGATGAAGAGCTGCGTGTCGGTCAGCCGTTCGATGTTGCGGCGCATCAGGTCGGTGAACTTGGGGTTGATCTCGCGGATGCGGGGGATCAGCCCCAGCCGGATCTTGTTGCGCAGGTATTTGGTCGAGCGGTTCGAAGAGTCCTCGCGGAAGGGAATCTTCTGCGCCACGGCGTATTCCAGAATCTCGCGGCGCGAAGCGAACATCAGCGGCCGCACCACCCGTCCCATGCGGGTGCTGATCCCCGTCAGCCCGCGCAGCCCCGTGCCGCGCAGCAGGTTGATGAAAAAGGTCTCGATCGAGTCGTCGGCGTGGTGCGCCACGGCGATGGCCGCATAGCCGTGCTCGCGCCGCAGCTCCTCGAACCACGCATAGCGCAGCCGGCGGGCCGTCATCTCCATCGACTCGCCCGTGCGCTCCATTTCGGCCGCCGTGTCGAACCGCCGGTTGTAGCACGGCACGCCGTAGCGGGCCGCCTCGCGCGCTACGATCACCTCGTCCTCGTCGCTCTCGGCGCCGCGCAGCTGGAAATTGCAGTGCGCCACGCCGAACCGATAGCCCAGCGAGGCCATGAGCGACAGCAGCACCATCGAATCGACGCCGCCCGAAACGGTCAGCAGAATACGGTCGTCGCGGGAAAAGAGCCCGTGGCGCTCGACGTAGGATTGAAAACGGTCGGTCAGCATCTATGTATCGAATTAAGAATTAATCGAAGCGGCCGTGTCGTCGGGACTTGGCGCCTCAGAGATGCGGCTCTCCGAGCCGTGCGGGCCGCAGTCGCCGGCGGACGCGGCCCGCCGATGGCGTCCTCCGCAGGCTGCACCTGCACGGCGTACCCGACAGATCGTGTCATCCGTTCATTTTATAATTATAAAACGTTTACTTCGGCGGCGATCTCCACGCCGAATTTCGCGCGCACGGCCTCCTGCACTTTATGAGCCAGCGCCAGCACCTCGCCGCCCGTGGCGCCCCCGTAATTGACGAGCACCAGCGCCTGCCGGTCGTGGACGCCCACGCAGCCTTCGCGGTGCCCCTTCATGCCCGCCTGCTCGATCAGCCATCCTGCGGCCAGTTTCATGCGGCCTTCGGCGGCGGGGTAGAGCGGCAGGGCGGGGTAGTCCGTCCGAAGCCGTTCGGCGACGGCGGCCTCCACCACCGGATTCTTGAAGAAACTGCCGGCATTGCCCAGTACGGCCGTGTCGGGCAGCTTCGAGCGCCGGATCGCACAGACCGCTTCGCGGATGTTGCGCAGCGTGGCGCCCCCGCGCGCCTCGGTCTCGCGCAGCAGATCGCCGTAACCCAGATCGGGCCGCGGACGGCGGCTCAGCCGGAAGGTGACCGCCGTGATGACGACCCGCCCCCGCAGCGCATGTTTGAAGACGCTCTCGCGGTAGCCGAAGGCACAATGTTCCCGCGAGAGGATCAGCGTGTTGCATGTATCCGTGCAAAACATCTCGACGCCCTCGATCGCATCTTTCGCCTCTGCGCCGTAAGCTCCGATGTTCTGCACCGGCGCCGCCCCGACCTTGCCCGGGATGAGCGAGAGGTTCTCGATGCCCCACAGGTCGCGTTCGACGGCCCACGCCACCAGGTCGTCCCACTCGACGCCCGCTTCGGCACGCACGGCCACGGCGTCGGGCGTCTCGGCCACGACGTCGATCGACGCGGCGCGCGGGGTCAGCAGCACACCGTCGAAATCCTGCGTGAAGAGAATGTTGTTGCCCCCCGCCAGCACCGTCCATTTCGCGGGCGCCCCCTTCCTGAAAAAGGCGGTCAGGTCGTCCGTCGTTTCGAACTCGACGAGCCGCGCGGCCCGCTGCCGCACATGGAAACTGTTGCGGCCGGAGAGGTCGATGTCATAAAAATCCCGAATCATATTGCAAAGATAGGGAATTTTTATTAACTTTACCCTTGTTTCCGACGGCCGTTTTCTCGCCTCGGCATCGCCCGCGCAAGCGCGGCTTTGCCTATTTGGCTTATCGAAAACATTGAATTTCATTCTTCGTTTTCTCGCCTCGGCATAGTCTGAACTGCGTTCGGCTCTGCGCTCGGCTTATCGAAAACGTTCGGTCGAAACCGGAAACGGAGCGCAGCTTCCGCAACCGATCGCCATGCACTAAAACCTGAACCGCCTATGTTCACCGAACAGGATACGGCCTGCATCCGGGCTCACGGCCTCACCCCCGAAGCGGTGGAGCGCCAACTCGAAAACTTCCGCCGCGGCTTTCCCTTCCTGAAAGTCGTCCGCGCCGCCGCTCCGGGCGACGGCATTCTCGTTCCCGCGCCGCAGGAAGTGGCGGCCGCCGTGCGCCGCTACGACGAAGCGGCGGCTCGGCTCGGCATCGTCAAGTTCGTTCCGGCGTCGGGAGCCGCGACGCGCATGTTCAAGGAGCTTTTCGCCTTCGTCGAGGAGGGGCGGCGCAGCGAGGGGATCGACCGCCTGCTGCAGAACATCGAACGCTTCGCCTTCTGGCCCGAACTGCGCGCCACGCTGCCTGCCGGCGCCGACGACCGCACCGTGGTCGAACACATCATCGGCAAGGGACTCGGCTACGGAGGCCGGCCCAAGGGGCTGGTGACCTTCCACGCCTATGCGGAAGGGGCGCGCAAAGCGGCCGAAGAACATCTGGTCGAAGGGGCGCAATACGCCGCCGCAGGGGGGCGCGTACGCATCCATTTCACCGTTTCGCCGGAGCACCGCGCGGACTTCGAGGCGCTCATGGCCGAGAAAGTTCCGCTGTACGAGCGGCGTTTCGGCGTGCACTACGACATCGCCTTCTCCGAACAGAAACCCTCGACCGACACGGTGGCGGTCAATCCCGACAATACGCTCTTCCGTACCGACGCGGGGGCGCTGCTCTTCCGTCCGGCGGGACACGGCGCCCTGATCGAAAACCTCAACGAGATCGACGCCGACCTCGTCTTCGTCAAGAACATCGACAACGTGACCACCGACGCCCGCCGCGGCGACACGGTAACCTATAAGAAGGTGCTGGCAGGACTGCTGCTCGAATTACAGGAGCGCAGTTTCGAGTATATCCGCGCGCTCGATACGGGCGGCGCCGAACTGGCCGACATCGCCCGCTTCATCCGCGAACGGCTCTGCGTGAAGCTGCCCGACGACTACAACTCGGCCGTGCTGCGCGCCGTCCTCGACCGTCCCATCCGCCTGTGCGGCATGGTGCGCAACGAGGGCGAGCCGGGCGGCGGCCCCTTCTGGGCGGTCAACGACGACGGCACCGAATCGCTCCAAATCGCCGAGTCGAGCCAGATCGCACCCGCCGACCGGCCGCTCATGCAGCGGGCCACCCACTTCAATCCGGTCGATCTGGTCTGCGGCGTGCGCAACGTGCGGGGTGAGAAGTTCGACCTGCGCCGCTACACCGACCCGCAGACGGGCTTCATCTCGTCGAAATCCTACGCCGGCCGCGAACTGCGGGCGCAGGAGCTGCCCGGACTGTGGAACGGTGCGATGGCGCACTGGAACACCGTGTTCGTCGACGTTCCCGTCACGACCTTCTCGCCCGTGAAGGTCGTCCTCGACCTGCTGCGGCCGCAGCACCAATAAGCGTTCGATATCGATCGTTGAAGCGGCTACGGAAAACAATTCGCCCCTGCCATTGCGGCAGGGGCGAATCGTTGGTATGATATTCTGAACGAAAATCATTCCTTTACGCAACGAACTGCGAAAGCGAAAGAGGGATTGGCCACGGCAAAATGGGCGTTCACAACATCCTGCATATATTGCATGTAAGCCCGTTGAGGAGCACTAATGATCAAGCCCATTTCGATCAGCTCCTCCTCCGAATAAGGGGGATTCATGTCTAATATTCCCATGGGATCTGATATCATGTAGCTGCAATTCCAAACCGTAAAAGCGGGAAACCCCTTGATGTTTTCGCCGGTATCGAACATGCGTCCGTTATTCATCGCGGGGTACCATGCGGTCTTGCCCTTGTAGGTATAAGTCGCCCCGCTCTCGTCTTCGAGAATCTTCAGATCGGAGAAAAAGTTACCCCAGCTCTTCTCCGAAGGCAACCGATAGCCGGCAGGACAAGGATCGTAGTTCGTTTTCGTTTCTCCCCAAAGCGACTGATCCTCTACCGTCCAGTTGCAGGTCTTCTGATCCGCAAAGAATGTAGTAGGTGCCGCCAATGATCCGGCAACCGACGTCAATGATTTCGAAACGTCCCAAAAGAAAAATAGTTCCGGATTCATTATCGTCCACTTGCGGGCTTCGTTGAATACTTCTTCTTCGCCCCATTCGTCGTCATAACCGGCATAAATGGGCACATTGCGCCCCCATTGGTAGAGGATATTTCCCCATGTCGCCTCTCCATCGGTCAGGTCGGCGGCAGTCGCGCCTAAAAAGCGGTCGAGGAAAACGCCGCCGTTTTCATACTCCATCTCTTCCGGCTGTTCGGTACACCAGATAAGCCATACCCAAATGCTTTTTCCGGTTGCATCGAATGCGGCGATTACGGCATTGCCCCGTTCTCCGGTCGTCGTAAAGCGGATCTTTCCACCGGCATATGCGACATTGTCAAGTAGTTTCTGTTCCTTGTCGTTTTCATCCGCCTTCGTCGCCCAGATCCAGTTCGCCGAAGCAATTCCGTCGATCGGAGTTCCGTCGACCTTTTCGGGAGTGAAAGAATAGGTTCCGGCCTTGGAGACGATATAGGTATTTGCTCCCTGCCCTAAATCAATTGCAGGATCTTTCGCCGTAGTGATTTCGGCAGTGTCCGATGCAACGGTTCCTTCCTTGCTCCTCACGGCTGCGATAACCACGTAGTCCGTGTCATAGTCCAGCCAGTCGATGACAATGGTCGAAGGTTGCGTCGCATCTATCTGAATTCCCTTTTCGAGCACCTCTTCCGCCGTGGGCTTGCTTCCCCCCCCCTCGGCGATGCAGGTATATGCCGCAGCTACGGCATTTTCTGGCGTAATCGTTATCGAAATGTCTTTTTCACCGACAGGATCGGAAATCGTTACAGAGGGTTGGCCCGTCCAATCTTTCTCTTCCTCGTCGCTATTGGAGCAAGAGGTGCATACGCTTAGTAGAATGCCAAGACATGTAAAGGATAATTTTTTCATAATCATTTGGTAATTAATATATTATAAATAATAAATAAAAGGATAATTCGTGCAAGCCGTCTTGATGGCAAATTTAAGAAATAATATTAATAATTATGCTTTTTTGGGGGAGTTATTGAGTATTTGATTGATTCCGATTTATTTTTGCCCGATATGACAGACGAATTGTATTGCAAAGCACCCTCTGGCGTGCACTTGGTTGCAATGCGAAAGTAGTTGTTCCCGATAGGAGAATCATTCGAAGGAGATTCGTTGAACGCTGCGTGAAAATAGATTCCTGCAACGGCGGCCCGTTGCCGTTTTCCTGCGGTTGAAAACGGTCGCGGTTTGTTCAAAAAACGGCCTATGTTGTTCAAAAAGTAAAACCTTCATACTACTTTCGAAGGACAAGCGTTTCCTTTCGAAACAAAATGGATGTAATTTGTACGATTCCGGCGCAAAAGTGTCCTAAACCAGCAAAAAACGACCTTTCGCTTTCGGACAACTTCGAAAAAAATGCCTATCTTTGACTTCGTCTTAGATACTCCGCCTCGGCAAAAGCAAATGAAATTTGCATTGCACTCGGCTTAGTCGTATCTTTGGCTGACGTCTTAGATACTCCGCCTCGGCAAAAAGCAAATGAAATTTGCATTGCGCTCGGCTTAATCGTATCTTTACCGGATAGGCGTTTGTACGAGAAATTATTGAATTACGATAATCAGAACACTATGGAGAACAAACTTCAACAATTGACCCAGAAGCTCTACGACGAGGGGCTGGAGAAGGGTCGCGCCGAGGCCGAACGTCTGGTCTCGGAAGCGAAGAGCGAAGCCGCCAAGATCATCGCCGATGCCAAGGCCGAAGCCGAGGCCATCGTGAAGGCCGCCGAGGCCAAGGCCGAAGATACGGCCAAGAATTCGATGACCGAGATCGCACTGGCGGGCAAACAGGCCGTCGCCCGGATCAAGGAGGAGATCTCCTCGCTGATTGCGGCCGAGAGTACCTTCTCCGCCGTGAAAGCCGCCAATCTGGATCCCGAATTCGTCAAGGCGATGCTGCTGAGCGTCGCCCGCAACTGGAACGGCGCATCGTCGTCGAAGGTCGAACTGCAAGCGCTGCTGCCCGAAGCCGAGCGGGCGAAGTTCGACGCTGCGTTCGCCGCTGCGGCCAAGGAGCTGCTCGAAGCGGGCATCGAAGTGGGTTATTCGAAGGAGGTACGCACCGGCTTCAAGGTGGGCGCCAAGGGCGGCAGCTATTACATCTCCTTCTCGGACGACGATTTCGAGGCACTGTTGAAGGAGTATCTGCGCGGCAAGATCTCCGAACTGCTGTTCAAAGCCTGACACCGCCATGTTCGATACCAACTATTATTGTCTGGTAGCTGGACTGCGGGAGTACTCGCTCGACGGTGGCGCGAAGGGATTCGATCCGCACGCCATCCTCGACGAGATACTCCGCGAGCTGACGCCGCGCGACCTGCGCGCCGTCAGGCTGCTCTACGGCTATTACGACTGCAAAAACCTGATCGCCCTGCGTGCGGGCAGTCCGGCGCACGATCCGCTGGGCAACTTCGCGCGCGAACGGCTCAAGGAGGAGACGGAACACCCGCGCCTGCTGCCGCACGCGATCGGACTGGTGCTGGCGGCCTATGCCCGCCCCGACGGGGAGGAGGCCGAGGAGGTGGATACCTCGCGCCCCTTCGAACAGGCGCTTTTCGAAGCCTATTACGGACTGTGCGCCGCGTCGCCGAGCCGTTTCCTGCGCGAGTGGAGCGATTTCGACCGCACGCTGCGCAACGTCGCGGCGGCCACGACGGCCCGTGCCGCGGGGCGTCCCGTCGACGGGCACGTCGTGGGTAACGACGACGTGGCCGAGCAGCTGCGCCGTTCGTCGGCCTCCGACTTCGGCCTGCGGGGCGAACTGCCCTACATCGATGCGGTGATCGCCGCCGTGAACGACGAAAGCAACCTGCTGGAAAAGGAGCACAAGATCGACCGCATCCGCTGGCAGCAGGCCGTCGATCTGGCAGCCGAAGACTACTTCAACGTGAACGCCGTCCTCTCGTACCTCGTGCGCATCAATCTGGTGGCACGCTGGACGCAGCTCGACGAGACGCGCGGCCGCGCCATGCTCGGACGGCTGCTGCGCGAACTGGACGGCAAGGAATTGATAAATAACAAATAGTCAGATATGAAAACTACAGGACGTGTAAACGGTATCATCTCCAACATCGTCATCGTCAAGGCGGACGGGCCTGTGGCCCAGAACGAGATCTGTTACGTGTGGACGGGCGATACCAAAATGATGGCCGAGGTCATCAAAGTCATCGGCGACGACGCCTATGTGCAGGTTTACGACAGCACGCGCGGTCTGAAAATCGGCGACCGGGTCGAATTCGAAGGCCACATGCTCGAAGCGACGCTGGCTCCGGGTCTGCTGTCGCGCAACTACGACGGATTGCAGAACGACCTCGAAAAGATGGATAGTCTCTTCATCGAACGCGGTTCGATCACCGACCCGATCGATTTCGATAAGACGTGGGAGTTCACGCCGCTGGCCAAGGCGGGCGACAAGGTCTCGGCCGCTTCGTGGCTGGGCGAGGTGAAGGAGCAGTGGATTCCCCACAAGATCATGGTTCCCTTCACGATGACGGGCAGCTATACGGTCAAGAGCGTCGCTGCGGCGGGCTCCTATAAGGTCACCGACACGGTGGCCGTCCTGACCGACGCCGAAGGCGGCGACCACGAGGTGACGATGGTGCAGCGCTGGCCCGTGAAGCAGGCGATCCGCAGCTACGTCGAGAAACCGCGCCCCGACCGCATCATGGAGACGGGCGTGCGTGCGATCGACACCTTCAACCCGCTGGCCGAAGGCGGTACGGGCTTCATCCCGGGGCCGTTCGGCGCCGGCAAGACCGTGTTGCAGCATGCCATTTCGAAACAGGCCGACGCCGACGTCATCATCATGATCGCCTGCGGCGAGCGCGCCAACGAGGTGGTCGAAATCTTCAAGGAGTTCCCCGAACTGATCGACCCCCATACGGGCCACCCCCTCATGGAGCGTACGATCATCATCTGCAATACGTCGAACATGCCCGTCGCCGCGCGCGAGGCGTCGGTCTACACGGGCATGACCATCGGCGAATACTACCGCGCCATGGGACTCAAAGTGCTCGTCATGGCCGATTCGACGTCGCGCTGGGCGCAGGCGCTGCGCGAGATGTCGAACCGCCTGGAAGAGCTGCCCGGTCAGGACGCCTTCCCGATGGACCTCTCGGCGATCATCTCGAACTTCTATTCGCGGGCCGGTCTGGTGCGCCTAACCAACGGACAGACGGGTTCGGTGACCTTCCTCGGTACGGTGTCGCCCGCGGGCGGCAACCTCAAAGAGCCGGTCACGGAGTCCACGAAGAAGGCGGCGCGCTGCTTCTATGCCTTGGCGCAGGCGCGTGCCGACTCGAAGCGTTATCCCGCCATCGATCCGCTCGACTCCTACTCGAAATATCTGGAATACCCCGAAATCCGCGAATACCTCGACGCGCACATCGGCAAGGGCTGGGTGGACAACGTCTATGCCGGCAAGACGCTCGTGCAGCGCGGCAAGGAGGCCAACGACCAGATCAACATCCTGGGCGACGACGGCGTGCCGGTGGAGTACCACGAACGATTCTGGAAATCGGAGCTGATCGACTTCGTGATCTTGCAGCAGGACGCCTTCGACGACATCGACGCCAACTGTCCGCTCGAACGCCAGAAGATGATGTTCGAGATGGTGCTCGACATCTGCAACAAGACGTTCGACTTCGCCGATTTCGAGGAGTGCTCCAAGTTCTTCAAGACGCTGATCAACCTCTTCCGCCAGATGAACTACGCGGAGTGGCAGTCCGAGAAATTCGCCGACTACCGCTCGCAGATCGAGGCGCTCGTAAACGAACAGCTCAACAAATAAGACCGAAGCTATGACAACACGTGCATTTCAAAAGGTATATACCAAGATAGACAACATTACCAAAGCCACCGTGACGCTGCGCGCCTCGGGCGTGGGCAACGACGAGCTGGCCACCGTGGGCGGCAAGCTCGCCCAGGTGGTGAAGATCATGGGCGACAACGTGACGTTGCAGGTCTTCGCCGGCACCGAGGGGCTGGCCACCGACTCCGAAGTGGTCTTCCACGGCGAGCCGCCCAAGCTCAAAGTGTCGGACAACCTGGCCGGCCGCTTCTTCAACGCCTACGGCGAACCGCTCGAAGGCGGCGAGCAGATCGAGGGCGAGGCGCGCGAGATCGGCGGCCCGACGGTGAACCCCTTCCGGCGCAAGCAGCCTTCGGAGCTGATCGCCACGGGCATCGCCGGCATCGACCTCAACAATACGATCGTCACGGGACAGAAGATTCCCTTCTTCGCCGATCCCGACCAGCCCTACAACGCCGTGATGGCCAACGTGGCGCTGCGTGCCAAGGCCGACAAGATCATCCTGGGCGGCATGGGCCTCACGAACGACGACTTCCTCTACTTCAAGCAGGTCTTCGAGAACGCAGGCGCGCTCGACCGCATCGTCTCGTTCGTCAACACGACCGAGAACCCGCCCGTGGAGCGGTTGCTCGTGCCCGACATGGCGCTGACGGCCGCCGAGTATTTCGCCGTGGACAAGGGGCAGAAGGTCCTGGTGCTGCTCACCGACATGACGCTCTATGCCGATGCGCTGGCGATCGTCTCGAACCGCATGGACCAGATTCCCTCGAAGGACTCGATGCCCGGCTCGCTCTATTCGGATCTGGCGAAGATCTACGAGAAGGCTGTACAGCTGCCCAACGGCGGTTCGATCACCATCATCGCCGTGACGACCCTCTCGGGCGGCGACATCACGCACGCCGTCCCCGACAACACGGGTTATATCACCGAGGGCCAGCTCTTCCTGCGCAACGACTCCGACACGGGCAAGGTCATCGTCGACCCGTTCCGTTCGCTGTCGCGCCTCAAACAGCTCGTCATCGGCAAGAAGACCCGCGAGGATCATCCGCAGGTGATGAACGCCTGCGTGCGCCTCTACGCCGATGCGGCCAACGCCAAGACGAAGCTGGAAAACGGTTTCGACCTCTCGGACTACGACGAGCGCGCGCTGAAATTCGCACACGACTATTCGGAGAAGCTCCTTTCGATCGACATCAACATCGACATCGACCAGATGCTCGACACGGCGTGGAGGCTCTTTGCGGAGTACTTCACCAAGACCGAGGTGGCCATCAAGGAGGAGCTGATCCAAAAATACTGGAAGGAGTAACCGCTCATGGCAATCAAATTTCAATATAACAAGACTTCGCTCGGCGATCTGGGCAAACAGCTCAAAATGCGGCAGAAGGCGCTCCCTACGATCAAAAGCAAGGAGTCGGCGCTGCGCTCCGAGGTCAAGAAAGCGAAGGAGGCCGCACAGGAGTTCCGGTCGCAGCTCTCGCGCCTCGAGGCCGAGTACGACTACATGGTCTCGCTGTGGGGTGAGTTTGATTGTGACCTGCTGCGAATCGCCGACATCGAGCTGACCGAACAGAAGATCGCGGGCGTCCGCACGCCCGTGCTCCGGGAGATCGTCTACGAAGAGAAGCCCTACGACCTCTTCTCGTCGCCCGTATGGTACGCCGCCGGGATCGACCTGTTGAAGCGGCTGTCGAAGCTGGGCATCGAGTACGAACTCTTCAACCGCAAGATGGAGCTGCTGGATTTCGCACGCCGTAAAACCACTCAGAAGGTCAACCTCTACGAGAAGGTACAGATTCCCGGTTACGAGGATGCCATACGCAAGATCAAACGATTCCTTGAGGACGAGGAGAACCTCTCGAAATCGGCACAGAAAATCGTAAAAACCAAACAGCAACAGGCCGGGGAGGGGCAGATGTCATGATCGCCAGGATGTCGAAATACGACTTTATTCTCTACGCCGGTCAGAGCGACGACTTCATCGAACGGCTCCGCGAACTGGGGCTGGTCGACGTGACCTGCCGGGGCTGGGAGCCTTCGGAGGGCGACCGGCAGCTCGTTACGGCGATCGAAGGCCGCACCAAGGCCCTCGCGGCGCTGGAACGGTTCCGCAGTTCGGAGCATTTCGACGCGGCGGCCCGCCCCTTCGCATCGGGCGACGAGGCCTACGAACGCTACGGCCGCACGGCACAGGAGCGCGCGGCGTTGCGCACCGAGATCGGACAGACCGAAAAGGCTGCCGAGGAGGCGCGCCCGTGGGGCGACTTCTCGGCCGGGACGTTGCAGCGGCTCGCACGGCGTGGCGTCGTGCTGCGCTTCTTCACCGCGCAGCGGGATGCGTTCGAGAAATCGCGCGACGCCTGGAACGAACAGGCTCCCGTGGAGGTGATCCACGAGACCTCTTCGACGGTCTGGTTCGTCGCCGTATCGCACGAAGGCGCCGAACTGTCGTTCGACGCGCAGGAGGTGAAGGCCCCCGCGATGACGGCGCACGACGCCGAGGTGAAGGTCGCCTCGCTGCGAAGCCGTCTGAGCGCCACCGACGCCGAGATGTCGCGCGCCGCGGCGTCCGCCGCACTCATCGAGCGCGACTGCAACCGTCTGCGCGAAGAGTTGCAGCGGGTGAAGGTGACGGCCACCGCCGAGGCGGCTGCCGACGGCACGCTGCTGGTCATGGAGGGATGGGCCGAACGGGAGACGTCGGATCGGGTGGACGCCCTGCTGGACGAATATCCCAACGTGCTCTACATCAAGAGCGACCCCACGCCCGAAGACGAGACGCCCGTGAAGCTGAAAAACAACCGTTTCGCGCGCATCTTCGAGATGGTGGGCGACATGTACGCCCGCCCGAAATACGGGACGATCGACCTGACGCCCTTCTTCGCGCCCTTCTACATGCTCTTCTTCGGCATCTGTCTCAACGACGCCGGCTACGGACTCATCCTGCTGGCGATGGGAATGGCGATGCTTTGGAAATTCAAGGGGGGCACGATGCGCCGCGCCGCATGGTTCGCCACGATGTGCGCTGCCGCCACCGTTGCCGTGGGTCTCTTCTGCGGATCGTTCTTCGGACTCTCGCTCAAGGAGTACTTCCCGTCGGTCCCTTTCTTCGACTTCCAGGGGCAGTTCTTCTCGTGGGCGCTGGCGCTCGGGCTGCTGCAAATCCTCTTCGGTCTGTTGTTGAAGATCATCCTCATCAGTGCCACGACGGGATTCCGCTATGCGCTTTCGACGCTGGGCTGGTTCCTCGTCATCCTCGCGGGGAGTCTGGCCGCAGGACTTCCGATGCTCGATCCGGCGTGGGGCATTCCGGGATTCACCACTTCGTCACCCGCCTTCTACGGCGTGGCGGCCATCGGTGCGGTGCTGATGCTTTTCTTCAACTCGCCGGGCAAGAACCCGTTCGTGAATTTCGGAACCGGACTGTGGGATACCTATAATAATATAACGGGCATCCTTTCCGACGTGCTGTCGTACATCCGTCTGTTCGCCATCGGCCTCTCGGGCGGTGTGCTGGCGCTGGTCTTCAACTCGCTGGCTACGGGGCTGAGCCCCGACATTCCGATCGTGCGCGAGATCGTCATCGTGCTGATCCTGCTCGTCGGACACGGCATCAATCTCTTCATGTCCTCGATCTCGTCGTTCGTCCATCCGATGCGACTCACCTTCGTGGAGTTCTACAAAAACGCGGGATTCGAGATGAGCAACCGCTCGTTCGACCCCTTACGCAAACTGAATTAAACCGATAAAACAATAAAAAAATCAATTCATTATGGAAACAACAGCATTGGTAATGGCCTATGTCGGCGTCGCGCTGATGGTAGGTCTGGCCGGTATCGCATCGGCCATCGGAACTTCGATCGCCGGACAGGCAGCCGTAGGCGCCATGAAAAAGAACGGCGGCGCATTCGGTAGCTACATGATCCTTTCGGCTCTTCCGGGCTCGCAGGGTCTTTACGGTTTCGTCTGCTTCTTCATGGTGCAGGGCTTTTTGGCCGCACCTACGCCTGTGCAGGGTGCCGCCATTCTGGGCGCCGGTATTCTGGTCGGCATCGTCAATCTGGCGGCTGCCATCTATCAGGCTAAGGTTTGCGCCAACGGTATCACCGCAATCGGCAACGGCCACGACGTGATGGGTAAGACGCTGATCCTGGCCGCATTCCCCGAGCTCTACGCCATTCTGACGGTTGCCGCGACGTTCCTGATCTCGAACATCATCCGCTAAGGGTACGATCGTATGGATTCGAAGGGCGCTCCGGCGCCCTTTTTTCATGTGCCAGGATGCGGAGGCGCAGTCCGTAACGGCTTTGTGTTACACCTGCGGGAGCGGAGGTCCGACGAAGGCCGATTTTGCCGCGAGAGCCCGCTCCGGTCCCCGGCGATTTTGAAATGTCGCGATTTCTGCGTATTTTGCGCTCCGAACAAGAATTTCCCCATGAAGAAGAGTTACGAAGAGATCAATGAAAAGATCCGTCAGGGCAAAGCCGTCGTCCTGACCGCCGAAGAGGTGTCCCAACTGGCGCGCACCCTTTCGCCCGCCGAGATCGTCCGGCGCGTGGACGTCGTCACGACCGGTACGTTCGGCGCGATGTGCTCGTCGGGCGCCTTCCTCAACTTCGGCCACGCCACGCCGCCGATCCGCATGGAGCGCATCGAGCTCAACGGCGTCCCCGTAAGCGGCGGCCTGGCGGCCGTCGACACCTTCGTAGGCGCCACCGACTGCGATCCGGCGCGCCCCGCCTACGGCGGCGCCCACGTCATCGAGGAGCTGGTGGCCGGCCGCAGCGTCACGCTGGAAGCCTGGGGCAAGGGAACCGACGACTATCCGCGGCGCCATATCCGCTCGCACGTCACGCTCGACGACATCAACGAGGCGATCCTCTACAACCCGCGCAACTGCTACCAGAACTACAACGCCGCGACCAACTCTTCGGAGCGGATGCTCCATACCTACATGGGAACGCTGCTGCCCAAACTGCGCAATGTTTCGTACAGCACCGCAGGCGAGCTGTCGCCCCTGCTCAACGATCCCACGTGCCGTACGATCGGCATGGGCACGCGCATCTTCCTCTGCGGCGCACGCGGCTACGTGAGCTGGCAGGGCACGCAGTTCAACACCTCCAAACCCGTCAACGAGCACGGCATTCCGATCGGCGGCGCGCGCACCGTGGCCGCGATCGGCAACCTGCGCGAGATGTCGACCGACTACCTGCGCGCCGCCTACTACGAGAAATACGGCGTGAGCCTCTTCGTGGGCGTGGGCATCCCGATCCCGCTGCTGGACGAGGAGCTGGCGCACGACGTTTCGATCCGCAACGAACAGATCACCACCAACATCCTCGATTTCGGCGAGGAGGAGCGCCCGATCGGGCAGACCAACTACGCCGAACTGCGCAGCGGTTCGATCGAGGTGCGGGGGCAGCGCGTGCGCACGGCTCCCGTGGCGAGCCTGCGCAAGGCGCGCGAGATCGCCGAAACGCTCAAAGGCTGGATCGCCCGCGGCGAATTCCTCCTCACGGAACCCGTACAACCCATGCCCGCCCATTCGACGGTCAAGGGGCTGAAAGCCGACGACGAATAACCGCTAACAAGGAAAAGCACATGACGACCAAAGTAATTCTCTATTTCCCGTCGGACGCCACCGACAAGGCGGTTACCTACGATCTGGTGAAGCGTTACGACCTGCGCATCAACATCCTGCGCGCCGAAATCGAGGCGGGACGTTCGGGTTCGCTGCTCGTCGAACTGACGGGCGAGGAGTCCATGGTGCGCGAAGGCGTCGCCTACCTCGAACGCAACGGCGTCACCGTAAGCCCCGTGGCGAGCAAGATCGCCTACGACCGCGACCGCTGCATCGACTGCGGCAACTGTGCGCTGGCCTGCTTCCCGCAGGCGCTTACGATCGGTGCGCCCGACTGGCGGCTGCATTTCGATCCCGAACGCTGCATCGCCTGCAAACTCTGCCTCAAAAGCTGCCCTCTGGGCCTCTTCCATATCGAATTCACCGAAGCCTGAGCCGTGGAGTACGTCGAGCGGCGCTACCGGAGCCGCATGGGGCGGGATGCGGTCGTGTTCACCGTCTCTCATCGCGAAAGCGACCTGTGGATCGCCGTCGACCGCGGCGATGCGGCCGTCATGGCCGCCCGCACGGAACACTTTCTGCACGAACTGCGCGTGCGGCTCGACCGTTACCTCGATTGCGACCCCGCCTACCTGCGCGCCCTCGTTCCCTGTCTGCCGCGACCCGACGCTCCGCCTCTGCTGCATGAAATGGCCGTGGCGGCCGCTACGGCAGGCATCGGGCCGATGAGCGCCGTAGCCGGAGCCTTCGCCCGCGAGACGGGACGGATGCTGCGCCGCGAATTCGGCGTCGGCGAGGTGGTCGTCGAAAACGGCGGCGACATCTACGCCGACGTGCACCGGCCGCTCGACGTGGCGCTCTTCGCCGGAGAGTCCCCCCTCTCGGAACGGGTCGGACTCCACATTCCCGGCGGAGCCTTCCCGCTGGGTATCTGCACCTCGTCGGGGACCGTTGGGCCGTCGCTCAGCTTCGGCCGTGCCGATGCCGTGATGATCGTCTGCCGCGACGTGCTGCTCGCCGACAGCTATGCCACGGCGTGGGCCAACCGCGTCCGCACCGAGGAGGATACGGGCTCCGTCGTCGAACGGGCCTGCCGCGTGCCGGAGATTCTGGGGGCGATGGCCGTCAAGGGCGAACGGCTGGCCGTCGGCGGCACGTTCGAGCTGCGGCTGTTCGGAGAAGCCCGGGATTTTTAAAAAATCGTTCCGCCTGACGATTTCGCGCCAAACTCCCCCTTTCCGCTTTCCATCCGTTGCGAATTATGCCTGAAAAGATGATACTTTGCGATCTATCCGGATGTAAACCGTTACAGTTCCGCAGCGAAAAAAGAGGCCGGACGGAGGATATACTTTTCCAAAGATTACAGAGTTTCTGAAAAAATACCTATATTTGTCGGTACTTTCCCTAACGACACGGTGCGGGAAAGGCACGACCGGACGAGAATCATTACAATCAAATACGTTTTACTATGAGAAAATTCGGACTTTTTTTATGTCTCTCGCTGTTATTCGCCTTCACGGGTTGTAGCGACAGCGACGATGTAGAAGAGCAGGGCGGCACGGTGCTCGCCAAACCTTCGGTCGCGGTGACCACGACGACGTCCTCCAGCTTCAAGGTGGCGTGGGATGCCGTACCCAATGCCGAAAGTTACAAATATCGCCTCTCCCAGGAGAACGAGACGGGCGACGAACTCGTCGTGCAGCCCGAGAACTCGACTTCGGCTACGGCCCTCGCATTCGGCGACCTCGATCCGAAAACCAAGTATATCCTGCGCGTCAAGGCCGTCGCCGCCGCAGGCAGCGGTCTGACGGATTCGGAGTACTCCAAAATCTTCGCCACGACGCTGGCCGAAGAGGCCGCGGAGCTGACGTTCGAGAAGATCGCCGCGACGAACCCGACTTACGAGAGCGTCGACGTGGAGATCGTACCTTCGGCCGAGAACCTCTACTACTGGCAGGTCGTCGAAAACAGCCTGATCGAGGGCAAGAGCGACCGTGAGATCGTCGCCGCCCTGAAAGAGAACATCTCCGAACTCTCCTCCGGCACGGTCAGGAAGACCGTCCACGGTTTGAAGGCCGACACGGAGTACACGGTCGTCGCCTTCGGTTACGACCTCGACGCCGGCAAGTCCACGTCCGCTGTCGCACGTCTCGAAACGGCGTTCACCACGCCGGCCGACGACCGCATGACGATCGCCATCACCGTCGGTGAGGTGGCCGATAACAATGTGCACGTGACCTTCGAGCCGTCGGTTGCCGACGGACGCTATTTCGCTGACGTCGTTGCTGCTGCCGATATCGCGGGCAAGAGCGAATACGAAATCGTCGTTCTGTTGCAGAACAAGTACGGAGCGGAGATGACCGATATCGTTCGCAACGGCAAGTTCGAGACGGACGTCGCCGTCGAGGAGAACAAGAACTATGTCGCCGTGGCCTTCGGATACAATGTCGCTGCATCGGAATTCCTCACGCAGTTCTTCCGTGCCGAGATCAAGAATGGCGGCGACGAACCGGGAATGTCCGAGGCGTGGGTTAACATGGCGTGCGTATACGGAACGATCAGCGGTCAACCAGGAATCGGAGCCGAGCTCTATCCGAATGATAAAACCGTTAAGGTCAAAGCCGGCGGATTTACGCTCACGGGACCTGCGACCTCTTTGGAGGAGATTGGTATGACGGAGGCTTCTCTTCGAGAAAGGATCATGAAAGAGGGTATCGACGTTACTCCGAGCCAAGGGTCCTATCAAGTCTCCGCCCCAACCGAATACGGGCAAGTATGGCTCTTCGGTACCATAGGTATTGATGAGCAAGGCAATGCAGGCGAAGCCAACTGGTTCATTGTAAAAGCACAGGCATCGGCTTCCACAGAGCCCGAGATCCTCGGTATGTCCGATAAGAATGATGAGACGGGTGGAGACGAACCCATCGAGACGGATGCTTGGTCGGATATAACAGCGGTTTCGTGGGAAATGCAGGATGCCGGGCTCGCTATTTTCTTTGACTGCGAACCCAACAAGACTGCGACAGCTGTTACCGTTGGAGCGTGGACACTTGACATGGACAAATTCCCTGCCCCGCCTACCTCGCTGGAAGAGATTGGAATCAGATCCGAAAGCGAACTCCGCAGCATGACGCTTGAAGACGGTATTGCGCTCGATATGGAGAAGAAATATGTAGGATTGAAAACCAATGCCGGAGAAGTGTGGCTTTTCTCGACCGTCGCTGCGGATGCCGAAGGTAAAAACGGAGCCGTCAACTGGGTCATCGCACAGGTTCCTGCATCTCCCTCGGGTGAATATGGCGCTTGCACCATCCTCGGCCAGTCGGAGAACAACAATGCGGGCGGTATCGAACTTGTCGGTTCGACATATGAAGATTATCTGGGTGCATGGACGCTGGTTTCGTATGGTTCGGCAATCGTCGGCGAAAAAGGATATCAGTTTACGGAGACTCCGTTGCAATTCAATGTCCGAATCGAGAAGGATGTGGAAGGTCAGAGCTACAAGGTGTACGGCTGGAATGCGGATACGGAATTCGCCAATGCCAATCCGTTCATAATGAACTACGATCCGAAGGAGACGGAAGGTATCGGCGGCTGGCTCAATATTCCGTTGGCGCAGGTGGTCAAGACCGAAGGCAATATCGATTGGACGCTCTGTCCGAGATTCCTCTCCGGAGAAACTTATTACTATTACACGAATACCGATATGGATAAAGCCTTCATCGGTGCACGTGAAAAGGAGGGGGCTGTAGTTATTCAAGGTGGGCAATATGAATTTACAGGAGGCATCGGTGTGGTTCAGATTCTGTCTATGAATTTCATGGGTATCGATAAGGATAATCCGAAAGGCGAAGCCCAAACCCGGCCGTTGGAGACGAAACATGCGCTGGCGCCCTATGTTCTCGTCAAGGGAGATCTTTCGGCATCGAATGCCCGCAATCGGATGCAGATTAGTCGTAAAGCCGCTGATATCGCACGCGTTCAGGCGACGATTAATACCTTTGCCAGCCTTTCGACGGCTGCTGCGATCGGTGCTCCTCGGCATGTGGCCAAACCGACGAATATCCGTCAGATCAATGGCCGATCGACAGGAATGCTCGGACTTGGGACGACTTCCGAATCGATGATGACCGTTTATTATCGGTCCGACCGATAATTCGATGTGGTTTAAATAAAAAGCGTTGTCTCAATATACGAGACAACGCTTTTTATTTGGACATTCCACAGAGGTAATCGCGGTCATCCCTTTCGGCGCAGGTTTTGCGCCGCATTGGCTTGGAGGCGCCGGAGGCCGCTGCGCATGAGCGGCGTGCGGCCGAACGACGTGCGGAATTCCGCCTCCTCCATCGCGAGCCACCGTTCGGGCGGGAACGACAAGGGATCGAACAGCGGATCGAACGCCGGATGAAGATGCAGCGGCGCACGGAGGTTGTAGGGGCAGCGGCTCTGGCAGGCGTCGCAGCCGAAAATCCACCCGTCGAGGGCAATTTCCGCAGCCGGCGTCCGTTCGATCGTATGACAGGAGATGCAGCGGCGCGCATCGATCGCGCGGTCGTTGCAAACGGCACCTGTCGGGCAGGCTTCGACGCAGCGGCGGCAGGAGCCGCACCCCGCGCCGGCGAGCGGCTCGTCGTAACGATCGCAGGCCGCGTCGAGCACCAGCTCGCCCAGCAGGACGAACGATCCGAACCGGGGCGTGACGAGCAGCGACTGCCGGCCGATCCAGCCCAGCCCCGCTTCGACGGCCAGCTGCTTTTCCACGAGCGGAGCCGAATCGACGAACGCCCGGCCGGCGAGGGCAGGCTCCGCGGCACGAAGACGCCCGAAGAGGTCGCCCAGCATCCCCTTGATCGTGGCATGGTAGTCGGCGGTCAGGGCATACGAGGCGATCTTCGCGCGGAAGTCGTCGGGATAACCGTCGCTCAGGCCGTTCTTGTAACCGACGGCGCAGACGACTACCGTCTGCGCCCCTTCGACCAGCCGTCGCACGTCGAACCGCTTGTCGAGATTCCGTTCGAGGTAACCGAGCGAGGCGTGACGCCCGTCGCCGAGCCAGCGACGGAAAAACTGCTCGTTCCGCACCAGATGGCGGCACGGCGCTACACCGCACAGGTCGAAGCCTGCGGCAGCGGCGGATTGTCGGATGAAACTGCGGTCGAGCATGGTGATAATTTGGTTCAAATGTAGTATTTTTTAGGTAAAAATCCGTACATTTGCCTTGAATTTCGCAATTCGGATTTACAGAAGAAGAATCTGACTTTATGAAGATTAACACGCTTTACGAACTATTGCGGCATGGTGTGGAGAAGTTCGCTTCACGCACGGCCTTCGATATGTTCAACGGCGAAAGCGTCACCTACGCCGAAGTCGGCCGGCGAGCCGCCGCGGTGCAGGAAGCGCTCGTCGGAGCCGGCGTCAAGGCCGGCGACAAGGTGGCGCTGCTCAGCAGCAGTATGCCCAACTGGGGAATCTGCTACCTGGCCGTCACCTCGGCCGGTATGGTCGCGGTACCGATCCTTCCCGACTTCTCCGGCCCCGAACTGGATATGATCATCGCCCATTCCGAGGCGAAAGCCCTGCTGGTCTCGGACAAACTCTTTTCCAAACTTTCGAAGCAGACGATCGATTCGCTCAATATCGTCATCCGGACCAAGAATCTGGGGATCATCGCCCAGCATGTCACGGCAACGGGATCTACGGCGGTTCCTTCGCCCGACGACCTGGCGGCGATCATCTATACGTCGGGAACGACGTCGAGCCCCAAAGGCGTAATGCTCACCCACAAGGCGATCTGCGCGCAGATCGATATGGATTTCGGCATCTTCCCGATCGACGAGACCGACGTCTTTCTCTCGGTGCTGCCGCTGTCCCATACCTACGAATGTTCGATCGGACTGATCTACGCCTTCTCGAAGGGCGCGCGCGTGGTCTACCTCGACCGCCAGCCTACCGCGTCGGCGCTGATGCCGGCGTTGAAAGCCGTGCGGCCTACGGTCATGCTCATCGTGCCGCTCATCATCGAGAAGATCTACCGCCATCAGGTTCAGGCCAAATTCAACTCCAACGCCTTCTGGCGCACGCTCGTCGGCATCGGCTTCATGCGCCGCTACCTGCACCGGATCGCCGGCAAGAAGCTGATGAAGGTCTTCGGCGGGCGGTTGCGCTTCCTCGGTATCGGAGGCGCCAAACTCGACACGCAGGCCGAGCAGTTCATGCTCGAAGCCAAGATACCCTATGCGATCGGCTACGGCCTGACGGAAACCGCCCCGCTGCTGGCCGGCGCGGCTCCCTCGCAGGTGCGGCTCGGTTCGACGGGCCCTGCGGCGCCGGGCGTGCAGCTGCGGCTGGAAAACGTCAATCCCGATACGCAGCAGGGCGAGATCGTGGCGCTCACGCCGAGCGTCATGCTGGGCTACTACAAGAATCCCGAGGAGACGGCCAAAGTCTTCACACCCGACGGCTGGTTCCGCACCGGCGACCTGGGCTGGCTCTCGCCCGACGGTTGGCTTTACATCAAGGGGCGGCTCAAAAACATGATCGTGGGCCCCAGCGGCGAGAACATCTACCCCGAAGAGATCGAGAGCGTCCTCAACTCCCACGTTTTCGTCGCCGATTCGCTGGTCACCGAGAAGGAGGGGCGGCTCATCGCGCTCGTGCATTTCAACCGCGACGAGCTGGAAGCGCGCTACGAGGAGCTGAAATACGACTGGGAGATGAAGAAGGACGCATGGGAGAAACGCATCGATGAGCTCAAAAAAGAGGTGCTCGACTACGTGAACTCGCAGGTCAACCGCTTCTCGCGTCTCTCGGAGGTCGTCGAGGAGAAGGAGGAGTTCGAAATGACCCCCACCAAGAAGATCAAGCGTTTCCTCTACAACAAGCGGCACGGGAAGGATCCGGTGAAGGAGGAAGACTCCAAACCGCATAATACCGAGGCGAAATAGGCGAAGCCTCCGCACCTCGTTTAATCAAAAAGGGATCGCTTGCAGCGATCCTTTTTGATGCCGATTCGCAAAATTCGGCCCTCCTTGATACGATTTTTTACAGTTGTTCGCCGACGGCTGAGGGACCGTGCAGGCGGGCGAGTAGCAGTCTGCTGCGTGAGCGAATAACTATATATGTCTTAAAGCGATGGCGAAATATCGACCCAAAACATGGTCGAAGTATTTGCGAAGAAACAAGTTGTTTTTTATAACCAATCTTTCCCGTTTGCAGCCCCTCCTCAGTCCCCGAAGATAAGGCGGTTGGGATAAAAATATGGACTATTCGTCCGTATAATAGGGCTAAATGCAAAGAACCGATTGAATTTTCAATCGGTTCTTTGCATTTATGGATTATTCATTATTCCATATATTTATAAAGGATTACCTCCTGTTGTTTCGATGTATATCCTGCAAATCGATTTGCAGAAGCATTCGCCCAAATAATACGTTTTGTATTATAAACATTCTGAATCTCAACACATTTAGAATATGAAATCGTCCATTCATACTGTTTTTCAACAATGTTTGGGCTAAACCACAGATTGTTATTTTTTGAAGTTGCAGTAGATGTATATCCAATATATCCATCTGCACAATGAATTGAATAACCGTTTACGGTTTTCTCAAACGTACAAGCATATATATCCGTATCGACATTAGAAACAATATTATCTCCATCCATATACTGGTTAAAATCACCTGCATCTGACATGTTTGCATAATTTCCGGAATTAGCTCCCGTGAGTATGCGAACACCGCTTGAAGCTTTGTAACCGATAATATACTTTCCACTCCAATCTTCCTGATTCGCTTCAACAGGTACATATTTCCCTGTTCCGGCGACAATCTTTTTATTTTGTGAGACAATAACTTTCAATGAAATCGATTCTGGGTCGTTCAACGTAATGGTAATCCATCCGCTTCGATCGTTTGCCGTATCGGTGTTCTCGCTTACGGAATAAGTTATCGTTTTCGTCGCATTTTCCACCGAAGCTGCCGTCACGACCGTTCCGTCGCATTCGACAGATGCCGTATAATTATTGTCGTTGCGTACTTCATATGTGAAGGTGGCATCCGTGGCGCCCGCAGCCGCCACACCCGTTATGTCGTCTGCAAGAATCACCGGAGTCAACTCGATCGGTCCGTCATGCACGTCGACAGTCAGATCGTCGAGAATAAAACGCTTATCGACTGTCGTAGATGCCAAAGCGAACGTAAGCGCAGTCGTGGCATCCGCATTTTCGACGTAGACCGTAAAGAGAGCTGCTTCGCTCTTGTCCATTACTCCGCTGCCGGTATCGGTTGCCTGAGGCATGACGAGATCGCTTCCGCCTACGACCGTGCCCGTCGAAGCCGTTACATTCAATGCCTGATCCGCCTTCCAACCGTTGGCATAGAAAGTCACTTTCAGATTTTTGGTTCCTTCGATCAATTTCAATGCCGGAGTTGTCACCGTTCCAGTAGTTTTACTTACCCCCATGCGAATCGCCCCGTTGAATGCATAAACACTTCCTTCACGAGTATATGTATCCGTGTAATAATAAGCATAATCGGCCGGCGATACCTTCATCGAGAAATAATCATTCGTTCCAGTCGCAGTACTGAAATCATCGTAAAAAATATGATTGACCGTTGGTGCCGGCTGCCGAACTTTCGCAAGATTCATCTGAATAACCTGTGGAGCATAGACATTCGACAAATCAAAACTCTTTGTCGTTTCGAATGTGTATAACCCCTTATCGGTCACAACGGTAAACGTACCTCCGGCGTAGCTCTTCGGCGTGACGGCCAGATAGATGTAACCGGCCTTGCCGGCGGGTTTGGCTGCGGGAACGGCATAAGGCGTCGTCAATGTTACGGTGGCAGACTCCTTGTAGCCTGTATCTGTTGTCTCGCCCGTTTCCAGATTATAGATGTGCTGGCCGTTGAGCTTTTCGCCGCCGGCCGGCGTAAAGGTGATACTCTTCACCGCGTCGCCGTTATTCTCGGCATCGTAGATATTGAACGCGATCAGCGATGCGATCGGCGTGAAGGTCAGCACCGTATTCTGTCCCTCGGCGAGCGTCGCGCTGGCGTACATACCGACCATATTGCCGTTCAGCACGCCGGCTTCGGTCTGTGTCTGCGCATCCTCGACATAGAGTGAAACATTCTCGTACGTGCGATCTTTCTGCGACGAGAAATAGGGATAGTACGCATACACCTTCGTCGCCTTGGTGTCGATCTCGGCGGTGAAGTTGGTCGCGCCTTCGGCGTAGGTGCTCGACGCCACGTTCAGATCGGTCTCGACGTCGGTATAGAAGCCCAACTGGTCGCCCGCCGTCCATTTCATGCGTGTCGCGTCGCCGTTGAGCGTCGTACGTGACGAAGCGATCTCGGCCGTGAAACCGCGTGTGGCCTTGGTTCCCGATCCGGGCAGTGCGTTATCGGATACGTCCTCCTTCGAACATCCGGCCAATGCCATTGCAGCTGCTGCAACGAGCATCAGAGTTTTTTGCATCTTTCTCATGATCTCCCGTTGTTTGGCCGTTATTCGAACTCTCCGTCGAGCGTTCCGCCCCACACGTAGTCTTCCTTCGTGACTCCGTCCTGACTGTCGTAGAAAGCCTCGTTCGTCGTCGAACCGGCGAACCCCGATTCAACCGCGATGACGGTCTGTTCGAGATCGGGCGCGGCGTATGCGCGAACGCCCCCCCCCTTCAAATTAGTAGAATTTTCCATGATGCTATGTGTTTATAGGAAACATTTTACGAATCTGTTACAAAATTAACGTTTTTTCATTAACATGCAAGGGATAGCCGATATTTTTCTTTCATTCTTTTATTTTCCGGGACCTGCTTATCCGCAATATCTCCTCCGGCCTTTTTGTCGCCCGCCGACGGCGAGCCGCAGAGCTGCCGTGCCGATTGCCGACGAAAAACCGTCGTTGCACGCAGCGCTCGGCGGTTTTCCGTTGTCGCACCGGATGCGGAAACGGATCGGAGGTGTCCGGCGGACGCTTTCGGCACGACTTTTCCCGAAAAAATATGACAGACTATGTTTTGCAGGAAAATTGCCCCCCCCCTCTCCGGACGCTGCAAGACAAAAAGAAAGCCGGAAACCCGCGAAGGTTTCCGGCTTCCCGTATCGTATTCGGCGATTATTTGCTCAACTCGGCAACCGATTTCTGTGCGGCGGCCACGTTGTCGCCGGCGGTCACCTTTTTGAGGGCTTCGATCGCCTGCGGCTTCATCTCCTTGGCGTTGTATGCCGCGCCGAGGATGAAATAGACGTCGCTCTTCTCGGTCTCGTCGGGCTGCGCAGCGGCGGCGGCCTCGCCCAGCTCGATTACCTTGGCGTAATCCTTCTTCGTGAGGTAAGCCTGCAAACGTATCTTCTGCGCCAATGCGTTGGCAGGGTTCTGTTCCAGCATCTTGTCGGCCATGGCGATGATGCCGTCCTGATCGTTGGCGGTCTGCAATTCGGCCACACGATTGTTGGTATAGAGCGTCAGCAGGCGGTTCGCCTCGGCGGCATCGGCCTCGAACTTCGGGCCCTGCATCCCGGCGACCTTCTCCAGGATCTCCGTTCCCTTGTCGTAATCCTTCAACTCGCAGTAGCAGGTTCCCAGCCACAAGGCCATCTGCGTATTCTTCGGATCGGCGGCATAGCCCTTGGCGAAAATCTCGGCAGCAGCGGCGTAATCCTTGTTGTTGAATGCCGTACCTCCCTGAGCCTGATAAACTTTCGCCAGAATCGTATTGGCTTTTTTCAGCGCAGCCACATTGCCGTAGAGTTCGGCGACCTCGGCCGCTTTCGACAGATTGGCGATCGCCTCGTCGTAATTGCCCTGCGCGGCCGCACGGGTTCCCATCCCCTGATAGCAGGTCGGCAGATACTTCTTCGCCGTCTCGACGCAGTTCAGTTCGGTGGCATCTTCCGAAGCCATGCCTTCGTCGATCACCTTCTGGAACAGCTTGGCAGCTTCGGGATAGTTTTTCGACTGCAACATCTCGGCACCTTTGTTGTACGATGCGACGACACCTTCCTGCGCCGATACGATGCACACCGCGAAGAGAGCGGCAACGGATAAAAACAGCTTTTTCATCTTCTTTTGCAATTCTAATTTTATAAAGTTTTAAGTAATTCGCAACGAATCCGGTCCCCTGTCGCAACGGCCCGAAACTCACCGTGTGCAGAGGGATGGGGCCGAATCGGAACGGTACACGGAAGACAAAATTATAATTTTTTTTCGTTCTCCGCAACCCCTCAGCGCAACTCTTTGAAAAATTCCTTCATCAGCGCTTCGCATTCGGCAGCCAATACGCCGCGCACGACGACCGTCCGCGGATGCAGCCGCAACCCCTCGACGGTCGTGTAGCCCCGCTTGGGATCGTCGGCGCCCCACACCACGCGAGCCGCCTGGCTCCATGCGATCGCGCCGGCGCACATCACGCACGGCTCGACGGTGACGTAGAGCGTGCAGTCGCGCAGGTACTTGCCGCCGAGCGTCGACGAGGCCGCCGTCAGCGCCTGCATCTCGGCATGGGCCGTGGCGTCCTGCAACGTCTCGACCAGATTGTGCCCCCGTCCCACGACGCGGTCGCCCGCCACGACGACGGCGCCGATCGGCACCTCCTCTCTTTTCAGCGCCTGTCGTGCCTCGTTTATTGCCATGCGCATGAATTTTTCATCGCGCTGCTGCTGTGCTGCGCTGTCGTTGATCGATCCGTTCATAGTCCTCTCGTTCGCGGCAGGGCCGTGCGGCCGCGGCCCGATGCTGTAAAATGGTAGCTATATGCGACTTTACACCTTTACACCCTGCCGGATTCCGGGCCGCTGCACCCGGCCGACTGTCGGAGCGTTCGTGGCAGAGCCGCGTTTGCAGATTTTCCCCCCCCCCGCCTTGGCGGGGACTTCGGACGAGGTCCGCTTCGGTAGTCGGGCTTTGGAGGAGCGGCGGTGTAAAATGGGATATGGTTACCTATAAAATTTTGCCTGCACTGCCGTTTTTCGTATAAATTTCGTACTTTTGTATCTTGCAACTGCAAGTACAAAGATAGCCAAACCGAGCAATAAATACAAATTATTATGTACAGAACCCATACATGCGGTGCGCTGCGTGCCGCGAACGTCGGCCAGACGGTGACGCTCGCCGGCTGGGTGCAGAAGGTGCGCAACCTGGGCGCCATGACCTTCATCGACCTGCGCGACCGCTACGGCCTGACGCAGATCGTCGTCGAGGAGCACTCGTCCGAAGAGACCCGCCGGACGGCCGCCGAACTGGGCCGCGAATTCGTCCTGCAAGTGACGGGCCGCGTCATCGAACGCGAGTCGAAGAATCCCAAGCTGCCCACGGGCGAGATCGAGATCGCGGCCGATGCGCTCGTGATCCTCAACCGCTCGGACGTTCCTCCCTTTACGATCGAGGAGGAGTCGGACGGCGGCGACGACCTGCGCATGAAATACCGCTACCTCGACCTGCGCCGGCCGCCGTTGCAGCGGGCGCTGATCCTGCGGCACCGGATGGCGCACGCCGTGCGCACGTTCCTCGACGGAGAGGGATTCCTCGAAATCGAAACCCCCTACCTGATCAAGTCCACGCCCGAGGGGGCGCGCGACTTCGTGGTGCCGAGCCGCATGAACCCCAACCAGTTCTATGCGCTGCCGCAGTCGCCGCAGACGCTCAAACAGCTGCTCATGGTGGCCGGTTACGACAAATATTTCCAGATCGTGCGCTGCTTCCGCGACGAGGATCTGCGCGCCGACCGTCAGCCCGAATTCACGCAGATCGACTGCGAAATGTCGTTCGTCGAGCAGGAGGACGTGCTGGAAGTGTTCGAGCGCTGGGCGAAGCATATGTTCCGCGAGGTGCTGGGCATCGACTTCGCCGAGCCGTTCCGCCGGATGCCGTGGATCGAGGCGATGGAGAAGTACGGATCGGACAAACCCGACCTGCGCTTCGGCATGGAGTTCCACGACGTGACCGGCCGCGTCAAGGGGCACGGGTTCGGCGTGTTCGACGATGCGGAGTACGTCTGCGGCTTCGCCGCTGCGGGATGCGCGGGTTACACCCGCAAGCAGATCGACGCGCTGACCGAGTTCGTCAAGCGGCCGCAGGTGGGCGCCAAGGGGCTGATCTGGATCCGCGTCGAGGCCGATGCCGTCAAGTCGTCGGTCGACAAGTTCTACACGCCCGACGAGGTGCGTGCCGTGGCCGAGGCGTGCGGTGCTGCGGCGGGCGATATGGTCTTCCTTATGTCGGGACCCAAGTTCCGCACGCTCACGCAGTTGTGCGCCCTGCGTCTGGAAGTGGCCCAGCAGCTCGGCCTGCGCGATCCCAAGCGGTTCGCTCCGCTGTGGGTCGTGGACTTTCCGATGTTCGAGTGGGACGACGAGACGCAGCGCTTCTACGCGATGCATCACCCCTTCACCTCGCCCAAACCCGAGGACGTGCCCTACCTCGAAAGCGACCCGGGCCGCGTGCGCGCCAACGCCTACGACTTCGTCTGCAACGGTACCGAGATCGGCGGCGGCTCGATCCGTATCCACGATCCCAAGTTGCAGGCCGCGATCTTCTCGTGTCTGGGCTTCACGCCCGAGAAGGCGCAGGAGCAGTTCGGTTTCCTGATGAACGCCTTCAAGTACGGCGCGCCTCCTCACGGCGGCTTGGCCTTCGGGTTCGACCGTCTGTGCTCGCTGTTCGGCGGCTCGGAGTCGATCCGCGACTACATCGCTTTCCCGAAGAACAATGCCGGCCGCGACGTGATGCTCGATGCACCGTCGGCCATCGACCCCGCGCAGCTCGACGAGTTGTACCTCGCGCTGAAAGCACCCGAAGCGAAATAGGCGGATGGAGACGGAGGTCATCCGGGAGAAGATTTGCGAGATCCGCGGTGCGCGCGTCATGCTCGACGCCGATCGGGCCGCTCTCTGCGGCAAAGAGCTTGCCGGCACAGACTCACAGAATTGAATGTCAAACCTTCAAAACAAAAAAACGATGATACGACTCAATGTATTTATCCGCACGACGGCGACCAACCGTGAAGAGACGGTCGCCACGGCCAAGGAACTGGTAGCGGCTTCGCTCAAAGACGCGGGCTGCGTCGCCTACGATCTGTTCGAGAGCGCCACGCGCCCCGACGTACTGATGATCTGCGAGACATGGAGCGACGCCAAGGCGCTCGCCGCCCATGAGACGACCTCGCATTTCACGACCCTCGTTCCGCGGCTCAATGAACTGGGTGAACTGAAACTCGAAAAGTTCGTCTTCTGACCGCACGGCATCCGAACAACCGGCCTGCGGCCAACCGCCACGAAAAAGCCTCCGACAACGGAGGCTTTTTCGATTTCGACTATCTACGGCACCGAGTGCCGTAGATAGTTCGCCGTACTTGACCTTTTGGTACTTTCGGGGCAAGCCAAAAGTACGAAGAATATATGTACGATCGGGAATCGGGGAAATTCCCGCTTCGGGAATTCGCTTGTAGCGTGTTCTACCGCCTTTTGGTGCCAAAAGGTGGCGCCAAAAGCATCCGACAGGGTGAAAAATCGGGGAGCTGTCTCCGGTTTCGCCCAAAACGCTGCGCGGACAAGCTCGCGCCCGCGTTTCTTAACGGCGGAACCGTCGCCGTTCCTTTTTCCCGATTTTTCACGATGCGGATTCGTCGTGCGCTTCGCGCAAAGTGATTTTCTATTTTGCGCAAGATGTCGGCCGCAAGTTTCGGGCATTCGCTTTGCCGTTCCGTGAAAAAAACGTACATTTGACTGCTCAACCGTTAGCTTATGTCGATTCCTTTGGCCGAACGCCTCCGTCCCCGCACGCTCGACGACTACATCGGGCAGGAGCATCTGGTGGGCGGCAACGGCGTTTTCCGCAAGTTTCTGGAGACGGGCAACGTCCCGTCGTTCATCCTCTGGGGGCCTCCGGGGGTGGGGAAGACCACGCTGGCTAAGATCGTGGCCACGGAGCTCAAACGCCCCTTCTTCACGCTGTCGGCCGTTACGTCGGGGGTCAAGGATGTGCGCGAAGTGATCGAATCGGCCCGCAAGCAGCACTTCTTCAACACGCCGCCGCCGATCCTCTTCATCGACGAAATCCACCGTTTCAACAAGTCGCAGCAGGATTCGCTGCTGGGGGCCGTCGAGCAGGGTGTCGTGACGCTCGTGGGCGCCACGACCGAAAACCCTTCGTTCGAGGTGATTTCGCCGCTGTTGAGCCGCTGCCAGGTCTACATCCTGCGACCGATGGAGGACGCCCAGCTGCAACGGCTGCTCGACCGTGCGATCGCCACCGACCCCGAACTGCGCGAGCGGGGGATCGACGTGCGCGAAACGGAGGCGCTGTTCCGCTTCTCGGGCGGCGATGCGCGCAAGCTGCTCAATATTCTGGACATTCTGCTGGCGGCCAACGAGGGCCGGCTGACGATCACCGACCGGCTGGTCACCGACTGCCTGCAACAGAACATCGCCCTCTACGACAAGAACGGCGAACAGCACTACGACGTCATTTCGGCCTTCATCAAATCGGTGCGGGGCAGCGATCCCAACGCCGCGATCTACTACCTGGCACGGATGCTCGCCGGCGGCGAGGAGCCCCGCTTCATCGCCCGCCGGCTGGTGATTCTCGCCTCGGAGGACATCGGACTGGCCAATCCCAACGCCCTGCTGCTGGCCAACGCCTGCTTCGATACGGTGCACAAGATCGGTATGCCCGAGGCCCGCATTCCGCTGGCCGAAGCGACGATCTATCTGGCCACGTCGCCCAAGAGCAACTCGGCCTACATGGCTATCAACAAGGCGCTCTCCTTCGTCGAACACGACACGACGAACCGTCCCGTGCCGCTCCATCTGCGCAACGCGCCGACCAAGTTGATGGATCAGGCGGGCTACGGCAAGGGGTACAAGTACGCCCACGACTACGGCGGTTTCGCCGATCTGGAATTCATGCCCGAAACCCTCGTCGGCCGTCGTTTCTACGAACCGAACGCGCAGAACCCCGCCGAGGCGAAGATCGCCGAGCGCATCCGCCAACTGTGGAAGGGAAAATACTGAATCCCATGTTGAAAACAGCTGCCGTTCTGAATTTCCTGCTGGCTGCCGGACACGTGCTCTGCCTCTTCCGCCTCGACGCCGCATTCCGGCTCTACCGGATCGAACCGTTCATGGACCGGCTGGCAGCCTTGTGGCCGCCGATCCCCTATCTGATCACCCTTGGCGTCGCCTGCGGACTGACCGTATGCGGTCTTTACGTCCTTTCGGCTGCCGGCGCGATCCGCCCGCTGCCGCTGCTGCGCCCCGCCGTCTACGCGATCGGCGCCGTGTTCGCCCTGCGGGGCCTCGCCGGATTCGCCGCCATGAGTCTCGCCTGCGACTTCCGGTCGGCCGACCTCGCGGCAGCAGTCGTCGCGGGCGCGATCGGGGCGCTCTGCCTCGCAGGCGGACGCCGGGCATTCCAAACTTCCCGCACATGAAACGCATCGGACTCATCTCGGACACGCACGGCACCTTCGACGACACGCTGCGCGGCTTTCTCACGGACGTCGACGAGATCTGGCACGCCGGCGACATCGGCTCGCTGGAACTGGCCGACCGCATCGCCGCCTTCAAACCTTTGCGGGCCGTCTGCGGCAATACCGACGGCGGCACGATGCGGCGCGTCTGGCCGCTGGTCGACTTCTTCCGGTGCGAAGAGGCGACGGTGCTCATGACCCACATCGGCGGCTATCCGCGCCACTACGACCCGCGCATCCTCCCGCGCATCCGGTCGGCACGCCCCACGCTCTTCGTGGCGGGACACTCCCACATCCTGCGGATCATCTACGATCCGGTCTACCGACTGCTCCACCTCAACCCCGGCGGAGCGGGAAATTACGGCATCCACAAAGTCCGCACGGCGCTGCGTTTCGTCGTCGACGGCGCCGAGGTGCGCGACATGGAGATCGGCGAGTGGCCCCGGAGCACGGGAGCGCATCCCTGAATTCCGGATTTCGGTCTCGCTTCGTCGCGAAAAAATTCCCGCCGCACAATTGCGGCGGGAGTGTAAAAAGGATGGATGTGATCTGATCGGTTCCGTGACCGGCGGATCAGTTCGTTTTCTGGCAACGAACCGACGAGGCCGACGCTCTGTTGAAAGCGTATTTTGCCGTTGCATAAGTGCCGTACATCGTATAGAACATCGCGGCATTCGAACCTTCCGCCGTACGCTGCCAGCATCCCATCGTTCCGTAAGCGCCTACATAGCCCAGTTTACCGGCGTCCTTGTCTCCCCAGCGATGGCCGCAAAGCGGGAACCAAGTCTTCGCACCGGAGTCCGTCGTATAGTACTTGCCGTCGCTGTTCGGCCCGTCGTCCACGTTGTACGAGGAGATATTGCCCCATGCGGCCTGATCCGGCACCCGGTAACCGGCGGGACATGGATCGTAATTCGTCTTCTTCCCTGCATTGTCCCACAAGGCGTCCTCGCCGGTGAAGAGCCAGTCCTTGTTGCCGTTGGGCGAGTTGAAAAGGAAGGTCGTCGGGTGCGCCGTCGCATAAGCTACCGTGCCTACCTGCTCGTCGCACTGCACGGCGATCCATGCCAACGATGCATGAGCCGGATTGACGATCGTCGATTCCCGTGCCCGCAGGAAGACGCCGTCGCCCGAATCTTCGTTCTTTTCGCCGCCGTAAAAGGGATCTTTGCGTCCCCATTGATAGAGTAGGCCGAAGGAGGCCGCCCCGTCTGCTTCCAGGGCGCTGGTCGCTCCGAGATTGCGATCCATCAATTCTCCTCCCTCGTCGTAGGCGAACAGCTCCGGCTGATCGGTCATCCATAGATGCCAGCTCCAAATCACCTCGCCCTTCGCATCGAAAGCCGCCAACACGGTATTGCCTTCCGTACCATCCGACGTGAAATGCACGATACCGTCTTTGTAGGAGACCTCGGAAACCAACGGGTTTCCCGCTGCATTCTTTGTCGACCACAGCCAGTCGACGGAAACAATTCCTTCGACATCCGAGCCGTCGACCTTGCGCGTCGCAAACCGATACTCGTCGGCCTCCGTGACGATGAAGCAGTTGGCATACGCCTCCGAAGCCGTCAAATCGATCGATTCATCGACGGGGGGGGGAACTACGGGCCCGTCGTTTTCGTTGTTTTCGTCGTCGCAAGCCGCCAATGCGACGGAAAGACACAATGCGAACGACCATGCCGCACGAACACACTTTTTTCTCATAAACTCTTAATTCGATTTGAAAAGATGATTAGATGCACCAAATATAACGATTTTTTCATTTCAGTTTCCTTTTCGGCTATTTTTTGATGGATTCTTCGCCCGCTTCGCCGTTGGCCGAGCGGTGCGAAACGCCGTTGAAACGCTCCGGAAGGCATCGTGGAAGATCCCGTACACCTTCCGGCCCGCTGCCTCGACGAAACGGAATACTTTGGTGCAGCGTGTTGATATACAGTTTTATAATAGAATGCGGCGCGTTTCGATTGCCGGTTATCTCCCAAATTGTCATATTATTTATTAATAAGTTTAATATTTCTATAAGAATACACAATATCGCCTCTCCGCAAAGCGTTTTGTCAGCGAATTATTAGACGACGAATTTTATGCAGACCAAGATTTCAAAGACGCTCGAAGGGCTGATCGCCCGCACGGCGTTCGACACATCGAAACAAGGAGAGACCCGTTGGTTGAAGGATCGCTTGCTGCTCGAGATTGTACGGGAGGAGGGATCATTGGCCTATCAATTACTTTCAGCCCGTCTCAAGGACTGGGAACTATATCAGGTTCGCCTGCGCATCGAACGCGATTTGCAGGAGCGTACCGACGGCCCGGCCGGAAATCCCGAAGAGTTTTACGTTCAGTTCGCGAATGAGTTGCGCAAACGTTATCGTACTGCTCCCAGCGTCTCTACGGCCCACGCCTTACATGCCATCATCAGCGACGAGCAGACGATCGGCGCGCACGTATTGGAAATGTACCACATCACGCCGGCCGTCGTCGAGGACGAAATCCGCCGCATGAGCGCGGCCGACGAACCGCGCGCCGAGCTGCACGTCCGCCTGCTCGACTACTCCGAGCAGGGACAGCGGCCCGCCGAAGGCAGCCGGATGCTCGACAAGTTCGGCGTAGACCTGACCCGGCAGGCGCGTGAAGGGAAAATCGACCCCGTGATCGGCCGCGAATGCGAGATCGAGCGCGTGGTGCAGATCCTCTCGCGCCGCAAGAAAAACAATCCGATCCTGATCGGCGAAGCGGGCGTGGGCAAGAGCGCCATCGTCGAGGGGCTCGCGCTGCGGATCGCAGCGGGCGACGTTCCCTACACCATCGCAGGCAAGCGGCTCTATTCGCTCGACGTCTCGTCGCTGGTGGCGGGCACCAAGTTCCGCGGCGAATTCGAGGAGCGGATGCAGCAACTGCTCGACGAGCTGCGCAAAGCCGACGACACGATCATCTTCATCGACGAGATCCACACCATCGTCGGCGCGGGGTCGACTCAGGGAAGTCTCGACACAGCCAATATCCTCAAACCGGCGCTTGCGCGCGGCGAATTGCAGACCATCGGCGCCACGACGCTCGACGAGTACCGCGAGAACATCGAGAAGGACTCGGCGCTCGAACGCCGCTTCCAGCGCGTGCTGGTCGAACCGACTTCGTGCGAGGAGACGCTCCAAATTCTGCGCAACATCGCGCCCCGCTACGAGGCGCACCACAAAGTCCGCTACACGGACGAGGCGCTCGAAGCGTGCGTGACGCTCACGAACCGCTATATCACCGACCGCTTCTTCCCCGACAAGGCCATCGACGTGCTCGACGAGGCGGGGTCGCGGATGCATCTGCAAACGGCGCGCGAACCGGACACGCTGCGCGAAATGGAGGCCGCGCTGGCCTCGACCTGCGAGGAACGCCGCGAAGCGGCCCGCCAGCTCGTCTACGAAAAGGCGGCCGCAGCACGTCTGCGGGAGCTGGCGCTGCGTTCGAAACTGGACGAGAGCCGCGCCGAGTGGCAGCGGTCGCTCGAAAGCCATCCGGCGGAGATCCGCGCCGAACACATCGCGCAGGTCATCACTTCGGCGACGGGCATCCCGATCGAACGGATCACGACGGGCGAGCTGGGACGCCTGCGCGGACTCAAAGACTACCTCGCCGGCCGTGTCATCGGACAGGATGCCGCCGTGGAGAAGGTGGCGCTCTCGATCCAGCGCTCGCGCGCCGGACTCAAAGACGAGAACCGCCCGATCGGCGTCTTCCTCTTCGTCGGCCCGACGGGCGTCGGCAAGACGCTGTTGGCCAAGGAGCTGTCGAAATGGCTCTTCGACGAACGGCGCGGACTGATCCGCATCGACATGAGCGAGTACGGCGAGAAACACAACGTCTCGCGTCTGATCGGCTCCCCTCCGGGCTACGTCGGTTACGGCGAAGGCGGACAGCTCACCGAAGCGGTACGCCGCCAGCCCTACGCGGTGGTGCTGTTCGACGAGATCGAGAAGGCGCATCCCGAAGTTTTCAACGCCATGCTCCAAATCTTCGACGAAGGACACCTTACCGACGGATCGGGCCGCAAGGTCGATTTCCGCAACACGGTCATCATCATGACCTCGAACGTCGGTTCGCGCGCCGCCGTGCAGCGAGCCGTACAGGTGGGTTACTCCACCTCGTCGAAGACGGTCGTCGAACAGGCCGCACCGCAGATCGAGTACCGCAAGGCGCTCGAACGCACCTTCGCGCCGGAGTTCCTCAACCGCATCGACGACATCATCGTCTTCCGCACGCTCACGCTCGAAGACGTGGAACGCATCGTCGAGCTGGAATTGCGCCGCCTGCTGGTCCGCACGCAACGGCTGGGCTACAAGGTGGAGATCTCGGCCGAGGCGAAACGCCGGCTGGCGGTCATGGGCTACGAGGCGCGCTACGGCGTGCGGTCGCTCAAACGGACGTTGCTCGACAATGTCGAGGAACCGCTCTCGACGCTCATCATCGAAGGCCGCGTCAACGAAGGCGCCAAAGTAAAGATTCTCCCCGCAAAGGCGGGCGTTACGCTCAAAGTGGCATAACTCCGCCGGCAGATGACGTGTACGCCCCGAAATGCTTCCGTGTTTCGGGGCGTTTTTTTACGTCGCTGCCCGCTACTTTTCGCTGTGCTTGATCTTTTGGTGCTTTTGGATCAAGCCAAAAGCACAAGAAAAGAATCTGTGAGAAGAAAACTTTTCGAGCGATCCTTTGCAATGCGGAAGTTATTGTGCGCTTCGCGCAACGATGATTATTTGCTGGTGTCCTGGTTTTAGCAGGCCTCCGGCCTGCCCGAATGCACGGCTCCCGCTATCGCCGCACGAGTTTGACCACGTTCTCCACGTGGTGCGTGTGGGGGAACATGTCGACGGGCTGTACCGCTTCGACGCGGTAGGCGCCGTCCATGAGCGCCAGGTCGCGCGCCTGCGTGGCGGGATTGCAGCTCACGTAGACGATCCGCTCGGGGGCGGCGCGCAGGATGACGTCGATCACGGGCTGGTCGACCCCCGCGCGCGGCGGATCGAGGATGATGACGTCGGGGCGGCCGTTGGCGGCCACGAACGCGTCGTCGAGCACCGCCTTCATATTGCCGGCGTAGAAGCGCGTGTTGCCGATGCCGTTGAGCGCCGAATTGACCTTCGCGTCGTCGATCGCTTCGGGGACGTACTCCACGCCCACGACCTTGGCGCAGCGTGCGGCGCAGAAGTTGGCGATGGTGCCCGTGCCGGTGTAGAGGTCGTAGAGCGTCTCGCCGCCGGTGAGCGCCGCGAAGTCGCGCGCCACCTTGTAGAGTTCGTAGGCCTGCGCCGAATTGGTCTGGTAGAACGACTTGGGGCCCACCTTGAAACGCAGCCCCTCCATCTGTTCGAGGATATGGTCCTTGCCGCGGTAGAGTACGGGCGTGAGGTCTGCCAGCGAGTCGTTCCACTTGGTGTTGACCACGTAGAAGAGCGACGTGATCTGAGGAAAACGTTCCGCGACGTGGCTCATCAGCGCTTCGATGCGGGGCGTGTCCTCTTCGCCGAATACGACGATGGCCATGACCTCGCCCGTCGAGGCGGTGCGGACGATGAGGTTGCGCATCAGCCCCGCGTGCTCGCGGATGTTGTGGAACGAATAGCCGTGTTCGAGCGCGAAGCGCTTGATCTCGTTGCGCAGCGCGTTCGACGGCTCGGGCTGCAACCAGCACTTTTCGATGTCGAGCACCTTGTCGAAGAGGTTGGGGATATGGAATCCCAGCGCGGGGCCGGCGTCGATGTCGCCTCCGGCGGCAATCTCCTCGTAGGTCATCCAGCGGCGCGGTGCGAAGGTGAATTCCAGCTTGTTGCGGTAGAACTGCGTCTCGGCCGAGGCGAGGCAGGGGCGGACGGCGGGCAACTCGATCTTGCCGATGCGGGCGAGCTGGTCGCGCACCTGCTCGGTCTTGAAGCGGAGCTGTTCGGCGTAGGGAAGGTTCTGCCATTTGCATCCTCCGCAGACGCCGAAATGGGCGCAGAAGGGCTCGACCCGCAGCGGCGAGCGGTGCACGTAGCGTACGACCGTCCCCTCCATGAAGCGGCGGCGACGGTTGCGGATCTGCACGTCGACCACGTCGCCCGGCACGGTCATCGGGACGAAGACCACCTGATCCTGCCAGCGTCCCATCGCCTTGCCTTCGGCGGCGAGCGTCGTAATTTCCAACCCTTCGATGAGGGGATAATTCTGTTTCCTGCGAGCCATAGCTTTTCCCTTTACGCCCGCAAAAATACAATAAAATCCGTGATTATCCGCTTCGAAGTCCCGACGGTCGAAGATTCCCGTTGCTGCGCAGCGGCGCAAACGCTTCCGACTGCCGCCTCGGCGACCGTGAAACGGGGTTCGGAAGGGTGTCGGCTACTCCTGTTTCGTGCGATCGGCCTTGCGACGGCGTGCCCGTTCGCGCCAGCCGCCCGCCCAGAAGCCCAGCAGGAAGGGAACCCCGACGAGCGCCGCGACCAGCAGGACGATCCAGAACACCACCTTGCCTACGAGCGCCGGCAGTGCGGCCAGCGTTTTGGCGATCGCGTCGTCGGCGGCCTGCTGCGCCTGCGCGACGAGCGCTTCGCGTTCGGCCGAAACGTAGTGTTGCAGCGCCATGCGCTGGCGGTCGATGTCGGCGAAGGCGTTGTCGACGCCGGCGTTGAAAGTCGCCATGGCTTCGGCGAGCGCTGCGTTGAGTTCGGCGGCCACCTCGCGCGAGACGCCCGGCAGATCCTCGGCTACGGCCGTCAGACGGTTGAAGTCGCGTTCGAGCGAATCGAGCTGCATGGCCAGCCGGTCGCGCAGGCTGTCCTGGCGGATGCGGAGCGAAAGGAGGTCGCCCGTCCAGTCGATCGCGTTGGTCGTCTGCTGCGTCACGCCGCCGATGCGGTCGCCCATGTCGGCCATCACTTCGGCGATGGTTCCCACCGGATAGAGCGCTTCGATGCCGTGGGCACGCAGGAAATCGACCCACGGCAGCATCGTGCGGTCGGGTTGCACCTCGTCGCCGGGTGCCGGCAGGGGTTGTGCGGCGACGAACTGCCGCATCAGCTCGTAGCGCTCGGGTGTCAGCAGGTCGGAGGCCAGGTGTCGGGCCTTGCGGTGGAGACGCGATGCGGTGCGCCGCGCCAGCGGCGAACCCGCACCGAAAAGCAGCGAGTCGGGCCGTGCGGCGAAGAGCGAATCCATGTTGCGGTAGAGCATCCACGTGTCGAGCAGGGCCAGTTCGGGCGCCTGCTGCATGGCGGCGTCGACGGCGGCGCGCGTCGTGCGCAGTTTCCACCGGATCGTACGGCGTTGGAGCTCGGCGTCGTCGCTGCCGGCGGCGATCGAGTCGGCGGCGGCCGTCACCTCGTCGGAGGCTTCGTAATAGAAACCGCGCGTGAGGAGCCGCATGCGTGTCTCCTCTTTCGAGAGCGGTTCGCCGCCCGTATCGACCGAGAATTTCAGCAGCGAGCACCCTGTCAGCAGCGTCAGCGCCGCGAGGATCGCGGCGGCTTCAAACGGGCGGATTCGTATTCCGTTCATCATGTCGTGTACAGTTTTATGCCGTGAAGGACGACCGCAGTCGGCGCCTCCTTTGACAAAGATACGAATAAGCGAGGGCAATGTCAAATTTATTTGCACATTGCCGAGCGGGAGTATCTTCGGCGCAGCCAAAGAACGAATAAGCCGAGGGCAATGTCAAATTTATTTGCACATTGCCGAGCGGGAGTGTCTTCGGCGGAGCCGAAACGGCGTCTCTCCGCCGGTTCGCGCAACTTCCGCGCCGGAATCGCCGCGACCGGACGCATGAGCGGGACACCCGTTTTTCGCAGGTTTTTGCCCTTCCCGCTTGCGGGTCTTGATTAAGATTCCTACCTTTGAATTAAAATTTACGGGTTATGGCATATTTTCAGGTCGAAGGCGGGCACCGCCTTCACGGCGAGATCACCCCGCAGGGGGCCAAGAACGAAGCGTTGCAGATCCTCTGCGCCACGCTGCTGACGCCCCGGCGGGTCGTCGTGCACAACGTGCCCCGGATTCTGGACGTCATGCAGCTCATCGATCTGCTGCGGGCGATGGGGGTCGAGGTGGAGCAGCTGGCGGACGACACCTATGCGTTCTGCGCCCGCGAGATCGACCTCGACTACCTGCTGACCGAGGATTACCGCCGCCGCTGCGCACGGCTGCGCGGCTCGGTCATGCTCATCGGGCCGCTGCTGGCGCGCTTCGGCGTGGGGTACGTCCCCAAGCCGGGCGGCGACAAAATCGGGCGGCGGCGGCTGGACACCCATTTCATTGGTTTCCAGAAACTGGGAGCCAAGTTCGATTTCGACGCCGCCGAGGAGTTCTTCTCGGTCGACGGCAAAGAGTTGCGCGGCTGCTACATGCTGCTTGACGAGGCGTCGGTGACGGGTACGGCCAACATCGTCATGGCCGCCGTCATGGCCAGGGGGACGACGACGATCTACAACGCTGCCTGCGAGCCCTACGTGCAGCAGTTGTGCCGGATGCTCAACCGCATGGGCGCACGCATATCGGGTATCGCTTCGAACCTGCTTACGATCGAAGGGGTCGAGGCGCTCGACGGAACGGAACACACGCTGCTGCCTGACATGATCGAGGTGGGGTCGTTCATCGGCATGGCGGCCATGACGCAGTCGGAGTTGCGCATCAAGGACGTTTCGTACGCCGATCTGGGGATCATCCCTGCGCAGTTCGCCCGCATGGGCATCCGCTTCGAGCAGCAGGGCGACGATATCTATATCCCGCAGCAGGACCATTACGGCATCGAGTCGTTCATCGACGGTTCGATCATGACCATCGCCGACGCGCCGTGGCCTGGGTTGACGCCCGACCTGCTGTCGATCTTTCTGGTGGTGGCCACGCAGGCCAAGGGCTCGGTGCTCATCCACCAGAAGATGTTCGAGAGTCGCCTGTTCTTCGTCGACAAGCTCATCGACATGGGGGCGCAGGTGATCCTGTGCGACCCGCACCGTGCGACGGTCATCGGCCACGACCACCGCATCCGCCTGCGCGCCACGCGCATGACGTCGCCCGATATCCGCGCCGGCGTGGCGCTGTTGATCGCCGCGATGAGCGCCGAGGGACGCAGTACGATCCAGAACATCGACCAGATCGACCGCGGCTATTGCAATATCGACGGCCGGCTCAACGCGCTGGGCGCCCGCATCACCCGCTGCGAGGAGTGCGGGTAGTATCCCGATGGTTGGGATGTCTTCGGAAAGCCCTGCTTTTTGTCGGTGGGGCCAAACATAAGTGAGTCCGCTGCGATCGTCGGGGAAGGAATATAGGCGTCCTCGCAGACGATCGGACGGACGAGAACCGAACTACCTTGCGGAAAAAAAGCCCCTCCCTTTGTCAAAGGGAGGGGACAGAGGGGAGGGAATGTAAATACTTAAACATAAGTCTGCTGCGACCGGGCGAAAAGCATAGAGATGTCTTCAAAGGCGGTACGGCGGACGAGAACCAATTTAACGACTTATGTTTCTGGAAAATGCCAGTCAGAAGGGGTGGATCGAGGTGATCTGCGGGTCGATGTTCTCGGGCAAGACCGAGGAGCTGATCCGCCGCCTGCGCCGCGCCCAGTTCGCCAACCTGCGGGTGGAGATTTTCAAACCCTGCGTCGATACGCGCTACTCCGACGAGGAGGTGGTGTCGCACGATGCCCACGCCATCCGGTCGACGCCGGTCGAATCGGCTCAGAATATCCTGCTGCTGACCTCCGACGTCGACGTGGTGGGGATCGACGAAGCGCAGTTCTTCGACGAGGGGATCGTCGACGTGTGCCGGGCGTTGGCCGACAGCGGCGTGCGGGTGATCGCCGCGGGGCTGGATATGGACTATACGGGCAAACCGTTCGGTCCGATGCCGGCGCTCATGGCCACGGCGGAGTACGTCACGAAGGTGCACGCAATCTGCGTGCGGTGCGGCAATCTGGCGCACCATTCGCACCGCCTGACGGCCGACGAGAAGCAGGTGATGCTGGGCGCGCAGGATTCCTACGAACCGATCTGCCGCCACTGCTTCGCCCGGCTTCGCGCAGGGAAGGAGTGACCGGTTCGGTGACGAGCGGGCGGTCGTCGCAGGGAATGCGACGGCCGCCCGCTCTTTCGTGGGTGTATTACAGCGCTTTGAGCGCGGCGATGAAGCCGGGGAACGCCGTCCAGAGATTTTCGGTTTTGAGCCACAGCTCGCGCGCCTGCGCCTGGGGTGTGGGCCGCTCGCTTTCGATGTCGCGCAGGTAGGCGTCGTCGGCCGGATGACTGTCGGCGGTGAACTCCTTATAATAAGGTGCGAAGTGGTTGCGCAGCCGGATCGCCTCGCCCGTCGGCAGCGTGCCGTTGCGGCGGTACTCCGACCAGAGGGTCAGCAGCGGCTTTTCGGGGTATTTGTCCGAGACGTCGTTGATGACCTCGTCGAAGGCGTCGTAGTCGGCCAGCGCCACGTAGTCGAAGGCCAGCAGCCATGTCGCCTCCTCGTGGTCTTCGGGGTCGAGGTCGAGCAGGAATTCCAGCATGGCGGCCGAGAGTTCGAAGTCGTCGATCAGGAAGTGGTCGACGGCCGAACGGTAGAGGAGGTGCAGCGCCGCCTGCGTATTGGGATGCTCCCATTCGAGGATCACCTCCTCGTTGTCGGGAATCAGATCGGCGAGGTGCTGGAAGGCGTGGAAACGGAGGTTGCAGGCTTCGTCCACCGCACCGCGCCGCTGCGCTTCGTCCGACAGGCGGAGGGTGCGGGAGAAATCGTAGTCGCCCCGTCCTTCGATCCGGAATGTCTGGTCGGGGGTGGGGTTAAGGATTGCTTCGGCCATTGCGGCGGAGTTTTAACAGAATGAAACAAAGGACGACTGCGGTCGCGGCTCCTGCCAGAGCGTAGGCTGCCGGACGGTTCTCCATGCCGAAGAACTGGCCCGAAACGAAGACGAACGACGCGCAGATGAAGGTCATGAACACGGCAGGCAGCAATGCGACGAAATAGTTGCGCTTCGCGGCGAAGAGCCATACGACGACGGCCCACAGCACGATCGTGGCGAGCGTCTGGTTGGTCCATGCGAAATAACGCCACACGACGGTGAAATCGACCCGTGTGATGAGGTAGCCGGCGACGAAGAGCGGCAGGGCGATGGCGAAACGCTTCCACTGCGTGCGCTGTTCGATGCGGAAGATGTCGGCGACGATCAGCCGTGCCGAACGGAAGGCCGTGTCGCCCGATGTGATCGGGGCCGCGACGACGCCCAACAGCGCCAGAATACCGCCCGCGATGCCCAGCGTGGTGTTCGAGATGATGTTGACGGCCCATGCCGCACTGTTGCCGTTTGCGGCCAGTGCCTCGGCCAGCGCATGCGCCCCGCCGAAAAAGGCCATGGCGACGGCGGCCCAGATGAGGGCGATGATGCTTTCGGAGATCATCGCGCCGAAGAAGACCGAGCGGCACTCGCGCTCGTTACGCACGCAACGGGCCATCAGCGGCGACTGCGTGGCGTGAAAGCCCGAAATGGCGCCGCACGCGATGGTGATGAAGAGCGTCGGGACGATCGGCACGGAGTGCGGGTCGAGCTGTGCGTTGGCCAGCGTCGTCAGTTCGGGGATCCGGTAGGGGCCGAAGAGCAGCACGCCCAGCAGTGCGAGCGCCATGAGGATGAGGGCCACGCCGAAGATCGGATAAATCTTGCCGATGATCTTGTCGATGGGCAGCAGCGTGGCGACGAAGTAGTAGGCCAGAATCAGCCAGACCCACACCGTGTGCGGCACCGAAGGCACCATGCCGCTGAGGATGTCGGCGGGACTGAGCAGGAAGACCGCACCGACGAGTACGAGCAGCACGACCGAGAAGAGGCGCATGAATTGCCGCATTCCGGTGCCCAGGTAACGTCCTGCCACTTCGGGGATGCTCAGGCCGTCGTTGCGCACGAGCATGACGCCCGACAGGAAGTCGTGCATCGCACCCATGAAGATGCCGCCCAGCGTGATCCACAGAAAAGCCACGGGACCGAACGCTGCTCCCAGAATCGCGCCGAAGATCGGACCCGTACCGGCGATGTTGAGCAACTGGATCAGAAAGACCCGCCAGCGCGGCATGGGCACGTAGTCTACGCCGTCGAAGAGCGTTTCGCTCGGTACGCTGCGGGCCGGATCGATCGCTGCGACCCGTTCCAGATAGCGGCCGTAGGTGAAATAGGCGATGACGAGCGCCGTGAGGCAGACGAGGAAAGTTAGCATCGGCGATAAAATTTTCTTGCGAAAATAGCGAAAAAATAATAAAAAGTACTATCTTTGCACCCGAATTCAGAAATGAATCGCCGAAATAGCTCAGCGGTAGAGCACTTCACTCGTAATGAAGGGGTCCCGAGTTCAAATCTCGGTTTCGGCTCGAAACTGCGAAAGCGCCGCAGGCGCAGGAACGAAAGGGAAAACCGCTTCAAGGTAGCTTGAAAGCGGTTTTTTCGTTTCGGTCCGTTTGTCGCGCAGCGACTTGCGCAGGTTCGATAGCGCCCCTGCGGCAAGCAGAAGAGATAAAACGAGCGTAGCGAAGTTAAATCTCGGTTTCGGCTCGAAAATCCGAAGATGCTGCAAGGCGTCGAACGAAACGAAAACCGTCGCAAATCTTTTGCAGACGGTTTTTTCATGCGGATTGTCGCGCAAAGGACGGCGGCGTTTCCGGATGGGCTCCTGCGGCGCCTTCGCCGCGCGCGGCGATCGCCTCGTAGAGGTTGTCCGGCTTCTCGCGCATATCTTCCGAAAGATCGTTTACCGCGGGGCGTTGTCCTCGTCGGCGCGTTCCGGTAGGATCGGTTTGACGCGGATTTCTTTGCAAATCCCATAAACGGCTGTATTTGCTTATCATTCTGCGAATAGTCCGCAAAAGTTTCCGACGGTGACGGGTGCCGCTTAAAAGATGTAGATTCTGAACGGAATATCGGCGACTCGGCAGGGCCGGTGTGCAAAATTATTTTGCATAGTGCAATATTGTGTTGTATTCTTGGCCGGGATCATTCATATTATACAATGTTAGTTTGTATCAGTACAATGTTTTGTTGTATTATCGGTCGGGCTTGTTTTGTGTGGTGCAATATTATATTTACTATTATCAAATACTATATTGTATTCTCGGTCGGGGAAAACGATAATGCCGGCGATGGAGTTTCGTCTGGCCGGGTGCTGAGGAATGGTCGGGTGATAGTAGGGACGGGCAGATGTTTCCGGATACCTGCGGAATTCGTTTATTTCTCGATCCGGCTGTCGTAGTAGGCCAGCCGTTCGTTGCAGACCTGCTCCACCACGTCGCGCAGCAGCTCGATCTTCGGCAGCAGGGCGTCGATGTCGGCCTTCGTGATCTCGAAATCGGGGTTGTAGCGCGATTCGATGTAGGCGCGTTGCAGCAGGTCGAACAGCCGTTTTTCCTCCGGCGTGTCACGGGGGAACGCCTTGAAAATCTCCGGTGTATGTTTCTTGGCCGCATTCATCAGCTCCGACAGATCGTGGCTCTTATGGCCGTAGAGAATAAAGGTTATGGGAATCGTCCGCAGGAAATTTTCGGCCGATTGGTGAAGATGGAATGAAGCCATATTATAATCACCATCTTCACAATAAAAAGTAACGCCTTTCAAAAATTGTTTTGCCCTCCCGAATTTATCGTCGTAATATTTCTGCGCTCGTTCCTTGATCTCCTTAAAATTGAGCTTCTTGCGCCGTGCCAGCTTATACGCTCCCGAATCGAAGAGAATTATTCCGTCGCGCTTGATCTCCGTCTCGAAGTAGTGGGCTTTCGACAGGGCATGGTTGAAGTCGTCGATACCGTAGTTGACGAACTGCGGATGGGTGTGGAACGGTCGGTTCTTGTTCTCGAAGAAGCGATCCTTGATCTTTTCGTACAACGAATACTCCACCGCTCCGATCGGCTTGCGCGTCACGATCGCGATGTCGTAATCGCTCATGTAGTAGGTCGGTGTGCCGAACTCGATGCGCTGGTCGTAGTCGACGTAGCTGTTCTTCGCATAGCTGCCGAACAGGATCACCATCTCGACCTGTTTGATCTGCTCGCGGATCAGGGCGACGAGTTGCTGCAAATCCCGTCACTTGTCGGGCGGTAAAAACCGGGTGCTTCGTTTCATCATCACAAAATTATGAAAAATTCCGGCACGGCGTTTTGCAAATCCCATAAAAAACAGCTATATTTGCTTATCGTCCTGCAAATAGTCTGCAAAAGTTTCCGACGGCGGCGGGTGCCGCTTAAAAGAGACGATGCAGATTATGAAACGGAATATCGACGACTCGGCATAGCCGACGGACATAACTTATAAAGGGTACACAACTCTTTATACCTAACGACAAACATAGGAACCTTTCGAAAGAGAGGGTTTGACACCGGTATAAAAGTTGCCAGTCCTTGTTATGTCCTGCTTGCGTATTGCGAGCAGGGCGGCAAGGGCGCAGGACAGCTTCCGGTTTCGGGTTTCCTATGACCTGTCGTTAGGGGCTGACACCGCGCCCCTTTTCTTTTTGCCTACATGCAATATTATTTTGCTATTATCAAATATTATATTGCATTATCGGCCGGAGGGAGGGCGATTCACGAATCTTTCAACCCCTTTTTCCCATGTCTACCTTTCAGGAACGTATCCTCGCTGCGTCCGGCAGCTCGTCGGGCACCGCGGACACCGACCCCGAACTCTACCGTTACCGTTCCGCCTCCTCGGAGGAGTACCTCGAATCCTGCAACTATCGTGTCTGGTCGACCGAACTGCCCGACCGGTTTCTCGTCTGGTGGATGCGCCCGTCGGACGCGACGAAGCCGAACAGCGCAGCCTCGAACGCGAGCTCCGCTCCGACGAGGAGTCGCCGCTCCATATCCCGTTGGAAGTCTTCATGACGGCCTACTACGAGCGTTACGAGCGCGTCAAAGGGATGGCGTCGTTCCTCTCCGACGACCGTGCGGTCGGGCCGGAAGATGCCGCGGCCGCGGTGGAGGCGCAGTTGGCCGGCGATGCCGACTACCGTGCGCAGGCGTTCGCCTTCATCGAAGGATTCGTTTGTTTTCAACAGTCGTTTTCTCGCCTCGGCATAGTCCGAACAAGTTCGGCTCTGCGCTCGGCTTATCGAAAAGGTTCGTTTTCAACAGTCGTTTTCTCGCCACGGCATAGCTTGCGCAAGCGCGGCTCTGCTCATTTGGCTTAACGAAAACGTTCTATAAATTTCAGGCGTTGTTGAGCTATGTCTTCACGCTGCGCATGATCGATGCGGCGGACGAACTGCGTCGGTTCGACCTTTTCGACGTCGAAGCCTACGACGAGGTGCTGGCGCAGGTGAACCGCGACCTCGCGGACGGAACGATTCCGTCTTTCGAGGCGCGTATCGTCTGAGCCGAAAGTTTTGGGCGGCGGCATCGCCTTGTTTCTTTTTCAAGTAAAAGTTTTAGGTTCGGCGATGCCGCTGCTCTTCCCATACGGTTCCCGCGATCCGTAACTGACGAGTACTGGTACGTCGCCTCCGCCGCACGATCCGGTGCGGCGGAGTGGCGGGCGGGTGCTGCCGTCCCGCGCGGGATGCGGCGAGGTGCGGGAATCGATCCGCTTTTCTTCCGCACAGCCGGATCGAGTCGAGAAACGCCGTCGTTCGGGAAATCGTTGCGGCGCTTGCCTCGCGCGGGCCGAAGTCTCCGCCCGCGGAGGCCTGCCGCAGGAGTGTCTCCGAGGCTTCGTCCCGCAGCGCATCGGATAAGCAGCGGCGTTCTTCCACCCTTTCGGAATAAGGATCGGGGCGATCCTCGCGGCGGAAGCCTTTGTTTGCCGGCTTCCCGTTCGGGATGACAACCCCCAAAACAGTCATTCCCTTCGGAATGACGAAATCTGATTTTAATTGCAAGCCCTCGTTTGCTTCTGCGCTCGTTCGTATCTTTGACTTCGTCTTAGATACTCCCGCTCGGCAATGTTCATTTTCATGCACGTTTTCTCGCCTCGGCAATTCGAACAAGTTCGATTGCGCTCGGCTTATCGAAAACGTTCAAATAAATTTGACATTGCCCTCGCTTATTCGTATCTTTGACTGCGTCTTAGATACTCCGTCTCGGCATAATCAAGCTTGCGCTTGCTTCTGCGCTCGACTTTTCGTATCTTTGTCCTCCAAACCCGACTCGGGCCGCCCGCGAAGCGTCGACGACGCCTCGGCGACGGACGCGGCCTCAGGGTCTCAAAAACGCCGTTCATGGGATTCGACGAGATAACGAACATTCTCTACCTGCTGTTGCAGGGGGTGGGGGTCGGCATCGCAGCCTCCATTACCGTAGGCCCCGTAGCCGTGCTCTGCATTCAGCGGACGCTGAGCAAGAGCCGTCGTTCGGGGTTCGCATCGGGGCTCGGTGTGGCCTGCGCCGATACGCTCATGGCGATCTTCGCCATGCTCTTCTCGTCGATCCTGCAACGGTCGATCGAGGCGAACAGGTTGATCCTCAGCGTCGTGAGCGGCATCATCGTGGTGATCGTGGGCGTCTACATCTTCCTGCAAAACCCCGTGACGCAGATCCGCCGCAACCGTGTGGGCAAGACGACGCTGTGGAGGGATTTCGCCTCGATGTTCGGCATCACGCTGACGAATTTCATCTACGTGATCCCCTACATCATGATCTTCTTCACGATGTTCAAGGTCTCGACGCTCGGCGTGACCGACGTGGGGAGCCTTTTCGGGGGATTGCTCACCATCGCGGGGTTCCTGGGCGGAGCCGTGACGTGGTGGTTCGCGCTGACCTTCCTGCTGAATCTGTTCCGGCACCGGTTTCGTCCGCGCCACATGCTGACGATCAACCATGTGGCGGGAATCGTCATCGCCGTGCTGGGTATCTATACCATTTTGTCGAATTTCATCCATGTCCTGCCCAATGTGCACTGACCGAGATACGAACAAGAAGATCGTCATCGCCATCGACGGTTTTTCATCATGCGGCAAATCGACCTTCGCCAAGGCCATCGCCCGCCGTCTGGGATATATTTTCATCGATACGGGGGCGATGTACCGCGCCGTGACGCTCTATGCGCTCGAACACGGGGCCATCCGTTCGGGAATGGTCGACGAGGAGGCCGTCGTGCGGCTGCTGCCGGACATCTGCATCGATTTCCGCTTCAATCCCGAACGCGGGGCCAGCGACATCTATGTCGACGGCGACCGCGTCGAGGGCAAGATCCGCACGATCGAGGTGAGCAACTGCGTGAGCGCCGTCAGTTCGATCTGCGAGGTGCGCGCCAAACTGGTGGCCATGCAGCAGCAGATGGGGCGCCGGCGGGGCGTGGTGATGGACGGTCGCGACATCGGTACGACGGTCTTTCCCGACGCCGAGCTGAAAATCTTCATGACGGCCCGGCCTTCGGTGCGGGCGCGCCGCCGCTACGACGAGCTGCGGGCCAAAGGCGACGAAGTCTCCTACGAGGAGATTCTGCAAAACGTCCTCTCGCGCGACAAGGCCGACATGACGCGGGCGATTTCGCCGCTGCGCAAGGCCGACGACGCCGTGGTGCTCGACAACAGTTGCATGACCGTCGCCGAGCAGATGGAGTGGTTCGAGAAGGAGTTCCGCCGCGCCATAGGCGACGGCCGGTAAGGTGGTTTTGGAGTAACCGGACATCGTTATGCGCGTGGAGATCGACGATAAATCGGGGTTCTGTTTCGGCGTCGTGCGGGCTATCGACAAGGCCGAACGGGCGCTGGCCGACTACGGTACGGTCTATTCGCTGGGCGACATCGTCCACAACCGGATCGAGGTGCAGCGGCTCGAAGGGTTGGGGCTGCACACGGTGACGCACGCCGATCTGGACGGTCTGGGGGGCCGGCGGCTCTTCATCCGCGCTCACGGCGAACCCCCTTCGACCTTCGCACGTGCCCGCGAGGCGGGCGTGGAGGTGATCGACGCGACATGTCCCGTGGTCGCGAAATTGCAGGAGCGGGTGGTGAAAGCGCATGCCGAAATGGCGGAGTCGGGCGGTCAGGTGGTGATTCTGGGCAAACGGGGGCACGCCGAGGTGGTGGGGCTCACGGGACAGGTGGCGGCGCCGACGCTGGTCGTCGAGCGGGAGGAGGATCTCGCGCAGGTCGATTTCACGCGGCCGGTTTACTTCCTGTCGCAGACGACGCAGAGCATCGCGCTTTTCGAGCGGCTGGCCGACGAGATGCGCCGCCGCGCGGCCGATGCGTCGCAGGTGGTGGTGCACGACACGATCTGCCGGCAGGTCGCCAACCGCGAGGGACATTTGGCGGCTTTCGCTCGGCGGTTCGACGCGGTGATTTTCGTTTCGGGCCGCAAATCCTCCAACGGGAAGGTGCTCTGCGAGGTCTGCCGTGCCGCCAATGCACGCACCTATCAGGTCGAGGAGGCCGCCGAACTGCGGGCCGAATGGTTCGAGGGGGCCGAGTCGGTGGGGATCTGCGGCGCCACGTCGACGCCCCGCTGGCTGATGCAGCGGGTGGCCGACGCGATCGTTGCGGGGAGGTTCGGCACAGGCCGTACCTGAGCGCCGGATTGCACCGCCGCATCGCGTGCGGCGGATTTAGAGAAGGATTTCAACCAAATAACCGATCGATATGCATAGCTTCGTTCGTTCCGTAAAATATTTCGTACACCTCTGCGTTCTGTGTGCAGCGGTGATTCTGGTGATGCACCTGGCCGGTATGCTGGCCGTGGCGCCGGCGGAGCTGCCCGCGCTGCTCTTCGCCTCGTGGCGGGGGTGGGTGCTCGCTGCGGCCGTCGTCCTCCTCTCGGCAGCCTATCCCTTTACGGGGTTCATCACGCGGCGTGTGGAGGGATTTCTCGACGACGACCGCGAACGGGTCGTGAACGCCTTTCGGGCCGAGGGGTTCGTACCGGCGGACGACGACGGCGAGGGCATGACCTTTCGGGCGGCCAGTCCGCTGCGGAGGCTGTGGCTGCACTTCGACGACGAGGTGCGCGTCGCCCAGTTCGGCCAGTGGATCGAACTGAGCGGTCAGCGGCGCACGGTAGCGCGCGTGGCACCCCGTCTCGAAGGCTACATCGCCGCTCATGCGCGAACGAAAGAATAGGATGCAATGAAACGAATCGCAAATTATCTCCTGACGGCGACCGCCCTGCTCGGTGCGGCCGCCCTGCTGACCTTTGCCGCGAAGAACGACTTCGGGTTGGCGCGCAACATGGAGACGCTGGTCAACATGATGCGCGAACTGTCGGTCTACTACGTCGACGAGGTCGACGCCGACCGTCTGATGACCGACGCCGCCGAAGGAATGGTGCGGCGGCTCGACCCCTATACGGTCTACATGCCTGAAGAGGAGATGACCGATTTCCAGTTCCTCACCACCGGCAAGTACGGCGGCGTGGGGGCGTTGATCCGCAAGAAGGGCGACGGCGTGGTCGTCGCACAGCCCTACAAGGGCTTCCCGGCCGACCGCGCCGGATTGCAGATCGGCGACCGCTTCGTCGAGATCGCGGGCAAGGACGCCCGCGGCATGACCACCGAACAGGTGAGCGCGCTGCTCAAAGGTACGCCCAACACCAACGTCACGATCAAGGTCGAGAAACTGCTCACGGGCCAGGTCGAGGAGGTGAAGCTGCGCCGCGAGCGGATCGCCATTTCGGGCGTGGGCTACGCCGGCTTCGTGGCCGACAGCATCGGGTATATCCAGCACCGCGACTTTACGGAGGGGTGCTACGAGGATATGCGCGCCGCATTGGAGGGGTTGCAGAAGCAGGGGCTCAAAGCGCTCGTGCTCGACTACCGCAACAACGGCGGCGGCATCTTGCAGGAGGCCGTGAAGATCGTCTCGATGTTCGTGCCCAAGGGCACCGAGGTGGTGACGACCAAGGGGCGCACCGAGCATACGGTCTACCGTACGCAGCTCGACCCCGTCGCGCCGACGCTGCCGATCGTGGCGCTCGTGAACGACGGGACGGCTTCGGCCGCCGAGATCGTCACCGGCTCGTTGCAGGATCTGGACCGTGCGGTGCTCGTCGGCCAGCGCACCTTCGGCAAGGGACTGGTGCAGACGACGCGCCCGTTGGGCTACAACAGCTTCCTGAAAGTCACCACGGCCAAATACTACATCCCCTCGGGCCGCTGCATCCAGGCGATCGACTACTCGTCGCGCGACGAGAAGGGGGCCGTGAAGAGCGTGCCCGATTCGCTCGTGCGCGAGTTCCGCACGCGCGGCGGCCGCAAGGTCTACGACGGCGGCGGCATCATGCCCGACGAACGCATCGATCCCGAATACATCAGCCGTTTCGCCATGACGCTCTATGCCATGGGTTACGTCGACGATTTCGCCGACCTCTACTTCCGCGAGCACGGGATGCAGCGGATCGATCCGCGCACCTTCACCCTCACCGACGCCGATTACGAGCGCTTCGAGCAGTTCATGGCCGACAAGGAGGTCAAATACGAGTCGGACACGCGGCGGGCGCTCAACCGGATCAAGGAGGCGGCCAGGGCCGACCTCTACGAGGAGTCGCTCGCGGCGGAGATCGAGGCGATCGAGGCCGGCATCCGCGACGACAAGGCGACCAACCTGCAAACCTACAAACGCGAGATCATGGAGACGCTCAACGGCGCCGTCATCCTGCGTTACAGCTATGCGGAGGGGGTTACGGAGCATACGCTCACGGAGGACCGCGAGGTGCATCGCGCCGTCGCACTGCTCGACGACGGGAAGGAGTACGCCCGCATTCTGCACGAACAGGATACCGTCCGAAAATAAACCCGATTCCGCATGGCACGCCGGTCGTTGAAATACCTGCTCAACCGCTATACGCTCTCGTTCCGCAACCGGATCGTGGTGATCGCCGTGGGCATGGTCATCTGCCTGCTGTCGCTGGTCTACACCAACCGCATGGCGCACGACCTGCGCGAGAAGGAGCAGCACGACGTCGAGGTGTGGGCGCACGCCATGGAGCAGGCGAGCCGCGACGCCTTCGGCGGCTCGGTCAACGATCCGCTCATCAAGGGCATCCTCTCGAACCGCAACAACATCCCCTTCATCATCACCGACGAGCGGCTCAACGTCATCCAGTCGCATCTGGTGCCGCGCGAGGTGTTGGACCATCCCGACCGGCTGCGCCGCCAGATCGACCGCTTCACGGAGGAGAACCAGCCCAAGACGGTCAACTACTGGTGGGGTCCCGAACACCGGCACATCATCTTCTACGGCAAGTCGAAGCTGCTCAAAGGGCTCTACCTCTTCCCTTACGTGCAGCTGGGGGTCATCTTTTTCTTCATCTTCATCGGATACATCGCCTTCCGTTCGTCGAAGCAGGACGAACAGAACCGCGTGTGGATCGGTCTGGCGAAGGAGACGGCGCATCAGCTGGGAACGCCTACGTCGTCGCTGCTGGGGTGGATCGAGTATCTGCGCAGCCAGCCCGTCGATCAGGAGGCGGTCGAGGAGATGAACAAGGATCTGACGCATCTGCTGAAAATCGTCGACCGCTTCTCGAAGATCGGCTCCGAGACGGTACTCCAAAAGGCGACCGTCAACGAAGTGGTGGGCGAAGCGGTGATGTATTTCCGCAAGCGTATTCCGCGCAACGTCACGCTCGACTACAACGGGCTGGCCATCGCTCCGATCGAGGCCAACATCAATCCGGCGCTCTTCGAATGGGTGGTCGAGAACCTGATGAAAAATGCGCTCGACGCCCTGCAAGGACACGGGTCGATCGACGTGCGGCTCTCGATGGACGACCAAAACGTGATGATCGACGTGAAGGATACGGGCAAGGGCATTCCCAAAAGCAACTGGAAGCGGATTTTCGAGCCCGGCTTCACGACCAAGACGCGCGGCTGGGGGCTCGGACTGTCGCTCTCGCGCCGTATCATCGAGGAGTATCACAACGGTAAGATCGCCGTCGTGGAGTCGGAGCCGGGCAAGGGTACCATGATCCGCATTACGCTCAAACGCTTTTTCGACGCATGATCCGGCCGGACGATCTGTCGGTCGCCGCCGATTCGCTCGCGGCGAACGGAACGCCGGCCGGGCCGGCGGGGGCCGTCGTGCATGCGGCGGGCGTCTGCACCGATACGCTGGACGGGGGGCTCCGTGCGGCGGAAGCCCTCTCCGATTCGTTCGCGGCGGCCGATTCGCTGGTGCATACCGCAGCCGCCCTTCCGGACGCTTTTCCAGCCGCGTTTCCGCAGGTGGAGCCGCTCTCGGCGGCCGAACGGGCGCTGACGCTCGGCGGATGGCTCAGCGATTGGACGGCGCGTACGGCGCAGGGTGTCGCGTCGCTGGCGGATGCTTCGGCGGCGGAGCTGTTCGGTGCGGCGTCGACGCTGGGCGACGTCGGTCATGCGGTCGCGGAAACGGCAGCGCCCCTCTCCGGATCGGTCGTCTATCAGGCCGTCGTCCTGCTGCTGGCGGCTTCCTATCTGTTGCTGCTCTATACCAATTACAGCGAAGTGCGGATGCTGGCCGGGAGTTTCGGGTTCGACCGAAACGCCGGACAGCGGACGTTGCAGAAGCGCGGCGTGATCCACAGCCATTTCCTGCGCCGTTGCTGCGTACTCGGCGTCGTGGGGATCGGCGTGCTGACCGTACGCCTATGCGACGACTGGCTGCCGGCGGGTACGTTCGACGCCCTTCCGCCGCTCTGGCGGGAGGGTCTCTGCGTGGCGGCCGTGCTGGCGGCCGAGGCCGTCGTCCTGATGCAGACGATCGCATTGTGGTGCATCGGACAGGTGACGCTCACGCAGTCGTTCGTCGAGACGCTTCTCTATGTCAAACAGTTCCATTTCGCGCTGGCGAGCCTCTCGGTCCTGCCGTTCATTTTGCTTTATGCACTCTGTCCAATCGGTTCAGGATCAGGCTGGTTATGCGGGATAGTCGGGTTGTCTGCGACGATTATATTGCTATTTCTCAGAGAGATTCATTCGTTGTTTGTCGCAAAAAATATTTCGAATTTGCATTGGATTTTGTACCTTTGCACCATCGAAATCGCACCGGTGGCATTTGCGGTGCTCATGTTGATAAAACACAGTTAAGAATGAGTGTAACGAAAGTCAGTCGAATTCTTGTCTCTCAGCCGCAGCCGGCTATCCCCGAAAAGTCTCCTTTCTTCGAATTGGCGCGCAGACAGCGCATAACCGTCGATTATCATCCGTTCATTCGGGTTGCGGGCGTTTCGCTCAAGGAGTTCCGGCAGCAGCGGGTCGAGATATTGGATCATACGGCCGTAATTTTCACGTCGCGCACGACCGTCGACAGCTTTTTCCGTATTTGCGAGGAGGCGCGTATCACCGTTCCCGAAACGATGAAGTACATCTGCCAGACGGAGGCCGTGGCGCTCTACCTGCAAAAATACATCGTCTACCGCAAACGTAAAATTTCGTTTGCCGACGGTTCGTTCACCAATTTGATCGAACTGCTCATCAAGCACAAGGAGGAGAAGTTCCTGCTCACGCTCAGCGAGCCGCACAAGCCCGATCTGCCCGAGACGATGGCCAAGCTCAAATTCTCGTTCCATCCGGTGATTCTCGCCCGCACGGTGGCGGCCGATCCCGAGGGGATCGACATCCGTTCCTACGACGTGGTGGGCATCTATTCTCCCTCGGAGGTCAAGGTGCTCATCGAGCAGTTCGGCGACGAACTGCCGACGATCGCCGCCTTCGGCGAGGCGACGCTGCGCTGCGCCATCGAGGCGGGACTGACCGTCAAGATCAAGGCTCCGACGCCCGAAGCTCCTTCGATGGTCAAGGCGATCGACATCTACATCGACCAGGTGCACGCCGGCAAGGAGGTCGAGGCGGCGCAGTTCGTCGAGGACAAGCAGAAGGAGGAGTTCATCCGTTCGCAGCAGCACAAGCTGGCTAAGAAGAGCCGCGCACGCCGTTCGTCGGCCGACAAGAAATAACGACCGGAGGCGGTACGTCCGCCTCCATTGAGAGAATACGATGATCCCGTCCCGTACATTGCCCCGCGCCGAACGGTTGCGCACGCTGGGTGCGATCCGCCGCCTGTTCGAGAGCGGCGAGTCGGGTTTCGTCTATCCGTTCCGTTACGTCTGGTTCGCCGAGGCCGACGACCGCATGTCGGCCGAAGTGCTCTTTTCCGTTCCCAAGAAGTTCCACAAGCGCGCCAACCGGCGCAACCTTCTCCGCCGCCGGGCGAAGGAGGCTTACCGGCTCAACAAGGGGCTGCTGCTCGCGGAGGGCGGAAAGACGGCTGCCGTGGACGTGGCGCTGATCTACTCCTCGAAGGAGATCGTTCCCTATAAAACCGTCGAAAATGCCCTGCGCCGGATTCTTCAACAGATTGCGGAGCGTCTGTAAACGTGCGGCGGCGCTGCCGCTGATCGCCGTGGTGAAGTTCTACCAACTCTGCATCTCGCCCTTCACGCCGCCTTCGTGCCGGTTTACGCCGACCTGTTCGCAGTATGCCGTCGAGGCGTTGCGCAAATACGGGCCCGTCAAGGGCGGCTGGCTCACCCTGAAACGGCTGGCGCGCTGCCATCCGTGGGGCGGCAGCGGCTACGATCCGGTGCCGTAGGGGCGGTTTTCTCTCCCTTCCCCGATTTTCCGGTAACGATAAGAACCGCCCCTTCCGAAGGGGCGGTTCTTGAATTCTGCGTAATCGAAATTCATGCACCGGATGGCACAGATCGGATTTCGATTCTGCGGATTTTTACAGCTCCCGTATCGCCTTGTAGGTGGTTTGGAGCATCGCCTTTCCGTCGCGCAGCTGCGCGGCCGTGCTGTCGGGCGAGATCACGCGGGCGGAGGTGCAGTCGAAGATCGTCGTGCCGCCGGCGTCGGCCACGCCGAAGCCGTTGTTGAAACACCAGTAGCCGAATTTGGGGCGCGCCGGATCGAACAGGTCGCGGCTGAAAAGGAAATCGCCGTGAGCGATCCCCAGCTGCGCGAGCAGCGTGGCCGCCAGATCGCTCTGCGAGCCGTAGGTTTCGACTACCGCCGGACGGCGCACGGCGCCGCCCAGCCACAGCATCGGGATGCGGTGACGCAGCGCGTCGCTGTTGGCGATGCCGTAGGGGTAGGGGTAGGCATGGTCGGCGATGAGGATGACGAGCAGGTCTTTCCATACGGGAGTCTGCCGCACGCGTTCCACGAAGCGGCCGAGGCAGGCGTCGGTGAAGGCCATGGCGTTGAGCATCGGGTCGTCGAACTTCGCGAACGGTACGTCGAACGGTTCGTGGCTCGACAGCGTGAGCATCGCGGCGAAGAAGGGACGCTGCGATGCGGCTTCGGCGAGCACATGGTCGGTAAAGGCGTCGATCACCACGTCGTCGGCATAGCCCCATTTCGAAGTCGGGGCGTCGAAATGCAGGTCTTTCTGCCACGTGAGCCGGTCGAAGCCCGTGCCGTAGAGGTAGGAGGCCGTGTTGGTGAAGTTGAGGTCGCCGCCGTAGTAGAAGCTCGTGGCATAGCCTTCGCGGCGCAGCGAGCGGGCGATCGAGGGGAGCCGCTGGCTCTTGACGGGCAGCTTCATGACCGACATCTTGGTCTGGGCGGGAAATCCGCTCAGCACGGCTACCGTGCCGCGGTCGGTGCGGAACGAGTTGGCGAAGAGGTTGTCGAAATAGACTCCCTCGCCCTTCAACCGTTGGAATTCGGGTGCTACGGGTTCGCCTCCGACACGCTCGTCGACCGTCGAGCGGCCGAAGCTTTCGACCAGGAACAGCACGACGTTCGGCCGTCGGGTGCGCAGCAGCGTGTCGGTTCCGATCCCGGCAGGCAGGTCGCCGCGTAGCGGCTCGAAGATCGCCGCACGCTCCGGTTCGGGAAAGAATTCGTATTCGTAGAGGGCGTCGTCACCGTCCGACAGGGTCGAGAGAAACGAGAAAAGCGGATTGACCGCCGCATGGTTCAGGAACATCCGGCCGCTGAAATAGACCTTCGAGACATTGGCCGTTGCCACCGACACCCCGCCGCGGATCGGCAGGAAGAGCACTCCTGCCGCCAGCAGCAGCACCAGCGTGCTGCCTGCGCGATGTGTCGACCGCCGGGCGGGGTCGTAAAGCCGCAGTACGCGCAGGTAGCACCACGCCATGCCTCCGAAGACCGCCGCGGCGACCAGCAGTTGCAGCAGGAGCTGGCCGGCCGTGACGCTCGCCAGCGCCTCTTTGGGCGAGGCGAGGTATTGCAGCACGGAGCTGTCGAGCGGGAAGGCCCAGTATTCGTAGAGGGCGAGGTTGGCGGCGAACGCCGTGGCGGCGACGGCGGCGATGACGAGCAGGTAGCCTTTCAGCACGCTGCGGCTCCATCGCCCCGGAATCCAGAGGGCTGCGAGCACGACCAGGAGCGGCAGTGCGGTGATGTATCCCGCTACGGTCTGGTCGAGTTTCAATCCGTTCCAGACGACCAGCGCCAGTTCTGCGGCCGAAGCTTCGGCCGCCTGCGCGTGGTACCACAGCAGGAAGAGCGGTTTCTCGATCGCCATCACGAGCAGGCTCATGGCGAAGAGGGCGCCGAGAAAGAGCAGGTTGCCGGCCAGCGGCGGAAGGGGCCGGCGGGCGGTGTCCGATGACGGACGGTTTTCGATGAATCGTTTCATGTTTTTTCAATCCTCCCCGACGAAGCCGGAAGCGGACGGCGGCGGTGCGCTCCGCCTGCCGTCCGTTCGGGGGCAGCGGCGGTTACAACTTCTCTCCGTAGGCCAGATCGCCCGCATCGCCGATACCGGGAACGATGTAGGAGCGCGAGGTCAGCTCTTCGTCCACGGCGGCGCACCAGAGCGAAGTGGTCGCATGCGGCATGTGGCGCTGCACGTAGTCTACGCCCTGCTCCGAACCGATGATCGACGCCACGTGGGTGTGGGCCGGCATACCTCCCTTCTCGACGAGCGCTTCGTAGACCAGCGCCGCCGACGATCCGGTGGCGAGCATCGGGTCGACCAGCAGCATCGTCTTCCCTTCGAGACTTCCGCACGAGATGTACTCGACCTTGACGGTGAACGTTCCGTCCTTCTTGCTCTTGCGGTAGGCCGATACGAAGGCGTTCTGCGCGTCGTCGAAATAGTTCAGGAAGCCCTGGTGAAACGGAAGGCCTGCGCGCAGGATCGTGGCGATGACGATTTCGTTGTCGTAGAGCTCGACTTCGGCCTCGCCGAGCGGTGTCTCGACCGTGCGGGGCGTGTAGCGGAACCGTTTCGAGATTTCGTAGGCCATCAGTTCGCCGATGCGTTCCAGATTGCGGCGGAAACGCATCGAATCGCACTGGATCCTGCGGTCGCGGATCTCGGCGATGAACTTGTTGAGGACGGTGTTCTGTCGGTTCAGAATGTTGATCTCCATAATGCGGGGGTGTTGGATTTCCGGGTCAGTAGAGGAAGTTGTTGAAGGGATAGCGTCCGGCGTGGATCTCGCGCACCATGCCGTAGAGATCCTGCCGGAACTTGTCGATGTTGGTCCGCCGTTTGGCCGAGAGGAAGATGCAGGGGGTATTGGCCTTGGCGATCCAGCTCTGTTTCAGGTCGTCGAGCGAACGGTTTTCGTCCGTGGCGGGCGTCAGGTCGTCGTCGGCCTTCTCCGTCCACGTATAGGCGTCGATCTTGTTGAAAACCAGATAGACCGGTTTGTCGCCCGCGCCGATCTCCTGCAAGGTCTGCTTCACCACGGCGATCTGATCCTCGAACCGGGGGTGCGAAATATCCACCACGTGCAGCAGCAGATCGGCTTCGCGCACCTCGTCGAGTGTCGATTTGAACGATTCGATCAGTTCCGTCGGCAGTTTGCGGATGAATCCTACGGTATCCGACAGCAGGAAGGGCAGGTTGTCGAAGACCACCTTGCGCACCGTCGTGTCGAGCGTGGCGAAGAGTTTGTTCTCGGCGAAAACCTCGCTCTTGGCGATGAGGTTCATCAGCGTCGATTTGCCCACGTTGGTATATCCCACCAGCGCCACGCGCACCAGCTGTCTGCGGTTGGAGCGCTGCACGGCCATCTGGCGGTCGATCTTTTTGAGATCCTCCTTCAATTTCGAGATGCGGTTGCGCACGATACGGCGGTCGGTTTCGATCTCGCGTTCGCCGGCGCCGCCGCGCGTGCCCGTGCCTCCGCGCTGCCGTTCGAGGTGCGTCCACAGGCCGGCGAGCCGGGGCAGCATGTATTCGTATTGGGCCAGCTGCACCTGCGTTTTGGCATAGGCTGTCTGCGCACGCGCGAGGAAGATGTCCAGAATCAGGCGCGTGCGGTCGAGGATGCGGCAGGGCATCGCCCGCTCGATGTTGCGGGTCTGCGCCGGCGTGAGTTCGTCGTCGAAGATCGCCACGTCGACGGCGTGTTCTTCGCAGTAGGCGGCGATCTCTTCGAGTTTGCCCGGTCCCACGTAGATGCGCGACGAAGGTTGCGGCAGCCGTTGGCTGAACCGTCTGACCGTCGTGATGTCGGCCGTTTCGGCCAGAAATTCCAGCTCGTCGAGGTACTCCTCGCTCTGGCGGAGTTCCTGGCTGTCGCGCACGACGGCCACCAGTACGGCTCGTTCGCGCTCCGGTACTCCTGCGGCGGTTTGTATGGTGGATTTGTTCTCTGTCATAATTCAAGTCGCATTGAAAAAAAGGGTATCCCCCGAAAAGAGATACCCTTATTATTGATTCGGACTTCCGAAGGTCGGACGGTTCGCGGCACGGTCTCCGGCGGTCGGTGAAGGTTTACTGCTGGATGCGGAATTCCACAGGCAGGGTGTACCTCACACGCACAGGCTGGTTGCGCTGCTTGCCCGGCGACCATTTCGGAGACTGCTGCAATACGCGGATCGCCTCTTCCGAGAGCGAGCGGTCCGGCGTTTGGAGCACCTGAATGTTGGTCAGACGGCCGTCCTTCTCGATGACGAAGGTCAGCACCACCTTGCCCGAAATACCGTTCTCCTGGGCGATGGCCGGATAACGGACCTTGCTCTGAACCCAGTTGCGGAAATCGTTGAGCGAACCGCCCTGGAACGAAGGCATCGTCTCGGCGACCAGGAACGGCTGCTCCTCGACGATCTCCTCCTCCTCGACAGCTACCTGCTGTACGATCTCCACGTCGTCCTCGAACTCGGCGAAATCGACGTTTGTCGTAATTTTGGTATCGTTGGTTACGACTTTCAGAATATCGGTAATCACGGTGATCTCCGTCTTCTTGGGCGGCTCGGGCGGCTTCTGCTCCTGACGCGTGATCTCCATGATCTCCTCCTCGACGGGGGCGATATTCAGATCGAGCTTTTCTATTTTCTGCTCCTTGGGCGTCCATGCGAACGCAGCGATAACGCCGCCGAGTGCAATTATCAAACCAATCTCGAGCAGAAGACCCCGCTTGTTCTGGAGGTCGGCTTTCGGTGATTTTTTGATTTCCATTATTCTGTTTTTTGATTGTTATCCAGTCGGTTGGCTCGTTTCCCGCCATCCGGCCCGAGCCGTTCCCACAGCTTCGTCGAACCCGTTGCGGCGCATTTACGGCTCACTCCACACCACAAATATAGAAAGAAAAAATCAAAAACGAATCGGTCGGCGGAAAAAATCGATGTTTTTTATCTACTTTTGTCGTCGGCGAGGGGGCGTGCAGACCCCTGCCGGCACTATCCGCCGGGGCGGAGAACTCCGGCCGCCGCGCACGTTTGTTTTATGGAATACCTCTACGGAAAAGACATGACCGAATTGCGGCGGCTCTGCGAAGAGCTGTCGCTGCCGCGGTTCGCCGCCGGCCAGATCGCCCGCTGGCTCTACCGCAGGCACACGACCGACGCGGCGGCGATGACCGACCTGCCGGCGGCGGCGCGCGTGCGGCTCGCCGAACGTTGCGACACGGGGCTTTCGGCACCCGTCGGGGTCAGCACGTCGTCCGACGGAACGAAGAAGTACCTGTTCCGTACCGTGCAGGGGCATTTCATCGAATCGGCCTATATCCCCGACGGCGACCGCGCCACGCTCTGCGTCTCGTCGCAGGCGGGCTGCCGCATGGGCTGCCGTTTCTGCGCCACCGGCCGGCAGGGATTGCAGCATTCGCTCACGGCGGCCGAGATTCTCAATCAGATCGAGTCGCTGCCCGAACGCGACCGTCTGACCAACATCGTTTTTATGGGTATGGGCGAGCCGCTCGACAACCCCGACGCCGTACTGCGGGCCATCGAAGTGCTTACGGCCGAGTGGGGCTTCGGCTGGTCGCCCACGCGCATCACGCTCTCGACGGCGGGCGTCACCCCGCAGCTGCGGCGGCTGTTGGACACGACGCGGGTACATCTGGCCGTGTCGCTGCACAACCCCTTTGCCGAGGAGCGTGCGGCGATCATGCCGATCGAACGGGCCTATCCGATCCGCGAGCTGGTCGACGTGCTGCGCGACTACGACTTCACGGGGCAGCGCCGCGTGTCGTTCGAATATATCCTGATGCAGGGGCTCAACGATTCGCCGCGGCATCTGCGCGAACTGTGCCGCCTGCTCAACGGATTGCGCTGCCGCATCAACCTGATCCGTTTTCACCGCATCCCCGATTCGCCCTATTTCTCGCCCGACCGTGCGGCCATGGAGCGTTTCCGCGATACGCTTACGGCCAGAGGGATCACCACCACGATCCGAGCCTCGCGCGGCGAGGACATCCAGGCGGCGTGCGGCCTGCTGAGCACCCGCGGATTGGAGGGGGAGAAGTGGTGACGGAGCCGTCGCTGTTTGCGGTCGGCGGACTGCTCGCCGCAACTTTTTGTGCTATTTTTTTGCAATTCGGAATAAAATACCTATTTTTACGAAAACCAAAACAATATGCGCTATGAAACTCGATCTCTGCACGACTGCGATCGGGGTAGCATTGGTTCTCTCGCTGAATGCGTTCGGAGACTCCCGAACTACCCCCCCCCTGTAAGGATTTTAACGGATTTTCCGCTCAGATCGAGCATTACCCGCAGGAGAAGCTTCATGTATCGACGGACAAGGATTCGT
>OJSP01000332.1_pt1 | contig 68821 bp, 59 predicted proteins | sample 1599561 | NCBI WGS metagenome assembly OJSP01 (sample SAMN04168659, study PRJEB22393) | human gut metagenome | biome: human gut microbiome; feature: stool | host: Homo sapiens | collected 2014-05-12
TCAGGCTATGGTTGCAGACATCGACCAGAAGATAGAGGTCGGTACCGCGGACGGATTCGTGTAGTTCACCCTTGCCTTCCCCACTGCCGAAACGTGGGCAGCTGGCGTCAACCAGATAGTTGTTTTCGATATAGCCGCGGAATGCAGGATCGTCATGTACGGTCTTGCGCATATTTCTGCGGAATGTTACGAGATAATCATTGACATTTCTGCCGAGCTTCTCTGCGGAGTTTAACGCAATGATTTTCAGAGGGCCAACGGGAAGTGCATTTTCCAGTTCGCGTAAATTAGGCATTTGATTTTCCTCCATTATATCCTGATGGAATTCATCAGACAGTGCATTTACCTTTCATTTATATCATCCGCCTGTTGGCGCGTCAAGAAATTTCTCGTGACAGAGCGGGATTTTTCTAGTAAAATAGGAAGGTACAGGAATTGGATTCAAAAAAAGAAGAATTTCCGATCAGAAAGCATGCAGGAGTAGGATAGTTCATGAAGAAGCAAAAAGGGCATTTGATTAAAACTGTAAAACCGGACAGCATCGCAGAGGAGATGGGGATAGAACCCGGAGATCGCCTGCTGGAGATCAACGGTGAAACGGTAGAAGATATTTTTGATTATCAATATATGATCGAGGAAGAGTATGTGGAGGTGCTGATCGCCAAGCCGTCCGGGGAAGAATGGCTGTTGGAGATCGATAAGGATTACGCGGAGGATCTGGGGGTCGAGTTTGAAAACGGACTGATGGACGATTACCGTTCCTGCAGCAACAAATGTATTTTCTGTTTCATCGACCAGATGCCGAAGGGAATGCGGGAAACACTGTATTTTAAAGACGACGATTCGCGTCTTTCCTTTTTGCAGGGCAACTATGTGACGCTGACAAACATGTCTGACAAGGATGTGGAACGTGTGATCAAATATCATATGTCTCCGATCAATATTTCCTTTCAGACCACAAATCCGGAGCTGCGCTGCATGATGCTGCACAACCGTTTTGCAGGCGACGCGCTCAAAAAGGTTGATCGCTTTTACGAGGCGGGCATCGAGATGAACGGTCAGATCGTTTTATGTAAGGGAGTCAACGACGGTGCAGAGCTGGAACGCAGTATTTCCGACATGTCGAAATATTTGCCGCATCTGCGCAGCGTGTCGGTTGTGCCGGTTGGACTGTCGAAATACCGGGAGGGGCTGTATCCTCTGGAGCCCTTTACAAAAGAAGAAGCGCAGCAGGTGCTTGCGACGATCCACAAATGGCAGGAAAAGCTTTTTCCAGAGTACGGTCTGCATTTTATCCATGCCAGCGACGAATGGTATATCCTGGCGGAAGAGGAGATTCCGGACGAGGATAACTACGATGGGTATCTGCAGCTGGAAAACGGTGTCGGCATGATACGGCTTTTGCTGGAAGAATTTGAAGATTCCCTGCGGCAGCTTCGAAAAAGCGGCGCGATGGAGCGCTGGAATCACAGAAAGCGGGAAATTTCTACAGTAACCGGCAGAATCGTCGCACCCTATATCGAACGGATGGCGAGACGGATGGAGGAAGAATTTCCGGGGCTCTGCGTTCATGTGCATCCGATCCGCAACGACTTTTTTGGGGAACGGATTACGGTAACAGGGCTTTTAACCGGACAGGATATCATGGCGCAGTTAAAGGGCGAGCATCTGGGCGAAGAGCTGCTGTTGCCGATCAACGTCCTTCGAAGCGGCGAAAGAGTGCTGTTGGACGACTATACGGTTGAGGATATTTCCAGCGCTTTACAAGTACCCGTGAATATTGTAAAATCAAGCGGATATGATTTTACGGAAAGTTTGCTGGGCGAATTTTAACCCCAGTCCGGAAATTGCAGCTGTGCAGTTTAGAAAAATCAGCGCATTGCCAAAGGACAGGCGGGAGAAATGTTGTCCGTTATAAGGAAAGGAGCATATATGGCAAGAAAAAGAAAGCCAATCGTTGCAGTAGTTGGCAGACCCAATGTCGGAAAATCGACACTGTTCAACGCACTGGCGGGAGAGATGATCTCTATCGTAAAGGATACACCGGGCATTACAAGAGACCGTATTTATGCGGACATTTCGTGGTTGGATAAAAATTTTACCCTGATTGATACCGGCGGTATCGAGCCGGATTCCGGGGACATCATTTTGTCCCAGATGCGGGAGCAGGCACAGATCGCCATCGACACGGCGGACGTGATTCTGTTTATGGTAGATGTCAAGCAGGGATTGGTGGATGCAGATTCCAAGGTAGCGGATATGCTGCGCCGTTCCCACAAGCCGGTGGTTTTGGTAGTCAACAAAGTAGACAGTTTCCAGAAATACATGGCGGATGTCTATGAGTTTTATAATTTGGGAATCGGTGATCCGTGGCCGATCTCTGCGGCAAACCGGATGGGGATCGGTGATATGCTGGACGAAGTTGTACGTCATTTCCCTGAAGATGCAGAGATGGAAGAGGAGGATGATCGTCCGAAAATTGCGATTGTCGGAAAACCGAATGTCGGCAAATCATCTATTATTAACCGCTTGATCGGTGAAAACCGGGTGATCGTTTCCAATATTGCAGGTACAACGCGGGATGCGGTGGATACCGAGGTAGTGCATAACGGAAAAGAGTACATCTTCATTGATACGGCAGGTCTTCGACGCAAAAATAAAATTAAAGAAGAGCTGGAGCGTTATATGATCGTTCGCACCGTCAGCGCGGTAGAGCGCGCCGATGTCGTCGTGCTTGTCATCGATGCGGAAGAGGGCGTGACCGAGCAGGATGCCAAGATTGCAGGAATTGCTCATGAGCGGGGCAAGGGCATGATCATTGCGGTCAACAAGTGGGACGCCATCGAGAAAAATGATAAGACGATTTATCGTTTCCAGGAAAAGATCCGAAACACCCTTTCCTTTATGCCGTATGCAGAGATTATTTTCATTTCTGCACTGACCGGGCAGCGTCTGCCCAAGCTGTTTGAGACGATCGATGCAGTCATTGAGAACCATGCGCTGAGGGTTGCAACGGGCGTATTGAATGAAATTATGGCGGAAGCGGTTGCATTGCAGCAGCCTCCGACGGACAAGGGAAAGCGCCTGCGGCTGTATTACATTACGCAGGTATCGGTAAAGCCTCCGACATTTGTTATTTTCGTCAACGATAAAGAGCTGATGCACTTCTCGTATACGAGATATATAGAAAATAAAATCCGCGAGGCGTTTGGGTTCCGCGGAACACCTCTGAAATTTATTATCAGAGAGAGGAAGGAGAATAACGAATGATGGAACGTCTGGTCTGTGTAGCCATCGGCTATCTGTTCGGTCTGTTTCAGACTGCCTATATTTATGGAAAGCTGCATGGAATTGATATCCGCAATTACGGAAGCGGCAATGCGGGAACGACAAATACGCTGCGCGTGCTCGGTACAAAGGCAGGATTGATCGTACTGGCAGGAGATATTTTAAAATGTATCCTGGCAATCGCAGCAGTGCGCTTGTTGTTTGCAGGCGGTGTGCATGAGGATATGTATTATCTGCTTGCGATGTATGCGGCACTCGGTGCGATTCTGGGACACGACTATCCGTTTTATTTAGGCTTTAAGGGCGGCAAGGGCATTGCTGCGACAGCAGGCCTGATCCTGGCGATCCATCCGGCATTTATCCCAATGGGTGTGATCCTGTTTTTCGGTACCTTCCTGCTGACGCATTATGTTTCCCTCGGTTCCCTGTTGGTTTATGCAGGATTCCTGATCGAAATGGTGATTATGGGACAGATGGATCTGTTTTCCATGCCGGTCGGACACCGGACTGAGATGTATGTGATCGCGGCGTTTCTGACGGCAATGGCGTATTGGAAGCACCGGGAGAATATCAAACGTCTGCTTTCCGGTACAGAACGCAAGACCTATCTTTTTAAGAAAAATAAAGAAGCGCTGAACTAAGAAACAAAGCAGATATAAATTAGAGTAGGATGGTAAAAACTATGGCAAAAATCGGTATGATCGGTGCAGGCAGTTGGGGCACTGCGTTGACCTGGCTTTTGACAAATAACGGACATCAGGTAACGGTCTGGAGCGCACTTGCAGATGAGATTACGATGCTGCAGGAAAAGCATGAACAGACCTCCAAGCTGCCGGGAGTCATTCTGGATGACAGTGTGGTATTCACGACAGATTTAAAGGCTGCTGTGGAGGGTATGGATCTGCTCGTTTTGGCAGTTCCGTCCCCGTTTACCAGAAGCACGGCGCATCAGTTAAAGGATGTGGCAGCACAGGGACAGATCATCGTAAACGTTGCAAAGGGCGTGGAAGAAAACACGCTGATGACGCTTTCTCAGATCATTGAAGAAGAGGTTCCGCAGGCGGAGGTGGCAGTACTTTCCGGTCCGTCCCATGCAGAAGAGGTGGGCAAGGGAATCCCTACGACGATCGTTGTCGGTTCTAAGAAAAAAGAAATTGCAGAAAAAATCCAGGGCATTTTTATGAACCCGGTATTCCGCGTGTATACAAGCCCGGATGTGCTTGGTATCGAGCTGGGTGCAGCGCTTAAAAATGTCGTTGCGCTGGCAGCGGGCGTTGCAGATGGCTTAGGATACGGTGATAACACCAAGGCTGCACTGATTACGCGAGGTATCACGGAAATTGCACGATTGGGCACTGCAATGGGCGGACGCCGTGAGACGTTCTTTGGACTGAGCGGAATCGGCGACCTGATTGTAACCTGTGCCAGCATGCATTCGAGAAACCGGCGCGCAGGCATCCTGATCGGAAAAGGATACACGATGGAAGAGGCCATGAACGAAGTCAAGATGGTCGTTGAGGGCGTGTATTCTGCAAAGGCAGCCCTGGGTCTGGCACACAAGTACGAAACATCGATGCCGATCATCGAGCAGGTCAATCTGGTGCTGTTCGGCGGAAAGCCCGCAAAGGAAGCAGTGGCAGATTTGATGCTGCGGGATAAAAAAGTAGAAATCTCCGATACAGAGTGGGAATGAAGCAAAAAAAGAGAGCCGAGAGGCTCTCTTTTTTTGCGCTACTTCTGAATTTCCGAAAGGGAATTTAGAAGGTTCCTTCTTATCGGATCGCTTCCACGATCGTGCGTGTTGTCTTAGGCTTGTTCATGGAATAAATATGGATGCCGTCTGCACCGTGCTGCTTTAAGTCGAGGATCTGGCGGATCGCATAATCGATACCGGCTTTTCTCATGTCTTCCGGGTTTTCTCCGTAAGTCGCAATGATGTCGGCCAGTTCTTTCGGAACGGAAGAGCCGGAGAGGGTTACCGTCGTGCCGAGCTGCTTTGCGGAAGTGATCGGCATGATGCCTGCACAGACCGGAAGCGTAATGCCTGCATGGTTTTTCTTTTCCAGGAAACGGTAGAAGCTGTCATTTTCAAAGAACAGCTGAGTGATGAAAAACGCTGCGCCTGCTTCCTGCTTTTCTTTCAGGTAAGCAATATCGCTGTCAAGGCTTTCTGCTTCGAAATGCTTTTCGGGATAGCATGCGCCTGCGACTTCCAGATCGGTATGCTCCTTTAAGAAGCGAGTCAGATCGGAAGCATGGGCAAAAGCACGGTTTTCAAACTGTGCATCATCCATCCAGGTCGGTCTGTCGCCGCGAAGCGCCAGTACATGGGAAAGACCCGCCTGCTTCATGTCATCAGTAACGGTGAGAATGTCCTCTTTGGAGGAGCCGACACAGGTCATATGGGCAACTGCCGGAATGTGGAGACTGTTCTGAATGAAGGAAGCCAGCTCCACCGTGCGTTTGGAACGGCTGCCGCCTGCGCCGTAGGTTACGCTGATAAAATCCGGCTGCAGCTCGGAAAGCTGATGCAGGACGTTCTGCGCGTTTGTAAATTCGTCGTCCTTCTTGGGAGGAAATACCTCAAAAGAAAGGGTCTGTTTCTGGGAAAATAAATCTTTAATCATAGGTAAGAAATCCTTTTCTGTAGTATGCATCAAACAAACCTGAGTTCAGGAACCGCTTGATTTTGAATCTTAAATATCGTACCATGAACTTAGCTGTAATTCAAGCTTGGCATAAGCAAAAATGAGTGGAGGATAGTGAGAAAAATAAGCGTGATCGCTTATTTTTCACACAGCTATTTGTGCCGCAGGCGTCACAAAGTAGCTAGGATCGCAGAGCAGAACTGGAACTTCTGCTCGCGATTCCTTCGGCGCAAAGCGCCTGCGGAATGGAGGATAGTATGAAACTGGAAACACTGATGAGTATCAAAGAACGTAGAAGCGTGCGTTCTTATCGGAAAGAACAAATTTCGAAGGAAGAACTGGATGCAGTTCTGGAGGCTGGAACTTATGCGGCGTCCGGGATGGGACGTCAGCCCGCGAAGATGGTTGTGGTTCAGGAGCCTGAATTGATTGCAAAGCTTTCCAAAATGAACGGGGCGGTTATGGGAGCAGATTCCGATCCGTTTTATGGAGCGCCTACTGTAGTGATCGTTTTTGCAGATACAAATGCCGGAACATGGCTGCAGGACGGTTCGCTCGTGATGGGCAATCTGATGCTTGCTGCTTATGCAGTCGGGCTTGGCTCCTGCTGGATCAACCGCGCAAAGGAGATGTTTGAAAGCGCAGAAGGCAAAGCACTGATGAAAGAATGGGGAATTGCAGATACCTATGCTGGCGTTGCCTGCTGTATCTTAGGCTATGCGGACGGTCCGCTGCCGGAGGCAAAGCCGAGAAAGAACGATTACATCGTAAGAGTGTAAGGAGAGAACAGCCCCGGTTCTTATCTGGAACGATAGGAACTGGGGCTGATTTTGTAATAATTGCGGAAGCAGGCGCCGCAGTCGATGCAGTGCCTGTTTTGAAAGAAGGGAAAGTCTGTGGCATCGGACAGATGGAAATCCTAAAAAAGAAAGTACGCAAATGTCAAACAGCCTGTATAATAGAGCAGAAGTGAATGAAACATAAAATTACAGAGGGAGAAACGGAATGATTCAATTTTTACAGGAGGCGGCCCATGTTGTGCCGTCAAAGCGCCAGCTGGACTGGTATGAGCTGGAAAGCTATGCGTTTATTCATTTTGGAGTAAATACCTTTACGAATCGGGAATGGGGAGAGGGAACCGAGCCGGAATCTATTTTTAATCCTGAAAATCTGGACTGCGATCAGTGGGTGGAAGCGATCAAGGCGGCAGGCATGAAGGGAATGGTGCTGACAGCAAAGCATCACGACGGTTTTTGCCTTTGGCCTTCCAAATATACGGAGCATTCCGTGAAAAACAGCCCGTGCAAAAAAGACGTTGTCCGGGAAGCTGCCGAAGCATGTAAAAGGGGCGGCATCAAGTTCGGATTTTATCTGTCTCCGTGGGATCGGAACGCTTCCTGCTACGGGACGCCGGAATATAACGACTATTTCTGCAACCAGCTGACGGAGCTTCTGACAGAGTACGGCGATATCTTTTATGTCTGGTTTGACAACGCCTGCGGAGAAGGTCTAAACGGCAGAAAACAGGTATACGATTTTCCTCGTTATATTGAGCTGATCCGGAAATATCAGCCCAATGCGGTTATTTTTAACGATTTCGGACCGGACATCCGGTGGTGCGGCAACGAAGCCGGTAAACCGAGACATTCCGAATGGGCGGTCATCCCGTCCGAACTGTGTCATTTGAGCAGGGTGCAGACGGGTCCCGGACCGATGGCGGAGGAAGGAAGCCTTTCCTGGATTTACAATACCGAACAGGAGTTAGGAACGATGCCGAATATTCTCTACACGAAGGGTCTGACCTTTACGCCTACGGAGATCAATATGTCTATCCGTCCGGGCTGGTTCTGGCATCTGGAAGAGGAGCCTCACTCCCTGGAACGCCTGTTTACTACCTATCTGGGAAGCGTCGGGTCGAATGCGTGTATGCACCTGAATTTGCCGCCTAACACAGACGGACGTATTGATGAGCGGGACGTAAAGCGTCTCAAAGAGTTCGGCGCACTGCTGCAAGAAGAGTTCGGCACTGAGCTGGATGTCAAAGTCCGGGAAGAGGAAAGTCCCAAAACGCAGAAGGTCTATACGATTTCCTTAAAGCAACCCACCGACCAGATCCGCTATGTTTCGCTGCGGGAAGATCTGACCAAGGGTCAGCGCGTAGAGAGCTTTCGGATTACGGCGCAGTCCGGCAGCGGCAATCAGTATCCGCTGTATCAGGGCACTGTCATCGGAAACCGCAAAATCTGCCAGCTGCAGAATCCCTTCGGCGAGCAGAACCCGCTGATTAACGACATGGAAGATCGCATCTGTCAGATTCAGGTACAGATCACTGCGGCGAGGGATGAAGTATTCTTAAAAGACATTAAAATCTATTAAGAAAACTGCAGATAGACTTCGCCGGATCAAGGAGGAATACAGGTTTAATTCTGTGAGATAAGATGCCACGAAAAAGAGCTGCCGTATGGCAGCTCTTTGATGTTATCCCAGCACCTTCTGGAATGCCTCCCAGGCAACGCAGAACGCCTTTTCCGTGTTGTTTTCGGTGCGAATCGCAGCGTTGTGTTCTAATGCTGCAAGACCGCTGAAATTGGCTAAATGCGGCTCGAGGCTCAAAAAGCCGTGATAGCCGGAAGCGTCGAGCTTTTGGAAAATTTCCGGCAGATGTCCGTCGCCTGTGCCTGCCGGAACAACTTCTCTGGTAGCAAAGAGCGCGTCCTTGACGTGGACATAGGAAATATAGGGGGAGAGCATTTCATAAGCCTCTAACGGATCCTGACCGCACTGGATAAAGTTCGCAAAGTCGAACGTGCAGGAGAAGTGCTTTCCTGCAAATTGCTGCATCAGGTCGAGGCAGCGGGATGCGTTGTCGCCGTAAATACCTTTTTCATTTTCATGCAGCAGGGTGATATTGTTATGCGCAGCCTCTGCAATCATCGCCTCCGTCCGGAAAAGCACCTCGGAGCGGCAGTCTGCCGCAGCATAGTTTTCCGGGATATAGAAGCTGAACATACGGATATAGGGCGTTTCGAAGATGTCTGCCATCTGTTCCGTATGGGAAAGCTTCTGCAGGTGCGCATCGAAATCATCGTTAATTCCGATTTTGCCGATCGGAGAGCCGATGGCGGAAATGCGGATATTTGCCTGATCGAGCTTTTTCTTTACCTCTTTTGCAAAATTCATCGTAAAATCGGATACATTTATGCCGTCCGCGCTGCGCAGCTCGACGTAGGAAATGCCGAGCCGGGAAAGCACTTCGATCTGGCGGTCTAGGGATTCCGCGATTTCGTCAGCAAAGCAGCTGACCGGGCAGGAAGAGAGCAGTTTATGTTGTGTGTTCATGACGGGTTACCTCGTTGTTTTTTGTTGTGTGGGGCGGAGAGACAGCGTGCATTCTATTGTTCGATGAGTGTTACACTGTGTCCGCTGCGGGCGGACTCATACGTTCCAAGCATCAGGCGGATGCTCGGCTCCATTGTTTCCAGGTTTAAGCTAAAGCGCCGGTTGTCGCGCAGTGACTGATAGAAATCCGAAATGCATGCGGTGTGCCCGGTGCCCCAGTAGCTCTTGCCGATCGGGACCAGCGTTTCGACGGAAAGCTGATAAGGCGCAGCGTCTTTGGGATATACCGTGACGTGCGGGTCTTCCACGCGGATTGTCATATTTTCGCAGGCAATTTCGATCAGCGGTGCGACATCTGCGCAGTAGGAGGTCGTCGCATAGAAGCTTGCATGGACGCCGTTAAAGTCAATATAGGCTTCGAGCGTATCCTCGACTTCGATTACGTCTTTTAAATGGTGGTTGGTCATCGTTGCATCGACCGTAGTCGGGTCGCCGAGCAAAAAGCAGAGCAGATCCTGTGTGTGGACGGACTGGTTGATCAAAACGCCGCCGCCCTCGGTTTTTAAGCTGCCTCTCCAGCCGCTTTCGGTATAATAAGCTGCGCCTCTGCACCAGGTTACGAACGCACGTGCGCCGAGGACTTTTCCGGCTTTGCCGGAGTCGATCAGATCCTTTGCCGCGCGGATGCTGGCGTTATAGCGGTTCTGATAACAGAAGCCGAGCTGTGCCTCAGATTTTGCAGCAGCTTTTTTCAGCTCTTCGAGCTGGTCAAAAGAGATCGCAGGCGGCTTTTCCATAAAGACGTTGATATTTCGTTCCAGGGCATAAATCGTCATTGGAACGTGCAGATAGTGCGGCGTGCAGATATGCAGGACATCCGGCTTTTCTGCATCAAGCATGCTTTCGAGGGACGGATAGGGCTTGGTATGGAAATTTTCCGCATAAGTCTGCGCTTTTTCGGGTTTGATATCGGCGGCAGCGACAAATTCCGTATCAATGCCGGAGGTCAGGACGCTGCCGTGTACGGCGGCAATACCGCCGCAGCCAACCAGACAGGTTTTCATGCCTTTACGCCTCCTTTGTCGGTATTGTCTGAAACCTTGCTTCCATAGCTGTCAGAGGTATCGAACGTCGCTTCGGTCACTTCGGTTTTGACTTTGGAGGCTTTGCGGTGCTCATTTAATTTTTCAAGGAAAAGCGCTTCATCGATCGGCAGGGTAACTGTCTGGTCTGTCCAGGAGGAAAGGTGCATCGCATTGGAAAGCTCCAGACCTCGGATCCCCTCGGTCCCGTCTGCAACGAGCGGTTCGCCGCGCAGGATCGCGCCTGCAAAAGCGTTCAATACGCCGACATGCTGCGGATTTTTGCCGTCCAGTTCGATTGTGACCTCATGTCCGGCGGGCTGTTCGAAGCCGCCTGTTGCCGTAAAGCAGAAGTCGCGTTCGCTCTGTTCGAGCTCGAAGAACGTCAGGTTGTCATGCTCTGCTACGAGCTTGCCGCGTTCCAAAGTGATTTCAAAACGGTTCGTGCCGGGAGCATCTGCCGTGGTCGTGACGAAAACGCCGGTTGCGCCATTCGGGAATTCGAGATAAGCGGTTACATCGTCCTCGACCTCGATCTGATGCCATTTGCCGTTGTGGCAGAAGGCACGGACGCGGCAGGGGAGTCCACAGATCCACTGCAGGAGGTCTAAGTTGTGCGGGCACTGGTTTAACAGCACGCCGCCGCCTTCGCCGTCCCAGGTTGCGCGCCAGCCGCCGGAGTTATAGTAAGCCTGTGTGCGGTACCAGTCGGTGATGATCCAGTTGACGCGCTTGATCTGACCGTATTTGCCGCTCTGTACCATTTCATGCATCTTTCTGTAAACGCAGTTGGTGCGCTGGTTGAACATCATGCCGAACACTTTGCCGGAGCGGATGGCAGCTTCGTTCATTTCGCGAACCTGCTTGGTATAAACGCCTGCGGGCTTTTCACTCATGACATGAAGCCCGTGTTCGAATGCGAGGATCGCAAGGCGCGGATGCTCGTAGTGGGGCGTTGCGATGATAACGGCGTCGCACAGACCGGATTCGATCAGCTGGTCGCCGTTTTCAAAAAGAACGACATCATCGGGCAGCGTCTCCTTTGCCCAGTCGCGTCTGGACTGCCGCAGGTCTGCAGCGGCGGTCAGTTTGAGTTCGGGCGTCAGACCGGCGAGGATGTTGTTGCAGTGGGCACTGCCCATATTTCCAAGTCCGATGATGCCAAGTTTTACCTGATTCATAAGTACCTCCTCTTGATACAGAAATTTCGGTAATGCAAAATTCGCCTGTGTCGATTCAGATCCGGCAGTAGGCATTTGCTGCCGGATGAAAGTCTGATTTAGCGGTAGCCAGCATTTGCCAGATTTTCATAGCTGGTCTTTAAGCAGTCGAAGGGGCTTTCCCCATAGCAGTCATCCTGCTCAACGAGCATATATTTGCAGTTGGAAGCTTCCAGCGCATGGAAAATAGCGGAGAAGTTTAAGTTGCCTTCCATAACCGGAGCCATGACCGGCTGCCGGTTTTTTACCTTCATATCTTTTAAGTGGACGCAGGGAATCCGGTCGCTCATCTGCGAGATCCAGTCACAGACGTCAGCGCCTGCTGCCGCAACCCAGTAAGTATCGAGCGTGACTCCCATTTCATCCGGTGCAAAGCCCTCGAGGAGATATTCCAAAATCCGGCGGTTGGGCGCAGCATTTGGAAGATTTTCCGCGGTAAAAGTTTCGAACTCGAGGTTATGGTTGTGGTACATGAAAAGATTTCCTGCCGCCGCGATTTTTTTCGCAGGCTCTTTAAAATCGGAAATAAAGTGGGAAAGCCACTCTTTGGTGCGGTATTTGTCCGGCATGCAGCCAAGACCGATATAGCTGCAGCCGAGGATATCGTGCTCTTTGATGAGCGCGTCGGTATCGTGCAGAATCCGTTCGGGATCGTTGTGGGTCAGGACAATGGAAATGCCCGCGCGGTCACAAATTTCACGGATCTGCTCCGGCTTAATCTGTTTGGAAACGGCGGAAAGCTGGACGGCTTTATAACCGATGTCAGCGATTTTTTGAATGGTACAGGTAAAGTCTTCGATCGTCTGTGTGTAGCTGCGGACGGTGTAGAGCTGTGCCCCTGTCTGTAGCATGAGAAAGTTCCCCCTTTCAATGGTTGCTGTCTGAATATCATGCATTCCTATGATATCCCCATTATAGCAGAAAGACGATTGTAAGAGAAGTTGGCTATATTGTAAAAGTTGCGATTTCGTGCTAGTTTTGTGGTAAAAGAATTTGATGTATTACAGAAAGGACGCCTTATGAAAAAAGAATTAGAGAGCAGATTTGTCACGCGCCAATACATGCTGGCGCAGGATTTTGAAGTTTATTATTACAGCGATAGCGGGATGGCAGAGGTGCGGACGCATTCCCACGATTATTATGAATTTTATTTTTTCCTGGAAGGGGACGTCTGTATGAAGATCGGAGAGCGTTCCTATTTGCTCAAGTACGGAGATATCATCCTGATTCCGCCTCAGATTCCGCACTGTGCGATCATCCAGAATCCACATAAGCCGTACCGACGGTTTGTGTTCTGGATCAGCTGTAGTTATGCAGATCAGCTGCAAAAACAGTCAGACAGCTATGGGTATCTGATTGAGCGGGCGACAAAGCGTCAGGAATATGTGCTGCATCAGGAGGAGATCGCATTTAGGGAAACGCAGGCAAAGGTGCTCCGGCTTTTAGAAGAGGTGCGGCAGGACAGGTTTGGAAAGGATGCGAAGATTCCGCTCTGTATTGGTGAACTTGTGCTGCATTTAAATCGCGAGGCATACGCACAGGAGCACCCGGTCCGGGAGCGGGCGATGCAGGGACTGTATGAAATGATGATGGATTATATAGAAGAGCATTTAAAAGAAAACCTTGATCTGAACGAGCTTTCGCACATCTTTCATGTGAGCAAATATCATATTTCCCATGTGTTCAAGGATGAGACGGGGATTTCCGTACATCAGTATATTCTGAAAAAAAGGCTTGATGCCTGCAAAAGCGCCATCCGCAGCGGCGATAAGATCACGAGCGTCTACCCGGTGTTTGGATTTCGGGATTATTCCGCTTTTTACCGGGCATTTCGGAAGGAATATGGGATTTCCCCGAAAGAATATCGGGAGATGTTGGAGAAGCTGGAAGCGATGTCCGGAAGTGATTGAATTTCCGCAGGAAATTTAGAAGTAGCGCTCAAAAATGGAACCTTTCAGATTTCCTGCGGGAATTTAGAAGTAGCGCCCTAAAGTGGAACCTTCTCAATTCCCATAGGGAATTGAGAAGTAGCGCAAAAAAGAGAGCCTTACGGCTCTCTTTTTTGCTTCATTCTCGACCATCCCAGCAGTAGGTGCAGAGCTTGTCTTTGTCCAGGCCAACAGATTCGATCATATCGTCGAGCCTGTGGTAGCGCAGGGTTGTGAACTTTAGCTGGCTGCAGATCCGGCGGATCATTTCCTGATACTGATCGGATTCGGGGTCTGCATAAACCTCGAGGTTCGGATACTTATCGGTGCCCTCCATGTCCTGAATGACACGGCGGGTGATCAGATCCATCTCCGAAGAGGAACGGGAGAAGTTTAAGTATTTACAGCCATAGAGCAGGGGAGGACATGCGGGACGGATATGTACCTCTCTTGCACCGCTTTGGTATAAAAATTCAGTTGTTTCCCGCAGCTGTGTACCACGGACAATGGAGTCGTCAATCAACAGCAGGCTTCTGTTCTGAATCAGGTCATGAACCGGGATCAGCTTCATCTTTGCGATGAGGTTTCGGCGGCTCTGCATGGTCGGCATAAAGGAACGCGGCCAGGTAGGCGTATATTTGATGAACGGTCTGGAATAGGGAATACCGGATTCATTGGCGTAACCGATGGCATGTGCAACGCCGGAATCCGGTACGCCTGCGACGATATCGGGATGAATCGTGCCGGCATCTCTTTTTGCGAGGGCAGCGCCGCAGTTATAACGCATGCGCTCCACGCTGATACCTTCGTAGGTGGAAGAGGGATATCCATAATAAATCCAGAGGAATGTGCAGATTTTCATCTTTTTGCCTGGAGCGACCAGCGTGCGGACCCCTTCGGGAGTCATGATGACGATTTCTCCGGGACCGAGTTCCCGCAGTGGCTGATAGCCGAGGTTTAAATAGGAAAATCCTTCAAAAGCGAGACAGTGCGCACCTTCCTTGCGTCCGAGGGAAATCGGGGTACGTCCCAGCTTATCGCGGGCTGCGTAGATTCCCTTGGGGGTTAAAAGGACGATCGACATGGAACCGTCGATGATATCCTGCGCGTACTGAATGCCCTCGATCAGGTTTTCTTTCTGGTTGATCAGAGCAGCAACGGCTTCGGTTGCGTTGATTTCACCGCCGCTCAATTCAAAGAAATGGGTAGGGGATGAGTTCATGATCTTATCGACGATCGTATCGATGTTGTTGATTTTGCCGATGGTCATGATTGCATATGTGCCATGGTGAGAGCGGATCAGCAGGGGCTGAGGCTCATAGTCGGAGATACAGCCGATTCCGAGATGTCCGCTTAAGTTGTTCAAGTCTTTGTCAAATTTGGTTCGGAAAGGAGTGTTTTCAATGTTGTGAATTGCCCGATGAAAACCTTCCTTTTGGTGATAAACCGTCATTCCGGCACGCCTTGTTCCCAGATGGGAATGATAGTCCGTTCCGAAAAACAGGTCAAAAATACAGTCTTCTTTTGATGCTACTCCAAAAAATCCGCTCATTTTCGTCCTCCGGTATAAAAAATTGTTTCAGGCCATACGCATTTTATTGTAGCACAGACATTTCAGAAGCACAATCACAAATGGGTCGAGTATGCAAAAGAAAGAAACATGGGAATCGATTTTAACCCAACGTTTTTCTCCCATGAAAAGGCAGCAAAGCTTACGCTATCCAGCCCGGACGAAGAAATTCGCCGGTTTTGGATTCGACACGGGCAGGCATGTATCCGCATTTCCCGGTATTTTGCAGAAGAACTGGGGCAGTCCTGTGTGATGAACATCTGGATTCCGGACGGCTATAAGGATATTCTAGCAGACCGACTCGGACCGCGGGCACGTTTTAAGGATTCGCTGGATCAGATTTTATCGATTCCGTATGACCGCTTCAAGGTTTATGTGTGCCTCGAGTCCAAGGTATTTGGCATCGGCCTGGAATCCTATACGTTCGGTTCGAGCGAATTTTGCTTGAATTATGCGGCGAAAAACGGTATTATCAGCTTGATGGACAATGGATATTATCATCCGGCCGAGGTGGTTTCGGACAAGCTTCAGACGATTACGCCGGAGGATTTCCGCGCGTTGGCAAAAGATTTTAAAGTGACATTACCGGAGAGATTTTTGTATGAAACAGAATAAAAACCGCGGGTTTTGGCTGGCAGGAACCGTGTGTGCTGCTCTGGCAGCCATTGCCTGCCTCATCGTAGAATATGGATATGAAAAAATCATCCTGCCGAGAGGCTATCAGTGGATGTATCCTTGGATGCAGACGGCAGTATTGACCGGGGCAGTGGTTTTTACGGTACTTGCGGTGCTCTGTCAGCTTCCGGCGTCGGGCAAAAAGAAAATAACGGCGATAGGGTGCGTTATCGTTGCAGGCATCGGAGTCGTTGTCTGCAGCGGACTGTCTGAGGCCGGACAGCTTCAGGTGCTGCGCTCCCCTGCCGGAAATTATCAGGTGATCCTGGAAAAAGACGAAGAAACCGGACAGTTGATGTTAAACCGCCCATATAAAGGGCTTTTCCGGTATCAAAAAGAGCTTCTGCCTTTTACAGCAGACAGCAAGGTAAACAGCCGCTGGCTGCAAGAGGATGCCTGTGCACTGTACGGAAGCGATACGGACGGCAACCCGGCGGCGTATCTTGCGACCTATGGCAGCCGCAGCATGGACGATATCGCCTATGTGGATCCCCTCAGCACGATGTACGGTATTTGGGAAGGAACGGACGCAGATGGACAGACATGGACCCTCAGCGTCGGCGGTCAGGATGCGGTAAAGGACGCCTGGGTCAGACTTTCCGGGAAAACGGTGACCTCCTGGTACGGAGAACCGGAATGTGAACGCTATGGTACGATCGGTATGATTCTGAAGGACGGAACGCAGGCGGATTACTTTGTCGTGCTGAATAAAGACTGCGTCTGGGGAGACAGCGGATTGATCGGCAGCGGAAGCATGACGATTTGCAAGGCTGATTTGGATGAAGAACCGATTATTCTTTCCAGACAGGAAGATGTAGACGGCGACAGAGACTGGTCTGACGCCGGAGGAGTAGAGGATATTGGACAGGCGACCTGGGCAGAAAATCCGGACAGCTCCTTTGATGCGGCATTTGGTGTGGATGCAGAGGATACGGACGCCGGCACAGGCAGCCAGAGTAACGACGAAGAGAGCTGGGACGAAGGTGCGGATGCCGGTTGGCTGCACAGCGAGAGCGAGGCAGAGGCTTCCGTAGAGGGCACGAAGATCCGATATCAGATGATCGTCGAGGATGCGGCGCTGGGCAGTCGGTTTTATGGTCTGATTAAAAGCACGGACGGCGGGGCGCATTGGCAGGTAGTCAGCAGCGATCCCTTCGGCGGACAGATGGGCGGCAGCGTAGAATTTACATTTCTCGATGAAATGTTTGGCTTTGCGACGCTTTCCCACAACGGTGGAGATGCCGCGGTGTTATATGTGACGGAAGACGGCGGAGAGCATTACGAACAGGTAGAATTTGCCCACAAAACCTATACAGACAGCATTGGAAATATCGTCGCACCCTATGATTATCCCAAGATGCCTTATGAAAAAGACGGCGTGATCTATGTGCTGTGCGGACAGGGCGCGGACGGAGATTATGACGGCGGCGACAGCCTACATCTGGCGCGGTACCGCTCAGAGGATTACGGACACAGCTTCGTCTTCGATACGCTGGTGGATGGAACGTCGGAGGGGTGATTCCAGAAATTTCGGAACAGGGGCTTGACAGCCGGAAAGAAACTGTGCTACAATCCGAACCAATGAAGCAAACGACAGAAAAATCCTCTGTTGTTATAACAAAAAAGACTGAGATGGGAAAGAGTAAGACTGAGACGGAACCTACAGAAAGCAGCCGGCTGATGAGAGGCGCAGGGAATGACAGTCCGAATACATCCCGGAGTTCTGCACCAAAACGGTTATTACGGAGTAGGCTGCAGCGGCGCATGCAGCCGTTATCAGGCAGGGGTATCGCTTTGAATCTGTATCAGAAGCATATTCAGAGCCGTACTTCACGAGGCAGGCAGTGTGAGCTGTCTGTGAAAAAAGGTGGTAACACGAAGCGTTGGCCCTCGTCCTTTTACAGGATGAGGGCCTTTTTTATCGTATAAGAAGCTTCGCTTCTATACGATAAAAACGCTCTGCGAGGATTGCACTGCGGCGGAATGGAAATATGTCGCTTACGCGACCCGCCGCAGGCTTAAGAATCCTGCGAAGCAGGATTCTTGTTTCAATCGTATTATAAAGCAGGAGGAACACGAAAATGACAGTATTTGACGAACTCAAAGCCAGAGGACTTCTGGCGCAGTTGACAGACGAAGAAGAAATCAAGGAGTTAATCAACAACGGTAAGGCGACCTTTTATATCGGCTTTGACCCTACTGCAGACAGCCTGCATGTCGGTCATTTCATGGCGCTGTGCCTGATGAAGCGGATGCAGATGGCAGGCAACAAGCCGATCGCCTTAATCGGCGGCGGTACCGGCATGGTCGGTGATCCGACCGGCAGAAGTGATCTGCGCCAGATGCTGACCCCGGAAACGATCCAGCATAACTGTGATTGCTTCAAGCAGCAGATGAGCCGTTTTATCGATTTTTCCGATGGAAAAGCACTGATGGTCAATAATGCGGATTGGCTTCTGAAGCTGAATTATGTAGAGCTGCTCAGAGAGGTCGGCGCATGCTTTTCCGTTAACAACATGCTGCGTGCAGAGTGCTATAAACAGCGTATGGCAAAGGGACTGAGCTTCCTGGAATTCAACTACATGATCATGCAGAGCTACGACTTCTACATGCTGTACCAGAAATATGGCTGTAACATGCAGTTCGGCGGCGACGACCAGTGGTCGAATATGCTGGGCGGCACGGAGCTGATCCGCAGAAAGCTCGGAAAAGACGCATATGCGATGACCATTACCCTGCTGTTAAACTCCGAGGGCAAGAAGATGGGCAAGACCCAGAAGGGTGCAGTATGGCTGGATCCCAATAAAACCTCTCCGTTCGAGTTCTACCAGTACTGGAGAAACGTTTCCGATGCAGATGTTATGAAGTGCTTAAAGATGCTGACCTTCCTGCCGATCGAGCAGATCCTGGAGATGGAGCATTGGGAAGGCAGCCAGTTAAACACTGCAAAGGAAATCCTGGCCCACGAGCTGACCGAGCTGGTACACGGTAAGGAAGAGGCTGACAAGGCAGAAGCCGGTGCAAAGGCACTGTTTGCAGGCGGCGCAGACGCAGATATCCCGACCACAACACTGACGGAGGCAGATTTACAGGACGGCAGCATCGATATTTTAGGACTGCTGGTAAAATCCGGTCTGTCCGCATCCCGTTCCGAAGCACGCCGCAGCGTAGAACAGGGCGGCGTATCTGTAAACGGCGAAAAGGTAACAGACGTAAAGACCCAGTACGCGGGAGAAGATCTGCAGGGCGAAGGCATCACCTTAAAGCGCGGCAAAAAGAGCTTTAAGAAGATCGTAATGGCGTAAAACTGACTGTTTTGGCGTTCCGATAATGAAAAAAGGAGTAACGGTTCAGAGCCAACCTCCAAAATGCTACGCATTTCGTCGGTGTGGCGTATCCGCCAAATAAAATTTCAAAAACAGTTATAAAAATGCAAGCATTTTATACCTGTTTTTTGAAGTTTTACTTGGCTCTGAACAGTTACAAAAAGGAAATGAATGAAATCCCCTTCCGGTGCATATCATGTAACAGCACAGACGGAAGGGGATTTTTTATATGGAAAATCTGCAGTCGGATCATTTGGATACACAAAATCTATACCGCGATATGCAAAAGCGGACAGGCGGGGAGATTTACATAGGAGTGGTAGGGCCGGTGCGTACCGGGAAATCGACTTTTATTAAACGGTTTATGGATGTTGCAGTGCTTCCTTATATGGAAGATGCAGCACAGAAAACGCGGGCACAGGATGAGCTGCCCCAGAGCGCAGGCGGACGGACGATCACGACGACGGAGCCGAAATTTATCCCGCAGGAGGCGGTAGAGTTAAAGCTTGCGGGAGAGGTTACGATCCGCGTTCGTCTGGTGGACTGCGTAGGCTTTATGGTCGAGGGCGCTGCAGGACATCTGGAGGACGGTGCAGAGCGGCTGGTTAAAACGCCGTGGTACGATCACGAGATTCCCTTTACGCAGGCTGCAGAGCTGGGCACAAGAAAAGTTATCACCGACCATTCGACGATCGGCGTCGTTGTGACGACGGACGGGAGCTTTTCTGATCTGCCGCAGGAAACCTATCTGGATGCGGAAAATCAGGCGATTTCGGAATTAAAAAAGCTGCATAAGCCGTTTCTGGTGCTCGTCAATTCCTCGCATCCGTCAAGCCGTACCGCACGGGAGGCGGCAGAGCGGATTGAAAAACAGCATAGCGTCACTGCGATGCCGGTCAACTGCGCGCAGCTTTCGGAAGAGGATATCCGGCAGATCATGGAGCAGATTCTCTATGAATTTCCGGTCAGCCGTGTGGAATTTTACATGCCGAAATGGGTCGAAATGCTTCCGTTTTCCCATCCGTTAAAGACCGGGCTGATCGAAAAAATTCGGGAGCTGACCGGGAAAATTCGCACGATCCGCGACGTGGCGGAGCATCCGATTGTCCTTTCCTCGGAGTATGTCCGCAGATGTATGACGGAACGGATTGATCTCGCGGACGGCTGCGTGCGGGTGCTTTTAGACATCGAAGAACGCTATTATTATGAAATGCTCAGTGAATATGCGGGGGAAAAAATTGAGAATGCGCAGGAGCTTCTGCACACACTGCGTGTGCTTTCCGGCAGAAAACAGGAATACGACCGCGTTGCGTCTGCGATGGAGGCGGTGCATACAAAGGGATATGGAGTGGTGCTGCCGTGCCGGGAGGAAATCCATCTGGAGCAGCCGGAGGTCATCCGGCATGGAAACAAGTTCGGAGTGAAAATCCGTGCAGAAAGTCCGTCTTTACACTTTATCCGCGCAACGGTTGTGACGGAAATCGCCCCGATCGTCGGGACAGAGCAGCAGGCGAAAGACCTGATCGGTTATATCGATGAGACGGGAAAACAGGACGGCATCTGGGAAACGAATATTTTCGGAAAAACTGTGGAGCAGCTGGTCAACGATGGTATTCGTACAAAGATTTCTATGATCGGGGAAGAAAGCCAGGAAAAGCTGCAGGATACGATGCAAAAGATCGTCAACGATTCGACGGGCGGCATGGTGTGTATCATTATCTAGGCGTGCTGGCGTCAGTACGGTCGCTGCGATATAAACAGCCGGACGCTTTTTGGGAAACGCCCGGCTGTTTCTATCAGCCGCTCAGTCGTCGTTTACCGCTTCGCGGTAAGGATTATAGCGGGAGGTGCCGACAAACTGCGTGCTGATTTCTTTGCCATTCAGATAGGTCGTAAAGTAAGTGTCGGCGCTCAGTGCTCCGGTCTGCTTTGCCCACAGCTTAAAGCTGCGTCCGGCAAGCTCCTGGTTCCAGACAAGGACGTTGACGGTCAGGTGCTTGTTGGAGGTATCGGTATACAGGACAACCGGTGTCGTGTAGTCGTTGCGGAATTTGAGATCCTTGGAGCCTGCAGCGATTGCGGCGTCAAGGCCCTTGGGAAGATAGCTTACCGGCATGCTGTGCGGATTGCGCTGTACGACGGTAAGACCGGCATTTTTTACCGCATTGTAAACGGTAGAGGAGATCTGGCAGACACCGCCGCCAAGACCGCTTGTATGGGCACCGTTTACATAGACACCGGCTTCTTTATAGCCGTTTGCACGGGTCCTGGGCAGAATCGTGTCGCTGACAGAAACGGTCTGGCCGGGCAGGACAATCAGATTATTTAACCGGGACGCACCCACAACGATGTTATTGCTGCGGTTTGCTCCGCTCGTTTGGAAGCTGGTCGTGCAGGTGCCCGCCAGAACAAAGTCTGAGCTGGTGGAAACCGTTCCACTGTCCAGTACCTGTGTCATCAGGGAATCGTTTAATTCCAGCGTGATATCGGTGCACTGTCCGGTCAGAATCAGGCTATGGAGCATCTGGGCGAGCCAGTCGGGCATCGAGGAGACTGCTTCTGTGTGCTGAGTGCCGCTTATGTGAATATAGCTTCCGGCGCCGTTATCGAATACCGGAACTGCCGCTGTCGTCGTCATGGAGGCGATAGACGCGTTGATTGCGGAAAAGAAGGACTGGAAAACCGCTGTGTTTAAAAAGGTGCAGTCGATCGCACCGTTATTGTTGGTCAGGCGGACAGGCATATCCTTGAATGCATCCATTCCGGTCATCCAGGTGTTTCCGTTCCAGGTGATGGTCACCTTTTTCGTCATCCATTCCGGATTCAAGTAGGTGGAATCCCCGAACACTGTGTTGATAGAGGCGGCAGGAAGCGGGGAAGCGTTCCATCCGGCATCTGCCTGCAGTGGAACGATAAAAAGAAGCAGACATGCCAGGATTCCCGCCAGACGGGCTTTGAAGTTTTTCATGATACACTCCGTTCTGCAGACGGCTTGAAAAAGCGTCAGCGGATAAAAAAACTGTTGTCAGGAATTGAAAATAGACTGACAGAAAAAGATCTATCAGCCTGTTTATTGTACTACAGATTTGAAAAAAAACCAACTCAGTCTTTTAAGAAAATCTCAATGACCGGGACGAGGGTATGGGGCTTTACGTTGGGAACATAGAAGACCAGATCCTTTGCAGCCTCCGGGTCGTCTGTTAAGAAGAAGCAGTCCGTGCCGTCGGTGAAGCGGACTTCGCTGCCGTCATGCAAAAACTGTGCGTATTCCACCTTGCCGCCAAGACCGGGAACGCGCAGATAGCCGAACGGATAAGCGAACAGATGCAGATAGAGACGTTTGCCGTCTTCACTCTGGGTCAGGCGGCAATCTCTGGGTTCTTTAAATTCTGGTTCTGCCATCGTGCAGCCATAAATCGAGCGGCTGTTGTATTTCATCCAGTCAGCGAATACCTTCAGGGCTTCTTCCGCGCGGTAATCCAGATAGCCTCTGGAGGTGGGGCCGACGTTCATCAGCAGGTTGCCGCCGCGGGAAACGGTGTTGACGAGCAGGCGAATGAGCATTTCGGGAGATTTCCAGGTCTGTTCGTCTCTGAAATATCCCCAGGAGCCGGAAAAGGTGTGGCAGGCTTCCCAGGTAACGAGCTCGCCGGTTTTTTTGTCGCGTACCCACTGGTCGGGCTCGTACTGTTCGGGTGTCCAGAGATCCTGATCAATTTCTGTGCGGTTGTCGATGATGATATGGGGCTGCAGGGCGCGTGCAGTTGCGATCAGCTTTTCTGCCTCCCAGTCGTCCTTACCTTTGCCTTTCTGCCATGCTTTATCGCCGGTTCCGTTGTTCTGGGAATAAGAGAAGTCAAACCAAAGGATGTCAATCTTACCGTAGTTGGTTAAAAGCTCGGTCACCTGATCCCGCATGTACTGCGCATATTTTTTTATGTCGCGGCCTTTGCTCTGCTCATAAGCGTCCGGATCATCTCTGCGGGGATGTAAGGGGTCAATCGGGAATTCCGGATGATGCCAGTCGATCAGGGAGTAATAAAAACCGATATGAAGCCCTTCTGCACGGAACGCATCCACATATTCGCGGATCAGGTCTTTGCCGCAGAGGGTGTTGGTGGACTTGTAATCGGTATATTTGCTGTCAAAAAGGCAGAAGCCCTCGTGATGTTTTGTTGTCATGACGACATATTTCATGCCTGCCGCTTTTGCCTGTCTTGCCCATTCCTTCGGGTCGTACAGATCCGGATTAAAGTGTTTAAAATAGAGATCGTAGTGATCTTCCGGGATTTCTTCGTAATTTTTGACCCATTCGTGGCGTGCGGGCATGGCGTATAAGCCGAAATGAATGAACATGCCGAAGCGATCATGGGTAAACCATGCGGTATCGCCGGGGGTAGGAAGTGTTTTGTAGCTGCTCATGGCAGAATCCTCCGTTTCAAAAAGTGTTGTAAAGTACGAATCCTTATGGCATTATTGTAAGAAATACCGGGCAATAGGAACATGGCAAAAGGATGTAAAAATATGGAATATCCACGCAGCTCGGACAGAAGATAAAAAGATAGAGAAGGACTGAAAAACTTGCAGATCACACAGAATCAAAATGCGATCCGGATATGGAAAAATCTGGAGCTGAATATTATATATGCAGGACATGCCATTGTCGGGCAGGACTGGAAGGAACCGAAGGTATGTTCTCCGTTTTCCCGCATTTATTACATCGTTGACGGGGAGGGCATCCTGACCGTAAACGGTCAGAGAATTGTCCTGAAAAAGGGGAGCGTCTGGCTGGTTCCGGCAGGCATGACCTTTGGATATTTCTGTGAGTCCTCAATGGAACAGCTTTTTTTTCATATGAATGTACTTTGCAGCGATGGAACAGATTTATTGTATGGGGTCCGGCAGCTGTATGAGCGAAAAGAACAGACAGGGGAAATTGAGAGGGTCAAGGGACTGTATCAGAGTGAAACCATGACGGATGCGATCCGGCTGCAGGGAATGCTTTGGGAAACCCTTGCGGGATTTTTGGAGCAGGCAAAGTTGGATGGGGAGGAGTTAAAAGAACACTCCCCGTTAATCGGACAGATGTTTGAGCTCGCGCAGAATCCGGTCAGTGTAGCGACACATGTGCGGACGCTGGCACAACAGCTCCATGTTTCGGAAAGCACACTCACACGCCGGTTCCGTGCAGAAACCGGGATTTCTCCGGGTGAATATCTGGAACGGCTTGTCGCAGGGCAGGCCTGCAGAATGCTCCTGTCCGAGGATTACAGCATCGCAGAGATCGCGGAGATCCTGCATTTTTCCGATCAGTTTTATTTCTGTAAATTCTTCAAACGTCATATGAATCTGACACCGAGCGCTTATCGGAGGCAGATGCGGAAAGGATAAAAATACCGGGCTTCCAATGCGTTCAAAACATTAGAAGCCCGGTATTTTATGATCGTAGGTTCTGTTCTTTTTTAAGGTTTTTCTGCGCGGTAGAGAGCATCAGTTTGATACGGTTCAACTGGTTTACTTCGCTGGCACCCGGATCATAGTCGATGGCAACGACGTTTGCGAGCGGATAGCGTCGTCTCAGTTCTTTAATCACACCTTTTCCGACAACGTGGTTTGGAAGGCAGGCAAAGGGCTGCGTGCAGACAATGTTTGTTGTGCCGCTATGAATGAGTTCTAACATCTCTCCGGTTAAGAACCAGCCTTCTCCGGTTTGATTTCCGAGAGAAACAATATCTTTTGCCATATCTGCAAGGTCTGTAATCTTCGCTGGCGGATCAAAGTGCTTACTTTTCGCAAATGCTTTTGTGGCAGGGGCACGGAACCATTCCAGTGCTTTGATTCCAAGATTTGCTTTGCGGGCAGTTGATTTTTTCATACCTAGTTTTTCTGCTTTAAAGTTACTGTTGTAGAAACAGTATAAGAAGAAATCCAGTAGATCAGGAACGACCGCTTCGGCACCTTCTTGTTCCAGCAGTTCTACAAGATAATTATTTGCCGCAGGAAGGAATTTTACAAGAATCTCACCAACGATTCCAACACGCGGCTTTTGGATATCCAACATCGGGAGATTGTCAAAGTCCTCAATAATCTCCTTGCACATTTTGCTGAATTCACGTCTGCCGGGATGTTTTTTCTGTACGAATGCAATGCATTTTTTCTTCCATTTTTCATGGAGAGCATTTGCAGAGCCAGGCACCGCTTCGTATGGGCGGACACGATAGAGTGCTCTCATGAAAATATCCCCAAATACGACAGCATACATTCCTTTTAAAGCGAGTGGGAGTGTAATCTTAAATCCAGGGTTTTCTTCCAACCCACTTAAATTGATGGAGATGACCGGAATATGTGCATAACCAGCCTTTTCCAATGCACGTCGGATAAATCCGATGTAGTTGGAAGCACGACATCCTCCGCCTGTCTGGGAAATGATCACGGCAATCTTATCTGTGTCATATTTTCCGGAAAGAATGGCCTCCATAATCTGACCGACTACCATCAAGGAAGGGTAGCAGGCATCGTTGTTTACATATTTTAATCCCACATTTACCGCGGATTTATTATCATTTGCAAGCACTTCAATATTGTAGCCGCAAGAGCGGAATGCGGGTTCTACAAGCTCGAAGTGAATCGGAGACATCTGCGGGCAAAGTATTGTGTAGTTTTTTCGCATCTCTTTCGTAAATGGAACCTTCACAATAGAGGATGGCTTAACCTCGCGTGAAGTATGTTTTTCTTCTCTGACACGGATGGCAGAAAGAAGAGAACGGATACGGATTCTGGCAGCACCTAAGTTATTCACCTCGTCGATTTTCAGTGAAGTGTAGATTTTGCCGGATTTTGTCAAAATATCTGCTACTGCGTCGGTTGTTACTGCATCCAAACCACAACCAAAAGAATTTAATTGAATCAGATCTAAATTATCTTTTGTCTTTACATAGTTAGCGGCTGCGTACAATCGTGAGTGGTACATCCATTGATCCATTACGATAAGCGGACGTTCTACTTTATGTAAGTGAGAGACAGAGTCTTCTGTCAGTACAGCGATTCCATAAGAATTGATCAGTTCCGGAATTCCATGGTGTACTTCCGGATCGATGTGGTATGGGCGCCCTGCCAGGACGATACCACGTTGACCGGTCTTATCCAAATATGCAATGGTTTCTTCTCCTTTTTTGCGAATGTCTTCGCGGCATTTGGCGAGCTCTGTCCAAGCGAGGTGAACTGCCTGTCGGATCTCATCAGCCGGAATTGAAAATTCTCCAGAAAGCTCTTCAATCAGGCGGGTTGATAAGGTGTCTTCGCTTTTAAACGACATAAATGGATTCTTGAAATTAACCTTTCCGTTTGTGATCTCATCCATGTTGTTTTTTATGTTTTCGGCATAAGAAGTAACAATCGGACAGTTATAATGGTTGTTGGCATCTTCAAATTCCTGTCGTTCATAAGGAATACAAGGATAGAAGATAAAAGGAATCCCCTGCTGAATGAGCCATTCTACATGTCCGTGAGCAAGTTTTGCCGGATAACATTCGGATTCGCTTGGGATTGATTCAATGCCAAGTTCGTAAATTTTTCGATTGGAAGCCGGAGAAAGTACTACGCGGAATTTCAAAGTGTTGAAAAATGTAAACCAGAACGGATAGTTCTCATACATATTCAGCACACGTGGAATGCCAACAGTTCCCCGGACTGCCTCGGATTCGTCAAGCGGCTGATAATTGAAATAACGTTGCATTTTATATGCAAACAAGTTCGGCATACCGTTGTCAGATTTTTCTTTTCCGAGACCGCGTTCACAGCGGTTACCGGTAATGAATTTGCGTCCGCCGCTGAATTTATTGATCGTCAGACGACAGTTATTCGTACAGACTTTACATTTTGCCATGCTGGTACTGTACTCTAGATGCTCAATCTCTTCAATGGAAAGCATCGTAGTTCCTTTGCATTCGCTGAAACGTTCGCGCGCAATGAGAGCTGCGCCAAATGCCCCCATGATTCCGGCAATATCCGGTCGCACCGCCTGGCAGTCGGCGATTGTCTCGAAACTTCGAAGAACAGCATCATTATAGAATGTACCACCCTGCACGACGATCCGCTTCCCAAGTTCAGAAGCATCGGATACTTTGATAACTTTAAACAGTGCGTTTTTGATAACAGAGTAGGCAAGTCCGGCAGAAATATCAGCGACGGAAGCCCCTTCTTTTTGCGCCTGTTTTACTTTTGAGTTCATAAATACGGTACAGCGTGTGCCAAGGTCGATTGGATGGTTGGCGAACAATGCTTCATGAGCGAAGTCTTCCACGCTGTAATTCAATGATTTTGCAAATGTCTCAATGAAAGAACCGCAGCCGGAAGAGCAGGCTTCGTTTAGTTGAACGCTGTCGACGGTCTGATTCTTAATTTTGATGCATTTCATATCCTGACCGCCAATGTCGAGGATACAGTCTACATCCGGCTCAAAGAAAGAGGCGGCATAATAATGAGATACCGTTTCCACTTCGCCTTCATCAAGAAGCAAAGCGGACTTGATCAGTGCTTCGCCATATCCGGTAGAGCAGGAGTGCGCAATCGTGACTCCTTTTGGAAGCTGACGGTAAATATCTTTGATTGCTGTGATTGTCGTACCAAGAGGATCTCCATCATTGTTGTGATAGAAGGAGTAGAGTAAAGTTCCGTCTTCTCCGACTAAAGCAGCCTTGGTAGTAGTGGAACCGGCATCAATTCCAAGGAATGCTTTTCCTTTATAAGAGGAGAGATCAGCAACAGGTACTTGATGTTTTGCGTGTCTGCTTTGAAACTCATCATAGTCTGCTCTGCTCGAAAATAGTGGGGTGAGTCGTTCAACCTCAAAGTCCATGTGGATATGTCCGGCAAGGCGCTCCTGCAACTCCTGAAGAGAAACACTCAGATCTCGCTTGGAGTTCAGTGCAGAACCAATTGCAGCAAACAGATGAGAATGTGTCGGAGCAATAATATGCTCATCATCTAATTTCAATGTTCGGATAAACGCCTCCCGCAATTCAGAAAGGAAGTGAAGAGGTCCCCCTAAAAAAGCGACATGCCCGCGGATTGGCTTCCCGCAGGCGAGTCCACTGATCGTCTGATTCACAACAGCCTGAAAAATAGAGGCGGACAAATCTTCTTTGGTAGCCCCTTCGTTGATCAATGGCTGAATATCAGATTTGGCAAATACGCCACAACGTGCAGCAATAGAATAGAGAGCTTTGTAGTTCTTTGCATATTCATTCAGACCGGTTGCGTCTGTCTGTAACAGAGAAGCCATCTGGTCAATGAAAGAACCGGTTCCACCGGCACAGATCCCATTCATGCGCTGTTCCACATTACCTCCTTCGAAATAGATAATCTTTGCATCTTCTCCACCAAGTTCGATTGCGACGTCTGTCTGTGGAGCATAGTCTTGAAGTGCAGTAGATACTGCAATGACTTCCTGAACAAATGGTGTCTCTAAGTGTTTTGCAAGTGTCAGTCCACCGGAACCGGTAATGACCGGCGATACGTGGATGGCTCCCAGTTTGTAAATTGCACGTCCGAGCAAATCGGAAAGAGTCTCTTGAATATTTGCAAAATGACGCTCATAGTCAGAGAAGAGCACCTCGTTTTGCTCGTTCAAAATCGCAATTTTTACAGTAGTGGAACCGATATCAATTCCTAAAGTATATAAATTATTGTTACTCATATCTATCTCCTTTTTATGGATAAGAAACAGATAGTTTCTTAATTAAAATGGATTTCGTTTTTTTGACAACCTACATTATACGATAAGATGTCGAAAAACACAATTTGAAAATATGTGGAATATTTTAAGCTTTTAGGGTTGAGAAATTGTTAAAATTATGTAAATATAAATAGCCCGATTGACAAACTGAATTAGTGAGGATACAATTACTACTAGTTGTTGAGAAAGTAAAAAAAATAATAAAGGAGCTATATTTTTATGAATTGGATTAGCAAGTTAGAACGGAAGTTTGGACGATATGCAATTCAGAATCTGATGTTTTATGTGATTGCGTTGTATACCGTTGGCTTTGCATTGAGTTTGGTTGCTCCGGAATTCTATTATCAGTATTTGTCACTGAACATAGAAGCGGTGTTTCACGGGCAGATCTGGAGGCTGGTTACATTTTTGATGCAGCCACCAAGTTCGAGTGCATTATTTATGGTGTTTGCATTGTATTTATACTATATGATCGGACGTCAGCTTGAATATGCATGGGGAGCTTTTCGGTTTAATCTATATTTTTTGACGGGCGTGCTGTTTCATATACTGGCAGCGATTCTCGTATATGTGATAACAGGAATATCATTCCCACTTGGGACGTTTTACTTGAATTTGTCACTGTTTTTTGCGTTTGCAGCGTTGTATCCGAACGAACAGTTCTTATTGTTTATGGTGATTCCGATTAAGGTGAAATATCTGGCGTGTCTGGATGCGGCTTATTTTGGATATGCGATTCTACAGGCATTTTTGCCGGCATATGGAGGAAGCGTATTTGGAATTGTCTATAAGGCAAATGCATTGGCTGCAGTGGTATCCATTTTGAATTTCCTGATTTTCTATGTTTCGACAAGAAATATGAAACGGTATTCGCCGAAGGAGGTTCGTAGGAAAAAGGCTTATAAAAAAGCAGTGCATGAAGCAAGAAGAGAGCAGCACTATGAAGGTGGTGCAAAACATAAATGTGCAGTCTGCGGACGCACGGAACTTGATGATGAAAATTTGGAATTTCGCTATTGTTCAAAATGCAATGGGAACTACGAATATTGTCAGGACCATTTGTTTACGCATGCACATGTGAAATAGAAATAAAAAAGGCAGGAGAGAACGAGATGAAGAAGACAAAAATTATTTGTACCATGGGACCAAACACAAACGACAGAGAATTAATGAAAAAATTAGTCGAAAATGGAATGGACATTGCCCGTTTCAATTTCTCACATGGAGATCATGAAGAACAGAAAAGCAGAATGGATATGCTCAAAGCAATTCGTGAAGAAGCTGGAAAACCAATTGCGATTCTTTTGGACACAAAAGGACCGGAGATTCGTACAGGTGTGATAAAAGATGATAAAAAAGTGACACTTGTAGAGGGACAAAAATTCACATTAACTACAAAAGAAGTGGAAGGCGATGCAAATCGAGTTTCCATCACATATGAAGGTCTTGTAGAAGATGTTGAAATCGGAAAGAAAATTTTGATTGATGACGGCTTGATTGAGTTGGAAGTAAAGAATATTACAGATACAGATATTATTTGCCGTGTAATTAATGGTGGTGAACTGGGGCAGAAAAAAGGTGTGAATGTGCCGAATGTACCGGTGAGACTTCCTGCACTGACAGAAAAAGACCGTCAGGATATTATTTTTGGTGTGGAACAAGGGGTTGACTTTATTGCGGCATCATTTGTGCGTTCGGCAGAAGGAGTGCTTGAGATCAAAGCACTGTTAAAAGAGTGTGGAGCACCACATCTTCCGGTTATTGCCAAGATTGAGAATGCAGAAGGAATCAAAAATATTGATGAGATCATCCGTTGTGCAGACGGAATCATGGTTGCACGTGGAGACTTGGGAGTTGAGATTCCGGCAGAAGAAGTTCCATATTTGCAGAAGATGCTGATTCAAAAATGTAACAGTAACTATAAACCTGTTATTACAGCAACACAGATGTTAGATTCTATGATGAGAAATCCAAGACCGACAAGAGCTGAGGTGACAGATGTTGCCAATGCGGTATATGATGGAACAGATGCGGTGATGCTCTCAGGTGAGACTGCACAGGGAAAATATCCTTTAGAAGCACTTCAGATGATGGTTCATATTATCGAGAATACAGAAGAGCATTTGGATTATGAGACACTTCTTGGAAAAGCACAGGCACATCGCAAAAAAGGAATTTCCAGTGCAATTGGCTACTCATCTGTTGCAACAGCGGCAAGCCTGAATGCAAAATGTATCGTCACACCGACGGTATCCGGTGCAACAGCCAGAGTGGTATCAAAATTCAGACCGAAAGCACCGATTATCGGAGTGAGCCCAAGTGCGCTGACGCTTCGTAAAATGCAGCTTTACAGAGGTGTATATCCGATCAAATCAATTCAGTTGGAGACGACAGAAGATATTTGTGAAGAGGCTATCAATCTTGTGAGTGCAAAACAAATTGTAGAACCAGGAGACATTGTTGTATTGACAGCAGGAATTCCGGCAAGAAGCGAAGGAGTAGCAAAAGAAGGAATAAGCAACATGATGCGTATTGCAGTTGTAGAATAGGTACTCATATTACAGGGACAGGAGTTTTTAAGAACGCTTGTCCCTGATTGACATTTGCCCTGTCTATATGATATAATGTTACAGATTACGGACAGGGTAGAATAGCCGAGACCACTGAAAAGGATATTTGTTCAAACAAAAAAGTATATTTTTCAGTAGTTTCGGAAAAACCCGCCCAATGTGTAAAAAAAGGAGAAGAATATGTTTAAAAAATTTGAGATGGAATTAGCTGGCAGAACACTTCGCGTGGATGTGGGAAGAGTTGCTGCTCAGGCAAATGGTGCAGCACTGATGCACTATGGGGAGACAGTTGTATTATCAACGGCGACAGCTTCAGAAAAACCGAGAGAAGGAATTGACTTTTTCCCACTCAGTGTTGAATATGAGGAAAAATTATATGCGGTAGGAAAGATTCCGGGAGGATTTAACAAAAGAGAAGGAAAAGCGTCTGAGAATGCAATCCTTACTTCACGTGTCATCGACAGACCGATGAGACCGTTGTTCCCGAAAGACTACAGAAATGACGTGACATTGAACAACTTGGTATTGTCTGTTGATCCGGATTGCAGCCCAGAACTGACAGCGATGTTAGGATCTGCAATCGCAACAGCAATTTCGGATATTCCGTTTGACGGACCGACTTCCACTACACAGGTTGGTATGATTGACGGAGAGTTCGTATTTAATCCGAATGCAGCTCAGAGAGCAGTATCTGATATGCAGCTTACAGTTGCCTCCACAAGAGACAAAGTAATCATGATCGAGGCAGGAGCAAATGAAGTTCCAGAAGCAAAGATGATCGAAGCTATTTTTGCAGCACATGAATTGAATCAGGAAGTAATCAAATTTATTGATACAATCGTTGCTGAATGTGGGAAAGAAAAACATGCTTACACAAGCTGTGCTGTCCCGGAAGAACTGTTTGCGGCTATGAAAGAGATTGTAACTCCAGAAGAGATGGAGGCAGCTGTATTTACAGACGAAAAGCAGGTGAGAGAAGAAAACTTGCGTGCAATCAGAGAAAAATTGGAAGAAGCATTTGCAGAAAATGAAGAATGGCTTGAAATTTTGGGAGAAGCATTGTATCAGTACCAGAAGAAAACAGTCCGTAAGATGATCTTAAAAGATCACAAACGTCCGGACGGAAGAGCAATCGATCAGATCAGACCGCTTGCTGCTGAGACAGACATCATTCCGAGAGTACATGGTTCTGCTATGTTTACACGTGGACAGACACAGATCTGTACAATCACAACACTAGCTCCTTTGTCAGAGGCTCAGAGAATTGATGGACTAGATGAGGCAGAGACTTCAAAAAGATATATGCATCACTATAACTTCCCGTCATACTCAGTTGGAGAGACAAAACCATCAAGAGGACCGGGACGCCGTGAGATTGGACATGGAGCGCTTGCGGAAAGAGCACTTGTGCCGGTACTTCCGACAGAAGAAGAATTTCCATACGCAATTCGTACTGTTTCTGAGACATTTGAGTCAAATGGTTCTACTTCACAGGCAAGTATCTGTGCATCTAGTATGTCACTGATGGCGGCAGGTGTACCAATCAAATCAGCTGTTGCAGGGATCTCAGCAGGTCTTGTAACAGGTGATACAGACGATGATTATCTTGTGCTTACAGATATTCAGGGATTAGAAGATTTCTTTGGAGATATGGACTTTAAGGTTGCAGGTACGCACAAAGGTATCACAGCAATTCAGATGGATATCAAGATTCATGGTTTGACAAGACCGATCATTGAAGAAGCGATTGCTCGCACAAAACAGGCAAGAACTTATATCTTAGATGAGGTAATGGCAAAGACGATTGAACAGCCAAGAGCGGAAGTTGGACCGTATGCGCCGAAGATTCGCCAGATGCAGATTGATCCTGCAAAGATTGGTGATGTTGTCGGACAGCGTGGTAAGACAATCAATGCAATCATTGAGCAAACAGATGTGAAGATTGATATCACAGATGAAGGTTCGGTATCTGTATGTGGTGTTGATGCACAGAAGATGGATGAGGCGATGAAGATGATTGCCACGATCGTGACAGATTTTGAGGCTGGGCAGGTATTTGAAGGAAAGGTTGTGAGCATCAAAGAGTTTGGCGCGTTTATCGAGTTTGCACCGGGAAAAGAAGGAATGGTTCACATTTCTAAGATTTCAAAAGAAAGAATCAAACATGTGGAAGATGTTCTTACGCTGGGAGACAAAGTAAAAGTAGTTTGTCTTGGAAAAGATAAGATGGGAAGAATCAGCTTTAGCATGAAAGATGTTGTAGAAGAATAAAAAGAGAAAGAAGAGTATTTTCGAAGTCGGAAATACTTTTCTTTTTTTGTACTAATTTTTATCTCTTTTCATATAATTTGTAAAGAGGTGGACAAAGATGCAAGATGAAAGAAGAAAACGACAGGTTGTACAGGTTCTTGCAAAGCCGATTGTACAATGTTTGGAAGAAGAACGAATATTGTTTGATCATATTCAGGAAATCAAACTCCGTATTGGGAAACCGTTGATCATCATATATCGGGGAAAAGAAAGAATGTGGAAAGATGTGATAGTCACAAAAGAGGAGATAAAGGAGACATTAGAGTACATCAGTAACTATTCGCTCTATGCCTATGAGCATGAATTAAAACAGGGATTTATTACAATTGAAGGAGGACACAGGGTAGGAATGGCAGGACAGGTAATTATGGAAGAGGGGAAGATAAAGAATTTGAAATATATATCTTCAATTAATTTACGAATATCGCATGAAGTGAAAAACTGTGCGGACAAAATATTTCCGTATATTACATACAACAAACAGATGTATCATACGTTGTTGATATCACCGCCAAGATGTGGAAAGACGACACTTCTTCGCGATATTATCAGGCAGGTCTCGGACGGAAATATGTGGGTGAAAGGCTGTACAGTGGGGGTTGTCGATGAACGTTCGGAACTGGGGGGCTGCTATCTTGGAAATCCGCAGAACGAGATGGGAGTGAGGACCGATATTTTAGATCGCTGCCCAAAAGCGGAAGGGATGATCATGTTGATTCGCTCGATGGCTCCACAAGTCATCGCGGTAGACGAAATTGGTGCTCAGGAGGATGTGCATGCAATTGAATATGCAATGCACTGTGGGTGCAAGATGTTGGCGACGGCACATGGATATTCAATGGAGGAAATACAAAGAAAACCAATTTTTGAAAAGCTGGTTCAAGAAAGACGGTTTGAGCGTTATGTGATTTTGAGCAATCGATATCAGATTGGAGGTATCGAGGCAGTCTATGGTGAGAATGGAAGCTTGCTCTATCAGGAAAAGTGAGTACGGAAGGTGGTGGAAGAATGCAAAGAATCATGGGAGCAATTCTGATTATTTTTGCAAGCGGAGGCATCGGAGTGACAAAAGGAATTGAACTACAAAAGTATTTGAGAGAACTAGAACAGCTAAAGCAGATCTTTTGGATGCTGAAAAGAGAAATCCAATATACGAAAGCTCCTTTTTCAGAAGCGTTTTCTCACATTGGAAGGCGAATGGAAGGCGCGCAGGGTGAATGGCTGCTCTATTTGGCGAGACAGATAGAGGAAAAAGCAGGAGCTACCTTCTTTCAGTTGTGGACAGAGTCTATTGACCAATGTCTGATAAAGTCACAATTGAAAAGCAAAGATAGGGAGGAATTGAAAGCAATCGGAATGCAAATGGGATATTTAGATGAGCAGATGCAGCTAGGAACAATTGATTTGTATTTGGAACAGCTTTCATTTGTAATTGAAAAAGCGAGAGAGGAACTGGTTATGAAAAAGCGACTATGCAACTGTCTTGGAGTGATGGGGGGGATTTTCCTTGTAATTATTCTGATATAAGTGGAGGCGAAGATGAGTGTAAATTTAATTTTTAAAATTGCTGCTGTGGGAATATTAGTCTCGGTGCTGAGTCAGGTATTAAAACATAGTGGAAGAGAAGAACAGGCATTTCTGACAAGCTTTGCCGGACTTTTACTCGTGTTGTTTTGGATTGTTCCTTATATTTATGAACTATTTGAATCAATCAAGAGACTGTTTTCGTTATAGGGGTGTTTTCAATGAGTATTGTACAAGCAGGGGTTCTTGGAGTGATGGGGGCACTTCTTGCAGTCCAGTTCAAAAATGGAAAAACAGAATATGGAATTTATATAAGTGTGGCAATTAGTGTTTTTATCTTTTTAAGCATTGTTGGACAATTGGAAGAAATTATTGATACGATAAGGCAGATCAGCGGACATATTAACATGGATACCTCATATGTTGGCACCTTGATCAAAATGCTAGGTGTCACTTATATCGCAGAATTTGCTTCGGGAATCTGTCGGGATACCGGATATCAGACGATTGCTTCTCAGATTGAGATTTTTGGAAAACTGACCATTCTGGTCATGAGTCTTCCGGTTTTACTCGCCTTACTTCAGACGATACAGGAATTTTTGTCATGAGAGGGAAAGGAATAAGACTCTGTATTTTTATAGTCATTTTGGGTTGCTTTTTCTTTCCGAGAACGGTCCATGCGACAGAAATCCGAAACAAGGACGAGCAAGCTGAACTTCAGAAGGAAGCGGAGGAAACACTTTGGGAAGAATTTGAATTCTCAGAGATTGAAGATTTGTTGGATGATATTTTTCCGGAGAAGAAAACAGATTTTCAGGATCTGATAAAAGGGATGTTAAATGGAGAGACAGAACCCTCGCTGCAAGTGATTGGTGAAATGATATCAGATCAATTTTTTTACGAATGGAAGAGCAGCAAAGCCGGAATGGTTCATATTCTCCTTATTGTAATTGTGGCAGCAGTATTTACCAATTTTTCCAATGTATTTCAAAATAAACAGATATCGGAAATCAGCTTTTATGTTTTATATCTGCTTTTAATCACGATTGGGCTTAATTCGTTTCGTATTTTGATCGTGTCGGCAAGTGAGAATCTAGAGCGTCTGATCGGGTTTATGAAAGTGCTTGGACCTGTCTACTTTCTGGCAGTTGCTTTTGCAGCAGGAAGCAGCACTTCCATCTTGTTTTACAATCTGGTACTGCTCTTGATTTATCTGGTTGAACTTGTGATTTTAAATTTTTTGATTCCATTTGTACAAGTCTATATTGTGGTAAAAGTTATGAATAATTTGTCGGAGGAAGATTATTTTTCCAAATTTGCAGAGCTTTGCGAGACGGTGATTGCATGGACGCTAAAGACACTGCTTGCGGGCGTGACAGGGGTAAATATTATACAGGGACTTTTGAGTCCAGCAATTGACTCACTGAAAAGAAGTGTGGTGGGAAGAAGTGCGGAGGCGATACCGGTTGTTGGAGATGCGATTGGAGGGGTGACGGAGGTGATGTTAGGGACAGCGATATTGATTAAGAATGGGATCGGAGTTGCGGGAGCACTGGTCTGTATTGGAATCTGTCTGGTTCCGATTATTCAGATGGCAGTAGTGACTCTGCTGTATAAATTGATTGCCGCAATGATACAGCCTGTTTCGGATAAGAGAATAGTAGGCTGTATCAGCAGTATTGCAGATGGATCTCAGATGCTGCTTCGCATTATATTTACGACCGGGGTACTTTTTTTATTGACGATCGCAGTAGTGACAGCGACCACTATGGCAGGTTAGGAGGGAAAAATTGATTGCGTTTTTTTATCAATGGCTACAGAATATTGCATTTTATCTGATTCTGATTACAGCTATCATCCAAATTATTCCGAATCACAGCTATAAAAAGTATATTCGTTTTTTTACCGGATTGATTCTGATCGTGATGCTTTCAGAACCAATTATGAAAGCAATCGGAATGCAAACGACATTTTCGGAATTGTATCATAATGCCTCATATCAGCAAAAGATCAGAGAAATCGAAGAGGCAACCAAATATCTGGAGGGAATGTCACTTGAAGATGTAGGAAAAGAAGAGACAGATGAAATCGAAGTGGAGGAGATTCAGATTGAAAACTAAGTTTGAATGGAAACTAAAAAAAAATCAATTGATGCTCATGCTTTTGGTTGGGATTCTTCTGATTGTCATTGCAATGCCGGTAAAAAAAACAAAGACAAAAGATGTGCCTGTCGAGGCGGGAACAGAAAATAGTTACGAGGATGAGTACGAGGAAGCAGTGGAGAGAAAACTAGAAGAGGTGTTGCGGGAAGTAGAGGGGGTGGGAAACGTAAAGGTGATGGTGACGTTTCAGTCTTCATCGGAAAAAATTATTGAGAAGGATCAGGCAAAAAACAGTCAGACTGTCACAGAAAGCGACAAACAGGGAGGAAAACGTGAGACAAAGGAAGCGCAGGACAGTGAGACGACGGTGTACGACAGCGCATCCGGAGGTGAGCAGACACCATATGTCACAAAAGAAGTCAATCCAAAAGTGGAGGGGGTTGTTGTCATTGCAGAAGGGGGTGGAAATGCAGTTGTCATAAAAAATATTACAGAAGCAATCCAAGCATTATTTGATGTAGACACACATAAAATTAAAGTAATGAAACGAAATCAAACAAATTAGGAGGAGTTACATTTTGAAACGTCTATTCAAGAAAAACCAGATTATTATCACAACACTCGCGATTATGATTGCGGTTGCCGGATACCTGAATTATTCCGGCCGCATTTTTGGCGAGTCAGGAAAAGCAGAGGCGACAAATGGTGAACTTGCAAATCAGGAGCTGCTTGACATTACTTCGGAAGATGGAGCACAAGAAACTGCCGGTGATATTGAAAGTCAGGATCAGGAAGTGGCAGACGGAACGGTGGAAGGAACACCGGGAGAAGCAGTGCTTACCAATGGAGATGTGACAGGAGTTGTTGCGGAAGCGAAGGTGACAAGAGAGCAGGTGCGTGCAAAAAATAAAGAAACTTTGCTTGAGATTATAGATAATGCAAATTTGTCAGATGAACAGAAACAAGATGCGATCAACCAGATGATTGCGATGACGGAACTCGCCGAAAAAGAGGCGGCGGTCGAGACGATGCTTGCATCGAAAGGGTTTTCAGATACAGTGGTAAGTCTGACAGCAGAGACTGCTGATGTGGTAGTAAACAGTGCGGAACTGACAGATGCGAACCGTGCTCAGATTGAGGATATTATCACAAGAAAAGCAGAAATTTCTCCGGAAAATATTGTCATCACACCGATATACAGTAAAGACAGTGCGCAAAAAGGGGCAGAGAAAAATTCTGAGAATGAATAGATTTTTGTTTGCAGAGAGATATTACTTGTGATAGACTAAATAAGTATGTATAGAATAACAAAAAACAGGAGATTATTATGTCAGGAATTACAGATGAGATAAAGAAAAGAAGAACGTTTGCGATCATATCGCATCCCGATGCAGGAAAGACAACGTTGACGGAAAAGTTTTTATTATATGGTGGTGCAATCAATCAGGCAGGTTCGGTGAAAGGAAAAGCGACTGCCAAGCATGCGGTGTCGGACTGGATGGAGATTGAGAAAGAAAGAGGTATCTCGGTCACTTCCTCAGTGCTTCAATTCAACTACGGTGGATATTGCATCAATATTTTGGATACGCCGGGACATCAGGATTTCTCGGAAGATACGTATCGTACATTGATGGCGGCAGATTCTGCCGTCATGGTTATTGATGCATCGAAAGGTGTGGAGGCACAGACGAGAAAATTATTCAAGGTATGTGTGATGCGTCATATTCCGATTTTTACGTTTATCAATAAAATGGACCGTGAGGCAAGAGATACGTTTGATCTGTTAGACGAGATTGAAAAGGAACTTGGAATTGCGACATGTCCAGTCAATTGGCCGATTGGCTCCGGAAAGGAATTTAGAGGTGTATATGACAGGGAACACCGAGAGATAGAGTTATTTTCCGATACACGAAAAGGAACTTCTATCGGGGAAGTAAAAAAGATTGCATTGGACGATCCGTCAGTGGAGAAAATGATCAGTGAAGAACAGCTGGCTCAGCTTACGGATGAAGTGGAACTGTTAGACGGTGCGAGTGCGGAATTTGATATGGAACTTGTGAGCAAAGGAGAATTGTCGCCAGTATTTTTTGGCTCGGCTCTTACAAACTTTGGTGTGGAGACATTTCTTCAGCATTTTCTTCAGATGACAAGCTCTCCCCTCCCGAGAATCTCGGATAAAGGAGTTATTGATCCTATGACAGAAAAGGAATTTTCCGCATTTGTATTTAAGATTCAGGCGAATATGAATAAGGCCCACCGTGACAGAATCGCATTTATGAGAATCTGTTCCGGAGAATTTGAAGCTGGAATGGATGTATTTCATATTCAGGGCGGGAAAAAAGTGAGGCTTTCTCAGCCACAGCAGATGATGGCAAGTGAAAGAAAGATGATCGAAAAAGCATACGGTGGGGATATCATCGGTGTGTTCGATCCGGGAATTTTTTCAATTGGAGATACGCTTACCAATTCTCCTGAAAAATTTGCATATGAGGGAATTCCGACTTTTGCACCGGAACACTTTGCCAGAGTACGCCAGGTGGATACGATGAAACGTAAGCAGTTCATCAAAGGAATCAATCAGATTGCACAGGAAGGTGCAATTCAGATTTTTCAGGAATATAATACTGGTATGGAGGAAATTATAGTAGGTGTGGTAGGTGTTCTGCAGTTCGATGTGTTAAAATATCGTTTGGAAAATGAATATAATGTGGAGATTCGAATGGATACGCTACCATATGAACATATCCGTTGGATCGAGAATAAAGAAATTGATTTGGATAAAATTGTGGGTACTTCTGATATGAAGAAGATTAAGGATTTAAAAGACAGACCACTTTTATTATTTGTGAACAGCTGGAGTATACGTATGACACTGGACCGTAACGAGGGGTTGGAGTTATCTGAGTTTGGAAAATAGTTTAGAAATTTCCCTATTTGCAAACGGATATAAATTTGTTATAATAACAAGAGATAATTCCATCTCTTGGAAAGAGAGGATAATCCAGACTAGGAGGTTTTGAATCATGGGAAAAGACGAAAGAAATAGCTATACAATAAAAACAGACGATAATCTTGGAGAAGTACAGATCGCAGATGAGGTTGTGGCGATTATTGCAGGACTTGCAGCTATGGAAGTGGAAGGTGTTGCTTCAATGGCAGGGAATGCAACAAGAGAGTTGATTAGTAAGCTTGGGATGAAATCCTTATCCAAAGGTGTGAAAGTGGATGTGTTGGAAGGAGTAGTAACAGTTATTCTGGCACTGAATTTGAAGTATGGCTACAGCATCATGGATGTTTCGGCGAAGGTACAGGAGAAAGTAAAAGCTTCGATTGAGAATATGACAGGCTTGACAGTCGCAGATGTGAATATCCGTGTGGCCGGAGTAGACATGGAAAATTAGTCCTGCAAAGACTAGGAGGGGAAACAGAGTGGAGTTTTAGCTCCACTCTTTTTAGTTGCCAAGAGGGAATCACATGTAGTATAATAAACAAAAATGCAAAAGAATAAAGAGGTAGAAAAATGAATAGATCAGAACTTAGGGAACACATTTTTAGAATGTTATTCCGTATAGAATTTAATAGAGAAGAAGAGATGAAAGAACAAGAGGACCTCTATTTTGAATTGATTGGTGGAGTTGATGAACAAGATAAGACTTATATTTTAAATAAATACAGAGCAATTGTCGAGAAAAAGGAAGAGATTGACAAATTTTTGAATGAGTATACGACAGGCTGGAAAACATCTCGTATGAATCGGGTCGATTTGACAATTTTAAGACTTGCAGTTTATGAGATGAAATGGGATGAAGAAATTCCAATTGGTGTGGCAATCAATGAGGCGGTAGAACTTGCAAAGAAATATAGCAGTGATGAGGGACCAGCTTTTGTCAATGGTGTGTTGGCGAAACTGGCGGAATAAGGTGATATGATGCGCAATGTGTATTCTGTCGGACAAGTCAATGCTTATATTAAAAATATGTTTACGCAAGATTTTATGCTGAACCGGATCTATGTGAAAGGAGAAGTGTCAAATTGTAAATATCACACATCCGGGCATATTTACTTTTCACTGAAGGATGAGTCCGGGATGATTGCGTGTATTATGTTTGCGGGACAGAGAGGTGGTTTGTCTTTTCGGATGCAGGAAGGACAGCAGGTGATCGTGCTTGGCAATGTAACCACATATGAGAGAGATGGAAAGTATCAATTGTATGCAAAAGAGATTATTCTCGACGGAGCCGGAGCGCTTTATGAGAAATTCGAGGCATTGAAACAGGAATTGGGTGAGATGGGAATGTTTGCTGAGGAATACAAGCAGCCAATTCCGAAGTTTGCAAGAACAATCGGTATTGTGACGGCGCCTACAGGTGCGGCAATTCGGGATATTATCAATGTTGCAGGAAGAAGAAATCCCTATGTGCAGTTACTCTTATATCCGGCATTGGTTCAGGGCGAAGGCGCGTCTGCAAGTATTGCGGAAGGAATTGCGGCACTTGAAAAAAAAGGAGTAGATTTGATCATTGTAGGGCGTGGTGGCGGTTCTATAGAAGATCTTTGGGCATTTAATGAAGAAATTGTTGCGAGAGCTATTTTTGAATGTCGAATTCCGGTTATTTCAGCGGTGGGGCACGAGACGGACACAACTATTGCAGATTATGTGGCGGATCTGCGGGCTCCTACGCCTTCTGTGGCGGCTGAACTTGCGGTGTTCGAATACGAGACATTTTTAAACGAAGTTGAAGAATATCGAATAAAGATACGCAAAGCAATACGTCAGAAAGCGGAATGGGAAAAAATGAAAATCGGGCAGTATGCACTGCAATTAAAGTATCTGCATCCTAGGAATAAACTGCGGGACAAACAGCAAAGAACCGTGGAATTGGAAGAACGGTTCAGACAGACGATGGAAAGAAAGATTGACGATGAAAAACGCAGATTTGCTTTTTATATCGAGCGTATGAAAGGGCTTTCGCCATTGGCAAAGCTGAATCAGGGATTTGCTTATATCTCAACGGAAAATGGCAAAGTGGTGAAGACAATCGCAGATACGGCAAATGGAGAGACATTGAATGTGTATGTGACAGACGGTGTGATCAAAGCAAGAGTAGAAGATACGCATAAGGAGGAACATTGTGGAAGCAGAAAATAAAAAAGATCAGACTCTGGAGGACGTATTTGAACAGTTAGATGAAGTAGTAAAAAAATTAGAGGGAGAAGCTGTTTCGCTTGAGGATTCTTTTCAATTGTATCATGAAGGAATGGAATTGCTGAAGATATGTAATGATAAGATTGAGACGATTGAGAAAAAAGTAATGATATTGGATAAAGATGGTGAAGAGCATGAATTTTAAGGAAGAAAGAATCGGGAAAATAACAGCGATAGAACAGATTTTAAAAAAATATCTGCCGGTCAAAGAAGGTCTCCAAAAAGAGATCATGGAGGCGATGGAGTATAGTCTTCTAGCCGGTGGAAAACGTCTCAGACCGATGCTGATGAGAGAGACGTATGTATTGTTTGGCGGTGATGAGGAACTCATTGAGCCGTTTATGGCAGCGATTGAGATGATCCACACGTATTCACTTGTACATGATGATCTTCCCGCGATGGACAATGATGATTACCGCAGAGGGAGAAAGACTACACATGTTGTGTACGGGGAGGCAATGGGGATTCTGGCGGGAGATGCGCTTCTTAATTTTGCCTTTGAGACGGCTGTAAAGGCGTTTGCGATGTGTCCGCAAAAGAGTATAGAGATTGGTCAGGCGATGCGAGTCCTTTCTGAGAAAGCCGGAATTTACGGTATGATCGGGGGACAGGTAGTAGACGTGAAGAGTGCAGGACAAACTGTTTCCAAAGAAGTGTTGGATTTTATTTATGAGCTGAAGACAAGTGCTCTGATCGAGAGCTCTATGATGATCGGGGCAGTGCTTGCCGGCGCTTCGAACACAGAAGTGCAAAAGATAGAACAGATTGCAAAATATGTGGGAATCGCTTTTCAGATACAGGATGATATTTTGGATGTGACAAGCACGGTGGAAGTGCTTGGAAAGCCAATTCACAGTGATGAAAAGAATGAAAAGACGACATATGTGACGTTGCTTGGAATTGAAAACGCAAAAGAGGCTGTGGAGAGACTTTCCATGGAAGCGATTCATTTATTACACAGCATTTCAGGGGAAAATCAATTTTTGGAGATGCTTTTAAAAGAATTAATTTACAGAGAAAAATAAAAGGGGTGCTCTTATGGTATTGGAGCGAATTCAAAAAGAGGATGATATTAAAAAACTAAAGGAAAGTGAATTGGATACGCTGGCAGAAGAGATTCGTCAGTTTTTGGTTGAAAAGATCAGTAAAACGGGAGGACATTTGGCTTCCAATCTAGGTGTAGTGGAGCTGACGATGGCGATGCATTTGGCGTTTTCACTTCCGAAAGATAAAATTATATGGGATGTGGGACATCAGGCATATACACATAAGATTCTAACAGGAAGAAAAGCAGGATTTGATGATCTGCGCAAGTACGGGGGGATGAGCGGTTTCCCGAAACGAAAAGAGAGTGCATGTGATGCATTTGATACGGGACACAGTTCTACTTCAATCTCGGCAGGACTGGGGTATGTGGAGGCAAGAGAGATACTGAAAGAAGATTATCAGGTCATCTCAGTGATCGGAGACGGTTCTCTGACCGGAGGTATGGCTTATGAAGCGTTGAATAACGCCTCTCATCTGAAGAGCAATTTTATTATTGTATTAAACGATAATCGGATGTCGATTTCTGAAAATGTTGGAGGAATGTCGAATTATCTGGATGGAATCCGCACAGCACATGCCTATACAGATTTGAAGAAAAATGTAGAAAAGACATTACAGAAAGTACCGTGTGTTGGAGATCAGATTGTGTCACATATTCGAAAGACAAAAAACAGTATCAAGCAATTGCTTGTGCCGGGAATGTTGTTTGAAGATATGGGAGTCACTTATCTAGGTCCTGTCGACGGTCATGATATCAAAAAATTATATAAGATTTTTCAGGAAGCAAAGAAGATTGACCATGCGGTACTTGTCCATGTCTTGACGGAAAAAGGAAAAGGCTATCTTCCGGCGGAGAAGATGCCTTCCAAATTTCATGGGACAGGTCCGTTTGATATTGCCACTGGACAGCAGAAAACTTCAGGAGGCAAAGACACATATACCGATATTTTTGCAAAGGTGATGTACAGGATGGGAAAGGAAGAGCCAAAACTTGTTGCAATCACTGCTGCGATGAAAGACGGGACAGGCCTGACACCGTTTGCAAAGAAATATCCTGACAGATTTTTTGATGTCGGAATTGCAGAAGAACATGCGGTTACTTTTGCAGCAGGACTTGCGGCAGCAGGGTTAAAACCTGTATTTGCTGTATATTCCTCCTTTTTACAGAGGGGGTATGATCAAATGATACATGATGTCTGTCTGCAAAATTTGCCGGTCGTCTTTGCGATAGATCGGGCAGGACTTGTCGGAAATGACGGGGAGACACACCAAGGACTTTTTGATCTTGCATATTTAAGTGGGATCCCAAATATGACGGTGATGTCCCCAAAAAATAAATGGGAATTTGCGGATATGATCCGATTTGCAATCGAATTTCAAGGACCGATCGCCCTCAGATATCCAAGAGGAATGGCGTATGACGGACTGCAAGAATTCCGGGCGCCGATTGTCTATGGAAAAAGCGAGGTTATTTATGAGGAACAGGACATCGCCGTTTTCGCTGTTGGTCATATGATGGAGACAGCGGAGGCAGTGTGTGTGCAGCTAAGAGAAAAGGGATATCATTGCAGTCTGATCAATGTACGTTTTGTCAAACCGTTTGATCAGGATATTTTGAAACAGATGAGCAGAGCACACAGACTTTTTGTGTCGATTGAGGAAGGCCTTTTAGATGGTGGATATGGCGAGAAGATTGCCAATTATGCTGCAAGGGAGGGCTTGGGTGTCTGCGTATTGCAAAATGGTATTAAGGATGAGTATGTGGAACATGGTAATGTAGAATTGTTGAGAAAAGAAGTGCATCTGGATGCGGATTCGATTGTGGAGAAGATTGTCACAGCATATGATGTATTGAAAAACATATGATTTAGGAGAATATATGAAAGAACGATTAGATGTATTACTGGTAAAAAGAAATTTAGCAGAGTCCAGAGAAAAGGCGAAGGCGATCATTATGTCCGGTAATGTGTTTGTGGAAGGGCAAAGAGGGGATAAGGCAGGGACAACATTTTCGGATGAAGTTCAGATTGAGATTAAAGGTCATGCACTTCCATATGTAAGTCGCGGAGGTTTGAAGCTTGAAAAGGCGGTTGCAAATTTTGACGTCTGTCTGGAAGGAAAAGTCTGCACAGATGTGGGCGCTTCGACCGGAGGTTTTACAGACTGTATGCTGCAAAACGGGGCAAGAAAAGTGTTCGCCATTGATGTCGGAAAAGGACAACTTGCGTGGAAATTAAGACAGGATGAGCGGGTTATCTGCATGGAGAAGACGAATATCCGTTATGTGACACCGGAAGATCTGGGAGAAGAAATTGATTTTTCTTCGGTTGATGTATCCTTTATTTCACTTACAAAGGTATTGCTTCCGATTCGTAATTATCTGAAAGAGGATGGTCAGATCGTGGCACTGATCAAGCCGCAGTTTGAGGCTGGAAGAGAAAAGGTAGGAAAGAAGGGGGTAGTACGTGAAAAAAGTACGCACTATGAAGTGATTGAGATGGTGCTGTCCTATGCACTGTCTATCGGATTTTCAGTGTTAAATCTTGACTTTTCTCCAATCAAAGGTCCGGAAGGAAATATCGAATATCTTGTGCATTTGCAGAAAACAGAACAGACAGATACAATCGAACATGTGGAGATTGACTGGAAGCAGATTGTGGAGAATGCCTTTTCCGCATTGGCAAAATAAAAATAGAGGATAGAAGATGGAGAAGTTTTATATCATTACAAACCGAAGCAAAGACAGGGAGCTTGCAACAACACATCGGATTCAGCGATATATCGAACAGCACGGCGGACAGTGTATTGTAGCGTCAGATGGCAAGTGTGTACCAAAAGATACTGAGTGTGTTCTGGTACTTGGCGGCGATGGGACCTTGATTCGTGCTGCAAGAGAATTACGTGCCTGCAAAGCACCGCTTCTTGGCATTAATTTAGGAACGCTTGGGTATCTGACGGAAGTGGAAGTGCAAAATATTGAGCAGGCACTGGAGCAGCTTTTTGAAGAGACTCCGGAGATTGAGGCAAGAATGATGCTCAAAGGAGTTCTGAATAGAGGTCAGGAAGATGTAGCGCTCAATGATATTGTTGTGGGAAGAGCAGGAGCTCTCCGGATCATTCATTTTAATATTTACGTGAATGGAGAACTTTTGAATTCATATCAGGCGGATGGAGTGATTATTTCTACCCCAACCGGTTCGACCGGATATAATTTGTCTGCCGGTGGTCCGATTGTAGAACCTACCGCATCTATGATCGTTGTGACACCAATCTGTTCTCACGCTTTAAATACAAGAAGCATCGTGTTGTCGGCTGAGGATGAGATTGTTGTGGAAATTGGAAAAGGAAGAGATAACCGGACAGAGATTGCAGCAGTTTCGTTTGATGGAGAACAGACGATTGAAATATATACAGGGGATCAGATTGTCATAAGAAGGGCGGACGATACCACAAAACTTTTTAAGCTGAGCAAAATAAGCTTTTTAGAGACATTGAGGAAAAAGATGAAAGGAAGCTGAAAAAAATGAAAGGAAAAAGACATGCAAAAGTAGTTGAGCTCATCAATAAGCATAATATCGAGACACAGGAGGAGCTGGCAGAGCGCTTGAATCAGGAGGGATTTCAGGTGACACAGGCAACAGTTTCCAGAGATATCCGAGACCTGAAACTGACAAAGGTTCCAACTGAGGGCGGAAGACAGAAATATACGATTTTGAAGACACCTGAAACGGCGATGAGCGAGAAATATATGAGGGTTTTAAAGGATGGATATGTGTCCATAGACATGGCACAGAATATATTGGTGATAAAAACTGTTTCCGGCATGGCAATGGCAGTGGCGGCGGCAATTGATGCGATGAATTGGAATGAAGTAGTTGGGTGTATTGCAGGAGATGACACGATTATGTGTGCAATACGAACGACAGATGATACGGTGAACGTGATGGACAAAATCAGAAAAATTGTAATGTAAGACAAGATGTGTCAAAAGAGAGTCTGGGAGAAAGAATATGTTACATAATTTGTATGTGAAAAATCTTGCATTGATTGATGAGATTGAAGTGGAATTTACAAAGGGGCTGAATATTTTGACAGGGGAGACAGGTGCCGGAAAATCAATTATTCTTGGTTCTGTCAATCTTGCATTGGGAGGAAAATATTCCGCTGATATCATACGAAAGGGTGCAGAATATGGATATGTGGAACTAACATTTTTTGTGGAAAATAAGACACAGGCGGAGGCGCTGAAAAGAAAAGATATTTTCCCGGAAGATGGGGTTGTTGTTCTTAGCAGAAAACTTATGAGTAAGAGGAGCATCAGTAAGATCAATGGCGAGACGGTTCCAATTGCGCTTTTAAAAGACGCAGCATCGATTTTAATCGATATTCATGGACAACATGAGCACCAGTCTTTACTCTATAAAAAAAATTATCTGACAATTTTAGATGCATTTGCAAAAGAGAACATTAAGCAGGTGAAAGAAAAGCTTGCGAAGGCTTATTTGATTTACAAAGAGCAGAAAGAAGAGCTTGAAGAGGCGTTGACAGATGAAAAGGAACGCAATAAGGAGATTGGGTTCTTAGAGTTTGAAATTCAGGAGATCAGACAGGCGAAGCTTTCAAAGCAGGAGGATGAGATGCTGGAGGAAACATATCGCCGTATGACGAATGGAAAGAAAATCGTGGGAAATTTGGAAGAGGCATATGAGTATACCGGTGGAACGAACTCAGAGACGGCAAGCGAGGCGATCAGTAGGGCGCTTCGCTGTATGCAGGAAGCGGCAGGCTGTGATGAACAGGCGCAGGAGATGTTTCAGCAGCTTGCAGAGATAGACAGTCTTTTGAATGATTTCAACCGAGAATTGTCAGATTACAAGATGTCTTTTGATTTTTCGAAAGAGACTTTTTTTGAAGTGGAGACACGATTGAATGAGATTAATCGTTTGAAGACAAAATATGGAAATTCAATCGAAGAGATTTTAGAATACTGTGATAAAAAAGAGGAAAGGTTATTAAAACTGCAGGATTACGATGCTTATCTGGCGAAGTTGCAGAAAAAAATGGAGGATGCCGAAGCAGCAGTAAAATGCTATTCCGGGCAGTTGTCTTTACTGCGAAAAGAACAATCCGCAAAGCTTGCAGAAGCAATTCAAAAAGGACTTCACGATCTCAATTTTTTAGATACACAGTTTGAAATTGTGTTTCGGGAGTTGGAGACTTATACAATTCAGGGGACAGATGAAGTTGAATTTATGATTTCCATGAATCCGGGAGAACCGGTGAGAGCGCTCGGAGATGTTGCCTCGGGAGGAGAGCTGTCAAGAATCATGCTCGCAATTAAAAGTGTGATGGCTGAGAAAGATCAGATAGAGACATTGATCTTTGATGAGATTGATGTGGGGATCAGCGGAAGAACCGCTCAGAAGGTTTCTGAAAAGATGTCTTTTATCGGACGAAATCATCAGGTGATCTGCATTACACATCTTGCGCAGATTGCTGCAATGGCGGATGCGCATTATGCGATTGAAAAGCAGGTGGAAGATGGTGTCACAAAAAGTAAAATTTCCCGATTAAGTAAAGAGCAGGAAATTGAAGAGCTTGCCAGAATTCTTGGAGGTGCAAAGATCACCGATACTGTTATGCAAAGTGCGGCGGAGATGAAAGAATTGGCAGAACGTACAAAATAATACCAGAGTGAAAAACAAAAAATATCACATACTAAAACAGATGCATTTTAGCATCTGTTTTTTAGTAGGAGGACATGTGATATGAAAAAGCGCTGGTATAGAAGATTTTTAGTCATAGTATTACTATTTGGAATATTTGTGGGAGGCGGACTTAGTATACAGAGTGTAAACCGATTGTATTTAAAAGAAGAGGTCAGCTCTCAGACAGTGTCCAATGATTTACTGATACCGGGAGGAATGCCAATCGGAATTTATATGGAGACAGATGGAGTGATGGTTCTTGGAACAGAGACGATTGAAGGAGCGGATGGTCTGCAATATGAGCCTGCCAAGCATTTGGTGAAAGAGGGAGATTATATTGTTGGTGTTAATGAGCAACCCGTTTCAAATAAAAAGGAATTATTGGAAATAGTGAAGCATCTTACAAAAGAAGAGGTAATATTGAAAGTTCGAAGGTCCAAAGAAGTGATTGAAGTAAAGATACGACCTGTAAAAGTGACAGAAAAAGAATATAAGCTTGGTATTTGGATAAGGGATAATGCACAGGGGCTTGGTACAATTACATTTTTGACGGGAAACAGTGAATTTGGAGCGTTGGGGCATGGAATTCATGATGTGGATACGAATGAATTGCTTGATATTACAAATGGGACACTATATGAGACAAGTATAAAAGATATTCAAAAGGGAAAAAGCGGAAATCCCGGAGGTATGGAAGGGATCATTGTTTATAATCGATATAATGTATTAGGGAAAATTTCAAAAAATACAGAGTCAGGAATTTACGGGACGGTAGATAAAATTGGTTCTCTTTTTTCTGAACAAACTCCAATGGAAATTGGCAAAAAAGAGGAAATTCAGACAGGAGAAGCGATGATTCGTTGTGCGGTCGATGGAGCAGTGAAAGATTATGAGGTAAAAATTACAAAAATAGATTTATTTTGCAAAGAAATAAATAAAGGGATAGTTCTGGAAGTGACCGATCCAGAATTATTAGAGCTGACAGGAGGAATCGTGCAAGGGATGAGTGGAAGTCCCATTATACAAAATGGAAAAATTGTCGGCGCAGTAACTCACGTGTTTGTCCAAGATGCGACAAAAGGATACGGAATATTCATAGAAAATATGTTGAAAAATATAGAATAAAAAAGAAAATGTCGAAATATTACGACGACATTCGCTTGCGCCTGAAAATGACCGAAGATATAATAGGATTTGTGGCTGGAAACAGAGATTGAAAGTGTAGGAGGGCAACAAAGTGGGACGGTTAAATGTGGCAATTGCTGATGATAATGAGCGAATTTTGGACATTTTGGAGGAAATTGTAAGTAATGACGAGGAATTGACACTTGTAGGCAAGGCAGATAATGGGGAGGATATGTATCAAATTATAAAAAATAAGGAGCCAGATGTCGTATTATTAGATTTGATTATGCCAAAGATGGACGGTTTAAGTGTCATGGAGCTTGTACAGGAAGATAGAACTTTGAAAAAGACTCCTGATTTTATTATCATAACAGCAGTTGGACAGGAACGAATTACAGAAGATGCTTTCAAAAGAGGAGCAAACTACTACATTATGAAACCGTTTAACAATGAAATGGTATTAAACAGAATTAAAGATACACACAGAGAAATGAAATATACGAAAAAAAGTATGGGAGGTGTTCCGGAAGTCAGGCGAGACATTGGTGAAGAAAGTCTAGAAAACAGAGTGACCAATATGATTCATGAAATTGGCATACCAGCACATATCAAAGGGTACCACTATTTGCGTGACGCAATTATGATGGCGGTTGAGGATATGGATGTGTTAAATGCAATTACTAAGATACTGTATCCGACAGTGGCAAAGAAATATCGTACAACGTCAAGCAGGGTGGAACGTGCAATCCGTCATGCAATCGAAGTGGCTTGGAGTAGAGGAAAATTAGATATTTTAGATGAACTATTTGGATACACGGTAAGCAATGGAAAAGGAAAGCCGACAAACTCAGAATTTATCGCTTTGGTATCCGATACAATCCGCTTGGAAAAAAAGCACGCATAAATATACAGGGGTTTTTATTGACCCTTTGGCTTGCACTCGGTATAATAGAAAGAAAGTGCTATAAAAATGAGTGGAGGAAAGGTCATGAAAAAAATATTATTTGCCGCTTCAGAATCAGTGCCGTTTATTAAAACCGGTGGGTTAGCCGATGTTGTCGGATCTTTGCCAAAAAATTTTGACAAAGGACAGTATGATGTCAGGGTGATACTGCCGAAATATATGTGTATGAAAGAGGAATGGAAAGATCAGTTACAGTACAAGACACATTTTTACATGGATTTTTATTGGCAGAGCCGTTATGTAGGTGTTCTGGAGCTTGAATTGGACGGAGTGACATTCTATTTTGTAGATAATGAGGAATATTTTGCGGGGTTCAAGCCTTACGGTGATATACTTTGGGACATTGAAAAATTTGCGTTCTTCTCAAAGGCAGTGCTCAGTATCTTACCGTTGATAGATTTCAGACCAGATATCATTCACTGTCATGACTGGCAGACTGGATTGATTCCGGTATATCTTGACAATTTCCGTTATGGTGGAGAATTTTATCGAGGGATTAAGACTGTTATGACGATACATAATCTAAAATTCCAAGGCGTGTGGGGAACCGATAAAGTAAAAGAGATTACAGGGCTTCCGGATTATTATTTTGTGCCGGACAAGATGGAGGCGTATAAAGATGCGAATCTCTTGAAGGGAGGTATTGTATATGCAGACTGCGTGACGACAGTGAGCAGTTCTTATGCCGAAGAGATTAAGACACCATTTTACGGAGAAAAGTTGGACGGACTGATGAATGCAAGAAGTAACAGTCTGTCTGGAATTGTCAATGGTATTGACTATGAGGAATATAATCCTGGCACGGATATCCATATTGCAAGAAATTATACGGTAGAGAACTTTAGAAAAGAAAAGGTGAAAAATAAACTTGCACTTCAAGAGCAGCTTGGTTTGGAAGTGGATGCAAAGAAGATGATGATCGGTATTGTCTCAAGACTGACTGATCAGAAAGGATTTGACCTGATCGCATATGTGTTAGATGAATTGTGTCAGGATGAGATTCAGATTGTTGTACTTGGAACCGGTGAAGAGAGATATGAGAACATGTTCCGGCATTTTGCATGGAAATATCCGGGAAAGGTATCGGCTCAGATTTATTATTCCGAACCAATGTCTCATATGATTTACGCTGCCTGTGATGCATTTTTAATGCCATCCTTATTTGAGCCTTGTGGACTTAGTCAGTTGATGAGCCTTCGATATGGAACAGTTCCGATCGTGAGAGAGACCGGAGGATTAAAGGATACGGTTGAGGCTTATAATGAATATGAAAAGACGGGAACAGGATTTAGTTTCTGCAACTATAATGCGCATGAGATGATGCATACTGTGCGGTATGCCGAGCAGATTTATTATGATAAAAAACGCGATTGGAATAAGATTGCAGAGCGGGCGATGCAGAAAGATTTCTCATGGAAAAATTCTGCAAAGCAATATGAGGATTTATACAACACTTTATAGACAAAAGAAGAGACCGGAGGAGATTGGACATGAAAATTAAAGACAGATTATCAGAAAACAGAGTGAATATTTCGTTTGAAGTATTTCCCCCAAAAACAGATGCCGGATACGGAAAAGTATTGGAAGCAACAGAAGAAATTGCAGCTTTAAAGCCTTCCTTTATCAGTGTAACTTATGGAGCCGGCGGCGGGACAAGCAAGAATACAGTTAAGATTGCATCTCATATCCAGAATGATCTTGGAGTGGCAAGTCTTGCGCATCTGACTTGCGCTTCTTCCACAAAAGAAGAAGTAAGACAAGTCATTGAGCAGTTAAAGGAACAGGGGATCGAAAATATACTGGCACTTCGCGGAGATATCCCGAAGGATGGAGCTTTTCCGATTCCCAACCACTATAAATATGCAAGTGAGCTGATTGCAGATATCAAATCACAGGGAGATTTTTGTATTGGGGCAGCATGCTATCCCGAAGGGCATGTAGAAAGCGAGCATAAATCAGAAGATATTGCGCACTTGAAAGAAAAAGTGGATGTCGGTGTAGATTTTCTGACGACACAGATGTTTTTTGACAATTCGATTTTATACAATTTCCTGTACCGGATTCGAGAGAAAGGAATCACAGTTCCTGTTTTTCCAGGAATTATGCCTGTCACGAATGGAAAGCAGATTGCTCGTATCTGTGAACTTTCGGGAACAATCCTTCCTGAAAGATTTCGTGCCATAGTAGACCGGTTCGGAGATGATCCAAAAGCGATGCAGCAGGCGGGAATTGCCTACGCGACAGATCAGATTATCGATCTGATTGCAAATGGTATTCAGAATATTCATATTTATTCTATGAATAAGCCGGAAATTGCAGCTGCAATCATGACAAACTTATCAGAGATTATCAAATAAACGAAATTAGAGGGTATTATGGATATACGAACGAGAGAAGCCGTTCGGTATCTTGGATATGGAAGACATGCGATAGATGAACGAACATTACAGCTGGTGGAAGATTCTTTCAAAGAATTGGAACGCATCGTAAATGCAAAATTCACCTATCGCATTTTTGAAACTACTTTTCCGGATACGAATGAGCTTAGCATAGGAAAAATGAAAATTAAAAGTAAAAATCTATATAAGAACTTGAAGGGCTGTTCTCAGGCAGTCGTATTTGGAGCGACACTCGGGACCGGTGTGGATGTGCTTATGAAACGATACAGTCTGACGGATATGGCGAAGGCAGTTGTTCTGCAGGCGTGTGCAGCTGCGATGCTGGAGGAATATTGTGATAAGGCACAAAATGAAATTGCCGAAAGTCTGCGCAAGGAGCAGTTATATCTTCGCCCAAGATTCAGTCCGGGGTATGGAGATTACTCCATTTTACATCAGGATGATATCTTACGGATGCTGGATGCTGCAAAGACGATAGGACTTACGATGACAGAGAGTTATATGCTTACCCCGACAAAGTCTGTGACGGCTGTGATTGGGGTCAGCAGCACACAGGAGCCATGCCATATCAAAGGCTGCGAAGAATGTCAGAAATTAGATTGTATATACAGAAGGAGTTAATATGTTACTGGAAAGATTAGGAAAAGAGCTCTTATTTTTTGACGGAGGGATGGGGACGCTGTTACAGGCAGAAGGACTTCAGCCTGGAGAACTCCCTGAGACCTGGAATATAGAGCGAAAAGAAACAATACGAAAAATTCATCAGTCATATTTTGAGGCTGGAAGTGATATTGTGCTTACGAACACATTTGGGGCAAACGCATTGAAGTTTCATGACGAAAATTGTTCCTTAAAGGCTATCATTGATGCGGCAGTTGAAAATGTCAGATTTGGAGCAAAGGCGGCGCTCAGGGATGGGCGAGACTATTACGTTGCTTTGGATATCGGACCGACTGGAAAATTGTTAAAACCTTTGGGAGACCTGTCTTTTGAAGATGCCTATGAAGCATTCAAAGAAGTTGTACAGTATGGGGAGAAAGCAGGGGCAGATTTGATTCACATCGAGACAATGAGTGATACTTACGAGGTGAAAGCAGCAGTCCTTGCAGCAAAAGAAAACACAAATCTCCCTGTATTTGCAACGATGATATTTGATGACAAAGGAAAACTTCTGACAGGAGGAGATGTGCCGTCTGTAGTGGCACTTTTGGAAGGTCTCAGAGTGGATGCACTTGGGATCAACTGTGGAATGGGACCCAAACAGATGCTCCCTATTTTGCAGCAGATTGCACAATATACTTCACTGCCAATCATTGTAAAGCCGAATGCGGGACTTCCAAAGCAAAGAGACGGACAGACCTACTATGATGTTACACCGGATGTTTTTGCCAAACAGCTTCAGGAGATTGTAAAAGCAGGTGCATGTGTGATCGGCGGATGCTGTGGTACAACTCCAAAGCATATCCGTGCGATGATTGCAGCTTGTAAAGACTTAGAGATGACAAAGCCAACTTTCAAGAATCACACGATTGTCTCCTCCTATGGAAAAGCAGTAGAACTTGGAGATATGCCTGTCATTATCGGAGAGCGTATCAATCCGACAGGAAAGAGTAAGTTTAAGCAGGCTTTAAAGGAACATAACCTGGATTATATTTTAAAAGAAGGAATCACACAGCAGGATAAGGGAGCACATATTTTAGATGTAAATGTGGGGCTTCCAGATATCGATGAGGTTGTAATGATGAAAGAGGTGGTCAGAGAACTTCAAAGTGTGACAAGTCTTCCTCTTCAGATTGACACAGTAGACACAGAGGCAATGGAGCAGGCGATGCGTATTTACAATGGAAAACCAATGGTAAATTCAGTCAGCGGGAAACAGGAATCTACGAATGCAGTTTTCCCATTGATTCAAAAGTATGGTGGAGTTGTCATTGGGCTTACGTTGGATGAAAATGGGATTCCAAAGACGGCAAAAGGGCGTCTAGAAGTTGCAGGCAAGATTATCGAGGAAGCAAAAAAATATGGTATTGACAAAAAGGATATTGTCATTGATGTGCTCACCATGACAATCAGCTCAGAGCCAAACGGAGCAAAGACAACATTGGAAGCACTGAAAATGGTACGGGATACATATGGAGTCCGGACTGCTCTCGGTGTGTCTAATATCTCTTTTGGACTTCCAAGTCGTCCGGCCATCAATGCGAATTTCTACACTATGGCAATGCAAAATGGATTGACGGCGGGTATTATCAATCCGTCTTCAGAGGATATGATGCGCTCATATCATTCATACTGTGCACTGATGAATTATGACACAAACTGCGAGAATTATATTGCACATTACGGCAATCAGGAACCGGTAAAGACAGCAGTGCCAGCAGGGCAGCAAATTGATCTGAAAACAGCTATTGAAAAAGGATTGAAAGAAGATGCATACCAGACAACGGTTGCACTTGTAAAAACAGAGGCGCCGCTTGAGATCATTAATACCTATCTGATTCCGGCGCTTGACACGGTCGGAAAAGGGTTTGAAAAAGGAACTGTATTTCTTCCTCAGCTCCTGATGAGTGCAGATGCGGCAAAAAGTTCTTTTGCAGTCTTAAAAGAGGAGCTTGAGAAGAACGGTGGAGAGGAAAAAGAGAAAGAAAAAGTCGTTCTTGCAACTGTGAAAGGTGATATTCACGATATCGGGAAGAATATCGTGAAAGTGCTTTTAGAAAATTATAGTTTTGAAGTAATTGATCTGGGAAAAGATGTTGCACCAGAACGTATTGTTGAGACTGTGCTTGAAAAAGAGGTGAGGCTTGTAGGGTTAAGTGCTCTGATGACGACTACTGTTGTAAGCATGGAAGAGACAATCAGACAGCTTAGAGAAAAAGCGCCAGATTGTAAAGTCATGGTCGGCGGAGCTGTTTTGAATCAAGAATATGCGGATATGATCGGAGCGGATTTCTATGGAAAAGATGCAATGCAATCCGTCTATTACGCACAAAAAATATTGACAAATCATAGATAGATTTCTATGATAAATAGAGAATGCATTTTACAGAGATGAAGGAGAAAAAAGCCATGAGAGGATTGGAGACACCAATTAGAAGAATCAGAAGACAAGTGTTCACAAAAGTAGCAAAGCTAGCATTTGAATCGACTCCGGAGACGCTGATCGACGATATTGAGGCTGTTCCTTATGAACTGATTAATGAGGATACGGAGAAATACAGAGAGAGTATTTACCGTTCGCGTGCAATTGTAAGGGAGCGTATGCGCCTTGCGATGGGAATGTCACTTCGCCCGGAGGATAAGCCGGTACATCTGACAGCTGGGATTGAAGAAAGTAATATTTCGGAAAAATATTATGAGCCACCGCTTATGCAGGTCATCCCATCTGCCTGTGCGGCATGCGAGGAAAAGGGATATGAAGTGAGTGACATGTGTAAAGGCTGTGTGGCACATCCTTGCCGCGAAGTCTGTCCGGTGGGAGCTATTTCCATGAAAAAGGGACATTCCTACATTGATCAGGAAAAATGTATTAAGTGTGGAAAATGCAAATCTGTCTGTCCATATGATGCGATTTCAAAAAAAGAGCGTCCATGTGCGAAAGCATGCGGAGTGAATGCGATTGATTCGGATAAGATAGGAAGAGCTCATATTGACAATGACAAATGTGTATCTTGCGGAATGTGTATGGTAAGCTGTCCATTTGGAGCAATTTCGGACAAATCTCAGATCTTTCAGCTTGGAAGAGCGTTGAAAGAAGGCGGGGAGATTATAGCTGAGATCGCACCTGCATTTGTAGGACAGTTCGGACCGAATATCACACCGAGAAATATCAAGGCTGCATTGCAGGAACTTGGATTCGCGGAAGTGTATGAGGTGGCGTTGGGGGCGGATATCGGCGCGATTGCGGAGGCACATCATTATGTAGAAAAAGTAGTTACAGGAGAACTTCCGTTTTTACTGACCTCTTGTTGCCCGGCATGGTCAATGCTTGCTAAAAAATATTTTCCGGATCTTGCAGATCAGGTATCACAGGAATTGACACCGATGGTTGCAACAGCAAGAACAATCAAATTAGAACACCCGAATGCAAAAGTGGTATTTATCGGACCATGTGCATCGAAAAAGCTGGAAGCATCCAGAAGAACTGTGAGAAGTAATGTGGATTTTGTCATTACGTTTGAAGAATTACAGGCGATGTTTGATGCCAGAGAGATTGATCTGACAGAATATGAGGCTGAGTCATCTTTCCATGACGCAACTGGTGCAGGGCGTGGATATGCTGCGGCAGGCGGTGTTGCGAATGCCATCGAAAAATGTGTCAATGAATATTATCCGGATGTGGAAGTGAAGATTGAGCATGCGGAAGGTCTTGCAGAATGTAAGAAGCTGCTGACACTTGCGAAGATCGGAAAGAAAAATGGATGTCTGATTGAGGGAATGGGATGTCCGGGAGGTTGTATTGCCGGAGCCGGAACGAATATTCCGATTCAAAAAGCACAGAAAGAATTGAAAGATTTTGTGGCACATTCCTCAAAGATGCTGCCGCCAAAAGAATTAGAAGAAATTGAATTAAAATAATCGCCTTTACGGTAGTTGGATTGTATGATATTATATAATGCAAGAAATTAGATAAAGCAAAAGTGTGCGTGGAGGTGTGCATATGGGATTTTTAGCAGCATTGATACAGACGGTCATTAAGATGATAATTGTAGGTGCGTTTGCATTTGTAGGAATTAAGCTTGGGCGTTATCTGCGAAAAAGAAAAGACGATAAAGAGGCAAATGCCTAGATGTAGTGGAGTGAGATGAAAGAATCTTGCTCCATTTTTAGTTTAAATGAGATGGTAGTTGCTGGATGAACAAAAAGTAAAAAGATTGAAATAATTAAATCAGTTAATATTGCAAAAGTTACAAAAAGATGATAGAGTATCAATATACATGTTGTGTAAATAAACAAAAAGGATGGGTGAAATGAAAAAGAAAACGTTAAAAATGACATTGTGTTCTGTTATGTCTGCAGTGATGCTGACATCTGTTATTGGTCCAGTGCAGGCTGCAGAAGAGTCAAGCTGGAAGACCGGCATGAAAGATCATTGGAACTTTGATTCCTTACAAAGTGATCAGGGAGAAAAAACAACAGCTACATTAAGTGGTGTTAGCATTGTCGATAGCAAAGATCCAGTATTTGGAAAGGTTTTACGATTTGGAAGCGGAACAGATAAGTATCTGAGATTAGAGAACTATATCAATACCGGTAAGGATGCTACTTCTTTTTCCATGTGGTATCGTTACGATACAACAATCACAGGAGATGAGGCTGATAAGTCAGCAGTATTGTTGCAACATGAAGATAAGGGTCGTTCACTGCTTACATTGCAGGCAAATGGTCAATATAATACATATATTAATGCGCGGAATGTATTGAGTAAAAAATCAGTACAAAAAGGTGATTGGCAGCATGTTACCGTAGTATTTGATCAAGATAAAAATGAGGTAACCTATTATATCAATGGGGAATTAGATAGTACACAGAGCTTAGGCACTGATAAAGTTAATCAGAAATTAACGCTTCGTCTTGGTGCACATAAGATAGATGGAAACAAAGATCCACATCCAATGCGCGGAGATGTAGATGAGTTTTATGTATATGAAAAGGCATTGACGGCAGATGAGGCGAAAGCGATCTACGAAGATAAAGCTACTGAGTTGTACAATCAGGAATTGAAGAAACTGATCCAAGAAGGAAAAGAGCTTGCGGAGAATCAAAAGCTCCCAGAAGACAATGAAAAAGCAAAACAATTACAGAACGCTTTGAAAAAAGCAGAGGATGCTAAAACTTTAGCTGACATGAAATCGGCTTATGCAGAGCTTGAAAAAACAATGGCAGAGTATGAAGCAGAGTTTCCGGTAAAATTATCAATTGATATAGCGAAAACTGTACAAACAATCGAGCCGGATTCTATTTTCGGAATCAATCACCGCTATGCATTCAATGGATATGGTACATTTGATTCGAAAGAGATGAAGATGAAAGACGAGTTCACAAAGTTATATGAGCAGGCAGGTTTTGGCTCTATTCGTTATCCAGGAGGAACAATTTCCAACTTGTTCAACTGGAAGACTACTTTAGGAGATAAAAAAGACAGAAAAAAACAAATTCATGGTTTCTATAATAATGAGGGACAAGGTGGTATTGAACCTAATTTCGGAATCAAAGAAATTGCGGATTTTGCAGATCAGGTAGGTTCAGAAATCGTGTATGTGTATAGCCTTGGACGCGGAAATGCTCAGGATGCAGCGGATTTAGTAGAATTCTTGAATGCAAAAGTTGGAACGAATCCAAATGGCGGAATTGATTGGGCAGAAGTTCGTGCAAAAAACGGTCACAAAGAGCCTTACAATGTAAGATATTTTGAAATTGGGAACGAAATGCAGCAAGCATGGGGAGGTTCTGACGGAACTGCATCTCAAGGATATTGGACAACATATGTAAACGGTGATGCAGGAGCAGAGAAGGCATATACAGAAGGTGGACAGGCAAAGTTCGTACAGAAATATGCAGTTGATGAAGAAAACTGGAATAAAAAAGCTTCTCAGAGCGATGGAAAACCAAACTTAGTGCGTTATTTGCGTTATGCGAACCAGAATCCGGGAAAACTGGTTGATGGAAAAATCGTAGAAGACCCAGAATATAAAGCGGTCAATGATGGCGTGAAAGTATATGTGGGTACAGATGGAAATTTAGACGAATGGACAGTAGTATCTAATTTTGAAAACTCAAAAGCAACAGACAAACACTGTGTAGTGGATTACAGCACAGGAAGAATTACCTTTGGAGATGGCAAAAAAGGTATGATTCCTCCAGCAGGAAAAAATATTTATGCGACATATACAGTGGATAGAGAAGGTTTTATTGATGTGTCAAAAGCGATCAAGCAGACGACAGAGAAGATTAATGAGATTGAGAAGACAAACTATAAATCAAATGTGTACACAAGTTTTGAATCACATGGATTTATTAATAGAATGAATGAGCTTGGTGCAAATGAGTGGTACGATGGTATGACCATCCATCCATATTCTGGCTCTGTGAGTGGTGGAACAAATGCAGAGGCATTTTATGATGATGCAATGAAAAAGGCAGAGAGTGTCGGAATCCAAAAAGTAAGAGAATATGTAGAAAGATTACCAAAAGGGAAAGTTCCGGTTATCAGCGAGTATGGTATTTTTAGAAATACAGAATCTCAAGTTCGTTCTCAGACACATGCGCTTTATATTGCGAAAGTAATTATGGAATATGTAAAACTTGGAAGCCCGTATATTCAGAAACACTGTTTGTCTGACTGGTACAGCTCAGGAGCAGACTCTTTGGGACCGACTCAGCAGGCAGTAATACAAGTTGTAGCGCAAGATGGGGCAGATAAAAAGACCGGAGAAGGAAACTTTGCATTCTTCTCAACACCATCCGCACATGTATTCCAAATGTTGAATGCAGGATTTGGAGAAAATGTTGTGGAAGCAACATTCGAGAAAGACTCGACAATGAGCAATGGTGTGAAAACATTGTCTTCGCTTGCAAGTGTAGATGAAAAGGGAAATATGTATGTTGCACTTGCGAATGTGGATCGTGAAAAAGATCAAAATGTAATGTTAGATGTAAAAGGTGTGGATGTAAGCGGACGAGATATTGAGATTCAGAGATTGGAATCTGATAAAATCACAGATGAAAATACATTAGAGGCACCAGATAAGGTATCTGTTCAGACAGAGAAAACAAAGATGCCAGAAGGACAGATTATCAAATTGAAGAAACATTCTTTTGCGATTGTGAAGATTTTAGCTGAAGAGCAGGTAGTAGAAAAAGCAGATTATAGCAAAGTAGATGCAGCACTTGCTAATATTCCAAAAGACTTAAGCCTTTACACGAAAGAATCTGTGGCAAAATTAGAAGAAGCAAAAGAAGCAGTTGTACGTGATTTAGATATCACAAAACAGGCAGAAGTAGATAAGATGGCAGAAGCAATCCAGAGTGCGATCGAAGACCTTCAGCTGAAAAAAGCAGATTATAATAAAGTAGATGCAACACTTGGAAATATTCCAAAAGACTTAAGCCTTTACACGAAAGAATCTGTAGCAAAATTAGAAGAAGCAAAAGAAGCAGTTGTACGTGATTTGGATATTACAAAGCAGGCAGAAGTAGATAAAATGGCAGAAGCAATCCAAAAGGCAATTGATAATTTGAAAAAGAAAGCCAGCGTGCAAACAACTCCTGATAACAAACCTAACAATAGTGTTACAACAGGAGATGGAACAATGATTTTGTTGATGATTATGTTAGTGGTTGTATCAGGCGGTACTATTTTCATCGCGGATAAGAAGAGAAGGAACTTATAAAAAAGGCGGAGAAGATGAAAATCTTCTCCGTTTTTTAAAGACTTATTCTCCCTCTACCCTATTGCTAAATTCTATAAAGATTCCACAGGAAGCTAAATCTTTAAAAAATCCAGGATAACTTTTGTTGATTGCCTGTGCATCATCAATCGTTACTGGGGCATCAGCAAGTGTAGCCAGTATGGAAAGAGCCATTACAATCCGGTGATCGTTGTGTCCGTGAAGTGTTACATTTCCTTGAAGTTTGACAGGACCGATTATTGTGACTGTGTCAAAGGTGGAAGAGATGGAACAGCCAAGTTTTTTGAGTTCTGTTTCCATTGCTTCGATTCGATCAGATTCTTTGATACGAAGTCTTCCGGCATTTTGGAAAGTTGTTTTTCCATTTGCCTGTGTTGCAAGTGCAAAAAGCATCGGACCAAGATCAGGGCAGTCGTTGAGATCAATGACGGTTCCGTCTAATCTACTTGGAAAAAATTGATATCCATCATTTAAAAATTTTACATGTGCATTCATGCTTTGAAAAATATCAATTGTTTTCCTGTCTCCCTGAAGTGATTGTAAATCTAACCCATGCGTCTCTACAGTTTGATTTAAGGTGCCGAGTGATGCCCAAAATACAAGCTGAGAGTAGTCTCCTTCCACAAGTACATCTGTTGGTTGGTATTGTTGGTTTCCCCTGACGATTAATGTGTATGCATCTTCATATTCCACAAGAATTTGGAAACGCTTCAACATTTGAATAGTAAGCTCGACATAAGAGCGGGATTCAAATGGCGGCTCAATATGAATTTTTGAGTCTGTTTCCAAAAGTGGGAGGGCAAATAAAAGTCCTGTTATAAATTGTGAAGAAACATTTCCTTTTAAAGTCAGTTCTCCCGGTTTCAATTTCCCGTCAATTGTAATATTGGGATATTCTCGGACAAAATTAATCCCCTGTTCTTGGAATAATCTCTCATAGACGTTTTGTGGACGCTCGATGAGACGTTTACTTCCTGAAAAAGTTGCTTTTCTTCCTGTCAGGGAGAAAAGCGGAAGAAAGAAACGGAGTGTAGAGCCGGATTCATGGCAATTTACAACGTCTCCATCATATTGGAATGTCTCAATGCCGTCGATGAAAAGCGTATCTTTGTCTTCTTTGATACTGGCACCAAAATGGCGCATGCCCTCTATGGTTGCCCGAATATCTACGCTATAATCAATGTTGGAGATTACACTTCTGCCAGGAGCAAGGCAGGCGCAGATAATTGCACGGTGCGCCAAAGACTTGCTCGGCGGAATAGTGATATTTCCTGAGTTTATCTTTGCAGGGGTGATTCTAGCCCTCATAGACACTTCTTCCTACAGACTGGGCAACCAGCTTGGCTTTCTCAATTACATTCTTGAATTTCTCTGGTTTTAGAGACTGCATGCCGTCGCTCCATGCACATTCCGGATTATTGTGTACTTCGATGATAAGACCGTCGGCGCCTGCTGCGATTGCGGCAAGAGACATAGATTCTACAAGTTTCCAGTCTCCAGTTGCGTGGGATGGGTCGATGATCACCGGAAGGTGAGTTTTTTCTTTCAGAATAGGAATCACACTCAAATCCAAAGTATTTCTCGTATATTTTTCAAAAGTACGGATACCACGTTCGCAGAAGATGACATTTGGGTTTCCGCTTGCCATAATGTATTCTGCTGACATGATCCATTCTTCGATTGTTGCACTCAAACCACGTTTTAATAAGATTGGTTTTGTCATTTTACCAACTGCTTTTAACAGATCAAAGTTTTGCATATTGCGTGCGCCGATCTGAACCAGATCTACGTGTTCTTCAAATTCTTCGATTTTGTCTGCGCTCATAAGCTCAGAGACAATCGGAAGTCCGGTTTTGCTGCGGGCATTTACCATGCACATGATTCCGTCATATCCCATTCCCTGAAAAGCATAAGGAGATGTTCTGGGTTTGTAAGCACCGCCGCGGAGCATGGAGCCACCGGCGTTTTTGACATCGACCCCAATTTCTTCCATCATTTCTCTGCCTTCCACAGAGCATGGTCCACCGATAATCACAATCGGTTCCTGTCCGCCGACTTTGATGCCCCCCACATCAATAATAGAATCTTCATGATGAAACATTCTGTTTGCCATCTTATATGGAGCAGCGATTCTCTGTACATTTTCTACCCATTCATTTGCAAGGATTCTTCTTTCATCTAATTGTGCAGTGTCACCGACCAAACCAAATACATTGTAATTTTCTCCGGTAATCAGGCTTACTTTCAGGTTTTGTGATTCAAATTGCTGAATTAAGTGGTCTACTTCTTGATTTGGTGTATTTTTTTTCAGTGTAATAATCATTGTCTTTCCCTACTTTCTATTAAAAATTTTCTTTTGGTTCGCTCTGGAAATAGAGTTGTCCGTATCTGGTCAGAAGAAGATCGACCAGTCCAATTGCTACCACGCTGTCGATGACTACACGCGCACGGTGAGCGATACAGGGATCATGTCTTCCCTCGATACAGATCTCCTCATCGGAACGTTCACGGAAATTGATGGTATCCTGCTTTTGATAAATAGAAGGCGTTGGTTTGATTGCCGTTGTGATGATAATTGGCATTCCGTTCGTAATACCGCCGTTGATACCGCCATTGTGGTTAGTTGAAGTGATGACTTTTCCATCTTTCATGCGGAAGCTGTCATTCGCCTCTGAGCCGTACATCCGGCTGATTGGAAATCCGGTTCCAAATTGAACTCCCTTTACGGCACCTACAGAATAGAGCGCGTGGGAGAGAATACTCTCAACAGAGTCAAAATACGGTTCACCCACGCCGGCAGGCATATTGATAATTGCCGTCTCAATCGTGCCGCCGACAGAGTCCAGACTGTGAAAGGCATCTTCAATCACTCGGTTCATCGCTTCTTTGACAGTATCATCAATCGTTGCAAAATATTCGTCGTTGACTTTGTCCATCTGTTGTTTCAGCAGTTCTTCATCGGAAGAAAAAGAAACATCTTCGATATCCTTGATGCTTTTTAAATGGGAGGCAACATAAATACCCTTGCTTGCAAGCATATCAAGGCAGATGGCGCCGACCGCGACAAGCGGTGTCGTCAGCCTTCCGGAGAAATGTCCTCCTCCTCGGTAATCCTGAAATCCAAGGTATTTGCAATCTCCACTGTAGTCTGCATGGGATGGGCGGGCGAGCGCTTTTGTTTTGCTGTAATCTTTAGAGTGATGGTTCTGATTTTGAATCAGAAGACAGATTGGTGTTCCGCAGGAATAGTATTCAAAGACACCGCTTATAATTTGAACCCGGTCACTCTCGACACGTGCTGTAGAAATCTTTCCCTTTGGTTTCCGCTTGTCCAGCTGTTTTTTGATAAAGCTGGAATCAATTTTGATTCCGGGAGGCATCCCGTCAATAACTGCGCCGATGGCAGGACCGTGGGATTCCCCGAAAATCGTAACAGTAATGTTATTTCCAAATGTATTCTTCATAGTAATCAAATCCTTTTATAAATAAGTTCTTAAATCTGTAATTGGAATATCTTCCAATTCTGCATGACCGATTTGTTCTACTTTTACAATCGTAATCCAGTCATGGTCAGCTTTTTTGTCTTTGCCAAGATAAGTAAAAACGTTGTCTTTCTCGGCATCACAGGTTGTGTCAATCTGAAGGCGTTCCAGTATTTTGGAGAGTCTTTCTTTAATCTCAGGATTCTTGAGAATTGCCATCATACCGAGTGCCACACATTCTCCGTGGTAATAGTCGCGAAGGTGATAATAGCTTTCATATGCATGACCAATCGTGTGACCGAAGTTTAAAATCTTTCGCAACCCCTGTTCTGTCTCATCCTGCTCTACAACATACTTTTTGACAAGCAGTGAACGGTAAATGATCTGTTCAATATCAAGTTCGTCCTGCTCAAATAGTTCAAACAGTTCCTTATCCTGAATCAATCCTGCCTTGATTGCCTCCACAAGACCATTATAAAAATGTCTTTTTGGCAAAGTATTCAATACAAGGGGATCAATGAGAACCATCTCTGGCTGATAGAATGCACCGACACAGTTTTTGATGCCATCTAAATTGATCGCAACCTTTCCGCCGATGCTGGAGTCTATCTGAGATAATGTTGTAGTCGGTATGTTTATAAAATCAATTCCTCTCATATAGCTGGCTGCCACGAAGCCGGCAAGATCTCCGATAACACCGCCGCCGAGGGCGATAACCAGATCTTTACGGGAAAAGTTTCGTCGCAGCATTTGTGTTAAACAATCTTCCATTACTGCAAAACTTTTTGCACCTTCTCCATGTGTTACAATGTGAAGATAGGAATTTGGGAATTGTTTCGATACCGTCTGTTGATAACATTCGGGTACATTGTCATCAGATATGATAAATATTTTTCGCTGACAGTCGATATAATTATGAATCTGCTCCAAAAGCCCTTTTTGAAGATAGATATCATAATCTTTACTGCATGTTACGTGAATTTTCATGGTAGCTGTCTCCTTATATTAATCTTAAATACTTTATCACTTTAAATTCATGATGTATATATATTACACCCATTTGTACGTGATGTAAACAAGAAATTTTTAGAATATTCATATTTCTTCTTGCATTTATACAGAAAAAAGCATAAAATACCATTTGAGAAAACTTTTGCGCTTTAAAGGGGGAAAGAATATGAATGATTTAGAATTATACAGAGAACGGTTAGCAGAATGCGATGACAGAATTATTGATGCTTTGGTAGAGCGTAACTCTATTATAGAAAAAATTATGGCGTATAAAGAGGAGTATGGGATTCCGATTTTACAACCACAGCAGGAAAAGAAACAAAATCGCCAGCTCAAAGAAAAATTACAGGATAATCGATATGAAAAAGAGATTGAAGATGTGTTCCACTGTATTGTAAGGAACAGCAAGCGGATTCAAGCACAAAAATTATTTTCCTACAACATTATCATGATTGGGTTTATGGGTGCCGGAAAAAGTACGGTATCACAGTATTTAAAAGATGTATTTGCCATGCATGTGGTTGAGATGGATCAATTGATTGCAGAGCGGGAGGATATGAGTATTCCGGATATTTTTGCAACTTATGGGGAAGAGTATTTCCGCAATTTAGAGACAAATCTTTTGATTGAGATGCAGGCAACGAAAAATACGATTGTTTCCTGTGGTGGAGGTGCTGCACTTCGTGGGCAGAATGTAAAAGAGATGAAAAAGAACGGAAAGGTTGTTCTTTTGACGGCGGATCCGGAGACAATCTTAAATCGCGTGAAAGACAGCGACGATCGTCCGCTTTTAAATGGCAATAAAAATGTGGAGTTTATTGCGAATATGATGGAGCAGCGAAGACAGAAATATGAGACAGCGGCTGATGTGATCATACATACGGACAACAAGAGTGTATTGCAGATCTGTGAAGAGATGATTGCTAAACTAAAAGAATCTTAAAAAAAAGCGATATTTGTCGGAGTATTGACGAATATCGCTTTTTTCAATTGGCTATCTTGAAAAATATTTTTCTTTAATGATTGGAATTGGCATCTCTTTCCCAGTCCACAGGCGAAATGCCTCCGCGCCTTGGTATAAAAGCATATACAGACCATTGAATGTCGGACATCCTGCTTCTTTTGCAAGTCTTAACAATTTTGTCTCTTCCGGATTGTAGATGACATCAGAGACAATCAGGTCTTTGTGGAATACGGAAGCATCTTTGATGATGGAGGCATCAGTGTTAGGAGACATACCTACAGAAGTTCCGTTTGTCAAAATTGCGCTTTCAGATATTTCTCTTTTTAAAATATCAGGATTTTCAAAATCAAATAATCTTACTTTGCAGTTTGTTCGTTCGTTTAAATCAGAAACTGTTTTTTCGGCACGCGCGAAAAAGTCGTCCCGCACATTGAATACGGAAATTTCAGACACACCATCTAGTGCAGCCTGCACTAAAATTGCAGTTGCGGCGCCGCCAGCACCGAGTAGTGTCATCTTTTTGCCGATGATGTTGTGACCAGCATCCTCCACCGCGTGCATGTAACCGAGACCGTCGGTTGTATATCCGGTAAGAACGCCATTGTCATTTACGATAGTGTTGACCGCACCGATGATCTCAGCAGCAGGAGAAAGTTTGTCACAGAGAGAGCACATTAGGTTTTTGTCCGGCATTGTCAGATTAAATCCGCGTACGTTTAAGGTGCGAAGCCCTTCTACAGCCGTTTTTAATTTGTCAGTCCCAACATCAAAAGCGAGGTATACATAGTCAAGCCCTAATTGTTGAAATGCCTCATTGTGCATCATTGGTGAGATGCTGTGCTCGACCGGGCTTCCTAAAAGACCGGTCAAACGTGTATGTCCGGTAATTTGATTTATCATAGTATTCATCCTTTCTTTGGTTTACTTTTATAATTCTACACTTTAAAGCAAAAAAGTGAAAGTGTCAACAGTTTTTACACGACAAACGCATGAGTAAATAAATTGTGAACATCCCTTTTTTCTGATAAACTAAAGAGAAAAGAGGTGTTTCTTTATGAAAGAATTGTTAGAGTGGATGGAATATATTGAGGATAAACGTCAGCAAAGAAAAGTGCGTCATACATTAAAAGATATTTTAGTGATTGTATTGTTTGCTACACTCGCCAATGCAGACGACTGGGTAGAA
>OJSP01000648.1_pt1 | contig 45091 bp, 39 predicted proteins | sample 1599561 | NCBI WGS metagenome assembly OJSP01 (sample SAMN04168659, study PRJEB22393) | human gut metagenome | biome: human gut microbiome; feature: stool | host: Homo sapiens | collected 2014-05-12
CTCTCCACCTGCTTCTGAAGAATTCGTTGCATCTGCCTTCTTCTCTGACTTAGAGCCGCCACAGCCAACAAGACAGCCTGCAGCTACTGTAAGTGCAAGAACAAGACTAAATAATCTTTTTTTCATACATTTGTTAAATTAAAATTAAACGTTGCCTCAAATGCTTGCCGGCTTATATGAGGCATCACTTCTCAACCGGAAATACCTCCCTATTTCCGGTTTTTGTTAGTTCTTACAATAATTACCCGTTCTGCAATTTCAAAATCTACGTCATTAGTTAGTTTTATCATGGTTAATAAATTATCAATATCCTCATATCTTTTCAACCGTCCTGAAAAACGCAATTTTCCCGCTACAGAATCCGCAAACACCACATGAATATCATACCAACGTTCCAAAGTCCTCATTATTTCTCCCAATGGTTGCTTGTCAAAAGCATAATATCCGTCCTTCCAAGAAGTGTAAAGATTCGTATTCACTTTCTGCACTTCAATCCCTACCACGCCTTTTTTACAAACGGCCTGTTCCGCCGGAGTCAAAATACAGTCTGCACCTTCTTCATTCACTACCCGCACAGAACCATTTACCAACGTTGTCAACACCTCATCCCCACCTTGTACTGCTGCAATATTAAACTCAGTTCCCAATGCCGTAACATCCACTCCATTCACACAAACAACAAATGGACGTTCCGCCTCTTTTGCCACATCGAAATAAGCCTCTCCTTTCAGAAAAATTCTACGTTCACTGTCACCAAAAGCAACCGGAAAACGCAACTCAGTCTCTGCATTTAACCAAACATTCGTACCATCTTCCAATTTCAACTGGTACTCACCTCCACGCGGAATCGTCAAAGTGTTATACTCCAACTTTTTCTCTCCGTGCTTCTTTACGCCTGCCTCATATTCAAGTACATTCCCCACATTGCGAATTCTGCTGCTATCCTTGCTTACAAATTGTCCCTCTTCCTGCAAGTCCAACTCTTCGCCGGAAGCCAAGGTCAACACAGCCTTCGGAGAACCGGGAACAATCTGAGATTCTACAAATTCAACTTTTACAGCCTGCTCATCATCTTTTTCAGTCAATAACAACACACCAACACCAATAGCCAATGTAACGACAGCCGCATATCCCCAACGTACAATTTGCCGGCGAAGCCTTATCATTTTACCAGCTTTTCTTCTAGCGCAGTTATCTTCCCACGCTCGCTGCACATTTATATTATCTTTAAGACCACCTTTGTTCTCTGCATAAAAAATTTGCAACCTGGCGTATTCATCCCGGTTCTGCTTATTCTCGTCCAGCCAAACTTGCAATGTACTTATCTCTTCCTGAGATAACTCCTCGCCATGAATTGAAGCTGCTATAATCTCCCAAATTCTATTTTCCATTCCCACTAATTTTGTTTTTATATTATTAATGACACCAAATTCAAAAAATAATGTGACAAAAAATTTATTTTTTTTACACTATTCGGAGACCGAACAAATTATTCCCCCCTATAACCTTCCACCCCTATCTCACTGCGGTCTCACTCCCCTCTCACCATTCTCCGTTCTTCTCCCGAAGTTTCCCCGAAGCTCATCCGAACGAGAAGCCGGGAGCTACGAGGAAGCTACGACTAAAGCTAAAAGACAAGTAAGAGAAATAAATAATTTGCATATATCTATTTTTTTTATGAACATTGTAACAGCGTTGTATACACAAAAAAATGAAAGAAGAGCAAATTATTCTAAAAGGATTACAGCAAGGAAGTGAACAAGCATACAAAGACTTGTTTACAGCCTATTTTTCCGACTTGGTGCTATATGCAAATCATTTTATAAAAAATCAAGCAGCTGCCGAAGATATCGTTCAAGATTTTTTTATCACCTTATGGTTTGAAAAAAAATTTTCCAATATAGAAAATGGCTTAGAAAGTTATCTCTACCGCTCGCTACACAATACATGCCTGAACCATCTGCGCAATGAACAGAGAAAACAAGAAAAGCTTCTGCACATGACGATTGAGAAGGACTCTTCCCCAACTCTAACAACCGAATTAGAAGATAAAGAACGAGAATACAACCAACTTTACCAAGCACTGCATAAACTACCGGAACAATGCAAACAGGTGTTCACTCTCTGCTGTCTGCAAGATATGAAATATCAAGAAGCTGCCGACTATCTGGGCATCTCTATCAATACCGTACGCACCCAAATGGGAAGGGCATACAAAATCCTACGCAATTCATTGGATAGCAAGTCATTTCTTAACCTGCTATTCCTACGTTTCTTAAAATAGATATTTGCTCTATTACCATTTTCTCAAAAATAAACTACCTTTGCACAAATAAATGACAGAAATGAAACTGGTTATATTAACAGGAGCCGGCATGAGTGCGGAAAGCGGCATCAAAACTTTCCGGGACAGCGACGGTTTATGGGAAAATTACCGGATCGAAGATGTTTGTACCCCTGAAGCATTAGAACGTAATCCGGAATTAGTAAACCATTTTTACAATGAGCGCCGGAAACAGCTCTACGAAGCCCAACCCAATGCCGGTCATAAGGGCTTAGCCGAGTTGGAAAATTATTTCGATGTCCGGATCATCACCCAAAATATCGACGATTTGCACGAACGTGCCGGTAGCAAACATGTTCTACACTTGCATGGAGAACTGAAGAAAGTGAGAAGCAGTAAAAATCCCGATTCGATTTACGACCTGAAAGGCTGGGAACTGAAACCAGGGACCCGTTGTGAAGACGGCTCACTGTTACGTCCTCATGTAGTTTTCTTCGGAGAAGCAGTACCCAATATCGAACCGGCAACCGATCTGGTTCGTCAGGCAGATATTTTCGTCATTATCGGTACTTCACTGGCCGTTTATCCGGCAGCCAGTCTGTTGCACTATGCCCCCGAAGGTATTCCGGTCTTCGTTATCGATCCTAAGATTCCTCAACAAGCACACCGGATGGGCTATCACCTGATTGAAAAAGGAGCTTCCGAAGGAGTACAAGAATTGAAAAATATCTTACTATCCGAAACTCGTTAAAGCATGAATAAAATAAACCATTATAAAAGCTGAATACAAGTGGGAAGAGGTAAAAAACCATTGTTAGAAAAAGTAGAAATACAAAAAATCGCAGCGGAAGGTAAATCCATTGCTTATATCGACGAAAAAGTGTTATTTGTCCCGAATACGCTTCCGGGAGATATTGTTGATGTTCAAGTCACCCGAAAACGTAAAAATTTTATGGAAGGCATAGTCACCCATACCCATCGGTTCTCGGCCTTACGTATAGCCCCGGCTTGTACCCATTTCGGCATTTGCGGAGGATGCAAATGGCAAAATCTCCCTTACGAAAAACAACTGGAATTCAAACAGCAGGAAATCAACGACAATTTGCAACGCATCGGAAAAATAAAACTACAAAATGTTTATCCGATCATCGGATCTGCCCGCCAACTCTATTACCGCAACAAGCTAGAGTTTACATTTTCGAATAAGCGCTTTCTCACCCGGGAAGAAATCAGCAGGGAAGCGGATATAGAGCGTACTCCGGCTTTAGGATTTCATGTGCCGGGACTGTTCGACAAAGTGGTAGATATCGATCATTGCTGCCTGCAAGGATCGTCTTCCAACGAAATCCGGAATTTCATCAAAACTTATGCCCTGAAAAAAGGTCTTTCGTTTTACGATATCCGGGCCCAGCAAGGTTTCCTGCGCACCCTGATCATCCGAACTGCCTCGACAGGGGAAATCATGGTTATCCTCGCCTTCGGACATGAAGATACTGGAGCACGCGAACAATTATTGGAAACGCTTGTCCGGCAATTCCCACAAATCACCTCCCTGATGTACGTGATCAACGAAAAACTGAACGATAACCTAACCGATCAGGATATGTTCTGTTTTCATGGCCGGGATCATATCTTTGAAGAAATGGAAGGTCTGAAATTCAAGATCGGTCCGAAATCTTTCTATCAGACTAATTCCGAACAAGCCTATAATCTGTACAGCAAAACACGCGAATTGGCAGGTTTAACCGGGCAGGAAACTGTCTACGATCTCTACACAGGAACAGGAACGATCGCCAATTTTATCGCCCGTCAGGCCCGGAAAGTGATCGGTATAGAATATGTTCCCGAAGCAATCGAAGATGCTAAAGTCAATTCAGCAATCAACCACATAGATAACACTATTTTTTATGCCGGAGACATGAAAGACGTGCTGAATGCTTCATTCATAAGTAAACATGGACAACCGGATATTATCATCACCGATCCTCCCCGCGCAGGCATGCATCCGGATGTAGTCCAAACGATCCTTCAAGCCTCTCCCGAACGTATTGTCTATGTCAGCTGTAACTCAGCAACCCAGGCCAGAGATTTGCAAATGATGGATTCTGCCTACGAGGTTATAGCTGTTCAACCGGTCGACATGTTTCCACACACTCATCACGTCGAAAACATCGTCCTGCTCAGGAAAAGAGAGTTCTCCCAAACTGATTCGTGTCAGCCCTAGAGCTTTCTAATCAACGGAATCGTTCCTTTTTTGATTAGCACACCTATGGTTCTGATTGAGATTTTTCATCGGCACCGTAGGTGCGCTTATGAATATCAATAATTCGTAAGGAACATCGGACCAAAAGCCTGCATGCGGATAAGGGAAGTATCCAAGTTTCCGTCCGGAAAACAGTTCCCGTACAAACTTGCCGATATAAAACTAATATCCGCTTCTTTGACAAACGTATAAAACGGAGGGATGAAATAAAAAAAGCCAGGATTGGTCAGGACCAGGAGCCTGTACAATAGCCATGGTCAATCCGGGAGATGGCAATTTCACCGGAACTGTTGTCAATTCTTCCTTAAAAACAAAAAAGGTAAAAGCCCCCCGTACGGTAACTTCTACCTTTTTATATACAACAATACAATCAAACAATTATTTTTCCAGATATGCCCGGATCATCCAAGCCGTTTTTTCCTTTTTCTCGATCATATCTTCCAGGAAATTTGTCGTACCGGCATCATCGGTATCCTCTTCTTTCTCGAGTTGTTCGATGTCCTTACGGATTTCACGAATTAACGTATCATTGTCCTGACTCAGGATAGCCAACATCTGTTTAGCTTCAGGCAGAGGTTCCGATTCACAATGTTCTTTAATGCGGTTGTGCTCCAGATAACCGGCCAACGAACCGATGGGACGTTCGTCCAAAGAACGGATACGTTCTGCAATAGCATCAATATCTTCAATCAACCCATTATACAAATCTTCCATGAAAACATGGTAAGAATGAAAACTTACCCCTTTGACATTCCAATGGTAATTCCACGTCTTTGCCAATAACACAAAATGGTCGGACAGCAAATTATTCAATACTGTTTTGCTGGCTCTCACCATACCTTCATTTAAACCAATATTAGCAGCCATAATAAATATTTTAACAATTAGACTTTATTTATGTATGGCTATATAACGCAATAAATCAGTTTTTGTTACGCAATAAACGATTGAAATAAAAGCCAACGGAACTTTCTCCCCCAACCCGGCAGTTCAAAATTTCAGGGCTCAGATCTTTTTCAGCCAATTGGCCAACAAATTAGTCCACTGATTATGGTATTCGAAATTATTCCGCATTCCCCAGCCATGCCCGCCTTTATCAAAAATATACAATACAGCAGGCACTTTATTCTTTTTCAAAGCCTGATAAAATACGACACTATTCATCGAAGGCACCACTGTATCGTCATCGCTATGAAATAAAAGTGCAGGTGGGGTCTTGGCAGTAACATGTTGTTCGTTCGAGTATTGTGCAATAGCTTCGGCAGAAGGATTCTTACCCAACAGAGCTTCACGAGAACCGCTATGTGTCAACCCGGCAGTCATGGAGATCACTGGATAAAAAAGAATCTGAAAATCAGGCCGGGAACTATATTGCTCCAAACGGTCGGTAGTTCCGCTCTTTCCACTATCGAAATGCGTCGACACGGTAGAGGCCAAATGCCCGCCTGCAGAAAATCCGGCAATTCCAACTTTCGCCGGATCGATACCCCATTCCTCACTACGGCTCCTTACCCACTTCATCGCACGCAAAGCATCGGTCATCGGTATACGATCATGTTGGTTAGGCATCCGATATTTCAATACGATACCTGTAATCCCCTGCTTCACCAGCCACTGCGCAAATTCTTCACCTTCATATCCCATAGCCAGATAAGTATAACCACCTCCCGGACAAATCAAAACAGCCTTGCCCGTATTTTTAGCAGGATCAGGATGAAAAACCAACAGTTCTGCTGTACTATTGTTCGAAATTCCGCCCTGATCATCTACCGTACGGTCCACTTTAATGCCATTATTCTCTTTTACTCCCTGGGGCCATAAAGGAAATACTTCCGGTGTCTGAGCTCCGGCAAGCATAGCACATCCCAAAACAAAACTCAGCAACAAGAACTTCAATCGTTTCATTTTCACAGCTTTAAACATTCTTATTCTACAATTTATAAGGCGAATAAATATAAACATTTTTTATTTTATCCGGTTTTATTTCAGAATCTTCTTTAATTTTTTTTACTTTGTAAAAAAAGAAATCATGTGGCAAAACATAATTTTTGTAGGCCTGGGTTCTATAGTCGGAGGGGTTTCACGTTATTTTATCTCTGAGTGGAGCCGGCATCTATTTCCCTCAAGCTTCCCTTGGGGAACTTTTATTGTAAATATCGCCGGTTGTTTCTTACTCGGTTTGTTAAGTGGTTTTTTCACTTCCCATCCTGCTCCGGTCTATCGTCTCTTTTTTACCGTAGGATTCTGTGGTAGTTTTACTACCTTTTCCACCTTCTCATTCGAAAATCTGCAATTACTAAGCAATAAGGCATATGGTTTATTTTCATTAAATATCGGACTGAGCCTCATTTTAGGCATACTTTTTGCCGGACTGGGATATTTGATGACCAATAAGTGAAAAAAGACAGTAAAACATGGATTTCAGTATTATAGACCCACATACGAACGCAGTTTTTCAGCAAATACTTTCACGTATCCGTCGTCTTCAAAGCGGAGGGACGATCGATAGCCTGCAAGACATCGGCGCTAATACCGATCATCAGATCGGTGCCAGTTACGTTTCCCTGAAAGAATTGTCAGCAGCTTATCCGCCCGATGAAAAATTGGCCCTTTTGTTATGGAATCAAGGACAAAGAGAAGAGCAAATCGTGGCCTGCCTGCTTTTCCCTCAAGATTTAAATAAAGAAAAAATTACGCAATTAGCACCTCACTGTCTCCATTTTGAAATTGCCGGTTATTTAGGTTCGCTTTATTTATATAAACGCCCGGATTTACTTGAATTAGCGGAAGAATGGCTCAATTCAGAAAACCCGTTCATGCAGCTGGCAATCATGACAGCCCTTGCCAGATACCTCATTTTAAATAAAGAGAGTGACAAAATATCTAAAGATTACTTTCGTACTGTTGTCAACCGGAATTATAAAGACAAGTATGTTCAGTTAGCAGCCGAACGCTATCGTTTTAACATTTAATAAATGTTAAAGCTGGCATTTAATGAGTAGTAAGAGATTTTTAATAAGAAAACTTTCTTACTTTTGTGAAGTTATTACGGAAAAAAAGTATTAATAAATCGTTTAATATAAATTTACTACTATGTCAAAATTAGATTTAAGCAAGTATGGCATTACCGATGTGAAAGAAATCCTTCACAATCCTTCTTACGAGGAATTATTCAAAGCCGAAACCGATCCCTCTTTAACCGGATATGAAAAAGGCCAGGTAACCGAATTGGGTGCTGTAAACGTAATGACAGGTATTTATACCGGTCGTTCTCCTAAAGATAAATTCTTTGTAAAAAATGAAGCCAGTGAAAAAACTGTTTGGTGGACTTCAGAAGAATACAAAAACGACAACAAACCTTGTAGCGAAGAAGCTTGGGCCGATCTGAAAGCAAAAGCTGTTAAAGAATTATCAGGTAAAAAATTATACGTTGTCGATACTTTCTGCGGAGCAAACGCAGGTACTCGTTTGAAAGTTCGTTTCATCATGGAAGTTGCGTGGCAGGCTCATTTCGTAAAGAATATGTTTATCCGTCCTACCGAGGAAGAATTGGCCAACTACGGCGAACCGGATTTCGTTTCTTTCAATGCTGCTAAAGCTAAAGTAGACAACTACAAAGAACTGGGCCTGAATTCAGAAACAGCAACTGTATTCAACCTAAGAACCAATGAGCAGGTGATACTGAATACCTGGTACGGCGGAGAAATGAAAAAAGGTATTTTCTCTATCATGAATTACCTGAATCCGTTACGTGGTATCGCTTCTATGCACTGCTCGGCAAACACCGATCTGGAAGGTAAAAACACAGCTATTTTCTTCGGTCTGTCCGGAACCGGTAAAACCACTTTATCGACCGACCCGAAACGTTTGTTGATCGGGGATGACGAACACGGTTGGGATGACGAAGGAGTGTTCAACTACGAAGGCGGTTGCTATGCAAAAGTAATCAATCTGGACAAAGACAGCGAACCGGATATCTACAACGCCATCAAACGTGACGCCCTGTTGGAGAACGTAACTGTAGATGCAAACGGCAAGATCGATTTCAACGACAAATCGGTAACTGAAAACACCCGTGTTTCTTATCCGATCTATCACATCAAGAATATCGTCAAACCGGTATCTAAAGGCCCGGCAGCCAAACAGGTTATCTTCTTGTCAGCCGACGCATTCGGAGTATTGCCTCCGGTATCCATCCTGAACGCAGAACAGACAAAATATTATTTCCTGTCTGGATTTACCGCAAAATTGGCAGGAACAGAGCGTGGAATTACCGAGCCGACACCGACTTTCTCTGCTTGTTTCGGAGCTGCTTTCTTATCACTGCATCCCACCAAATATGCAGAAGAGCTGGTAAAGAAAATGGAAAAATCAGGTGCTAAAGCTTATTTAGTAAACACCGGATGGAACGGTACCGGCAAACGTATTTCTATTAAAGATACCCGTGGTATCATCGATGCCATCCTGGACGGTTCTATCGATAAAGCTCCGACCAAAACGATCCCGTTCTTTGATTTCGTTGTTCCGACCGCTCTGCCGGGCGTAGATCCGAAAATCCTCGATCCCCGCGATACTTATGCTAACGCAAGCGAATGGGAAACCAAAGCAAAAGATCTTTCAGAACGGTTCATCAAAAACTTCAAGAAATTTGAGGGTAATGCTGCCGGTAAAGCTCTGGTTGCTGCAGGACCGAGACTTTAAATTACAAGACTCCCGGAAACGGGAGTTTTTTTTATAGCTTCCCAAAACCTATCGAAAAAGCATGTAATTTGAAATAAAGCAGAAACTCACAATAATTCCCGATAATAAAAAATAATAGGGTAAAAACACATATTATCCGAATGCTTCGAGAAGACTTCAGACAACAAATACACTTTAGAAGCATTGTTCGGCTCGAACAATTCACTCCAATGTGTCCTAAAAGAAATTCTATTATGAAAAAAGAGGGTGACTTCCCCCTCTTTTTCCTATTATCCCATATATCCCTTCATGATTCCCCGCTTACTGTTGCGGACAAACATGATAATTTCATCCCTTTCTCTGGAAGCAGGCATTTCAGCTTCTATTCTTTCGATAGCATCGGAGTTGTTAAGACCCGATTGATAAAGAATGCGGTAAATATCCTGGATTTCATTAATTTTCTCGTTTGAAAACTCCCGACGGCGCAAACCGATAGAATTTACTCCGACATATGAAAGCGGTAAACGGCCGGCTTTTACATAAGGAGGTACATCTTTTCCAATCAAAGAGCCTCCCTGGATCATCACATGTTTGCCGATATGCACAAACTGATGGACTGCGGTCATTCCTCCCAGAATCGCAAAATCGTCTACGACCACTTCACCCGCCAACTGACAGGCATTGGTGATGATACAATTATTACCGATCTTACAGTCATGAGCGATATGGGCATAAGCCATAATCAAACAATTATCCCCGATTTCAGTAACTCCCTTAGCAGCAGTGCCCCGATTAACAGTCACACATTCGCGGATAGTCGTATTATCTCCGATTTTTACAATGGTCTTTTCACCTCTGAATTTCAAATCCTGGGGTACAGCAGCGATCACTGCTCCCGGAAAAATTTTACAATTCTTACCGATATGGGCACCTTCCAGAATAGTTACATTCGATCCGATCCGCGTACCTTCTTCTATCACCACATTTTTATCAATCGTCACAAAGGGTTCTATCACCACATTATCAGCAACCTGAGCTTCCGGATGAACATATGCTAACGGTTGTTTCATTCGTTTATTATTTAATGAATACTATATTACCTGAATAAAAAATTTCAGCCTGCAAATATAATTATAAGTTTTTGGTTTTTGCGACCTGAGCCATAAATTCTCCTTCACAAACCAGTTTTTTTCCAACATAAGCATATCCCTTCATCTGCACGATACCTCTTTTTATAGGTGCAGTAGTGATTAATTTGAAGACCAGTGTGTCACCGGGCACTACTTTATTCCGGAATTTCACCCCGTCGATCTTCATAAAATAAGTCGAATAGTTTTCGGGATCAGGCACTCCACTCAGCACCAATATACCACCACATTGCGACATCGCTTCCACAATCAACACGCCCGGCATCACCGGCTCATCAGGAAAATGTCCGACAAAATGAGGCTCGTTCATGGTCACATTCTTGCAACCAATCACCATGTTCTCAGTTACTTTATAAATCTTATCGACCAATAAAAACGGTGGGCGGTGAGGCAGCAAAGTACGGATCTTATTGATGTCCATCAGCGGAGTGGCATCTAAATCCAGATCTATAGGATAAGCATCGTCTTTCTCTTCAGCCAGAATTTCTTTATAGATCATCTTGGCCATAGAAGTATTTGCTTTATGTCCGGGTCTCTCAGCAATCACCCGGCCTTTGATAAAACGGCCACATAAAGCCAGATCACCGATAACGTCCAATAATTTATGACGGGCAGGCTCATTATCGAAATAAAGTTCCAGATTATTGAGAACACCTTCTTTAATCTGAATATTCCCGTAACCGAACAATTTAGCCAAACGATCGATTTCGGGCTGATCCATCTTACGATCGACGATGACGATCGCATTACTCAAATCTCCTCCTTTAATCAGATTATTGGCCAGCAACATTTCCACTTCCCGCAGAAATACAAAAGTACGGCAAGGGGCGATCTCTTTCGCAAAATCAGTAGAAGCTTCCGAATAAGAAGCGAACTGCATCGCCAGATAAGGAGAATCGTAAGCTACCATGGTATTGATAGAATACGTATCATCCGGCAATAATGTAATGCGGGTATCCGAAGCTTCGCAATAAAATTCCATTTTTTTCTTTACTGAAAAATAACGGCGTTCTGCTTGTTGCTCTTCAATCCCAACTTTTTGAATCTCTTCCACATAATAACGGGCACTCCCATCCAAAATCGGAAATTCTTCTCCCGACAGTTCGATCACACAGTTATCTATACCGCAACCGTATAAAGCAGCCATAGCATGCTCTAAAGTATATACTTTGGCTCCGTCTTTTTGCAGACAACTGGCGCGATCTACCAATTCAATATATTTCGCCAGTGCCGGAATCTCGGTTTTCTCGTCGAGATCGACTCTGACAATTTTATATCCGGTATTTTCCGCTGCCGGCTTAAAGGTAGCACATACTTCTTTACCCGTATGCAAACCTTTGCCTTTTAATGAAAATTCTCCTTTTAATGTGTTTTGTTTCACTGACATTATTGTTTTGACTTTAATGTTTGTATTTCTTTTTCCAAATCCCGGAGCTGCCCGTATAATTCAGGTAATTTTCTGAACAGCACATAACATTTCCGATATTTCGAAACATCGAAGGCAGGTGCTCCCATAAATACGGATCCTTCGGGGATATCGTTCGTAACCCCGGACTGAGCGGCAAGCATCGTCTTGTCTTCAATCCTGAGATGTCCGGCAATACCGACCTGTCCGCCGAACATACAATGCGCTCCCACCTTAGTTGTTCCGGCAATGCCACACTGAGCCGCCATCACCGTATTTTCTCCCACCACCACATTGTGAGCGATCTGAACCAGATTATCCAGTTTTACGCCTTTTTTTATACGGGTAGACCCCATAGTGGCCCGGTCAATACAAGCATTGGCACCAATCTCGACATTATCTTCAATAACGACATTACCAATCTGTGGCACTTTATTATAATTATCCCCATTGGGAGCAAAACCAAAACCATCTGCGCCGATCACCGTTCCGGCATGGATCGTACATCCACTACCGATCACACAACCATAATAGATTTTTGCTCCGGCATAGATCGTCGTATGATCACCGATCACAACACCCTCACCGATATAAACCTGAGGATAGATTTTTACATCATTACCGATTTTCGCCCCTTTACCGATATAAGCAAAAGCTCCCACATAAGGAGCTTCACCGATAACCGCCCCTTCACCGATATAAGAAGGTTGTTCGATACCTGTCGGCCGGGAACGCATACTATCGTACATCTGCAACAAAGAAGCGATCGCTTCATAAGCCGAAGGCACCCGGATTAAGGTACAGGGTACCTGCTGTACAGGAGAAAAGTCATGATTCACCAAAACGACAGAAGCAGCTGTCGTATAAATATAGTGTTCATATTTGGGATTTGCCAGAAAGGCCAATGTATTGGGCTTTCCTTCTTCAATTTTAGATACATTATTAACCATCACTTCCCCATCCCCTTCAACTACACCTTTTAATAATGCAGCAATATCTTTCGCCTTGAATTCCATATTTCAAAAATTTCGGCAAACTTACAAATTTTATTTGTAACTCATAAAAATATTACGAATATGTTTCAATTTTAAGAAAAATGAAACATATTCCTCATTGAATCAACCTCATAATTAACAACCACTTATCTCCTCTTCAAACTATAAAGATCAGCTATTCGGAGGATATGACAGAAACGAAGCGACACCGATCTATTTAAAACTACGATTGAAATAGTTACAGGAGTTTCAACGGTTACAAAGGTTTCAGCAGTCAAGTTTAACCGTTGTAACTAAAAACGGTAGTTTGAAACAGATTTATAAACTTTTGCCCTATTTATCCCGCGATTATTTTGTATTTTAATAATTAAGTCGTATATTTGCAGAGGTTTAAAGCCAAAGAGAGGGGACGGATGTCCCCTCTCTTTTGTATCAATCGCAAAACAAAGAGATGAAAACGGAAGAAATCAAACACCTCATAGAACCGATTCTGACAGAACACCATTTATTTCTGGTCGAATTGAAGATTTCTAAAGACAATGTTATCGAAGTCTTTGTCGATGCCCTGGAAGGAGTCAACATACAGACTTGTATCGCCGTCAGCCGGGAGATCGAATCTTCACTCAACCGGGATGAAGAGGATTTCGAATTGACCGTATCCAGTGCCGGAATAGGTTATCCTTTCAAAGTAGAGCAACAATATCAAAAAAATCTGGGTAAAAGTGTCGAAATAAAGCTGAACGACCATACCAAACTAAATGGTATATTACTTCGTTTCACCCCGGAAGAAATTGTCATCGAACAGGAAGAGAAAAAAATCATCGAAGGGAGCAAACGAAAACAATTGGTAAAAACAGAGCGGACAATTGTCCGCAAGGACATCAAAGAAATCAAAGATGTCGTGAAATTTTGAACCGGAAAAACAGATAAAGTAAATAATCAATAAAAATAAAAGCTAAAAAGTCGAAATGGAAAATATTAATCTGATAGATTCATTCGCTGAATTTAAAGAATTCAAAAACATAGACCGGGCCACATTGATGAGAGTATTGGAAGATATTTTCAGAAATATGCTGTTGAAAAGATATGGTACGGATGAAAATTTTGACATCATCATCAACATCGACAAAGGTGACCTCGAAATCTGGCGGAATCGTACTGTTGTAGAAGATGACAAACTGGAAAATCCCAATAGCGAGATTACTTTAACCGAAGCGAAAAAAATCGATGAAGATTATGAACTCGGAGAAGAAGTTACGGATGAAGTAAAATTCAAAGACTTCGGCCGCCGTTCTGTATTAGCTTTACGGCAGAATCTCTCCGCCCGTATTCTGGAATTGGAGAAAGACAATGTTTACAATAAATATAAGGATAAAGTCGGACAAATCATTTTGGGTGAAGTCTATCAGGTATGGAAAAAAGAAATGCTGGTCCTGGATGACGAAGGCAATGAATTGATTTTACCCAAACAGGAACAAATCCCGACAGACTTTTTCAAAAAAGGAGATTCCATCAAAGCCGTGGTCATTCGGGTAGAAATGCGGAATTCCAATCCTTACATTATCTTATCGAGAACTTCTCCGGTATTCCTGGAAAGATTATTTGAAAACGAAGTACCTGAAATTTTCGACGGTCTGATCACGATCAAGAACGTAGTCCGGGTACCGGGAGAGAGAGCCAAAGTTGCCGTAGAATCCTACGACGACCGTATCGATCCGGTGGGTGCTTGTGTGGGTATGAAAGGTTCGAGAATACATGGTATTGTCAGAGAGTTGAGAAATGAAAATATCGATGTGATCAATTATACCAATAATTTACAACTCTACATCACTCGTGCTTTAAATCCGGCTAAGATCAAAAATATCGAAATCGACGAAGCCCATAAAAAAGCAAATGTCTACCTCGATCCGGAAGAAGTATCACTGGCTATCGGTAAAGGTGGATTGAACATCAAATTGGCCAGTCAGCTGACCGGTTACGATATCGACGTATATCGCGAACTCGATCAAGCCCAGGAAGAAGATGTCAATCTGGATGAATTCGCCGATGAAATCGAAGGTTGGGTGATCGACGAACTGAAACGTGTCGGCTGTGACACTGCCAAGAGTGTATTAGAACTCAGCGAGTCAGAACTGGAAAGCCGGACAGACCTTGAAATTGAGACCATACGTGAGGTTCTCAATATTTTAAAAGCAGAGTTTGAATAATTCTGTATTAACGCTTGTAAATTTGTAATCTCAATATGGCAGTAAGATTAAGTAAAATAGCCCGAGAATTTAACGTAGGTTTATCTACTATCGTAGAGTTCCTGCACAGTAAGGGGATCAAAATATCCTCAGATCCGAATGCAAAGTTAACGGATGAAGATTATGCTTTGGTTGCAAAAGAATTTTCATCTGACAGCCAGGTAAAAAAAGAGTCCTCTCTGGTTGATCTGAAAAATACCAGAAAGAAAAAAGAGACTGTCACGATAGACAACGCTGGCAACATCTCTTCAGGAAACGAAAATACAGAAGAAGAGGAAGAGGAATTCATTTCGATTAAAGATGAAGTGAGATTCGAAAATAAAATTAAGATTGTCGATCATATCGATCTGAATCCGGAGAAAAAAACACAACCGGAACCGGTAGAAGCAAAGGTTGAACAACCGAAAAGAGAAACTCAGGAAGAAATAACCGAAAAAGTGGAAGAACCGAAAGTAACCCGGGTTGAAGTAGAAGAAACTCAGGAAGAAGAAAGAGAAGTAACACCAGAAGTGGAGCCCGAAATTTCCGTACAAATGGAAGAGTCTTCTGAATCCACTCCTTTCAAAGTAGCACAACCTGCGCTGAAAGATGTAAAAGTAGTGGGTACAATCGACCTGGACGCCATCAACCAACGTACCAGACCTCCGAAAAAAAGTAAACAGGAACGGGAACGGGATCGCCGTGAACAGAAAAAAGCCAACAAGCCTTTCGTATCGGCCGCTAAAACCGAACAGCCGGTAGCAAGCCCATCGACAGATATCGTTAATAAGGGAGAAGAGGATGCAGATATCCGTAAAGAATTCATCGTCAGGATGAAAAAATTCAGGTGGAAGCAGCTACCGTTCCGGCCAAAAATGCCAAAATTGAAGAAAATAAGCGGAAACTGAAAAAGCTGAAGAAAAAGAAAAACGAAAAGACTGAAATCTCCGATGAAGATATCGACAAGCAAATCAAAGATACTTTTGCCCGCTTAGGAAGCAAAGGAAAATCACAGACTGCAAAACACCGTCGGGATAAGCGGGATGCTGCACAGCAAAAGTTACAGGCCGAACTGGAACAAGAAGAAAAGGAAAAGAGCATTCTGAAACTAACGGAATTCGTGACGGTAGCCGAATTGGCAACCATGATGAATATTAGTGTGACAGAGGTTATCTCTGCTTGTATGTCGCTCGGACTTTTTGTATCTATCAACCAACGCTTGGATGCAGAAACGATCAATATTGTTGCCGATGAATTCGGCTATTCGGTTGAATTTGTAAGCATTGAAATTCAGGAAGCCATCGACGAAGAGGAAGAAGATTCCGAAGAGAACCTGTTGCCACGTCCGCCGATTGTCACTGTTATGGGGCACGTCGACCATGGTAAAACCTCTTTATTGGATAGTATTCGTAAAACCAATGTCATCGCAGGTGAAGCCGGTGGTATTACACAGCATATCGGAGCTTACAACGTAAAATTGAGTGACGGCCGGACGATCACTTTCCTGGATACTCCGGGGCACGAAGCATTTACAGCGATGCGTGCCCGTGGTGCTCAAGTGACCGATATCGCTATCATCATCGTCGCTGCCGACGATAACGTCATGCCTCAAACCATCGAGGCGATCAACCACGCCAGTGCTGCGGGAGTACCTATTGTGTTTGCCATCAACAAAATAGATAAACCGGGAGCGAATCCGGACAAAATCCGGGAAGAACTGGCCAATATGAATTATCTGGTGGAAGAATGGGGAGGAAAATACCAATGTCAGGAAATCGCAGCTAAGAAAGGCTTAAATATCGAAGAGTTGCTGGAGAAGGTATTGTTAGAAGCCGAACTTCTGGATATGAAAGCCAATCCTCATAAGAAAGCTACCGGTTCTATCATCGAATCGTCTTTGGACAAAGGACGTGGATATGTAGCTACAGTGCTCGTACAATCCGGAACGCTTAAAGTAGGTGATATTGTGCTTGCCGGCCAGTATTTCGGACACGTCAAAGCCATGTTCAACGAACGGGGAGAAAAAATGGAGAAGGCAGGTCCTTCCGAACCGGCTTTAATATTAGGTTTGAACGGTGCTCCACAGGCAGGTGACAAATTCAATGTAATGGGAAACGAGAAAGAAGCGCGGCAACTTGCCAATAAACGGGAACAGCTCCAGCGTGAACAAGGTCTGCGTACTCAGAAACACATCACTCTGGACGAAATCGGACGCCGTATCGCTATCGGTAATTTCCAGGAATTGAATGTGATTGTTAAAGGCGACGTCGACGGTTCTATCGAAGCGTTGTCCGATTCACTGATCAAGCTGTCTACAGATGAGATCCAGGTGAACATCATTCACAAAGCTGTCGGACAGATTACAGAAGGAGATGTACTACTGGCTGCAGCCTCGAATGCAATCATCGTCGGGTTCCAGGTACGTCCGTCTATGGGCGCCCGTAAACTGGCTGAAAAAGAACAGATAGATATCCGGCTTTATTCTGTCATCTACCAGGCGATCGAAGAATTGAAATCAGCTATGGAAGGTATGCTTTCTCCGGAAATCAAAGAAGAAATCATTGCAACGGTCGAAGTTCTAGAAACCTTCAAAATCTCCAAAGTGGGTACCATCGCCGGTTGTATCGTCCGTGACGGCAAGATCACCCGTACAGCGAAAATCCGGGTTATCCGCGAAGGTATCGTCATTTACACCGGTGTTTTGGGTTCTTTGAAACGTTTTAAGGACGATGTAAAGGAAGTAACCAAAGGATTCGAATGTGGTCTGAATATCGAGAACTACAACGACATCCGGGTCGGAGACATGATCGAAGGATACCAGGAAGTGGAAGTGAAAAAAACACTTTAAATATATCGGACGAGCGACAAACGATTTCCATATTGCTTGCCGCTCTCTATTTTGTTAATCATTAATTAAGGAACATTTAACACCTGTCTAACACTGCTTATCAGGGATTATTTCTTTACTTTGTGATAGATAAAAAACAAAACAATTAATTTTTGAAAAAATGAAGAAGATATTGGTTATAATGGTACTGTTCGCAGCATTTACAACAGGACTGACAGCTCAGGTTTTAAAACCCGTAAAATGGCAAATCACCCAGAAAAAAGTGAGTGACGGAGTATATGATATCATCTGCAAAGCTACTGTAGACAGCGGATGGCATTTATACGACACGAAACTTCCCGAAGGCGGACCTCTGCCAACCACCTTCAATATGGATGAAGATGAAACCAGCGGTATCGAACTGGTAGGTGAATTCAAAGCGACAGAGAAAGCTCTGACCGAACATAGCGAAGCGTTCGATATGGATCTGAAATATTTTATCAATGCCGCTACTTTTGTTCAACGGGTCAAGGTAACCAGCGCAAAAGCTAAATTAGTGGGTTATGTAGAATATATGTCTTGCTCCGGCGGACAATGTACTCCTCCTGCAGAAGCAGATTTCAGTTTTGATTTAACAAAATAAGTACAGGATTCCGATTCCTGCTATAAAAAGAGACAAAGATCCAACCGATATTTTTGTCTCTTTTTTTCATCTTATCCGCTTATATAGTATGAAACATTTCCTGTTGGTTTTTCTGATTTCAGGATGTATCCCGGCTTTAGCCCAACCCTGGTTACACCGGGATAATAGTCCGGAATTGGATAGTCTGAGCTTTTTTTTCTTCGGAGACGTCATGCAACACGAACCTCAGATCAGCGGGGCCTGGAATGCAGAGACAGCTGATTACGACTATCTGCCCTGTTTTCAGTACATCACTCCTTATTGGCAAAAAGCCGATTATGTCATCGCCAATCTGGAAACGACTTTATCCGACAGGGGGTATAGTGGTTATCCTCAATTTTGTGCTCCCTGGCAACTTGCCCGTGATTTAAAAGCATGTGGAGTCGACATCCTGACCACCAATAACAATCATTCCTGCGACAAAGGACATCGCGGTATAGCTAAAACCATATACTATCTGGATTCCCTGCAATTCCCCCATACCGGAACCTTTACCGATACAACGGCTTGGATTACCCGTTCTCCCCTTTATATTCGCCAGGGAAAATTCAAGATTGCCCTGATCAGTTATACTTATGGGACTAACGGTATTCCGGTAACCCACGGCCAGGTCGTTTCCATGATCGATACCTTTCATATGGCCCGCCAAATCGAAAAGGCCCTTTTAGACACGGTCACCAATATCATTGCAGTCATGCACTGGGGTGAAGAGTATTTTACAGCTCCGAATGCAACTCAAAAAAAACTTTCTTCCTGGTTGCACGAACGGGGAGCCGACATCGTCATCGGTTCACACCCACACGTCATCCAACCGATAAGCTATATTCAACACGAACAGGACACACTGGGTGTTACTGTCTTCTCTTTAGGAAATTTTGTATCCAACCAAAGTAAACGATATACAAACGGAGGCTTGGGAGTTCACCTCACTCTTTACCGCCAAAACGGGAAAACCCGTTACCGGATGCAAACCCTCAGTAACTATGTCTATCGTCCGCAGGAAGATGGGAAAAGACGTTATTATGTCATCCCCGAACCGGAAGCCCACCGAATCCTCGCCAGCCAGGACTCTTTGCTCTATACCCGATTTTTTCAGGATACCGATTCGATTATCGGTCATATAGCACCGAAATTCCAATTAGAATAGGTGCTCACCGAAATCGACTCCGCAAATATTTTTACCGGAAGGACTTATTTTATGTAATAAAATTTGTAATTTCGTAGAGTTAAAAAATAATAACTTTTAAATTATGAAAATTGCAGTAATTGCACATGATGGAAAAAAAGCCGAAATGGTAGCTTTCCTGAACAGACACATGGACTTTCTGAAATCCGTAGGTACAGAAATCGTAGCTACCGGAACTACAGGGAAACATGCACAGGATGCAGGTTTGGAAGTTGAACGCTTACTATCAGGGCCGTTGGGAGGTGATGCTCAGATTGCCGCATTGGTAGCTGAACACCAAATTGCGATGGTAATTTTCTTTCGGGATCCGCTGGGTAAACACCCACACGAACCGGATGTACAAATGTTAATGCGGGTATGTGACGTTCACAACGTACCTATCGCGACCAATCCAGCCAGCGCTGAAATGATGATTCGGGGATTCCTCGATATGCATCAGAAGTAAAGCCCGGACCCCGGACTTTACTAATGGAAACGTCTTTATCAATCGGCAGATAAAGCCGTTATTCAGAGAAATCTATGAAAACCTTTGCACAAACCATTCTCATCTATTATATTTGTGCAAAATATAAGATTCGGATGATCAGGAAATTTACAGCAATAACGCTTCTTTCTATGGCCAGCATAGTGATGCTTGCTTTTGTTGTATTTCCACATCATCATCACAACGAATATATCTGTTTCGCAACCGCTCACTGCCAGGATGAAGGAGAAAACGAAGAGCACAGTCATGACACAGGCAGTAGCAATCATCGGTGTGTAAAAAATCTTTTTCAAACCCAGATCAACCGGGGCCAAAATGTAGAACATCAGAGCGAAGAAGGAGCCTATCATCATTTTAGCCTCTCGTTGTTTCTTGTTTCCAATATTCTTGAATTCTTATCTTCTGAAGCAGAGCAACAATGTGATTCCGATAGTTATTATCAGGAAAAACTTCATACAGCCTGTTATATATCAGCCTTGGCCGGCCGAGCCCCTCCTTTTACAGTATAGTTTTCTAAATATCAGGGAGATACCCTTCTGATAAACCGGACAGAATTTTATCGTACCGATAAAGCTTAGTTCATAAAATTTATAAAGTCGATACCCCTGCGGGCGTTTTATTTACGGCCGCAGAACGATCGTTAGAAATGAGGTTTGGTATAATCCTCCGAAGAATACGATCCACTTTATAAACTTCAGACAGTGAAAACACAACTTTATCAGCTTTACCAATAAGAATTAACCGAATTAAATATCCATAAATAAAACGATATGAGACTATTTATTATAGCCCTAACTATTTTATCGATGTGTTTTTACGGATGTAAAAATACTCAAAAATCCTCTCATGAACACGAGACAGCCGAGGAGCATGCAGCTCATAACCACGACCATGAACACGAAAATCACGACCATGAACACGAAGGTCACAACCATGAAGAAGAGGAACATGAGAACGGCGAAGGACATAGTGATGAGATTATCTTCACAAAAGCACAGGCAGCCAAAACAGATTTTGAAGTGAAAGAAATACAGCCCGGAACCTTCCACCAGATTATCAAAACGACAGGTCAGGTGCTTCCGGCTCCCGGAGATGAATCGATCATCGTAGCCACCAACAACGGGGTTATTTCCTATGCTAACAATAACCAGGCGGAAGGAAGTATGGTAAAACAAGGACAACCTCTTTTTTACATTACTTCGAAGCACATGGGCGAAGGAGATTATTATACCCGTATCCATGCCAATTACGAAAAAGCCAAAGCCGAATACGAACGAGCTGAAAAATTAGTAAAAGATCAGATTGTTTCTCAAAAAGAATTTGAAAATGCCCGCTTAAATTATCAGAACGCCAAAACCGCTTATGAAGCTATTTCGGGTAAACAATCGGCCAAAGGTGTCGGGATCACCACTCCATTAACCGGTTATCTCAAAAACATCTCTGTCAAAGACGGCGAATATGTTACAGCAGGTCAGGCTATAGCCACTGTATCGCAAAATAAAAAACTGGTTTTACGTGCAGACGTATCTGAAAAATACTATAACTCGCTGAATTCCATCAACAATGCCAACTTTAAAACTCCTTACGATAATCGAGTATATGCTTTACCTGATTTATCCGGGAAATTACTATCCGTCGGTAAGGCAGCCGGAACAAATTCATTTTTTATCCCGGTAACCTTCGAATTCGACAACCGTGGTGATATCATTCCGGGTTCATTCGTCGAAATATACCTGCTCTCTTATCCCATGGAGAATGTACTGAGCCTTCCGGTATCGGCCTTAACGAACGAAATGGGTAATTTTTATGTATACCGCCAACTCGATGAAGAAGGTTACCAAAAGCAAGAAATCACACTCGGAGCCAACAATGGCAAGGAAGTTCAGGTATTATCAGGCTTAACTCCGGGAGACCGGATCGTTACCCGTGGAGCTTATCAGGTGAAAATGGCTTCAGCCTCTGCTGCTATTCCGGGTCATACCCACGAACATTAAAATGGAGTAACTATGCTAAATAAAATCATACAATATTCATTACACAACCGTTTGTTGGTAATGATCGCAGCAGTAGCCCTGCTGATTTGGGGAAGCATTACAGCCCACAACATGGAAGTGGATGTTTTTCCAGACCTGAATGCTCCGACCGTAGTGGTGATGACCGAAGCTCAAGGGATGGCACCGGAAGAAGTAGAACGGCTGGTGACCTTCCCGGTGGAAACCGCTGTCAACGGAGCCACCGACGTCAGACGTGTACGTTCGTCTTCTACCACAGGTTTCTCGGTCGTATGGGTTGAATTCGAATGGGGTACGAATATTTATACAGCCCGGCAGATTGTATCGGAAAAGCTGGCAACCCTGGGAGAAGCACTTCCTGATAATGTCGGTACTCCCACCCTGGGCCCCCAATCTTCGATCCTGGGTGAAATGATGATTATCGGTCTGACTGCCGACAGTACTTCTTTACAGGATTTACGTACAATAGCCGATTGGACCATCCGACCGCGCTTACTCTCGACCGGAGGAGTTGCCCAAGTGGCCGTTATCGGAGGCGACATCAAAGAGTATCAGATATTGCTCGATCCGGCCCGTATGAAGTATTACAATATCGGATTGGACGAGGTCCTGCCGGTAGTAGAAAATATGAACCAAAATGCCACCGGAGGTATCCTTTACGAATACGGAAATGAATATATCATACAGGGAGTTATGGCAACCACCCGGGTCGAGGAAATAGGTAAAGCCGTCATTAAAACCGTCGACGATTTTCCTATCACATTGGCTGATATTGCAAACGTTCAGATCGGAGCTAAAACACCTAAATTAGGAGTTGCTTCAGAAAAAGGTAAACCGGCAGTGCTGGTTACCGTCACCAAACAACCCGGCACCAACACCCTCGAACTAACCGACAAACTGGATGCCTCTATCCAGGAACTTCGTAAAACTTTACCGGAAGACGTCGAGGTTTCGACAGACATTTTCAGGCAATCCCGTTTTATCAACAGTTCGATCCACAACATCCAGGAAGCTTTACTGGAAGGAGCTGTTTTTGTGATTGTGGTGTTGTTCTTTTTCCTGATGAATTTCCGGACCACGATCATTTCCCTCGTCGCTCTTCCTTTGTCTATGTTGATGGCAATCCTGGTGATGCATGCTTTGGGGTTGACAATCAATACTATGAGTTTAGGAGGTTTGGCTATTGCTATCGGCTCGTTGGTCGACGATGCGATTGTGGATGTGGAAAATGTATATAAACGCTTACGCGAAAACCGATTCAAACCCGCCACAGAACGACGCCCGACCATCGAAATTGTTTTCGAAGGTTCGAAAGAAGTCCGGATGCCTATCCTGAACTCTACGTTGATCATCGTGGCTTGTTTTCTTCCTTTATTTTTCCTTTCGGGCATGGAAGGCAGAATGCTGATACCGCTGGGTATTGCTTTCGTTGTCGCCCTGTTTGCTTCGACCGTCATCGCTTTGACACTGACTCCGGTATTATGCAGTTATATGCTGACTACCGAAAAAGCATTGAAAAAAAGCGAAAAGGAGCCATTTATCTCCCGCAGCTTAAAAAAGGTATACCGAAAATCGTTAAACTGGGCACTGCATTACAAAAAAATAGTGATCGGTACAGCTGCCACCCTACTGGTTTTATCGCTGATCATCCTATTCAGTTTAGGACGTAGCTTCTTGCCTCCTTTCAACGAAGGTTCGCTGACCATCAATATCAGTACCATGCCGGGTATCTCACTTGAAGAGTCGGACCGTATGGGTGGATTAGCCGAAAAGATTCTCCTGGGGATTCCGGAAATTCAAACTGTGGCACGTAAGACAGGACGTGCCGAGCTAGATGAACATGCACTGGGAGTAAATACCTCCGAAATCGAAGCACCTTTCGAGTTACAAGACCGGGACAGAGATGAATTTCTGGCTGATGTACGAAAACAATTGGGTGAACTGAAAGGGGCCAATATCGAAATCGGTCAACCGATCTCCCACCGTATCGACGCCATGCTTTCCGGAACGAAAGCCAACATTGCGATCAAACTATTCGGTAATGACCTGAATAAACTGTATAGCTTGGGAAGTGAAATCAAAAATTCTATACAAGGAATCGACGGTATTGCGGACCTGACTCTGGAACAACAGATCGAACGTCCTCAGTTACAGATTCTTCCTAAACGGGACATGTTGGCTAGGTATGGTATTACTCTACCGGAATTTTCCGAATTTATCAATGTCGCTCTGGCCGGGAAAGTAGTTTCACAAGTGAATGAAGGTGGAAAAATCTTCGACCTGACCATTAAAGTAGCCGACCATGACCGGGATAGCATGGAAGAAATCGGTGAACTCATGCTGGATGCCGATGGACGTAAAGTGCCCCTGCATTATGTAGCGGAAGTACTTCCCCTATCCGGGCCCAACACCATCAGCCGGGAGAATGTACAACGTAAGATCGTCGTTTCTGCCAATGTTGCCGGCAGGGATTTGAAAGGCGTAGTCAACGATATCCAAAAAACAGTAGACGAACAAATCTCTCTACCGGAAGGTTATCACATCGAGTATGGCGGACAGTTCGAAAGTGAAGCAGCTGCTTCCCGAACTTTATTCCTGACTTCCCTGATCTCCATCCTACTGATATTCTTGATTTTGTATCATGAATTCCGGAGTTTACCTTTATCCGGTATCATCATGTTGAATCTGCCCTTAGCCATCATCGGAGGAGTGATCAGTATCTGGTTTACCTCAGGGGTAATCAGTATCCCTTCTATCATCGGATTCATTTCCCTATTCGGTATCGCTACCCGTAACGGAATACTACTGGTATCCCACTACAATCATTTACGAGAAGAAGGTCTAAATCTGAGGGAAAGTATTATTCAAGGTTCTTTGGACCGGCTCAATCCGATTCTGATGACAGCCTTAACCTCTGCACTGGCTTTAATTCCGCTGGCTGTGGGTGGGGATCTTCCGGGAAATGAAATCCAAAGTCCTATGGCACAGGTGATATTAGGAGGATTATTAAGCTCCACTCTGCTAAACGGATTTGTAGTCCCTATCGTATATTTTCTGTTGAACCGGAAAAAGAAGCATCAATAGTAACCCCTCAGGAGATACAAGCCGATTTATAAATTTACAATTCATCATTATGAAAAAATACATATACATCCTTTGCCTGTCTCTGATCGTCACTCTCCCTGTATTTTCTCAATCGGGAATCAAGGAAGTGCTTAAAAATATCGAGGTAAACAATCCCACCTTACAAGCAGGCATGCAACTAAACCAAGCACAAAAGCTGGAAGCACGGACGGGGATTTTTTTACCCAACCCGACAGTCGAATTAAATCAATTGTGGGCCGACCGTAGTGTAGGCGGAAATGCCAACGAATTAGCCGTCGTACAGAGTTTCGACTTCCCTACGGTCTATGCCAATAAAAACAAATTGGCCAAATTGAAATCTGCAACTTCCGATCTCCAATATGCAGCCACCCGTCAGGAGATCTTACTGACAGCACAACAGACCTGCCAGGAGATCATATACTTACGCAAACAAAAACAGTTATTGGACCAACGGCTGAAAAATGCGGAAAAACTAGCAGAATTGTATCGTCAACGTTTTGCGAATGGTGATGCCAACCGATTAGAATACAACAAAATTCAATTAGAAAAGATTAATGCCAATAATGCCAGCCGACTCAATAACTCGGCTTTGCGGGCTCAATTGGAGAAATTACAGGCACTGAACGGTGGCCACCCCCTCGATTTCGAAGCAACGGACTACCCACAGACTCAGGTTCTACCGGACTATTCCAGTCTGGAATCGGAGTATCTGGCCGCTGATCCCACATTAAAAAGTCTACGCAGCGAATCCGAATCCGCCCGACGGGAGATCAAAGTAAACCGGGCCCTGACTTTACCTAAATTCGATCTGGGTTACCGTCGTAACGGGGGTAGTGAATCAAAGATGAACGGTTTCAAAATCGGCCTTTCGATTCCGCTTTGGGAAAATAGAAACACGGTTAAACAAGCAAAAGCACAAGCCGAATATACGGTTACCAATATCTTAGCCAATCAACAGACCCTGAAAGCTACCCTCCGGGAACTATACCTGCAAGCCGAAGCTTTGGCAAACTCCCGGAATGAATATGCAGAGGCTCTTTCCAGCCAACGGACCGACGAATTACTCAATAAGGCTCTCGAAACCGGGCAGATATCCATGATCGATTATTTTGTAGAGATCACTCTGCTTTACGATAGTATGCAAAACTATTTGGATGTAGAAAAAGAATATCAGAATGCAGTGGCCCAACTATTACAATATCAATTGTAATAAGTTTTAAAGTCCCCCAACCTGCCGGCGCGTTTTTACAGCCACGAGTGCTGCTGTAAAAACGCGCCGGCAGAGTTCAAAAAACTTTAGGAAGCAATTACTCCAGATTTTAATAATTACAGGGGGCACAAAAGTTGCAAGAAATTCAGCATCAAGGCAATTACCGCTATACGGCTATCCCCCTAATAACTCATCAAACACAGGTCAGCAATTCCCTCATCCGATGAATGACAGGAGCTTTTTTCTGCAGGCGTTCTTCATTGTTATGCCCTCCTGCAAATAAGATACAATCGAACCCCAAAGCGTCGGCCACCTCGGCATCGTGAATAGTATCTCCAACCATCAGGGTGTCTTCGGGTACAATCGGACAAGTCTGTAACATTTGCTGTCCCCGTTCGATCTTGCCGGCCGCATAAATATCATTCGCCCCACAAGCGCGGTCAAAACGGGAATCGATCTGAAAATGCCGGAGCATCTGTTGCAACAAATCTTCCCGAAGAGCAGACAGGACATACTGTTTTACACCGGTTTGCTGTATGCCTGCCAGCACCTCTCTTACTCCTTCGTTCAATCCCACTTCGCCGGCATATTTATCATAGGTCTCGACAAAATCGACAGACAGTTCATGAAAAGATTCTTTCTCCATATCGAATCCGACCCGATCATAAAAGTCTATGACCGGAAAACCGAATTTTTCTTTATAATCTTCTACAGAAAGCAATGGCAAACCTCTTCTCCCGAGCATATCGTTCAACGTATTCACACCGACTTTCACATCATTCAATAAAGTACCGTTCCAATCCCACACGACATTTTTATACTTCATAAATTTATCTTTAATCCCTATTATTTATTCCTCTTCTTCTACAGGCTTATAAAAAGCTTCCGCTCCAGGCCAATCCAATTTTTTCCGTGCCAGTTCTTCCGGATAAATCATATACACCACATCAGCCTCGGTCGCCAACTCATTTTTTTCATTGAAAAGCTCCACGTGAGCGGTCACCAACCGTCTTGCCACTTCGGTCACCTTGGCTCTCAACCAAATTTCTCCCTGATCTGTCCGGACAGGCCGTCGGTATTTCACCTGCATTTCTGTTGTCACACCAGCTGTTTTTTCATGAGAAAAGATTGCCCAACTGGCAATCTCATCGATCAGTGTCGCCTGTATCCCTCCATGCAAAACATGAAAAAAGCCCTGATAATTCTCCGAGGGCACCCAATGGCAGGTGATATATTCACCTTCATCCACAAACTTACATTTCAGTCCATACGGATTTGTCGGCGAACAACCGAAACAATTGTATCCCTCCAAATCCGCATAGGCATTATACATTTTCCGTTTTTCCATTTTACGTTCCGATTATCGAACCGTAAAATTAACGCATTTTTCTAAGAATTGTTGCCTGCTTTATATTTTTCATACTCGACCACGACCAATTCGATCGGAATAGCCAATAAACTCATTCGCCGGAAGATATCGGGCAGTTCCGTCCCGACAAACTCTTCACGTCTGGATTCAGTAATCTGCTTCGAAGCTCCTTCTGTCACAAAAAAGCCGACTCCCCGCTTGTTGCAAATGATCTCCCGGGCCTGCAAATAGTCGTAGGCACGCATCACAGTATTCGGATTTACTTCCAATTGTACCCCCAATTCACGAACAGACGGAATCCGTTCCTGAGCTTTCCATTTACCTGTGACAATGTGATCACAAACCAAATCCACAATCTGCAAATAAATCGCCTGCGTCTCCTTAAAGTCCATAATCAGTAATATTGTCTTTAACCTTTGACTTTGAGATACACACCTTCGGTGCATTCAATGTATCCACTTTTACACCGGGAGATACCCATAACTGACATATCACACCCGAATATTCCTCGGGGCCACTTACATATAAAGTGTCTCCGGCCACCCGAAAACCAGTAACCTGCCGGAACGGTATCACACCGGTTATTTTAAATCCCTGCTTTACCTTTTCCGGCGACTCAATCACCCTGACTGCCATATCTGTATTATAGATCACAACGTTACTTACCGGCTGTTTATACAATTTTTCGATATAAGCCCCGGCTTTTTCCATCTCCTGATCACTTGGATTTTTTAAGTTATAAAAAATGATAAATCCCAAAATCACCGGTAAAATATAAAGGACTGCTAAAATTAAATCATATTTTTTCATTGTCTTTTCAATTATTGAACTTGTTTCGTTTTCAATTTTATCCAAATTACTGCCTGATAGGTCAGTGGGAAAATATAGAACACCAGTAACCAGCGGAAAGAAGGTAAATCTGGCAAGACTTCTCCTCCGTAAAAACTCAACTCATCGGGTTTCATTTGTGGCTCTGCCCCGAACAACTTATTCCCCAACCAGACGGAAACGGCTACCAAGGCCAATAAAAATATCACATGAACCAAAAAAGTCAATATAAAAGGATGCTTCCGGAAAGTGACCGATCCCCACATGCCTACCGACATTACATATAAAAACCAAATGACAACCATATTCACTACAATGCCATTGGTCAGCTTTCCATAGTTCAGTTCTTTCTGATCATACGAAATATTCATCAGGTACCCACCCTCCGAAAAGTTGAACACATTCCCGATTTCGGTATGAACCACTTCCTGTCCGGGAGTCATGGCAGGGACCTGATTCCCGAAACTCCCGCTTACATACTCCAATCGATTGAGTCCTGTAAATTTATAACTACTCGTAACCGAAGCCAAAGCATAAAACATCAACAAATAAACGACAAGTAATACGACCGTGGAATTCAGGAAAGCCAGCACATATTTTTCAAAGACAGAAGCCGGTAACAACAGCGTATTCAATATTTTATCTTTTACAACAAAATCACGCAAAGAATGCAGAGCGACAACCAAAGCAAACAATCCATATAGTCCCCAGAACAGCTGACGATATACCCCTTTGTAATATTGAATAAAATCAGATACCTCCGCCGGATTTTCTACTTGCGTGTATTCCCTCAGAAAAGGATTAAATTTACACAAACACAAAAAAGTGATTATTCCTATGATCCCTAGGAAAATAATTCCTAACCTCCTATTTTCCCGGTAATACTTCCGGGCCAATGCTCCAAAACGCCGGTATTCAAATACTTCATTCATAGCTATCATTTTATACATTTTCCTATTTCAAAACTTTTTCAATCTCCGCCGGATGTTCCAAAACCGCATTAAAAAACAATTCCATATCCAGTTTGCTATCTTCCTGCTGTAAGTTGGGTACCATTCCCCAGCGGCCTCTTAAAGATTCTTCGGCAAATAAAGCCGTTTCTCCCTCTCTCAGCTGCCTGAACACAAAATGATCCGTAATCTGTTCTACCGTTGTATTGACCAAGATCCGGCTCTTCTCGATAATGACCAAAGCATCGATCAAATTTTCCAGATCCCGGACCTGATGAGTAGAAATCACAACACAACGTTCCTCTGAAGCCACCGACGCAATCAATCGCCTGAACTGACTTTTTGAAGGGATATCCAATCCATTGGTTGGTTCGTCCATCATCAACAACCGGGTATTACAAGCTATCCCCAGACTGATCAAAGCCTTCTTACGCTGTCCATAAGACATTTGTCCCATTTTATCCGATTCGGATACTTCAAAAATTTCCATGGCATGGAACAATAATTCTTCGTCAAACTTCGGATAAAACCGACAGATCAAAGGGAAATAATCTTTCATCTTCATATCCGGCAAACAGATTTCTTCAGGAATGAAAAAAATATCGGATAAAAAAGAAGGTTTCCTCAACCGGGGAATAGCATCACACACCTCTATCCGGCCTCGCAAAGGAAACAATAAACCACCGATCAATTTTAATAAAGTAGTCTTACCGGCTCCATTCTTTCCAAGCAGGCCATAAATATGCCCCCCGGTCAATGAAAGATTCAATCCGGAAAAAACTTCCCGTTTTTTTTGATAACCAAAATCCAAGTTTTCAATATAAATCATCTTTTCAATATTAAGATTGATAAATTTTCATAGTGTATTAATATACTAATACACTACAAAAGTAGATATAATAATCAGAAAAACAAATTCTGAAGAAAAAAAAACGGTCAAAATAACTCTTCGTTACTTTGACCGTTTCCTCTATCGTCAGTCAGCCTTCTCAGGCCGGATTCATAATCACATATTCGTAGCGATCGATTCGGCACAAGCTTTCATTTCCTCAGCCGGAAATTGCTTTTTAGGATTACAAAAATTCATATCGTCCCCTCCGTTGAGAGGCACCAGATGAACATGTGCATGCGGGACATCCAAACCCAATACAGCCACACCGACCCGTTGGCAAGGAATGGTTTTACCAATAGCCCTGGCGACCTTCTTGGCAAACACCATTAGCCCGGCTAACTCTTCATCCGAAAGATCGAACAGGTAATCGGTTTCTTTTTTAGGAATCACAAGCGTATGTCCCTTTTGCAAAGGATTAATATCGAGAAAAGCATAATAATACTCATCCTCAGCTACTTTATAAGAAGGAATTTCTCCTTTCACGATTTTAGAAAAAATTGAAGCCATACAAATCGCATTTTACAGACTGATATCCATAATTTCGAACTCCATTTCACCGGCAGGTACCTTCACCATCACTTTATCTCCTAATTTCTTTCCGACCAAAGCCTGTGCAATCGGTGTATGGATAGATAACTTCCCTTCCTTGAAATTTGCTTCAGTTTCAGAAACCAGAGTATAAGTCATTGTTGCTCCGGTTTTCGTATTTTTGATCGTCACCTTATTCAACATCTGTACTTTAGATGTATCGATCTGTGACTCATCGATCACCCGACAGGTCGCGATGGTATCTTTCAGTTGGGCTATTTTTGCTTCCAAAAGCCCCTGGGCATCTTTGGCTGCATCATATTCTGCATTTTCTGAAATATCGCCTTTTTCGATAGCTTCTCCAATAGCCTTGGAAATTTTCGGACGTTCTACATTCTGCAATCTTTCCAATTCCTCCTGTAGTTTCTTCAATCCCTCTTTTGTTACATAAGACACTTTGTTGCTCATAACCGTTTATTTAACATTTATTTTATACATAAAAAAATAAATGACACTTATCCTCCAATAAGTGCCTTTATTAAAAAGAATTCCTGTTGATACTAGGAATCCTCACCTCCGATTACAAAGATATGACCTTTTTTCGGAATAAAAAATTTTTTCAGCAAAATTATACAAACGTTTCCACCTCAGAATTTCTTCGTTTCGCCCCTAATCTCACTCTTTATCAATATTTTCTCTTTCAATACCCTTCAAAATACCGGCTTGTTTTCAGACCAGCCTTGTAAATAACCGGATAGATAGTTCCTCTTTTATACATAAACTTTTCAGAAGTTATAAAATAAAAAGGGAATCATTTGCATATAAAAATAACTTTTCCTACATTTGCACCTCGATAAAAACGTACACAGTCTCTTATACGAAAGACTCCGTGATAATACTGTGTCCGATAAATGGATTTTTAAAATTTGAAATAATGGATTTAATTAAAGTTGCAGAACAGGCATTTGCCGCTGAGAACCCAGTAGAGCATCCTTCATTCAACACAGGTGACACAGTAAGCGTTCACTACAAAATTGTCGAAGGAAATAAAGAGCGTATCCAGGTATTCCGTGGTGTAGTTATCCAGGTCAAAGGAACCGGAAGCACTAAAACTTTCACTGTTCGTAAAATGTCAGGAAATGTCGGTGTTGAAAGAATTTTCCCGATAGAATCACCGTTTATCAAAGAAATCGAAGTAAACAAAGTCGGAAAAGTAAGACGTGCCCGGATTTATTATTTCCGTAATCTTACCGGTAAGAAAGCCAAAATCAAAGAAAAGAGATCTTAAAGATCAAGTTAAAAATAAAAAAGCTCTGCGTTGCAGGGCTTTTTTTATTTCCTATCTTTGTCAAATCTTTAAGGAATATTTTATCGTATCAACAAAGACAGAATCATCACAACAATAAAAAATACATTATGGAGAATACTGAAATTATTCAAAAAGCCAGAGCCAAAGCCGAAATGTGGCTGAACGATGCCTACGACAAAGCTACCCGTACAGAAGTAGAACGCCTGTTGAATGCCAGTGACCCGACCGAATTGATCGACTCATTTTACAACGATCTGGAATTCGGTACCGGTGGGTTACGCGGAATTATGGGTGTGGGGAGCAACCGGATGAATATTTATACGGTAGGTGCCGCTACCCAAGGTTTCGCCAATTATATTAACCGGCTGTTCCCGGGAGAAAATAATTCAGTATGTATAGGCCACGATTGCCGCCATCATTCGCGGGAATATGCAGAAACGACTGCAGCGATTTTTTCAGCCAACGGCATTACAGCTTATCTTTTCGAATCGCTGCGTCCGACACCGGAAATGTCGTTTGCTATCCGTGAATTGGGATGTAAAGGAGGAGTCATCATTACCGCTTCACACAACCCGAAAGAATATAACGGTTATAAGGCTTACTGGAATGATGGTTCACAGTTAGTTCCCCCTCACGATAAAAATGTGATCGACGAAGTAAAAAAAGTGAAGGTCACCGATATTAAGTTCACGGCTGTCCCGGATAAAATCAAGACTCTTGGCGAAGACTTTGACCAGAAATTCCTGAATACAGTAAAAACCCTGAGTTTATCTCCGGAAGCCATTCAACATCAGCACGACTTGAAAATTGTTTTTACTCCCTTACATGGTACCACTTATAAATTAGTGCCTGCTTCTTTACGTAATTGGGGGTTCACCAATATCACCACTATCCCGGAACAGATGATTACCGACGGTGATTTTCCAACCGTAGCTTCTGCAAATCCGGAAGAACCGGCAGCCTTCAAGATGGCATTGGATAAAGCCCGGGAGATCGATGCCGACCTGGCTATGGCTTGTGATCCGGACGGTGACCGTATCGGTATCGCTGTTAAAGACGACCGGGGCGAGTGGATTCTACTCAACGGCAACCAGACCAACATTATTTTTACCTGGTATATCATCCAGCGCAGGAAAGCATTAGGCCTACTCAAAGGCAACGAGTATACTGGTAAAACGATCGTTACTTCCGAGCTGATTAAAGATATCGCCGAGAAGAACGGGATTCCCTGTTACGATGTATACACCGGTTTCAAATGGATCGCCGATATGATCCGTAAAAAGGGAGCTGAAGGTTACATCGGAGCCGGTGAAGAATCGTTCGGTTTCATGCCAGGTTCTTTTACCCGGGATAAAGATGCCGTATCTTCGACCTCTTTGATGGCAGAAATTGCTGCCTGGGCAAAAGATCAGGGGAAAACTTTGTTCGGTATTCTCGAATCGATCTATGCTGAATATGGTTTCTCACAAGAAAAAATGGTTTATATTGTACGCAAAGGCCTGACCGGAGCTCAGGAAATCAAAGATATGATGAACAACCTCCGGCACAACACCCCGAAAACGATCAATAACAGTGAAATCATCATCAAAAAAGATTATGCAACATTACAGGAAATCAATCTGAAAACCGGAGAAACAAAAACCATGGATTTTCCAACCACCAGTGACGTACTTCAATTCTTCCTGGCCGACGGTTGCAAAATCTCCGTTCGTCCTTCCGGTACCGAACCCAAAATAAAATTCTATTTCGAAGCCCGTGCCACGATGAAAAATGTAAACGATTTTCATAAAGCCCAAGCTGAAGCTTTAGCTAAAATCGATGCAATGATGGCCGATCTGAAAATAAACTAATACCCGGCAGGCTAATGTACCGCACTGTGTATACAGACCGGTACATTAGCCTATTTTCAAACCGGTATTTCGAAGAACTCTTCTTTAAAATTGACGAAATATACCCTTTCCTGTGCCCGGGTAATCGCCGTATACAACCAACGCCAATACTCATCATTCAGCATCTCCTCCGGCAACCACCCCTGATCGATAAACACGGCATCCCATTGTCCCCCCTGAGCTTTATGACAGGTAACGGCATAAGCGAATTTCAGTTGTAAGGCATTGTAATATTCATTTTCCCGGATTTTTTCAAATCGTTTCTTTTTAGAAGGGATATCGGCATAATCGGCTTCTACAGCCTGATAAAATATACGGTTTTGTTCATACGTCATCGCCGGATAATCGGACATCAGGGTATCCAGCATAACCCAAGCCGTCACCTCTTCTTCATACCCATCTATCTTCAGTGTAGCATTTACAAAATGATGACCATAAAGCTCTACTCTTCTGCCGGCCCGTTGTACGGTAGCCATATCTCCATTGGCAATAAAATCGATTTTTTCATAATCAGCTCCCCAGAAATAATTGTTTTTTACGATCATAATCCGGTCTCCACTACAAAAATCCTCTTCCCGGTATAAGATCGTGCGGCGTATTCCTTCATTAAACCGATTGGCCCGTTTATTCGAACGACAAACGACAATCGTTTCTTCTTCCCCGAACCGCCCGTAACAGGAATCTATTTCTTCCAGAAGTTCCCCACCACCGATCTTAAAAACATCGGGAAATTTTCCGATCCTGAGCCGCAGATTTTCCGATCCGATTCCGATCAGACTCCGTACCTGTGTGGCATTGTATAAAATACCCGACTGTTCTGCCTGCCGCATAATATCGGTCAAAGCCACCTCGGTCACCTTGAAATTATAAGCAGCTTCCAGTTCCCGTCTGTCCAAGGCCGGACTAATATCCAGGCCTACAGGGGGTAACTGAGCCACATCCCCGATCAGTATCAAACGGTTATTCCGTCCATTATATATATACTGTATCAAATCGTCCAACAAACAACCACTCCCGAAATTACCTTCCCCATCGGCATTTGAAATCATCGAAGCCTCATCGACAAAAAACAAGGTGTCAGCACCGGCATTAAATCCCAGATTAAACAAGCCTTCTCCATCGGTCGAAGACTTTTGACGATAAATCTTTTTGTGGATCGTAAAAGCCGCTTGTCCGGCATAACCGGCAAAAACCTTCGCCGCCCGACCGGTCGGGGCCAGCAAAACGACTTTATACTCAAGGCTTACCAAAGCATTCACAATAGCAGCGACCAATGAAGTCTTTCCCGTACCGGCATATCCTTTCAACAGAAAAATCCCTTCTTCTTCCCGGGCAAAGAAAAAACGGATAAAATGCTCAACAGCGATCTGTTGGGTCGGAGAAAAATCATAACCGAATTTCTTCCGGATAATATCTTCAAAATGTTTTTGGATCATCATGAAATTTAATAGAAGATTATGCCTTTAATCTAAATTTTTTCCTAAATTTGCGAGCAATATTAAGATTTTGTGCTGCGTTGACAACGTTTGAATTGCGGGGATAAAGATACGAAATTAGGATCAACCTCACAGGTCTGATGAAAATTTATGCATTAATATCATACAAAAATAACGTTAAATATGAAAAAGCTTATTATTCAGATTATCCTTGCCGGAATTATTATTTTTCTTGGCTATAAATGCTACGAAAGTATTAAGATTCCTCAACAATTTAAAGTGATAAAAGAACAGAGATATGCGAGAATTGCCGATCGTCTGAAAGATATCCGTACAGCTCAGGAAGCTTATAAAGGAGTATATGGGAAATATACCGGTAGTTTTGACACTCTGATCAATTTCATCAAATACGACTCGGTAAAAGTTGTTCGTTCAATCGGTTCGTTGAGCGACGAAGACCTGGAAAAAGGAATTACCGAAGCTCAGGCTATCAAAGAAGGGCGGATTGTTCGTGACACTGTAAAACAAGGCGCTTTAGAAACCATTTTCAATAAAGATTACCCGATCGACGATCTCCGTTATGTGCCTTTCACGAAACGGAAATATCAATTCAATATGGGTGCCTCTTCTATGTTTACCGATTCAGGAGTAGAAGTCCCTCTTTTCCAGGCTTGGATTTCCAATACCTATATCTTTGAAGACATCGAAGATCAATACAAAGACGAAATCCTTCAGGAAAACGGTGAAAGAAAAAGGTTGAAGAAATATCCGGGGCTGAAAGTCGGTGACCTGAAAGAAGCGAATAATAACGTAGGTAACTGGGAATAATGTAGTTGCATGCAGAACGTATATTATATTGACAGTAATTTCATAAAAGAAAATTCTTCACAATATATTTTGTCCATCCGTTACTCGACGGATGGACTTTCATTTTGTGTCCACAATCATAATCACCAGCTTTTGGTGTTTTTTTTCCAGCCTTACCAGTTGGATAGCCAGGATGCCGTCATTGCCAAGGTAAAAAAAATCATGGTGGAAGATGAACTATTGAATTTAAAATATAAAAAAGTATATATTCTACCTTGCCAAAAAGAAAAAATCCTGTTGCCCGCCCATGTGTTCAATAAGAATACCTTGGGAGATATGTACCGGATCTGCCTGCAACCTCAGAAAAACGATATCTTATTATACCGGAAAATCAAAGCGATCGAAAGTTACCTGGTCGAAGTACTCCCACGTAGTTTCGTCAATTTTCTGAGCTCCCGTTATGCTTCGCTGTGTATCGTCAATAATGCTTATGCTTTTATCATTCAAGCTATCGAAAGCATTCAATTCAATACCAATCATCTATTTATCGACATACACGATCGGTATTTCGATTTATTATTGACTCAGAACAACGAGGTACTGTTGTTCAATTCTTTTGATTACGGTTCGGTGACTGACCTGATTTATTACACCCTGAATTGTCTGCAACAATGTCATATCGATAAAGAGAACGTGCATACCTCCTTATCGGGCAATCTGGTCAACGATCCGGATTTACTGACGCTCATGAATAAATACATCCCGAATGTATCTATCCTGAATTGCGCCCCATTGTCCCAGCTCGTACGGAATAATGAATTGAATAATTCCAGTTTTATCCACTTGCTAAATATCCACAAATGCGAATAATCAGTGGTTCTCACCGAGGACGGCAGATTTTTCCCGACAAGAGTTTCAGTGCCCGTCCGACGACCGATTTTGCCAAAGAAAATTTGTTTAATGTACTGACCAATTATATGGACCTGGAAGATATTTCCGCCCTTGATCTATTCTCAGGTACCGGCAGTATCAGTTATGAATTTGCTTCCCGTGGTGCCCGGGAGATTGTCTCCATCGAACAGAATTACAAACATTATATGTTCATCAGGCGGACTGCAAAGGAATTGGGTTTTAAGCACATAAAAATCTATAAAACCGATGTCTTTATCGCTTGCAAAAAATTAAAAGGACGGAAATTCGACCTGATTTTCGCCGACCCTCCCTATAAGTTGGATAAAATCGACGATATCCCTGCCGCAATCTTCGATAATGAATTGTTAGCCGAAAATGGGATTGCTATTATAGAACATCCGGCCAACACCGACTTTTCCAGTCACCCCCGTTTTTCAGAACACCGGCAATACGGCAGCGTGAACTTTTCGTTATTCAGATAGGTTGTTTCGCAAAAAAATCCCGGGATTCGGCTTCAACCGTCCCGGGATTAAAATATGATCGACCGATCTTTAATTTTCGTCGTTCACATAATCGTAAAGCGGATCGCAGGTACACATCAGGTTGCGGTCGCCATACCCATCGTCTACGCGTCCTACTTGAGGCCAGAACTTATTCTCAGCCACCCAAGGCAGCGGATAAGCCGCTTTACTACGCGGATAAGTGTGAGTCCACTCGTCAGCTGTCAGTACCTTATGCGTATGCGGAGCATTCTTCAGTACATTATCGGTTTTATCTGCTTTTCCTTCGGCTACCTCACACATTTCCTCGCGGATTGTCTTCAGTGCTTCGATAAAACGATCCAGTTCTTCTTTCGGTTCACTTTCAGTCGGTTCCACCATCAAAGTACCATGTACCGGGAACGACAGGGTCGGTGCATGGAAACCGAAGTCCATCAACCGTTTAGCAATATCGAGCTCGGAAATACCATATTCTTTATTGAAAGCGCTGCAATCCCAGATCATTTCATGCCCTACGCGTCCCTGTTTGCCTTTGAACAAAATTTTAAAGCCGAGCTTTTCAAATGAAGAAGCCAGATAGTTCGCATTCAGGATAGCCATTTCAGTTACGTGCTTCAAACCTTCTGCTCCGAGCATCAACAGATAGCCATAGGTCACAGGCAGCATGCTCACCGAGCCATAAGGAGCGGCTGACACAGCATGTATTCCTTGTTCTCCGCCAGTCTTCACCACAGCATGTGAAGGTAAGAAATCTACCAGGTGTTTAGCCACACAGATCGGACCGACACCCGGGCCACCACCACCGTGAGGCATAGCAAACGTCTTATGCAAATTTAAATGGCAAGCGTCGGCGCCGATAAATCCGGGACTTGTCAAACCACATTGACCGTTCATATTCGCTCCGTCCATAAAGACCTGTCCACCGTTATCATGAATAATCTTCACCAGTTCCCGGATTGATTCTTCAAAAATACCATGGGTAGAAGGATAAGTAATCATAGCCCCGAACAGATTGTCTTTATTCGCTTCCGCTTTAGCCCGAAAATCTTCGACATCGATATTTCCTTCTGGATCGGTAGCCGTTACGATAATCTGCAAACCGGCCATAGCACTGGAAGCCGGATTCGTACCATGAGCGGAGGCGGGGATCAACATCACCTTCCGGTGACCTTCTCCACGGGAAATATGATATTGACGTAATACCATCAGAGCGGTATATTCACCGGCAGCACCGGAATTCGGCATCAGGCTGCAACCTGCAAATCCGGTCACTTTTTCCAGCATTTGTTCCGTCTCACGGATCATTTGCTGATACCCTTCCGCCTGATCAAACGGAACAAAAGGATGCATACCTCCGAATTCAGGCCAGGTGATCGGCATCATCTCTACAGCGGCATTCAATTTCATCGTACAAGAGCCCAAAGAAATCATAGAGGTCGCCAAAGAGATATCCCGGCGTTCCAGATTCTTCATATAACGCATCATGGCCGTCTCGGAATGATAGATATTGAATACCGGCTGAGCCATAAACTCATCCTCCCGCAACATGTCAGGATCGAGTACGGTGCAATCGTCCAGGAAAGTCACTTTCTCAGCTTTCTTCCCAGCAGCTTCGGCAAAAATACCGATGATCTCATTGATTTCAGCTTCACTGATCTTCTCGTCGGTCGATAATCCGACAGTCGTTCCGCAAGCACAATAGAACAGATTGATCTGATGTTCCAAAGCTACTTCCCGAATCATTTCCTGAGTCACTCCCTGCGGCAGCACGAAACGGATCGTATCGAAGAATTTTCCTTCCTTCAGCTGATAGCCGTATTTACTAATTTCTTCCGCCAGAATAACAGCAGCCGAATGGATATGCCGTGCTATCCGCTGTAAACCTTCCCGACCGTGCCATGCACCGTAGAAACCAGCCATCGTAGCATTCAATGCCTTGGCTGTACAGATATTTGAAGATGCTTTTTCACGTTTGATATGTTGTTCACGGGTTTGCAAAGCCAGACGCAATGCTTTATTTCCTTGAGCATCGATCGTTACACCGATAATACGTCCCGGAATATTCCGTTTGTATTCTTCCTTAGTAGCCATGTAGGCAGCATGAGGCCCACCGTATCCCATCGGGATACCGAACCGCTGCGAAGTACCGACAACCACATCGGCCCCCCACTCTCCGGGAGGAGTCAATAATACCAAACTCATCAAATCGGCGGCAACAGTCAAAAGAGAACCATTGGCATGTACCCGATCGGCAAAAGCTCTGTAATCCCGGATCGCACCGTTAGCAGCAGGATATTGTACTAAAGCTCCGAATATTTCCGGAGTAAATTCAAAAGTATCGTAATCTCCGTAAACCAGTTCGATTCCCTGAGGAGCAGAACGTGTGACTAATACATCTTTAATCTGAGGGAATACTTTATTATCTACAAACAACTTGTTTGCTCCGGCTTTCTTCATTTCCTTTCCCCGCAGAGCATACATCATAGTCATTGCTTCTGCCGCAGCAGTCGCTTCATCCAGCAGAGAACAGTTGGTGATCTCCATAGCTGTCAGTTCGATAATCATGGTCTGATAGTTCAGCAAAGCTTCCAGACGTCCCTGGGATACTTCGGCCTGATAAGGAGTATAAGAAGTATACCAAGCCGGATTTTCCAATATATTCCGGATAATAACAGCCGGAGAAATGGTATCGTAATATCCTTGTCCTATAAACGAACGATATAGTTTATTCTTAGCAGCGACAGCCCGTATCCGAGCTAAAAACTCATCTTCAGTCAAAGGAGCAGGCAAATCCAACAGTTCCTGTAAACGGATGGATGCCGGTACTGTTTGTTCTATCAATTCGTCGACAGACTTCACTCCGATCACCTTCAACATCTCCTCTACATCTTCCGGACGTGGGCCGACATGTCTTCCTAAAAATTGTTCTTTAGCCATTGTTATATCATTAAAATTAATTGAAAACGTTTTCAAAATTAAAGGCGTGTAAAATTAAAGATATTCCGGCATATCTAATCTATATTTCCCGGAAAATTTTCAAACATTCCCTTCCTCCTGTCTTTTCTGAAAATCAGGCCTCCCAATTCAGTACAATTGTGGAAAAATTCTACAATTGTAGAAAATATCCTTTTACATTGTAGAAAAATTCTACACATCTCTATTTTTTCAAGAAAGCGGTCATCCACTGATAACCAATAACTTAAATCACAAACCTCAATTATGGCACACTAATCGTTATATCATAAAACGAATGGCATAAGCTGAACCCAGAGTTCCTTTCCTTTTTCAACTTGCTGCCCTTTTCAAAAAATACACCAATTCTTTCGGAAATTCCGACATTCATATAACACAACACTTTACTCTGGGTTCTGGCCGCCTTTCATTTCTCGCTCCGGTTTTTCCAACCATGAAATGCACAATTCGTTTATAGATTCCTGAATTCCGGATTTCCTCCTGCTTTAATCGCAATACATTCTGTTTCGATCAACCATCCGGGGCGATATACGGGAGCCAGAACAATCACTTTAGGAACATCGGGAAATTGTTGTTCCATCAAATCCCGGACAATCGGATAATCGGCGATATCCCGCAGATAAACGATCATTTTGGCCAGATCGGCTAAACTACTTCCAGCCTCTTTCAACAAAGCTTCGATATTAAGTAACATCCTGCGCGTCTGCCCCGCAATATTCCCTGGATAAACAACTTCCCCCCGATTGTCGATACTCGCTGTACCAGAAATAAAGATATGCTTACGATCACCGTATTCCACTGCCGTTCCCCGTTCGAAAGTCACCCCATATTCATAAGTAGGATTCAGATACTCCGGGGCATGCAAAAAACGAATCTGCTCTGCCTGCAAGCCATCCACAGCATAAGCATCCAATAACACCAAACTACGGGAATCGGCAATCTGTCCCTGAATACCGGTACTAGCCAGATAGTGTGTTTTCTCGGTCAATCCCAAACGTACAAATTCTTCTTTTCTTCCTTTTACCACTCCGGCATAATTCACATCGACATCACGGACAAAAAACAGGTCCGGATGCATTGATCCGCAAAAAAGAGGTAATCCCGGGATAGCCACCTGCATACTTAATTCCTGCTGTACCTGTTGTAACCACCGCAAGCCTGATTCTCCCACCCCTTCGAAATGATGAGCCCTTGAACGGGGTTTCCAAATCCCTCCCCGCAGTGTCTGTATCCCTATCTTCTTCAGGCCACGCGCTGTTGCGAACAATTGCTCTTCAGACTCAACACTACAAGGCCCTGCGACAATCTGAATTGCTTTCTCATTCCATAAAAACATAGCTTCAAAATTTTGAAGCAAAAACACATTCCTATAAAAGATGTAAAAATACCTAATATTACTGAAATATTTCCAAAGAATGCCTAATTCTGGGGATGCTATACCCTCAAAAGTTTTCCGCTCCCCGGACAGGAACCAAGGAATTTCATACATAAAAATTGATAATCAACGGAATTGTTCTTGATTTAAAGAAAAATATTTTCCCTTCATCCGAAGCAACTCTTCATGGGTACCCCGCTCGACGATCTGCCCGCGTTCAAGCACCAAAATCATATCGGCATTACGGATAGTAGAAAGACGATGGGCGATGATCAGACTGGTACGCCCCTGCATCAATTGGTCTAATCCTTTTTGTATCAGGATCTCACTTCTGGTATCGATATTACTGGTTGCTTCATCCAATAGTAAAATGGCAGGATCGGCCACTGCCGCCCGGGCAATGTTCAGCAACTGTCGTTGTCCCTGGCTCAAATTAGCACCATCATTCTCCAGTAAAGTATCGTAACCATGAGGCAACCGCTTAATAAATGAATGAGCCGCAGTCAGTTTAGCCGCCTCAATGACCTCTTCGTCGGTGGCTTCCAAACGGCCGAAGCGGATATTTTCCCGTACCGTACCTGTAAACAGATGGGTATCCTGTAAGACAATAGCCATCGAGCGCCGAAGACTATTCCGGTGTATGCAACGAATCTCCTGCCGGTCTATACGGATTTCTCCTGACCGGATATCGAAAAATCGGGGTAACATACTGAGTATCGTCGTTTTACCGGCTCCGGTAGCTCCAACCAAAGCAATCTTACGCCCGGCTGCCGCCTGAAAAGAAATGCCTTTCAGAATCATTTTTTCCGGTCGGTAGCCGAACCAAACTTCCTTCATAACCACCTCTCCCTTCACCTTCTCCAGATTCACGGCCTCCGGTAAATCGGGAGCTTCCGGTTGTTCGTCGATCACCTCGAATATTCGTTCAGCTCCAGCCAAAGCTGCCTGGATGCTATTATAAAGACTCGCCAGCTCGTTGATAGGACGTCCGAACTGTCTGGAATATTGCAAAAATGCTGCCAAACCTCCCACATCAAAACCCCGGAATATAGCTAACAAAGCCCCCACAATAGTGATCAGCACATAGTTCAAGGTACTCAAATTTTGCATCACAGGCATCATCAAGCCCGAATAGAACTGCGCTTTCAGTGATTTTCCCTTCAGATCCTGGTTCAGTTCCTCGAAATCTGAGATCGCCTTCTGTTCGTGCCCGAACACTTTTACTACCTTCTGCCCGCTAATCATCTCCTCGATATATCCGTTTATCGAACCCAAAGATGCCTGTTGTGCCTTAAAATATTGCCGACTTTTACGAACAATTCCCCGGGCACTCCAAAACATCAGTGGGACAGTAACCAAAGTGACCAAGGTCAAGATCGGGCTGATGACCAACATCAGACAAAAAATACCCACTACGGTCAAAGCACTCGACAACATATCCGACAAGCTATCCGTCAAAGCATCACTAATCCGGTCCATATCGTTGGTATAGCGACTCATCAAATCACCATGCTGGTGGGTATCGAAATACCCCACCGGCAGCTGTTCCATCTTCCGAAACAAATCTTCGCGCATCCGGGCCACAGTCCGCTGCCCGATCTTATTCAGCAAGCGGTATTCCACATAAACAGCAAACACTCCGGTCAGATATACCCCGATAAGTATCCCCAACATCTTACCCAACCCCAGGAAATCTCCGGGAATAATATAGCGATTGATAATCGGACGGAGCAGATAAGAACCTCCCAGATTAGCGGCAATACTCAGCACGATCAAAACGCCGATGACAGACAATAACAGCCGATCGCATACCAGATAAGAAGTCAGCCGGAACAGAGTTTGTCTTCCCGCTTTAGGCTTAGCTTGATATTTCAGGTGATCTCCGTGTGCCATAACTAATTTAAAATTTGCTGTGAGTTATAAATCTCCTGATATATCCGGGAGGTCGCCATCAATTCATCCGGTGTACCGATAGCCTCAACTTCACCGTCTTCCAATACGATTACCCGATCGGCAGACTGCATTGTATTGATCCGTTGTGTTATAATCAGTACAGTAGTATCTTTCAGCAAACAATTGAGATTATTCCTGATCCGGAGTTCTGTTTCCGAATCCACAGCACTCGTACTATCGTCCAAAATCAAAATCTTAGGTTTCCTCAGCAGAGCCCGGGCAATGCAAAGACGTTGTTTCTGTCCTCCCGAAAGATTGATTCCTCCGCGTCCTAATATCGTCTGGTACCCTTCGGCGAGTGTCAGAATAAAATCATGTACCTGAGCCACCCGGCAGGCCTCTTCGGCTTCTTCCAGAGTAGCATCCGGTTTTCCCCATCTCAGATTTTCCAATATGGTTCCTGTAAACAATTCATTCTTTTGTAATACCATACCGATACGGGCATGTAACTCTTTCAGATGATAATCCTTCACAGGTACACCATCGATGCGAAGTTCTCCCCCCGTAACATCATAAAGTCGGGGAATCAGCTGCACCATCGAACTCTTAGCCGCCCCGGTAGCCCCGACAACAGCAACTGTCTCCGCCGGCCGGATATGAAAGTTTACATTCCGTAAGACATCGTTTTCTCCATTACCATACCGGAAGCTAACATTCACAAACTCCACTTCCCCCCGTTTTATTTTATACCGGTCCGCCAAGCCTTCGGGCGTATTCGCCAAAGAAGGTGTAGTATTCAAGACCTCCATAATCCGGCGTGAAGAAGCCGAAGCACGGGCAGATGCCATGATAAACATCGACAACAACATCAGCGACATCAACACCTGTGCCAGGTAATTCACAAATGAAATCAACTCTCCGATC
>OJSP01000674.1_pt1 | contig 43617 bp, 34 predicted proteins | sample 1599561 | NCBI WGS metagenome assembly OJSP01 (sample SAMN04168659, study PRJEB22393) | human gut metagenome | biome: human gut microbiome; feature: stool | host: Homo sapiens | collected 2014-05-12
AATCGACCTGAATTTCCTCTTTCTTGATACCAAGAGGAAGCATCTCTTCCTCGGTCAACGGTACCGGCTTGGACCCTGGTCCAACGAAGCCTGTCACACCTCTGGTATTACGGACAACATACCATGTATCGTCATTCATAACCATGTTGAGAAGTACATAGCCAGGAAACATTTTCTTCTGAACCTGTTTCAGAGCCCCGTTTTTCAGCTCAGCCACTTCCTGCAGCGGAACACGAACTTCAAGGATCTGGTCTTCCAGGTGTCTGTTTTCGATGGTTTTTTCAATATCGACTTTTACTTTGTTCTCATACCCGGAATAAGTATGAACAACATACCATTTCGCTTCTGACATACAATCACCTTATCCTTATTTCATTAAAAGATTAATGCCTTCGAGAATAAATGAATCCATGACGCTGATCAGTACGCAAAGCACGATCGACACGCAAACTACCACGATAGTCTGCTTAATCAGTTCATTGCGGTCTGTCCAGACAATCTTCCTGAATTCTGACTGAAGTCCCTGAAACCAACTTTTCTTCTGCGGCTTATCCTCAGATTTCTGTTTTTCCATAGCATAACCTCACAAATCTCTGTGATTACTTTGTTTCCTTGTGCAGAGTGTGTGTATGACAGAACTTACAATATTTCTTGGTCTCCATTCTCTCAGGATGGTTCTTTTTCTCCTTCGTCATATTGTAGTTACGCTGCTTGCACTCGGTACATGCTAATGTAATCTTAACGCGCACAACTTCCACCTCCAGTGTTTTCATTTGCATGGTCTTCTATGCCGCCCGGAACGTATATCCGTCGTCATTTTCGGGCATAAAAAAAAGACCTAACTTCCATGTCGCTCGTCAATTTTATCACAGAGCAGGTGTGCAAGTCAAGCCTTTTTCGCTTAAATATAAAGAATTTCACAGATTCCGTACGGACGTCTCAAGTGCGCAAACCCGATTCTGCTTCGCTGCATTTCGTTTTCGGGACGTCGCCCCTGTACAGAAAGTAATAAGAAGACCCTTATGTGCAGGCACAACATGTCTTCTTCTGTCTTCCTGCACACTTTCAACTTCTATTAAAAGTAGTCATAACCACCGTGGATATCCACCACACTGCCGTTCATATATCCGTTAGACAGCACTGCATAAGCCATATCCGCCACTTCCTCCACAGTTCCAAATCTGTGGAGCGCGATCTTCCGGTTGATACGGTCGTAGCTCTCCTGGGTGCGGGCGCTGTGCCACGGAGTTTCGATGAAGCCAGGTGCAATAGCGTTGACTGTGATGCCCTTTGGCTCAAATTCCTTTACCAGGGATCTTGTCAGGAAATGGATGGCTGCCTTGGTGACTCCATATACAAGGGAGGAAGAATACGCCTGCTGTCCTGCATAAGAACCGGTAAAGAGCACACTGCCGCCCTCTACCATCATGGATCTCAGCTCTTTGACCATAAATACAGGTACGGAAAGATTGGTATTTACGATCCGTGTCCACTCCTCAAAGCTGTAGTCTTCATATTTTGCGTAGGTACTGATGCCGGCATTGCTTACAAGCCAGTCAATATGGTCTGTCTGCTTTTTCAGCTCCTCCACAAAAACCATCATCTCTTCATAGGAAGACATATCTGCCTTTATCAAAGTCACCTGAGATCTTTTTTCCTCAGGAAGGCTCTCCTGAAACGACAGTGCCTTCTTCTCATCATGTCCATATGTTACGAAGATCCTGTCAGTTTTTGCTGACTCTGCCAGGATCTTTTCGGCGATCCCTCTTCCGATTCCAGAGGTACCGCCTGTGATCACAGTTATTTTTCCCATTTTACAGCTCCATCAGTTCATCAAATATCGGTTTCGGTATATAAGGCTGCTGATTGTGGATCGGCTCACCCAGACAAGTCTTCGGGTATGCGTAGGTTCCATGCTCCAGCATGATCTCCAGAAGCTCCGGTCCGTTCTGCTCCAGGAATCCACCGGCATATTTTTCCACGTCTTCTCCCTGGATGCGCTTTGCAGGAATTCCGTAAGCCTGCGCCACATCTGTAAAATCGCAGGACGAGAATCCGCTGCCATCGGAGGTATCCGCATATACACAGTCAAAATAATCTCTCTGAAGATGACGGATCATTCCCAGAGCCTCATTATTCATTACGATCATCTTCACTGGGATATTCTCACGCTTCACCCACTGCAGCTCCTGGATATTCATCTGGAAGGCTCCGTCTCCGCAGATACATGCCACCGGCTTGCCGGTAGCATAATAAGCTCCGATAGCCGCCGGAAGTGCATATCCCATAGCACCATGTCCGCCGGAAAAAAGTGTCTTCTGCCCCTGCTGATTGTGGAAGGACTGATAGCTCCATACCATATGCTGTCCCACATCCACAGCAACCGCTCCGGTATCGGAAAGCTGATCACTCAAATATGCGATCATGCGGTTCGGATAACGCTGCGGTGTCTCATCGTCCACTTTCCAGAGTTCCTTACGGATCTTCTGGCAGACAGCAAGCCATTCCTCATAGGAACCGATCTGTGCCTGCTGCTCTGTCAGCTTACGCACCACAGTCTCTGCGCTGACGCAAAAGCATTTCTCACCTTCTCTTCCCTCATGGATCTCTCTTTGAAGATTATAAGGATCAATATCCACACGGATGATTTCGGCATTCTTCGCAAACTCATGAACCTTAGTACCAATCTGACGGGTACACAGGGAAATTCCAAAGCAGAGCAGAAGGTCGCTTTTTGCATTGGCGATCATATTTGCATACCGATGTCCGTAGGCACCTCCGATGCACCCGAAGTTCAAAGGATCATCAAAGCTCAGTGCGGACCGGGCAAGTACGCTTGTGATCACCGGAATGTGATGGGCACGCGCCAGATCTGTGAGCATTTTTTCTGCTTCTCCGGAAGCTCCGTGACCGATCATAAATACCGGCCGTTTTGCAGTCCTGATCTTATTCAGAATATATTCTGCCGCCTCTGCTCCATCAGAAGAATCCGCCTTTGCAACTGCATCCCTGTAAAAGGCTGCCCCGTTTTCCGGATCATTTTTTCCATATACAGCTGTCTCGATCTCTTCCTCGGAAAATTCCATATCATAAACCGGATCTTCCACCTCGCCTCTCTGCACGTTCATAGGAAGATCGATAAGAACCGGCCCTTTCCGTCCTGTATTGGCGATCTGCCATGCAAGATTCAGTTCACGAACGATATTTTTCGGATCACGGACCTGCACCGCGTACTTGGTTACCGGCTTTGCCATGGAAACCATATCGATTTCCTGAAAGCCCTGCTGACGAAGGCCTGTAATACCGGAATATTCATAGGTATTCAGCTGTCCGGTGATAAAGATCACAGGAAGAGAATCGAAATACGCATCTGCCACACCAGAAAGCAGATTGGCAGCTCCCGGACCACTGGTAGCATAGGCACAGCCGCAGGCATTCTTTGCCTGAGCATAACCGCAGGCGGCAAAAGCAGCTCCCTGCTCATGATAGCTGGAATGACTTCTTGCATGGGGATTCTTCTCAATGGAATCTACCAGATGTGCGATCATGGTTCCCTGGTATCCAAAGAAATCATGGATCCCTTTTTTCTGCAAAAATTCCACAACATAATCTGTAAGCTTGACCTTAGACATATTTTTTTACCTTCTCCATATACGAGATCCTTCCTGTTTTTTCCAGATACTTAAGATACAGGTCAAAAACCTCCGGATCTGTTTCAAATGCTTCTTCATATTTCAGACAGCGATCATTCATCCTGGTATATCCTGCAAATGCTTTTTCCAGTTCCACATAATCTTTATTTTTGAAGAGATTCCGGATATAGCTGAGCTTTTTGCGATAAGCCAGTGCACAGGTATATTTTTCCCCGCAGAATTTCGCATAATCCCAGCACTGTGCAAGATATTCCCGGTAATTCAGTCCAAACTGCCTGCGCTTTTCCCTTTTCTTCCTAACAGAAGCAAATTTCTTCAGTTCCTTTGACTGCTGCAGAAATTCCTCGCATGGGATCAGTGTGCTGCACACCACCAGCGAGCCGGGAACATAGTTTTCCATTGACTTATTTCGATAATTTTTGCCGTAGGCCCGGGTGAGATAGCTGTCTGTGTTTCCCGGGACCATAAAGGATTCTCCTCCAAGCATTGCCTCCCCGGGATTTTCAAAAATATGCGCAGGAAAATAAAGATTCTGGTCAAAATATCGGAGTACATATGTTTTTGCGCCATCCTGCGGCTGCCGGAGCAGATCCCGGAATATGCTCTTTGCCAGCCAGCCTCGTCCGCAAAGGGAAAGGACTCGCACCATCCAGATACATCCCAGCTCACGCCGGTTCCGCCACTTGCCTTTTTTTCCGTAGATCCTCTTCCATCCCTCTTCGCGCATACGGTTCCAGAGATATTTTCCCTTTGGACCATATTCACACTGCAGCGGAAGGATATTGATCCCCAGTCCCGGATGTTTGTATTTTCCATACTCGTCCAGCTTATAAAACAATGTATCTTTATCTGTATAACGCAGAAAAAATCCGGGGAAACGGCTGTTATTCTCCATAGATTCCAGAGCTCTGCGCAGCTCCGGTTCTTCGTCAAAGATGTTTTTAAACCGGGCCATATCACCGGTCTTCATATAAATATCATTGCTTGCCGGATTCATGGGAAAAGGGCGCTCCGTTACCGCACAGAGGGTAAGATACGGAGAAAGATAATATGTGATCTTATTTTTTCTGCATATGGTATCTATTTCTTTTAGAAGTTCCAGTACTTTCTGCTGTTCTCTGTTCAATACACTCTGCCTCGTTTCTGTTGATCTGTCATTACAGGATCCGCTTCAGAAGCTCCTGAAGCTCCTCCTGACTTTTATACTTATCCAGCCAGCTGTTCAGAAATTCTGTCACGTCTGCCTTCTTTGCGAAAAATCCGGTACGCCGGCTTCCATCGTAAAGATCCTCCAGGAAGATCCTGGAAAGCTCATTTTTTATATAGGGATGCGGCTCATGATCCAATGCCAGGAAATAATTTTCGAAGGCTTCCCGGGTACGCCCCTGTTTCTTCCGGATATCTCCCAGAAGCTTGTATACCTCTCCCTGCCATTCCTTATGGACCAGAAAGCTGCGGATCTCCTCTGCCAAATATTCCATCTCGCCCTCTTCCTCACTGCACAGGATCCTGGTACGGCCCTCTGCCAGTGCTTTGGGATAGCCGAATCTCTGCCATGCACAGGTAAGTGCCTCTTTGTACACCGGCTCCTCAAGGGTTCCCTCCCTTGGAGAATTACCGGTAATCCCCAGTTCTTTGCAAAGCTCTCTCACCAGCTCTTCCAGCTCCCCTTTTGTACGGACGGAATATACCTTCGCAAGATAAAGAGCGCCTCTGATCTCCTCATCCTCCGGCATCAGTCTGCTCCAAAATTCCATCAGAGAGAGTGCTTCTGATCTTCTCTGACTTCCAAGCAGATCCCGACAGTCCCGGATCGCCTGGGACTTCTGTTTTTTCAGGAATTTATCCAGTTCCAGCTGCACAATGCCATTATTGGTGCATTCTCTGGCTTTCAGATACTCTGCCATTGCTTCGTTCCGGAGGCCCTTTTTCCAGAGAAGATCCCCCTTATATTTCATAAAATATCCATCCTGGGGAAATACTCTCAGGCAGTAAGACAGAAATTTCTCCGCTTCCGAAGCATTCTGCGGTCCTTCCAGGCGCTCCATCACAAACCGGCATTTAAATTTCAGGAATCCCGGAGCATCCGGATATTTTCTGAGAAGATCATCCACGATCGCCTCTGCTTCCTGCATTTCTTTAAATTCATAGTGGCTGGCTGCTTTTCGGAAACGGCGGATATCCTCCACTGTCTGCTCCATTTCTGGAGTAAGATGATCCATTTTCTTGCGTACCTCGTACATACGGTATGCCTTGGAAACACGCTCCTGATAGATCAGTGTCAGCATGGCCGCCTGAAAAGCCTTATCCTCCAGCGGGATCAGGATCGGATGATAGAACGGACGGATCCCGTTAAAATCCTCACGCCCGATAAACTCCATGCTGAGCTGTACACGGTAATACTCCTCAAAGATCTCACCAAGCACATCATATCTTCTCTCTTTCAGCAGGGTCTCCGCTGTTTTTTCGGATCTCATCAGCCGGGCAGACACATCCCGGGCTACAACACCGGCTTTGATCCTTCTTCGTCTGTCATCCTGTTTATGGTCTCCCTTTGCCATAAGAAGGCAGTAGAATTTGCGGAAAAGCATCTGTCTGCGGATACGTTTTTTGTCGATCCTTGGCATATATTCATCCCGCACCTCCTGATAGCTGGCGCCCGGAACATCAACAGACTCATGAGATTCTCTTTCCCCATGAGGCGGTATATAGGACCATTCGTCCCCGTAATGCCAGATCAGATAATCACTGGTCCTGTGAGGGATCATAACCTTTTCGCCCTCGAAGTCCATATATTTTACAGGGAACATCATATCCTTGTCAAAAAGAAACGGGCAGCCTCCCCATCGCATGGCATAGCGGCTGCACTCCTCTTCTTTATAAGAAAACATGATCTTCTCCAATTTCTTTAAGGTTCTGTCCTTTCCGCAGAAGGTATAGCGGAAAAGCCAGTACAGATACCGCCAGGGAGAAATTTCCCATCTGACTCCCACGACCATGCTGATATTCAGAAGTTCCGTATAGATCATCATATGGTCCCGGTATTTCTCATACTCACGGTCATCATCCGGAATGGGATCCAGAGTCAGTACGTCAATGATCTCACCAGCCTTGTCGTCCCCTATGATCTGATGCTTGTGGATCGCACAAGTATCCGTACTTCCGTAGCGCGGAAAACCGTTGGTATAATTACGGTCCACTTCTGCACAATAAACCGCCCGGTTCGGCGGCATCTCGTTCTGACATATTTCTACAAATTTATCCCAGTCACTTTTGGGCATGTAAATGTCCACATCATCGTCCCATGGGATAAAGCCTTCATTTCGAAGAACACCGATCAGAGTACCTCCGGCCATTACATATCTAAGATCATGCTTTTTGCAGATCGCGTCAACCTCCCGGAAGAGCTGCAAAAGAAGCTTCTGTTTTTCTGTCATCTGTCAACCTCTTTGATTAATTATTTTCAAAAGCTCAGCCAGAGTTTCTGATTCTTCATAAAAAAATCTCGTACATTCTGTCCGTCTGTCACGAATCATGATGACCAGCTCCTGAAGCAGATAGCGAAGACCATTTCCCTCAAAATTAAAGCTGTAGCGTTTCAGGAATTCCTGACCTTCTATTTTGGCTTCAAAATATCCGGTATTCCACCAGTCACCGGGTACGGTGATACGCCCCCTGGTTCCGATGATCGCAAGCTCGTTTTCCACATCCACCGTTGTTCCAATCTCAATGGTCGCCAGTGCCCGGAGATACTTCATCGTGATCATATCATAAATAAAGCAGCCGTCACTGCTTTTCACCGCATTGCTCTTCACCTCCAGGTAATCCTTACCGAGAAGCTTGATGCATGCACACAGCGCCTGGCTGACTGTTTCGCTGAAATTTTTTCCGCCCTCAAAATCATCCTGAGAAATCGCGCATTTTACAGCTACCACATCTCCCACAAGCGCTCCATGTGTCAGCCAGACAAGCTGTGTAAACGCGCGCAGATAGACCATGGTAAGCTTCTCTACCAGAACAACCTGATGTGCCTTTGCCAGTGCAAACAGCTCTCTTATCTCTTCCGGTTCCAGAGCCATAGGCGTGTCACTGATCACATATTTATCACATTCCAGTGCCTTTCGGATATAATCTGCCCTGTTTTTCAGACCGGATCGGATATAAATGATATCCAATCCTTCCAGAAACTGCCCATAATCTGTACCATAAGAGTCAAGTTCGTATCTGTCACAGAATTCTCTCGCAACAAAAACATCCTCGGAATACACACTTTCTACATGCAGTCCGCTGACATACTTGGACTCCATCACCATTTCGTTGTCCTCTGTATCATCCGTAACAATGCCCATGCTGTAGATCATACCCTCACTTCTGAGCTTGGTACTGGAAATATTTTTGGTACGTTCCAGATAAACGACCTCACAGTAATTCTTCAGATAAGCAAATCTGCCACGCCAGTCCGAACCGACTACCAGAAGGTCGATATTGTATTTTGTAATGTCATTTAGCTTCTGCCCCTGATATTCCTCTACAATGATCTCATCCGCAAAACCAGTCTTGCGGACATTTTCGATACGCTTCAGAAGGCTGTCCTGTACATTCAGCTTGCCGCGTTCGATATCATAGCTTTCACTGGTGACACCCACAACAAGATAATCCCCCAGCTCCCTGGCTCTTTTCAGAATATTGTAATGTCCCTGGTGGAACAGATCAAAGGTACCGTAAGTAATGACTTTTTTCATTATTAATTTAATCCTGCGCTTTCTCTTCTTTATTTTTCAAAAGCACTTCCATTTCCCCCTGCGGTTCTGTGATCTTTAATATATCATCCAGGTCCTGGAGCTGCTCAAATTCCTGTGGAGCTCCGGCATCATCCATGCCTTCCTCCATCTCAAGATCCTCATCTACAAAGAAATCCTCGCCACGGATTTCTTCCGTCTCTTCTGTCTCATGTTCCAGTACAGCCGCCACATCGTCCTTCACCTTACGTGCATCCTCCTCGTCCAGAGTTGCCGCAAGCTCCTCAATGGCTTTCTTTCTTTTCAGTATGATCTCATAACGGTCATCTTCATCATATTCATCCTCAAGTCCTTCATCCTGCACCTGCCTCTCACGTTTGAACAGAATAAATGTAAGCAGGTTTAGTACCCCTCCGTAGAGGAAAGATACCGGCTTGCTTCCAAGGATCAGCACAAGCACCCAGGATACTCCGAAAAGCACCCAGACATTCAGCATCTGCGGGATGCTGAGAAGAAGCAGGCCGTTGAGTACGATCATGATCGGATAATGGAAAAAATAAATCCCCATGGTATTTCTTCCAACAAAGGTAACCGGCAGCTTCACATCCGGGATCAATGCCAGAAACGTCAGCACCAGCACAAAAGATACCAGATACATCAGAAGGCGAATCAGCATTCCTGTGATATCATCCATTCCCGATAACTGATACGTATGATTCCCACGGAAAATATCTACCGGGATCTCATTGGCGATCATAAAATTTGGAACTGCATACAAAAGCAGGGCTGAAACCAGGAGCAGGATCCATTTACCCTTGAATTTACGGACCACGTCTGTGTAATCACTCTTCCACAGATAGCCTGCCACAAAAAACGGAAAAAATACAACAATCCTGGAGCTTGAAAGATAGGTCGTAAATTCCGGTCTTGTTCCTGCCCACAATGCAAAAATAATGCTCAGAGGCACGATAAAACGTATCTTGCCAAGTGCTTCGATAGTCAGCCTGTAGATAAACAATGCCAGCACATACCACATAACTGTTCCGGACGGACGGAGCAGCTCATAATCCATGCTTCTGCCGGTCCAGATATAAGCATACCAGGTCAGACTGTATCCAAGAATATAAGGAATCAGCAGATTCTTCACATTCTTCAGTACATCCTGTGGCTTCTTGGAAAGATATCCAGATATAAAAATAAAAGCAGGCATGTGAAAAATGGTGATCCCATACCATACATAACGCACCACCATGTCCACCTTGACCAGCTGAAATGCGATCAGATGATTAAATACGACAAGAAAGATCAGTACTACTTTAATGTTATCGACCAGGTAAGAATACGGAACTCCCTGGCTATCCGTTCTCTGTTTCATTTGTTTCCACCTTGTAATATTTGATAAAAGTATGAATAAATAATAACATATATTTATGAATTTGGAAATAAAGAATTAATATATGTCAGAATTATTCACCTCTTCCAGAATTTTTCAACGGTATTTCCATATCCCGTGGAGCGCATAGGAAACAAAGAAAAACAGACTCTTCAGCGGACCATATCCCACATACCGATACACCTGATAAGTCATTGCCGCAGACTTCAGCTTATTTCTGGATTTTCCCCCTTCACTGAGCCGGTATTTCAGGTAAGGTCTGTTGATCCCTGCTGCAAATCCTCCCTTTCTCAGGATCCGGAGCCAGGTAATGTAATCTTCATGGCTGTCATCATGCTCCATTGGAAACGCAAGTGCATCTTCTCTGCGCAGCAATACGGAAGAACAGTTGATGCTGTTATGCTTCAGAAGCTCCCTGTATGTGATCCGTTCCTTTACCGGAATATATTTGCCGGTAGTGCGCCCATCCGGCGTCATCAGCTCTCTTCCGGTGGAGCAGATCGCACAGCCGGTCTGTTCCATAACCTCTGTCTGGGCTTTCAGCTTGCCCTTTTCCCACCAGTCATCCGCATCCAGAAATGCGATATATTTTCCCCGGGCTTCCTTTACGCCCCGGTTTCTGGAACGGGCAGCCCCCATATTCTGTTCATTTTGGATATAACGGATCTTTCCGCTGTCCATATATTTCATTACAGCATGTTCTGTGCCGTCTGCAGAACAGTCATCAATGACCAGCACTTCTACCGGAACCTCCTGTCCCAGTGCTGATTCGATCGCTTTTCCAATATATCTTTCCCCGTTATATACGGGCATCACTACGGAAACCAACGGCTTTTCCATAAAAACAACCTCCGTCCTCTCTATCCACAAAATGCGCGTCAGGATGATCTGCCGCAGCCTGACACGCATTTCGTTTCGTTACTTATTTTTTGTCTTCGGAACCCTTAAGAGCGTTCTTCTGATTATCATCCACGCCCTCGGAAACTTCTTTCTGGAAAAAGATCTTTACAGTCATAAACAGAAGCTTGATATCCAGAAGGAATGAATAATTTTCAATATAAAACAGATCCAGCTTCAGCTTATCATACGGTGTGGTGTTATATTTGCCATATACCTGAGCATAACCGGTCAGTCCGGCTTTTACCTTAAGACGATAGTGGAATTCCGGGATTTCCTGCTCATATTCCTGCATGATCACATCTCGTTCCGGACGTGGACCTACCAGAGACATATCACCCATAAAAACGTTAAACAGCTGGGGAAGCTCATCCAGATGCAGATTACGCAGGACATGTCCTACCGGTGTGATACGGGAATCGTGCTTGGACGCAAGACGTGCCCCGTTCTTCTCGGAATCCACACACATGCTTCGGAATTTCCGGATGCGGAATTCCTTTCCCTGATAGGTAAGACGATCCTGGAGATAAAATACCGGACCGCCGTCATAAGCCTTCACCGCAATGGCAATGATCAGCATGATGGGTGAGGATACGATGATCCCAAGTCCGGAAACAATGATATCCAGAACTCTCTTGGCTGCACGCTGCTCCATGGAAAGTCCCTGATTCCTGCACATCAGAAGCGGCGTATCAAACAGATGGATCCTGTCTGTTCCAAGCAGGATGATATCGGAAATCTTCGGGCTCATATAGCAGCGGATGGAATGAGAAAAACAGTATTTCAGATACCTGTTTCGGATCTGGGACGGAAGATCCCAGATGATCACGCCTTCATAATCTTCCATCATGGCATGGATCTTCTCTTCGCCCTCACGGATATGAACCTTACCGCTGATATCGTATTTATCCTTTCGGGTGTTCATCTTGTGGATCACATCACCGGGATCACGGTCTCCGTAGATCACCAGCAGCCTTCTGGCTCCGTACAGTCTGGAGTAAATATACCTGGAGCCCCAGATCCACAGTACCGTCACAACAAGCTGGACTCCGGTCATTTCGATCACCGGTCTGGCCGACATAAACCATCTGTTGATCAGTGTGATCTGAAAATACGTCACAACATTGGTACAGATCGTTGCCAGCGTCAATGAATAAAATACATCGATACGCTTCAGATAGCCTACCTTCAGACCTCCGTAAAGCTTGGCAAACATCAGATAGATCAGCGCATAGATCAGGATCATTACCCAGTTACCTTTTCTCCAGAATGGCTTCAGGATCAGGTCACTGTAAAAATCATACCATACATAAGCAAAGATCGCTGCCTGTGCGATCACGATCAGACTTGCCAGACAAAATACCACAAATCTCTTATAATCTTCTCTTTTACTTCTATTCACAGATTTTTCTTCCTTCCTGAGGAGTAGATATTAACTTCATCATTATAGCCAATATATACTCTTACGTCCAGAGATTCCTCTGATTTTTCTCCTGATATTTTCCTGTCAGGATGTTTTTTTCCGTGACTATAGCAAAAATCCCCAGGAGCTTACCCGGGGATTTTTGGCTGTATATATTTATTTTTCTTTTTCAGTTTCCACGCCTTTTCGAATTATTCATTCACCAGGTTATACTCTTCGATGGATTTGTTGATGGAATCTGCCATGTTTTTCACAGCTGTATCCACATCCTCTTTTCCGTTGAGCATGCTCTCAATCTCGGATTCCACGGTAGCTCTTGCCTCCGGGAATACACTTAACAGAGCGCCTACATAGTCGGCGGAAGAATCATGGAGCTGGTCGATCGCTGTCTGGAACTGCGGATATTTTGCAACATTATCCTTAAATACCTGCTCTTCCTGAGACTTTACAGTTACAGGGAAATATCCGGTCTGTGCGTTCCAGTAAGCCTGAGACTCCGGAGAGATCAGGAATTTTACGAACTCCCATGTTGCACGAAGCTTTTTCGGATCATTGTTGTTCAGTGCCCAAAGAGATGCACCTCCGATGGAAACACCACCCTCGTCACTGGATTTGATCTTCGGGAAGTATGCAGTACCAACCTCAAATTTTCCGTTTACATCCTGAAGGATCTGTTTCAGGGAAGCTGTGGAGCCAAGAGTGATCGCAGATTTTCCTGCAGAAAAATCTGCCAGACCAGCATCGCCGCCCTTTCCTACGACCGGTGCGAAGCCCTTGTCGTTAAGATCCTTCCATGCTGTAAGGATATTTTTTGCAGCACTGTTCTCATCAAAAGCAACAGCTGTAGCAGCCTCTTTACGTCCGTTTCCGTTGTTTGCATACTCAAGGCCCTGCTTTCCGATAAACTGCTCGAAGAACCATCCGTAGATTCCAAGAGACATTACCTCGCCTGCACCACCTTTGTCCAGAAGATCCTGCCCGATCTCACCGATGCCCTCCAGGCTGTCCGGAATTTCTGTGATGCCTGCTTTATCAAACATGTCCTTGTTGTAATACATGATCGGTGTGGAAGAGTTGAACGGCATGGAGTACAGCTCATTGTCGATGGTGTAGTATGCAGCCAGGTTCGGCTCGATCTCAGATACATCGTAGCTGTCTGCGTCGATCATCTGCTGCATAGGCACGATCCATCCGGAATCGATCATGAATCTTGTTCCGATCTCATATACCTGTACAAGATCCGCACCCATGTTTCCGATCTGTGCACTTTTCAGCTTGTTCAGAGAATCATCATATTCACCCTGATACTGAGCATCTACAGTAATTCCGTATTCATTCTCATCGTTGAATTTTTTTACCAGTGTATCGATCGCCTCACCATTGACACCACCCATGGAATGCCAGAAGGTAATGGTAGTTCCGTCTACATCGGAAGCATCTGCCATTTCCACTTTCTCATCTGTGCCGGCATCTGCGGCGAATACAGTTACTCCGGAAAGAGAACCGATAGTCATTGCTGTAGTAAGGAAAGCTGCGATGATTTTTTTCTTCATAACTTTTTTCTCCTCTTGAAAAATTTTCTCTTTTTTCATTTTTTTATATAAGATGAACTGCCCGTCTTACGACTTTGCAGTATCTTTTTGCATTATTTTTCCCCTTACAGCAGGATGCTGCAGGGTTGCTGCCTGCTCCGATATCAGCCCTTGACTGCACCCGAGAACATTCCTCTGATCAGCTGCTTCTGTCCAACGATAAAAATGGAAATGGACGGAATAATGATCATAACAACGCCTGCGATCATCAGGGTGATGGACTGTGAATCCACACTATCCAGCATACTGATACCGATCTGAACGGTTCGCATATTGTTGGAGCCCGTTACAAGCAGCGGCCACATGTACATATTCCATGCGTTGATAAAGGTATACACTGCCATAGCGCCAATAGCGGATTTTGTCAGCGGAAGCAGGATCCTTACGATAAATTTCAGATTGCTGCAGCCGTCAAGCTTTGCCGATTCATACAGTGAGATCGGGAAAGTCATGTAAAACTGACGGAACAGGAAAATTCCCATTGCGGATGTAAGGTAAGGCACGATCAGTACCTGATAAGTATCCAGCATTCCCCAGCTTGATACCGTCAGGTAGTTGGAAATGATCGTTGCCTCTCCTGGAACCATCATGGTTGCCATCACAACCATGAAGAGAATACCTTTTCCTTTGAATTCCAGGAAAGAAAACGCAAAAGCAGCAAGAGAACAGGTAATGATCTGTCCGATGGTAATGCATCCCGCCATGATAAAGGAATTCAATATGAATCGGAGAAGTGGAACGGTGCGGAATGCATTGATAAAGTTGGAAAAGGTCGGATTCTTGGGAAAGAGATTCAACTCTGTAGTAAACAGTTCACTGGAAGGCATCAGTGCAATACTGATGGCATAAAGCAATGGAAGCAGGATCAGAACCGCAAACACAACATTTGCCGTAACACGGAGTGCTGTTCTTGTTCTTCTCTTTGCAAGAGCTTTTGCATTCATAGCTTTTTTCAGCTCCAGAAGCTCCTCTTTTGACATGTTTCCCACTGCCGGGACTGCCATATTTTCCATCTGGCTCATCAGTAATTCACTCCCTTCTTCTCAATACGGAACATGATCAGTGTGATGATCATGATGATCACAAACAAGATAACAGACTGGGCTGCCGCACTTCCGAAGCGGTAGTTAAAAAACGCATCCCTGTAAATGGAATAAACAATAACATTGGTAGACTCATTAGGACCACCCTCTGTCAGGATCTTGATCTGTCCAAAGGACTGAAATGCCTGTATGATATTTACCACCAGTGTGTAAAACATGATCGGGGAAAGTCCCGGAAGCGTCAGGCTGAAAAACTGCTGCACACTGCTGGCTCCATCCACAGAAGCTCTCTCATAAATGGTCTCATCAATATTCCCGAGTCCTGCGGAAAAATACAGAAAATTGATCCCGCTGTTCAGCCACGCAGTAAGAATGGCTACGCAGATCAGAGCCGTGTTCGGATCGTTCAGCCAGTTAATATCCAGGCTGGTAAGTTTGTTCACAATACCCACTGCCGGGTGGAGCATGATCTGGAAGATCATTGCCGCAGAACTGGATGCAATAGCCATTGGCAGAGCATAGGATGTACTGAACACCCGGATTCCCGGAAACGCCTTGTTACAAAGCACTGCTGCGATCAGACCAAGAAGCATACCGCCGACCACAACGATCAGCACAAAGATCAGCGTCACCTTCAAACTGTTGATAAAGGATGCTGACTGAAGCAGCTCTTTATAGTTTCCCAGACCAACGTACAGCTTTGCCTGTCCCATCTTGTTGGTCTTGTAAAGACTTAAATAAATTGTTTTCACAAACGGATAAAACAGAAAAATTCCAAAAATAAGCATACAAGGCACCAGATATAAGTACGGTGTGATCTTGCTTTTGCTGTTATTTTCCATAACTATTTCTCCTCCTTGCATAATCAGATTCTATCTACAGGCTGATCTGCCTGCACTCAAGCTCTTCCGTGACATAAATTCATGACACAAAAATATTTTCTTCTGTCTCCGGATCAAACACATGGGCCTTCTCCATATCAAAATACAGAGAAACCTTCTCCCCTACCTGTGTCTGATTTTCCGGACTTAAGCGGACTGCCAGGGTTTTGCCCTGCTCATCAAAATAGAGGATCACTTCCGCTCCCAGCATCTCCCGGTTTACTACAGGCTCATCTACATCTACGCTTTCATTTTCAATACCAAGCTTTTTCGCCTCGTCCAGCTCGTAGATATCCTCCGGACGGATTCCAAGGATCACGTGTCTGCCGTTATATCTGTCTGCGATCTGTTTTCCTCTGGTTCCGTCCAGATAAACCTTTTTCACAGTTTTGGCATCATCCAGAAGAAGAGCCGTACGATTATTTTCTTCTGCTTTTACCGTACACCGGAAAAAGTTCATGGACGGAGAACCAAGGAAGCCTGCCACGAAAAGATTTACCGGATTGTCATAAATACTCTGAGGCGCTCCCACCTGCTGGATCAGACCATCCTTCATGACCACGATCTTAGTCCCAAGAGTCATGGCCTCTGTCTGGTCGTGCGTTACATAAATAATGGTGGTGTCCAGCTGTTTATGTAATTTCACAAGCTCCACACGCATCTGGGCACGAAGCTTTGCATCCAGGTTGGAAAGGGGCTCATCCATAAGAAAGGCTTTCGGTTTCCGAATAATTGCACTTCCGATGGCAACTCGCTGTTTCTGACCGCCGGACAGCTGCGCCGGATAAGCGTTTGCTTTTTCGGCAAGGCCAACACGAGCCAGCAGCTCCATCGCTTCTTTTTCCGCTTCTGCTTTGGACTTTTTTAACACCTTGATCGGTGCCAGCGTCATGTTTTCCAGAATCGTCTTATTTGCAAACAGATTAAAATGCTGGAACACCATTCCGATTTTCTGACGATATTGATTTAAATTGCTTTTCGGATCTGTAATCTCTTTTCCTTCGAATAAAATCTCGCCCGAGGTCGGCATTTCCAGAAGGTTTAAGGAACGCAGAAAGGTCGATTTACCGGAACCGGAGGGACCGACAATTACGACTACCTCACCCTGGCGGATCGTCGCATCGATATGATCCAGCACCTTCGTCGGTCCAAAGGACTTGCAGAGCTGTTTGATTTCAAACAGAACCTGTTTTTCCTGTCCGTTATCGCTCATTGACACGCATCCTCCTTTCCAGTCTGCTGATCAGAGCAGAAAGTACACTTACGCTGACCAGATAAATCAGGGCTGCCGCAAACAACGGCATATAAGGCTCATAGGTCTGGCTTCTGACGGTGTTCGCGCCGTGCGTTACATCTGTCAGTGCAATGTAACCGCAGATAGACGTCTCCTTTAACAGGGTAATGAACTCATTGCCCAGGGCAGGCAGGACATTTTTAAATGCCTGGGGAATAATAATATACCACATCGTCTGCACATAAGTCAGTCCAAGGCTTCTGCCTGCTTCAAACTGTCCCTGATCCACGGACATGATACCGGAACGGATGATCTCCGCTACGTATGCACCGGAGTTGATTCCGAAGGTCAGAATCGCAACCAGCCGCTTGCTGACATCCACAGAACCGAACACGATGTAATACATGATCAGCAGCTGGATCATTGCAGGGGTTCCGCGGATAACCGTCAGGTACAGCTTACAGATCACATTCAGGATTTTAACCGCCAGTGGAGGACGGTCCAGCTTATCTGCAGACGACCGCACCACTGCGATCAGCACGCCGATGACAACGCCCAGAATGACAGCGAAAAAGGAAACAACATAAGTTGTTCCCAATCCGTTGGTGAAGTATTTCCACCGATTATCGGTTATAAAGTTCGCAATAAATTTGAGTTTAAAATCTTCCATATTATAATTGCTTTCCGATTATCTCTTGTAATTACTTTGTTACGATGATTACCTGGCTTGCTGTTGCATAGGTATCCGTGAAGTCTACGCTCAGCTTACGCTCATCTGTTACTGTCATGCCTGCTGCGCCGAAATCAGCCTTGCCGGAAACAACTGCATTGACGATTGCATCAAATTCCATATCCTCGATCTTTAAATCATAACCAAGCACATCGCAGACAGCCTGTGCGATATCAGGATCGATGCCGACAACCTTCTGATCCTCATAATACTCATAAGGCTCAAATGTTGCATTGGTTGCCATAACCAGTGTACCGTTGGAACGATCTACGCCTTCCGGAGAGGTATAAGGATGCTGTCCTGCCTCATCACCGATGTAGTTGGAAACGATAGCATCCAGCGTACCGTCTTCCTTTAACTGAGTCAGCGCTTCATTGATCTTTGCAGTCAGCTCGCTGTTATCTTTGTTGACGCACATTGCATATTCTTCAGAAGAAAGCTCTTCGTCCAGAATCTGTAAATCATCATTCTTTTCCACAAAAGCCTTTGCAGGATTGTAGTCGATTACTACGCAATCAATCTTGCCCTGCTTTAATGCCTGAATTGCATCTGCGCCCTTGTTGAAACGTTCTACAGTAGAACCGTCGTTCTGTTCATATTCCGTTGCCAGCTGATCGCCTGTTGTACCAAGCTGAACACCGATCTTCTTGCCAGCCAGATCGAAAGCAGCGGCTTCTGTGCTTTCTGCTTCTGTGGAAGCTGCTTCATCAGTCTCTGCAGCTGCAGTCTCTGCTGCAGTGCTTTCTGCTGCAGTCTCTGTTGCCTGGGCTGTTGTTTCTGTGGAGGCGGTAGAACCACATGCTGCCAGAGAAGCAACCATGGCTACTGCCAATACGCTTGTCAGTAATTTTTTCATTTTCATTTTTCTCCTCATTTCTGCGCACGTTTTTTGCGCATGCCGAGTTTGTGTCAAGTGCGCGCAGACACAAATCTCGCGATTGAAAAATTTAATTTTTCAATCTTCTCCTCCGCTGATGTCTCCTTATTATATCTTTAGATTTATTTTGAAAGACATCTTTAAACGGAATTTTCTTTTCCGTTGCAAATCCGTTTCATGACATCTATACTATCACACTTCCTTTAAAAATCAAGTATAAATTTTCACAAAATATTCACTTTTTTACTGCTTTCTTGTATAAATATTCACCTGTATGTATATTATTCGCCAGTATACATGCCTTTATGCATATTTATGTGCATCACACAACGGAGCGATCCCTGGGCATCCAGGTCGAGGCTTTTGACTCCGACATCATTTTACACAACCTTTACCCATTCCTAACCGGATCGTGATATCTTGCATTGCCCAAATGACTTATCATAAATCTCGCAATGAGGCAGACGGCATATGGCTTCAGGCATTCACTATATTTCATTCATCAGCTGGAACAGAATACTTCCGGCATCAAGGAGGAGAAACATTATGAAAAACAAACTGATCGCACTTCTTACAATGAGCGCACTGGCAATCGGCACTCTGGCAGGCTGCGGCAATACTGCTGCAGCAGATACTGCAGCAAGTGCAGCTGACACAGCAGCTGAAACTCCCGTCGAGGCTGTCAGCACAGCAGCTGACGAGGCTGCTGACACAGCCGCAGACAGTGCAGACAAATATGCAGATCTTTCCGGTTCCGTCAGCATGTCCGGTTCCACTTCCATGGAAAAGCTGGCAAATGCAGTTGCAGAAAGCTTCATGGAAAAATATCCCAACGTAACCGTAACTGCTGAGTTTACCGGTTCTTCCGCAGGTATCGAAAGTGTCCTGGCAGGCAGCGTTGACATCGGTAACTCTTCCAGAAACTTAAAGGACGATGAAAAGAGCGCAGGCGCCGCAGAAAACATCGTTGCAATTGACGGTATCGCAGTAGTTGCAGATCCTGCAAACAAGGTAGAAGATCTCACAAAGGATCAGCTGGTTTCCATCTACACCGGTGAAACAAAGAACTGGAGTGAGGTTGGCGGAGACGATCAGGCGATCGTTGTTGTTGGTCGTGAGGCAGGCTCCGGTACAAGAGGTGCGTTTGAAGAGCTGCTGGACATCGCAGATGCCTGCGTTTACGCAAACGAACTGGATTCCACCGGTGCCGTTATGGCAAAGGTTGCTTCCACCCCCGGTGCGATCGGTTATGTTTCTCTCGATGTTGTAGATGATTCCGTAAAAGCTTTGAAGCTCGATGGCGTAGACGCAACGGAAGAAAATATTAAAGCCGGCAACTACGCACTGTCCAGACCTTTCGTAATGGCAACCAAAGGTGAAATCTCCGAGCAGAAGACCGAAGTACAGGCACTGTTTGATTACCTTACCTCCGATGAGGGCAAGGCTCTGATCAAATCCGTTGGCCTGATCACAGTTGACTGACAACATTTCTTTTCCAAAACACTCCCTGCTGGATGCAGGCCCGGCAATGTCGGACCTGCATTTTCCAGTATTCTGTGCACAACCGCATAGGGGATAACCTTTGATTAAAGGCAGCCTTCTGCAGGCTGCCTGGAAACGAGGATTTTTATGAATTCTATTATCGGCAATAAAAAAGCAAGATCCGTGGTAGAGCAAACTGCTGAGATCATTTTTACCATCTGCGCGTTTTTCGCTGTTCTTGCAGTCATTTCCATTACAGTTTATATGTTTTTAAATGGTACTCCCGCCCTTACAAAGGTGGGACTTACAGAGATCCTGTTCAGCACAGTATGGAAGCCAACCGCTGCAGATCCCAGTTACGGCATTTTATACGTCATTTTGACCTCCATCGTTGGCACAACCCTTGCGATCCTGCTGGGCGTTCCCATCGGCGTCCTGACTGCTGTTTTTCTTGCAGAAACAGCGCCCAAGCCCCTCTCTAAAATCGTCCACCCCGCAATTGAGCTGCTCGCCGGTATCCCTTCCGTTATCTACGGTCTGCTCGGTATCCTGTTGCTGTGTCCTGCAATGTATAAGCTCGAACAGAAAATTTTTGCAGGCTCTGCGACCCATCAGTTTACCGGCGGTGCAAACCTCATTTCTGCCGTGCTTGTCCTTGCAATCATGATCCTGCCTACCGTGATTAACATCAGCGAATCCGCCCTCCGTAGCGTTCCTGCCAGTTTAAAGGCAGCCTCCCTGGGTCTGGGTGCTTCCAAAATCCAGACGATTTTTCGTGTAACGATCCCGGCAGCCAAATCCGGTATCGCAACCGCCATCGTCCTCGGTGTCGGCCGTGCGATCGGTGAAGCAATGGCAATCAGCCTTGTATCCGGAAGCAGTGTCAACGCCCCTCTGCCCTTTCACTCTGTCCGCTTCCTGACAACCGCCATCGTTGCTGAAATGGGCTATGCAGCAGATTTACACCGTCAGGTACTATTCACCATTGGCCTTGTCCTCTTCGTATTCATTATGATCATTAACATGACCCTGAACAAAATTCTGAAAGGAGAAAAAGAGTAATGAGCACAGAGCTTACGGTCCCCGGTTCCTCCAGTATTTTAAACAAAAAAATCCGGTCTTCCGATCTCATTCTCACCGTTCTGATCGATCTGGCTGCGGCATTTTCCATCCTTTTACTGATCGCGATTATGGGCTATGTCTTTTTCAGAGGTCTGCCCCAGATCAGCCTTTCCTTCCTGACTTCCGTTCCCAGCACCATCAAGGGAACCTTTGGTATCGCCGGAAATATCGTCAATACGCTTTACATCATTATCCTTACCCTGCTGATCGCAACTCCCATCGGTGTCGGCAGCGCGATCTACTTAAACGAATACGCAAAGCCCGGAAAAATCGTCCGGCTGATCGAATTTACGACAGAAACCCTTTCCGGTATTCCTTCTATCATTTTCGGTCTGTTTGGTATGGTATTTTTCGGAACCACCCTGGGACTTGGCTATTCCATCCTGACCGGCGCCCTGACCCTGACCCTTATGGTTCTTCCCCTGATCACGCGAAACACACAGGAAGCCTTAAAAACAGTTCCTGCGACCTACCGCAGCGGCGCACTCGGCATCGGCGCAACCAAATGGTACATGATCCGCACAATCCTGCTCCCCTCCGCAATGCCCGGCATTATCACCGGTATCATTCTTGCGATCGGACGTATCGTCGGAGAATCCGCCGCCCTTTTATTCACCGCCGGAAGCGGCTATCTTCTGCCAAAGACCTTTGCAGGATTTTTCAAAAAAATCTTCGAATCCGGCGGAACCCTTACGATCCAGCTGTACTTGAGCATGTCCAAGGCACAATATGACGCAGCCTTCGGAATTGCCGCTGTCCTGCTGATCATCGTCCTTTTTATCAACCTTCTGACCAAAATACTCGCAAAGAAATTCGATGTTTCCAAACTCGATTAACCGGAGGATAACGCAGACGCAGCAGCGCCTGCAGAATGGAGAATTCATGAGCAATATCAAAATCAGCACGAAGAACCTCGATCTGTATTACGGCGAAAATCATGCCCTTAAAAACATCAATATGAATATCAAGGCCGGAGCGATCACCGCCTTTATCGGTCCCTCCGGCTGCGGTAAATCCACCTTTTTAAAAACCTTAAATCGTATGAATGACCTCGTGGACAATGTAAAGATCACCGGTGAGGTCAAAATTGACGGCGAGGACATCTACGATCCCCACGTAGATGTCACTCTGCTGCGTAAAAAAGCCGGTATGGTATTCCAGCAGCCCAATCCTTTTCCCATGAGCATTTACGACAATATCGCTTACGGTCCCAGGATCCACGGTATCAAAAACAAGGCTCAGCTGGACGAAATCGTTGAAACCAGTCTGAAAAACGCTGCGATCTTCGATGAAGTCAAGGATCGCCTGAAAAAATCTGCCCTCGGTCTTTCCGGCGGTCAGCAGCAGCGTCTCTGCATTGCCCGTGCCCTTGCTGTTTCACCGGAAATCCTGTTGATGGATGAACCCACCTCCGCCCTTGATCCGATCTCTACAATGAAAATCGAGGACCTGATGGCAGACCTGCGGGAAAAATACACGGTTGTCATTGTCACTCACAATATGCAGCAGGCTGCCCGTATTTCTGACGATCTCGCTTTTTTCCTTGTAGGAGAAATGGTGGAATTCGGCGATACGAAGCAGATCTTTTCCCATCCGCAGGATAAACGCACAGAGGATTATATCAGCGGACGGTTCGGCTGATCCTGACAGACCCTACCCGTTTTTCTCTTTCCCAGCATAGGAAACAGGCATTACATTGCGATTTTTCATTTTAAATGGAGGTATCTATGACAACAAGAAAATTATACAGTGAAGAGCTGGTACAGCTTTCCGAAAGCCTGGAGGAAATGGGAAACCTCGTTGAAGCTTCCCTGAAAAATTTATTTTTTTCCATCGAAAACAAGGATATGCAGCTGGCAGAGCGGATCGTGGCCGATGACCGCAATGTCAACAACCTGGAGCGCAGCATCGAAGCTCAGTGCCTGATGCTCATTACAACCCAGCAGCCCATCGCACAGGATCTGCGCACGGTTTCTTCTATTCTGAAGGTCGTTACGGATATCGAACGCATTGGAGACCACGCCTCTGATATCGCAGAGCTGATTCAGCAGATGGATCACAAGCAGCTGGAACGTTATTCCGGACATCTGCAGCCAATGATCGCAGCTTCCCGGGAGATGGTACACGAGGCAGTCAGCGCCTTTGTCGCCCGGGATCAGAAAAAAGCGAATGATGTCATCGCTTCCGATGATATCATCGACAAGCTTTTTGATAAGGTAAAGAATGATATCGTTATCCACATAAAAGAAGATCGTTCCGATGCGATAGAGAGCCTCGATGCCCTGATGCTGGCCAAATACCTCGAACGCATCGGAGATCATGCGGTCAATATCTGCGAATGGGAAATTTTCCGGGAAACCGGAACCATTCAGAATACAAAAGTATTCTGAAGCTCCATCCGGCTGTCAACAGCTATTTTCACAATTCCTTCGCAATTTTTCCTCATAATCCTCACACTTTTCCAACACATTCCTCACAAATCCTTTTTATACTGTTTCTCAGATAAAGAGAAAGACCAATGGTTCAGCATAAATCTTTGCGCTGAACCGTTTTTCCCGGCAGACTGATACCGATCAGGCAGCTCGCCGGCAGAATAAGAAAAGGAGTGACAGTTATGTACGAAAATGAAAACCAGAGCTTCGACAACAGAGAGCAGGATTATCATTATACCAATACCCCGGAACAGCAGGCACCGACTCGTCCCCGCAAAAAAAATACGAGTGCAGCACGCATTGCCAAAAAAGCCGGTGCAATTGCACTGAGCGCTGTTTTGTTTGGCGGCGTTGCATCCGGTACCTTTCTGGGTGTCAACTACGCGGCAGGCTATCGGAACAATGCTTCAACAGCTGCATCCTCGGAAAGTGCTTCCGCTTCTTCCCAGACAACAAGCTCTTCCAGCAGCCTGTTAAAGGCTACCACACCGGTCAGCACAGGCAGCGCAGCATCGTCCGGAAGTCTGGACGTCTCCAGCGTTGCGGAATCCGTTATGCCTTCTATCGTATCCATCACAAATAAATCTGTACAGGAGGTACAGAACTATTTCAGCATGTTCGGCTACGGCGGTCAGGCTCAGGAGGTAGAAAGCACCAGCGTTGGTTCCGGTATTATCATTGGGAAAAACGATACGGAGCTGCTGATTGTCACCAATAATCACGTTGTAGAAGGCGCGGATACCCTTTCTGCAAGCTTCATTGACAACTCCGTTTATGAAGCAACTATCAAGGGTACAGATTCCGACAACGACCTGGCAGTCATCGCCGTTCCGCTTTCCAGCATTTCCGATGATACAATGTCCCAGATCGCAGTGGCTGCAGTGGGCGATTCCGATTCCTTAAAGGTCGGTGAACAGGTTGTTGCCATCGGCAACGCACTCGGCTATGGTCAGTCCGTTACAACCGGCATTGTCAGCGCCACAGACCGTACCCTTTCCTCTTCGGATTCCGATGACAGCAATGCCCTCATTTCCAGCACTGTTACCACAAAAGAGACACCTACCTACATCCAGACAGATGCGGCCATCAACCCCGGCAACAGCGGCGGCGCACTGGTCAATATGAAGGGTGAGGTTATTGGTATCAACTCTGCAAAGCTTGCCAGCACAGAGGTGGAAGGCATGGGCTATGCAATCCCCATCACCAGAGTATCCAGCATCATCGAAGAGCTGATGAATGAGACGACCAGAACCAAGGTTGCTGACAGCCAGAAATCCAGCATCGGTATCGCAGGCATCACCGTGGATTCCAACATCAACGCAGCCTATGGCATCCCCGCAGGTGTTTATGTAGCAAGCGTTACTCCGGGCAGCGGTGCAGAAGCGGCCGGCATCCGCAAGGGTGACGTCATCACAAAATTCGATGGTAAGACCGTCAGCACCATTCAGGAGCTGAAAGAAAAGCTGCAGTACTACGCAGCCGGAGAAGCGGTTTCTATTACGGTACAGTCTCCCGGCGAGGGCGGCATTTATACAGAAAAAGAGCTGACCATCACCCTTTCCTCCGCACAGAGCTCTGAAGAAAGCCAGTCTACTGACAACACACAGGCCGCTCCTGAAAAAGGAAACGGAACGCACAAAGCAATGGGATATCAGAACTGAAGCTGACAATAGCTTATCTGAAAAAGAAGCTGTCGGCAGCGAAAACGCCGGTCGGCATGGAAGAAAATTCTTCTGTGCCGACCGGCGTTTTATGTTCGTTACAGCTCACTCTTCCTCTTCTTTCTCCGGCAGGATCTTGCTGACCAGTGCAGATTCCACTCTCTGATCCTCCATTTTTTCCACATGAATATTCAGTCCGTTGACCTGCACATCAAACTGGCTGCCGTCCGCAGGAATGATCCGCAAGCAGCTGAAGATCATGCCGCCCAGCGTGTCATAATCGATATCCTCCGGAAGATCCAGATCCAGTGCTTCCGCAATGTCCTCAACATATGCGCCGCCTGAGATCCTCCACAAATTGTCCTCCAGCTGAACGATTTCCGGCGGCTCCTCGGAATCGAACTCATCGTAAATATTTCCGACGATCTCCTCCAGAAGATCCTCCATTGTAATAACCCCCGCCGTCTGTCCGTATTCGTCGATAACGATGGCCATATGGATTTTTCCTTTTTGCATATCCCGGAACAGGTCATCTGCATGAATCGTATCCGGTACAAAATAAGGCTCTCGCAAAAGCTCCTTTAACCCTGACGGGCTGTCATTTTTACGATCCAGGAGATAATCCCTGGCATTCAGAATACCTATAATATCGTTAATATCTTCATCGTAAACCGGATATCTGGATAAACCGCTTTCCCGGATCGTCGAAATGATGTCCTCGTCCGCCTCATCCAGCGAAAAACAGACCATATCTGCTTCTCTCGTCATCGCATCCCGCACCGAAATGTCGTCAAACCGGAACACGTTTTGAATCCACTCCTGCTCATCGTGGTCTATCGTTCCTTTTTCCCCGCCAAGGTCAACCAGCCGCCGGATCTCTTCCTCCGTAACGCTGCGTTCTACGGATTCCGTTTTAAAGTGAAGCAGCTTTAAGATCAGCTTTGCAGACCTCGACAACAGCCATACTGCCGGATGCAGTACCACCGTCAGCACACCGACTACACTACAAGTCATTCTTTCTGCAGCTTCAGGCCGCTGCATCGCGATCCGACGCGGCACCAGCTCGCCAAACAGCAATGCAAAGTACGAAAGCACAACTGTCACCAGCACAACTGCCAGCACATGACAAACAGAAAGGCTTATGCCGCTTGTTCCCAACCGTTCATACAACCATGCCATCAATTTGCCTGCAAATCCGTCCGCTGCAGCTGCACTGGCCAGAAATCCTGCCAATGTAATCCCGACCTGAATCGTAGATAGAAAAATATTCGGCTCCTCTGCAAACTTCAGCAGCCGCTGTGCTTTCCGATCGCCGTCCTCTGCCAGCTCCCGCAGCCTGTTTTTATTCAGCGATACAACGGAAACCTCGGACGCCGCCAAAAAGGCATTGACCAGAATCAGAATGATCAGTAACAAAAGTAGTTTTACCATGAATTTAAAATCTCTCCTTTTTCTACGACAAAGAGACATAACCCATTGGGAACTCCCAACAGGCTATGCCTCCTATAGCTTTCTCCAACAGAGCACAGGCTCTGTCCATTTTGTATTGTGATTGGAATTCAGAAAATTCGTTTCCCCGTCAGGGTCCGCGTTATCCATGAAATTCGGTTCCTTCCCTGTCTGAAATAAATCCTGTGCGAAGCGATCTTTATACAAAGCTGTTCTCTCTGCTTTATTTCAGGCAATCCGCTTTTGACATGTTTACTTCATCCATTATACAGAATCAGGAAAGGAGCTGTCAAGATTTTATTCTATCCCCTTCACTTCGTAGCCGGCATCTACGATTGCTGCAGTCAACGCTTCATCGATTGCTGTGCCTTCTACAACTGCCTGCTTATCCTCCAGGCTTACGGTTACAGCGGTCACGCCCGCTACGCCCTCCAGCGCTTTTGTTGCTGCCTTTACGCAGTGCTGACACATCATGCCTTCGATTTTGATTGTTTTTTTCATGGTAGTCTCTCCTTTTGATTCATCATTTTGGGCTATTCTATCCGCAATTTCCGCGGCTGCCGTGCTTTGCTCCATCATACCGCCATTTCCGGTTGTCTGCAAATCTGCAGTACCGCTCTCATGCTTCCACTTCGGCGTAAAGAACCGGAGGCGGAGTGCATTCGATACGACGGATACGGATGAGAAGCTCATTGCCGCCGCACCGATCATCGGGTTTAACAAAATATGGAATGCCGGATACAATACGCCTGCTGCCACCGGAATGCCGATCGCATTGTAGAAAAATGCCCAGAACAGGTTCTGCTTGATGTTGCGCATCACCGCACGGCTTAAGCTTACCGCAGACGCTACGTCCATCAGATCGCTCTTCATCAGTACGATATCCGCCGATTCGATCGCCACATCTGTTCCGGCGCCGATCGCAATTCCGACATCCGCTCTCGCCAGAGCCGGCGCGTCGTTGATACCGTCTCCCACCATCGCAACCTTATGTCCCTGCTCCTGCAGCTGCCGAACCTTTTCCTCTTTATCCTGCGGAAGCACGTCCGCAATAACTGTCTTGATGCCAACCTGTTTTTTAATCGCCTCTGCCGTTCTTGCATTGTCGCCGGTCAGCATAATGACGTCCATTCCCATCTCCTGCAGTCTGGCAATTGCTTCCCTGCTGGTGGATTTTACAACGTCCGCAGCAGCGATCACGCCGAGGAACTTTCCTCCCTGTGCAAAATACAACGGTGTCTTGCCTTCATCCGCCAGTTTTTCCTGCAATCCTGCCGCTACGGAAATGTCGATCCGGTTGGTTTCCATCAGTTTTCGGTTTCCCGCAAGGCATCGTACCTTGTCGATCGTTCCCGCGATGCCCTGTCCCGGGATCATCTCATAATCTGAAACCTCCTGGAACGCTGCTGAGCATGCTTCCGCTTTTTTGACAATCGCCTCTGCAAGCGGATGGCTGGACATTTTTTCCAGAGAAAAGGCCAGCTGCAAAAGCTCTGTATACGCCTGCGTGTTTTCACCTGCTGCTTTTCCGTCTGCTTCCAGCGCGATCACGTCCGTCACAACCGGCTTGCCCTGTGTTACTGTGCCGGTTTTATCCAGAACAACCGTATCGATGCTATGTGTAATCTCCAACGCTTCCGCAGATTTAATCAAAATACCCTTCGCCGCACCCCGTCCGGTTCCCACCATGATCGCCGTAGGCGTTGCCAGTCCGAGGGCACACGGACAGGAAATTACCAGCACAGAAATCGCAACAGAAAGTGCAAACTCAAAGCTCTGACCGGCAAGCAGCCAGAGGATTGCCGCCAACAGCGCTATTGTAATGACAACCGGCACAAACACACTGCTGACCCTGTCCGCCAGCTTTGCAATCGGCGCTTTGGAGGATGTCGCATCATCCACCAGCTGAATGATCTTTGACAGTGTCGTATGTTCTCCAACCGCAGTTGCTTCCATCTGAAAATATCCGGTTCGGTTGATCGTACCTCCGGTCACAGGATCTCCGGTCTGCTTGTCCACCGGAAGGCTTTCGCCGGTGATCGCAGATTCATCCACAGAAGCAAAGCCTTCTGTAATTTTTCCATCCACCGGAACCGTATCACCATCCCGGACAACCAGAATATCTCCATTCTGTACATCGTCTACGGAAATTTCTTCTTCCTGTCCATTCCTTAATACCTTCGCGGTCTTCGGTGCCAGATCCATCAGCTTCGTGATCGCCTCGGACGTCTTGGATTTTGCCCGGGCCTCCATGAATTTTCCCAGAGTGATCAGTGTCAGGATCATCGCCGAGGATTCAAAATACAAATTCATGCCAAAGGTCTCGACCATATCCATATCTTCGATGGAAAAGCCCCAGGCGATTTTGTAAATCGCATAGATGCCATACACAAACGCCGCGCCGGAGCCCAATGCGATCAGCGAATCCATATTCGGAGAGCGATGCCACAGATTTTTCAATCCGTTTTTAAAATAATGTCCGCCTGCAATCAAAACCGGCAGCACCAGCAAAAACTGGGTAAATGCAAAAATCATATGATTTCTTGCTCCCAGCAGCCACGACGGCAGCGGCCAGCCAGCCATATGTCCCATCGAAATGTAAAACAGCGGGATCGTAAAGACTAACGAAACGATCAGTCTCTGCTTCATCTGCTTTGCTGCCGCCGCAGCCGCATCTGTTGCACCGTTTTTTCCTCTGCCTGATGCTCCTGTCGTTTTGCTGCCCTGTGTCTGGTGAAGCGAAGCGCCATAGCCGATGTCTTCTACCTGATGAATAATTTTCCCGGAATCCAGTTCGGCTTCATCATAGGAAACCGTCATGCTGTTTTTCAGCAGATTGACGCTGCATTGCTGCATGCCCTCCATTCCGGAAATTCCTTTTTCAATTCGCGCTGAGCATGCCGCACATGACATGCCGGTAATATCATAGGTTTCTTTTTTCATATATCTCCATTCTGCAGCCGTCCTGTATAGTCTTTCCTGCTTTACAGCTTTTAAAAGCTGCCCTTAAAGAACTCATCTTGTCTTTTTTTCTATCCTCTGCTACCATTATAACAATTAGGATAGAAAAATAAAGAATGCACTATTTTGTAATATACTACCCAAAAGGATAGTGTTCACCTCACAACAATAGAATGCACGCTCTGCGAGCATTCTATTGTCATGAATAAGAATGGAGAAATCGCTATGGCTTCAAAAGAAAATCCCTCGGTCAATAAAAATTGCCCCGTTTCCGCTACAATCCGCTTAATCGGCGGCAAATATAAAGCGCTGCTGCTCTGGCACCTGACCGGTCAGACGCTGCGCTTCAACCAGCTGCACCGTCTCGTCCCCGAGGCGACGCCTAAAATGCTGACCCAGCAGCTCCGCGAACTGGAAGAAGACGGTCTGATTTCCCGCACAGTTTATCCGGTCGTTCCGCCCCGCGTCGATTACTCGCTGACGGCGCTCGGTGAAAGCCTTTTCCCGATTCTCGAAGCGATGTATCGTTGGGGCAGCGCCCTGATGCAGGACGAAGGGCTTACGCCGGCATGTACGATGACCGACAGCTACAGTACGACAAAAAAAGAACAGGAGGATTGCCCCTCCTGTTCCTGTCACGCACGTTCAAAATCCTGAGCTACACTTCTGCATGCCGGACAATTCCAATCCCGATGGGATACGGTCCGGTATGCACTCCAATTGTCGCACCGATCTGATAAATGCCGATTTCTTCAATTCCAAGCCGTTCCCGGATCAGGTCCTTCAACATCTCCCGGAAGCCGACCGCCTCTTCATAGTCATAGCCATAGCCGATACAAAAGCTGTATTCTCCCGGCGTTGCCTGTACCTCATCCAGGTATTTTTCCGTCATCTCCACAACCTTCTGCATCGATTTCTGACGGCTTCTGGTAATGCCGGAATTGAAAATTTCTCCCTCCTTCAGTGTGATGAGAGGTTTGATTTTCAACGCACTGGCCGCAATTCCTGCAAGCTTTCCAATGCGTCCGCCATGCTTTAAGTAATCGATGCTGCCGATCGTAAAAAAGATCCTGCCGCTCTCCCGGATGGAAAGCAGAGCTTCTGTAATCTGCTCATATTCCAGTCCGAGATCCCGCAGTCTGCACGCTTCCAACACAAACAGTCCCTGCAGCACCGTATCAAATGTCGAATCAATGACCGCAATCTTTGCCTCCGGATACTCTTCCAGGATCATATCCTTTGCTGTAGTTGCCGACTGCAAAGAGCCACTGAACTTCGCCGTGATGCAAATGCAGATCACCGGAATATTTTCTTTTACAGATTTTTCAAACACCTCATAAAAATCCTGTACAGACGGCATGGATGTCTTCGGAAACACATCCGGATGATCCACCATCTGCTGATAAAAATCGCGTACTGTGATCTCTTCTATTTCTTTATAATAATTTTCCCCGTCAAACGAAACATAAAAGGGAACAACCTCAATATCCTTTTCTTTAGACAACTCCGGTGATAAATCCTGAGAACCGTCACTGATGATCTGTACCTTTTTCTGCATAAGTGCCTCACACAACATATAGTTTTGAAAACTACTTTTTGTAACTGTATGATTATATCACACTCTTCAGGAAAGATACAAGTCATTTTCAGTGGTTGCTTCCTCTTTTCATGGCAGATGGTGTTGCTGCGCCACGCGTACCATTTTCAAAACCAAAACTTTACTTTAATATTTCTTCCATCTCATATTTCTTTGTCATCGCTTCCATCACCTCTTTTTCCGACAAACGGACAATAAATTCTGCATCTCCACCTGCCGCCATCCTGGAAATCAGCTCCAGCAAACTCGCTCTTCCCTCATTTCTACACTCCTCTGCCCAGTCTTCCATAGCCTTACACATATCATATTCCTCGCTTTCTTCCTTTAAATATTTCGTTTTCTTTTCCAATAAATCTTCCCTGTTTAACATAATACAGATCATATCGTATGCGGACGCGTCCATCCGACTGATCCGTTCTTCATTGTCTTTGCAATATTTCCGAAGCTCTTCCTTGTTTTTCTGTCGTTTCATCAGTCCGATCAGTTCCCGCAGATTTGTATGGAAATACTCTTCCTGCAGGTCTTTTAAACAAAATACATGGATCGGGTAATCTGTGATCAGGCTCTTTAGCTTTTCATCAATCCCCTGCAGCTTGAGCATATCACTTAGCCTCTTTGGCGCATTCCACTCCTCCTCTCCATGGTAAATCACAAGCGTAACGACCGGAATCAACCGATCCGTCCGCCTTAGGCGGCTTAAATATTCTGTGCTGTCTGTCAGCATCCCGCTGTTCTCCTCGTACAGTTTCTTTAGTTGCCTGCTGTATTCCTCCGTGTCGTATTCCATACACCGAAACGGCATCGCAAGGTGCAGATTGTTCTGTGCTTCCGCTGCCAACAGCACCATCATTTTCCGGTTCGAAAACATTTTAATAGCGTCCCGTTCCCGGTGTTTTCTCAGTCCATTTCTGCCGTAGTTCATCAATGTCCTCGAATAGTTTTTCTGCACCTCGCTCAACTGCCCCGGCAAGATCACCTCCTCCCCTTCATACAGGCACCCATTGTACAAGTCTGCCAAAATTTCATCCCGGTTTAAATACCCCACAAATGCGTCATTTTGTCTTCCCATCCACACTCCTCTTCTCTCTTTCCAGCAGAAATCTATCACACCTAAAAATTTACGATACCCGGCACATTTAAGAAATTGTAACCACTTCCACACAACCTCCCCACAGTATTCCGTCAAAGTATCCTTTTCAAATGATTCCTCTCCGCTGCGCATTATTCTCTTGTCCCAAACAAATTGAATTCCGGCAGTCCTGCCGTCATGAAGCGCACAGCCCATCTATGCTGTACCCCTGGAAAATGGAAACGCTGCAACCGTTATAAGCCCGTTTCGCATTTTTAATATGAATATAGTGATGATAGAATAGATTCAAAGCGCTCTGCCTTGACAACTTCATTATAACAGCTTTTTTCATTCTGACAAGTCGTGAAAAATACGGCAGCAAAAATCGGGAGTTTGACAGTTGCATAATCAAAAAAGGTAAGGAAAAGAATAAAATACTATAGTTCGCAACGAAGAAAAAAATCGCCGCAGCCCAGTAAATACAAGGGCTACAGCGATTTTATTTTTACTCAACTGTCAAAGATTGGATTATAGCACAACTTTCAGGAAAGATACAAGTCATTTTCCGTACTCTTCTCAGCCCTCGCCAATCTTATTGACCTGTTCCAGAAGCTCTGCCAGCTGTTTTCTGCTATAGCGTCCCTCTGTAAAGGTTACAAGAGTTTTCAGCGGAAAGTCGCAGATCACACGGAATGCGAAGTCCTCCGCATTTTCTCCCATCTCGAAATCAATACCGGACTCCCGTTTAAAATAATCCATCCTTTCCTCTGCGATCGGTCTGGTCGGCAGATATGCATACAACTCACCAAAGGTTGTATTGGCATGGAAATGCTTGTGGATCTTCGCTGTCGAAGTCACTGTAACGGTCTTTTTCAGGCGAATGTCCCGGCTCGATGCACCGACTAAAATTTCGAACTGCCCGCTCTGCACCAGAAAATCCTTCTGCTCCACATCGTAGTAGGCAAAACTTCTTTTATTCAGCACAAACTCTGCGGTTTTGGTTTCTCCCGGCTCCAGAGAAAGCTTTACAAAGCCTTTCAGCTCCTTTTCCGGACGGATGATTTCATTCTGACAGTCGTGAACATAGAGCTGCACCGTCTCTTTTCCGGCACGTTTCCCGGTATTGGTCACCCGCACCTTAACGCGCAGCTGGTCGGTATCCAAGATGCTCTCCTGATCCGTTTCGATGTTGTCATAGGAAAAGGTCGTGTAACTCAAACCCTCGCCAAATGCAAACTGCGGACGAATTTTTTTCGAATCATAATGGCGGTATCCGACAAAGACACCCTCCCGGTATTCTACCTGATAGCCCTCTCCCGGGAAATTCAGGTATGCAGGAGTATCCTCCAGACGCATCGGGAAAGTCTCTGCCAGCTTACCGCTGGGATTCACCTCTCCATAAAGGATCGATGCCATGGCACCGCTTCCCGCCTGTCCCAGCAGGTAGCCTTCTACAATCGCTTTTACATCGTCTTCAAATGGCATCACCACCGGAGCACCATTGTTCAATACAACGATCAGATTCGGATTATACTGCTTCAGCACACGGATCATTTCCAGCTGTGCGCCGGGCAGATTCAGATGCTTACGGTCAAGTCCCTCCGTCTCATAGCTTTCCGGAAGTCCCATGCATAAAACAACCTTGTCTGCTGCCTTTGCCGCCGCGATCGCCCGTTCCAGTTCCGCTTCATCCAGACTTTCCGCATCCACAGAAAATCCTTTTTCATATAAAACAGCATCGCCGCCGCGCTTTTGCATTTCCTCCAGCAGCGTGTCCAGAAACGTCGGGTTGATATGGGAGCTTCCCCCGCCCTGAATCCTGCTCTTTACCGCAAACTCACCGATCAGCGCTATTTTTTCCGTTTTGGCAAGCGGAAGCTGCTGTTCTTCATTTTTCAGAAGCACGATACATTCCGATGCGATCTTCTGTGCCAGTTCATGATGGGTTTTGGGAACAAACGGCTCTACCGGCGGCTTTTCATCTGCCTTTGCGATCAGCTCAAGCAGACGGCGAACCGAAACATCCACCTGTGCTTCGGTAATTTTTCCTTCCTGCACAGCCTCCAGTACCGCACGGTCATTGACGCCTCCCGAAGACGGCATTTCCAGATCCTGACCGGCCTCCAGTCCCTTGACGCGATCGTTCGTTGCGCCCCAGTCTGTAACGACCAGACCTTCATAGCCCCATTCATCCCGCAAAATATCATTCAATACTTTCTTGTTTTCCGAACCAAACTCACCGTTTAACCGGTTATAGGCACACATGACCGTCCAGGGCTTTCCTTCTTTGATCGCAGTTTCAAAGCTTGCCAGATAAATCTCCCGAAGTGTCCGTTCATCCACCTTTGCATTGACCGTCAGGCGCCTCGTCTCCTGATTGTTCGCCGCAAAATGCTTGATCGAAGCGCCGACTCCCTTGCTCTGCAGCCCTGTGATATGTGCTTTTGCAAGTCGGGAAGCCAGATACGGATCTTCGGAAAAATATTCAAAGTTCCGTCCGCACAGCGGCGAACGTTTGATATTCGCCCCCGGGCCCAATAAGACATCTACATTTTCCGCCCGGCATTCGATACCGAGGGCTTCTCCCATCTTATAGATCAGCTCTTCATTCCAGGAAGCTGCCAGCGCTGCTGCCGGCGGAAAACAGGTTGCCGGAACGCTTTTATTCAAGCCCAGATGATCTGCATTCTCTACCTGCTTACGCAGACCGTGCGGTCCGTCCGTCAGCATCAGCTTGCGGATGCCAAGACGCTCGACTGCCTGCGTATACCAGAACGCAGAGCCTGACAGCAGACTGCATTTTTCTTCCAAAGTTAGCTGTCCAAGTAATTCTTCTATCGCCATTGCTGCTTTCCTCCTGCCAATATGCCCGGCTGTAGTGTGCGTCACCACACCATCGGCTGCCGAGTTTTTTCTCCTTCGCGGCTCCCGCAACAGCTGGAGCTGCGCTGCACCCGAAAGGCTTACTCCTCCCAGGTTTTATAATACCAGCCGTAGCCATTGCCGGGCAGGATGATATTGCGCAGAACACATTCTCCTTTTCCGAGCAGATCCTGAAAGGGCATTTCTCCCATGTCGATCCATGCCGTCTGGGGCTCATCCGAGAAGTTGAACACACCGACTACCATCTCGTTTTTCAGCTGTCTGCAGATGCACAGCACATGGCTGTTATAGGTATCATAGGTCCATACAGCAGCCTTTCCGGAAAACGGACCACATGCAAAGCGGGCTTTTTCCATCTTCTGCATGCCCTCAAAAATACGGTTCTGGACAGTGCCCTTTTCTGTTCTTTTCTTTTCCAGCTCCCAACGGAAATGTCCTCTGTGTACATAACGGGAATCCGCCGCACGGTCTGCATCCGGATCATCCTTATAGGAATAATCATTGAGCTGACCAATCTCATCTCCGCTGTAGATAACTGGAATGCCGGACTGAATAAACAGATAGGCGTTGAGCATCAGAATTTTCTGAATGGCACGCTCAATTCTCGCCGGGTCCTTTGCCTGCAGCGAAGCCTCCAGACCGCACAGGGATGCCGTCGTTCCGCAAAGTCTCGCATCCTGCAATACAGGATCATCATTATACAGCTCTCCCCGCGCATCGCTGCCTGCTGCCATGCCCCGGAAATATTCATTCAGATACTTCTTATGCGGAATCTCCTGAATCCCGGAGGGTTTTAAGAAATCATAGTCCAATCCCCAGCCGATATCGTCGTGGCAGCGCAGATAATTCAGGAAAACATATTCCTTCGGCAGACTGTTTACCACGTCCATCTGCTGTTTTAACAGCGCAACCTCCTTTGTCGCAACGGTATGCCAGGTTGATGCCATCGTTGTTACGTTATAAAGCATATGGCATTCCGGTTTTTCGAGCGTTCCGAAATAAGGGACAACCTTGGCAGGCTCCATAACAACCTCACCCAGCAGTACAACGCCGGGGCAAACGATTTCCGTGATCATACGGATCATACGCACAATGATGTGTACCTGCGGCAGGTTTCTGCAGTCTGTCCCCAGCTGCTTCCAGATATAGGGGACTGCATCGATCCTGACGATATCAATTCCCTGATTCACCAGATACAGCATATTATAAACCATCTCGTTAAAAACCACCGGATTGGAATAGTTTAAGTCCCACTGATAGGGATAAAAGGACGTCATAACATATTTTTTGCACTCGTCCCTCCAGGTAAAATTACCGGGTGCCGTTGTCGGAAATACCTGAGGCACGGTTTTTTCAAACTCCTGCGGAATGTCAGGTGTATCATAGAAGAAATACCGATCCTGATATTCCTTTTCCCCTGCCAGTGCGCGCTTTGCCCACTCATGATCTTCAGATGTGTGGTTCATTACAAAGTCCATGCACACGCTCATCTTTTTCTCATGGCAGGCGCTGCACAGAGAAGCCAACTCCTCCATCGTACCCAGGGCCGGCTGCACCTTCCGGTAATCCGCTACCGCATAGCCTCCATCACTTTTTCCCTTCGGGGTATCCAGAAATGGCATCAGATGCAGGTAGTTTACGTTGCATGCTTCCAGGTAAGGCAGCTTTTTCTTCACACCCTTCAAATTGCCGGCAAAAGCGTCGATATACAGCATCATGCCAAGCATATCCTGGCGGCTGTACCATGCAGGCTCCTGTTCTCGCTCCCGGTCCAGCTTCTTTTCTGATTCCGGGCGCTCCTGATACCATGCTTCCATCTGTTCACATAACTGGGTAAACATATCCTCTCTTCCCGGATATAATTCGCAGTACAGCCATTTGAGCTCATCCAAATGGCGCTGCAGTCTTTTCTGATATTCCTGCGCTGTTTTCATGTTCTTTCCTCTCCTTTTGCCGCGCGGCGGGCACAGCAGATTTTATTTCAATTTCGAACGCGGATGTCACAGCGCCCCCGCCAGCGTTGTGCTGCGATTTTTATTCCACTTCAACTACCGCATTCTGTCCGTTTAGCTCAAGCAAATACAGGCAATCCTTTTTCTCCACCTGCGCTGTTACATCCTCTCCGTTGCAAAGCACACGCTTTACAGGCTCTTTGGATAAAAATCCGACGGTCTTTCCGCCACAGATTTCGCCCATTAGCCTGCCGCCGATCTCATGCATCCACAGTACCGCATCAAAGCTGATGTATTTATCCACAAGTCCCACAAAGGTTTTCCCCTCTGTGTCCTCCACAAATAAAAACCAGGTGAAATCCCCCGCTGCAAGGCGGTATTCCCTGCCTTCTTCTGCACTGCAGGCCGCAGCAGTCTGATTACGACAATCATAAATCCAGCAGTTTTTCCCGGAAAGCTCCGGAATATCCGATGCACCGATCCGATAGGTCTGTTCCTGATGGGTCAGATTATAAACGGCAATCACTCCGCCGATCTTACCATTTGCATATGCTCCGACATTTGTCAGCTTCAGCACGCCATCTTTTCTGGGATCACGAAACATACAATCCTGTGTCGGTCTTGCCGCCCGTAAAAGCTGCGGCAGCCTTCCGTCCGCATAGCAGAGAGGTGCTGCAACCTCCGGGGCTGTTTCTCCTATCCGATCGCTGAAATACACCGGTCCTCCGCTGATCGCACGCAGCAGGCTGTGGCGCAGACCATCCTCATGGCTTGTCCAGAACATATCCCAGTCGCATACATACAGCTCGCCCTGGTAGGGTGTATTGTATGCATTCTGGAGCAAATGCTCTGCAAATCCATCCTCCCGTTTTGGTACAAAATCATCGCTGTTTCGTGCAACCGCTGTCTGGGGACGGGAAAACATGTTCTCTGCCGCCATTCCCATACAGTTGATCACTGCACCGTCAAAGTACGCTGCCGCGCCCTCCAGCGCTCCATGTATTCCCCGCGTCGCTGTCATCAGTGGAAGATCATTTTCAAAATAATTATGTACGGCGCTCTGTCCGTCCACTTTGGAAAAGCTGATGCCCTCCCGCTTCAGATATTCATACCAATCCCGGTAAAAGCCGTAGCCCTTGGCTGCATCCGGCCACGGGATCAGCTTCCCGGGTGCATTTTGATATAAATGCTCCTGCTCTTTTGCTGCAAGGTCGCTTCCCGGCTCGATTCCGCCCCAGTAGCCGCCAAGCGCATGCCAGACACCAAACCAGTCCACCTGTGTATCCCGCTTTATATCACGGATCATCTGAGCAAATCCGTTGGGGAACTTTTCTTTTTCGGGCGCAAGGTCATAGAGTGCGTCTCCATGCACCGACAGCCAGCCGTCATCCATCAGCATCCAGCGCACCGGTACATTTTTTTCCGCAAATTCTCTGCCCTTTGCGCGAACCTTTTCTTCACTGATTTCCGTATAAAATGCATCCCAGCTGCACCAGCCAAGATATTTCAGCATCTCCGGCATATTCCGTTCCTCTTTCAAACGGATTCCGTGATACTCTGCCGCCCACGCCATACACGCATGAACCGCTTCCTGCAAACTGTCCGCCTCCGCATATGCATAAACAGGCTCGTCCAGTTTGCTGATTCCGCCCTTGCAGGCGCTCATTCCGAAAATAAGCGTATTCTCTCTTCCGGGCTTTACCTGGGTCTTAAACTGTTTTCCCGGCATTGGAAGCAGGAAAAAGTATCCGTTTCTCAGCTTTCCGTAAATCGCCTGTGTCAGCTCCGGGATTTCCGAAAAGTCATTGATAAATGCCGGTCTTGTCCACCAGTCGTTTAAAAGATACATTGCGGTCATCGCCTCCGGCCGGATCTCCGTTTCCACTTCCAAAATAACCGGAAGCTCTTCCTCCAGATTATCACTTCTCCGGCAGCCGTCCTGCTCAATTTCCAGCTTCAGCCAGCCGGATCTGACCTTTTTTTCTGTTCTATAGATAAATTCCGCTGTCACATTGTCCTGCTTTTCCAGAATAACCCGCAAAGCTTCTCCATTATCTTCCCGGACAAGTGGCAAAAGCACCTGCTCCGGTTTTCTCTGTCTGTGCAGCCGCAGGACGATATTATTTTTTCTCTGCATAAGTTCCTCGCCTTCTGCCGTTGTACCGGCTTCCTTCTGTTATGCTTCCTCTGCGATCAGAACCTCATACGGGCGCAGACGCACCGTATTACCTGTAAAAGCAGCTTCCTTATAGTTGTCTGCAAGCACCTGTCCGGGCGCAGCCACCAGAGTCAACTCGCGTTCTTCCGGCTGCATGTTGCACAGTACGAGCAACGTTTTGCCTTCAAAGCTTCTTCGATACGCGATCAGATTTTTCTCCTCCCGATAAGCCGGTGCAAAGGTGCCTTCGCTGATCAGCTCTGACCATTGGGAATGCAGACGCAGCCCGATCATCTTCTTATACCATGTAAGCACGGAATCCTCGTCTCTCTCTTCCTGTGCTGCGTTCAGCCCTGTATAGTTGGGATTTACCTTTAACCAGGGTTTTCCTGTTGTAAATCCGGCATTTTCTGTATCATCCCATTGAAACGGTGTCCGCGCATTGTCCCGGCTTTCCAGCTGAACCAGACGCAGCGCTTCCTCCGGTGAAAATCCATCTGCCAGTGCGCGGTTATATTGATTGTGGGTCGATACATCATTGTAATCGTCCATCGACGCATACGCACAGTTTCTCATGCCGATCTCCTGCCCCTGATAGACATACGGCGTGCCCCGCAGCAGCAGATACATTGATGCGAGCATCGTTGCCCCATAATAATTTCTTCCCTCCCGGGGCAGATAATGGTCGATCGATCTGGGCTGATCGTGATTTTCTGTGCAAACACCAAACCATCCCCTGTCTCCTGCCATTTCGTGACTGGAAAACAGCTCTCTTTTCAGATCCTCCGGCGTCCACTCCTGTCGGTCATACCAGAAATAGTTCGGTCCCTTCAATTCCAGCTGGCACCAGGAGAACTCAAACACCATAGAAAATACACCATCTTCTAAGGAAATAAACGAAAGCAGCGTCTCCGGAGTCAGACCGGCTGTCTCGCCGACTGTCAGTGTTTCTCTTCTTCCGTATGTCCGATCTCTGAACTCCCGCAGCAGTGCTTCGATTCCGGGCTGATTCAGTGCGCCGTGCGCAACGGATACCAGACCATCTTCTCCGTCTGCAGGATAAGAGGGCAATCCCGCTTCTTTTTTCAAATAGGTGATGGCATCCAGCCGGAAGCCCCCGATGCCCTTATCCAGCCACCAGTTGACCATCTTATAGATTTCTTCCCGCAGCTCTTTATTTTCCCAGTTTAAATCGGGCTGTTTCTTCGTAAAAATGTGCAGGTAGTAATAGTCCGTTCCCTCGATCGGCTCCCACGCGCTTCCGCCGAAGATGGACCTCCAGTTGTTCGGTGCTTTGCCGTCGATTCCTTTTTTGATATAAAAATACTTGCCGTAAGGTCCTTCCGGATCTGCTTTTGCTTTTTGAAACCACTTATGCTCGTCGGAGCAGTGATTGACCACCAGATCCATGATGATACGGATGCCGCGTTTCTTCGCTTCTGCGATCAGCTCATCCATGTCCTCGTCCGTTCCAAAGGCTTCATCTATATGATAATAATCTGCAATATCGTAACCGTTATCGTCCATCGGGGATTTATAAACCGGACAGAGCCAGATCACATTTGCCCCGAGGTCACGGATATAGTCCAATTTTTCAATAATACCGCGCAGATCGCCGATCCCATCCCCATTCGCATCATAAAAGCTGCGGGGGTAAATCTGATAAACGACTGCCTTTTTCCACCACTTTTCTTTTTCCATGAGCAAAATTCCCTTTTCCTGATAAGATGATGTCGGGATCAAAAGCCTCGACCTTGATGCCTGCAGAAAGCCTGCTGTCTTACTGCTTCCCTAATACAAAATACAACGAAAACCCGCACAAGGCGGGTTTTCGCAATTGCCGGCAGACACACGGCAGCTATGAGATTTTCTCATCATCCGCACTGCCAGTCTGTTTACATCTTAACGGCACCTTCTGCCACACCTGCCACGATATACTTCTGCAGGAAAATATAAAGAATGACAATCGGGATGATCGTTACCAGCACAGCCGGGAAGATCAGCTCCCACGGGTTACCGTACTGACCTGATGTCAGCTTGGCGAAGTATAACTCCAGCGTCAGGGTTTTAACGCCGTCGCTGTTACCGATTACCAGGAAAGGAAGCAGATAGTCGTTCCAGATCCACATACCGTTTAATACGATAACAGTAACTGTAGTTCCCTTTAACAGCGGGAATACTACTTTAAAGAACATCTGAAAAATGTTGGCTCCGTCAATGATCGCCGCTTCCTCCAGAGACTGGGGAACGCTCTTGATAAAGCCATGATACAAAAATACTGACATACTCAGTCCAAACCCGCCGTACATGAAGATCAGTCCGGGGATGTTCTTGAGCCCCATTTTCTCAAAGAGATCCAGCAAAGGATACATCAGAGACTGGAAGGGGATCAGCATTGCAGCGGTAAATCCAAGATAAAGTACAGTACCGAGGATGCTCTTGCTTCTCACCATTACCCATGCTGCCAGAGAAGAAACCATAACCAGAAGCAGCACAGAAATGATGGTGATCACAAAGGTGATCCAGATGGCGCGGAAGAAATGGATCTGCTGCGCCGCACTGATAATATACTGAAAGCTCCAGGAAGAAGGCGCGCTGACCGGCGAATCCACGATCTCATTGTTGGATTTGAAGGAATTGAAGATCAGGAAAACCAGCGGAGCCAGTGTATAAATTGCAACGACGACCAAAATCGCGTGCATCAAGGCCTGACCTGTTTTATGACGTCCCTGCATGCTCATTACAGCTCCACCTCCTTCTTAGATGTAATGGAAACCTGAACCAGGGTTACAGCTGCGATCAGCACAAAGAAGATAACAGCCTGTGCCTGCGCAAGACCGTAGTCCGGGGGAGAACCGTCACGGGTTGTATACAGGATCTGCATCGCCAGCATTCTGGTACTGAAGTTACCATCTGTCAACGCTACGTTCTGATCCAACAGCATGAAGCATTTGGACAGTGTCAGGAAAAATACGATAGTAAAGGATGGCATCAGCATCGGAACCGTGATGCTCTTAAATCTCTGCCAGGTACCTGCTCCGTCAATCGCCGCCGCTTCCGACAGATCCTTCGGAATATTATTCAAACCGGTGGTATAGATGATCATCATATAACCGGCCATCTGCCATGTGATCAGCATTACCAGGGCAAACAGCGCCTTGGTGTTGTCCTGCGTCATGTTGCACAGCGCAGGAATGGAAATGATTCCGTCTTCTCCGAACAGAATCTTGGAAAAAACGATTTCAAAAATGAACTGCCAGATATAGCCCAGTGCCAGGCCACCTAACAGGTTAGGCAGAAAGTAGATCGTGCGGTATGCCGCAGCGCCTTTGTTCAGGCTGGTTGCCAGAAGCGCCATTGCAAGGGATACCACGTTGATCGCTACAACTGCCACAAGCGTTACCTTAATGGTATATACAAACGCATCAAGGAATTTTTTGGTTTTAAATGCCTTAACATAGTTGTCGAAGCCAACAAACGCTTCCCAGAAATGATCACCGCCTGCAAAGTAGGTACCTCTCCAGGCTGTAAAGGAATAAATGACACCCATGATGAACGGGATCACAATTACCATAACAAACAAAATCAGGGCCGGAAGCGCTAACGGTACAAATCTTTTTTTATAATATCTGTCCATTACGTCTCTCCTTGTCTTTTCTTTTCCCCTGTCGTTTTCCGGCTTTGCCGGAAAGAGGAGGCTGCCGCAGCCCATGTCGCATGTTTGCGGCAGCCGGAAAATCCTGTTTTACAAAATTCTGTTTCGTTCTGTCACTTTTTATATGGCTCGGTCGAGATTATTCCAGACCAGCCATTTCAGCCCAGCTGCTGATGGCATAATCTGCGATATCGCTGTAAGCGGTTTCAGGCCATTCTGCAGTATTTACATAGTTCTCCATCATCTGCAGACCGAAGTTATCGGTAGCCCAGCCCTTAGGAGCGCCTGCGTATGCGTTGGTCAGAGTCTTATCCGCAGCCATGTAGGAGATAATGGAATCGCCCAGGCTGTAGCCAGCGGAGGTTGTTGCAGGATCAGCGTTGTAAGGGATGAAGGACATTTCTTCCACAACGAACTTCTGACCTGCTTCAGTGGTGTTCAGCCATACAAGGAACTCTTCTGCCAGTTCTTTTTCTTCATCAGAAACCTTGTCGTTGATGCAGTAGTAGTTCGGTACGAATACCGGAATGGACTCAAGCATATGCTCAACTGTCAGACCTTCTACCTTGATGTCATCCTGTGTGAAGGGCATCTTAATGGGCAGGAAGGTCAGGGTATCAACGATGTCAGCATTTGCTTTCTTGATGTTCTCGTATGCCCAGTTGCCCTGCTTTAAGAAGATTGCCTTGCTGTTTGCGAAGGTTGCAACAGAAGGATCATAGCCATTGGTAGTT
>OJSP01000831.1_pt1 | contig 37977 bp, 35 predicted proteins | sample 1599561 | NCBI WGS metagenome assembly OJSP01 (sample SAMN04168659, study PRJEB22393) | human gut metagenome | biome: human gut microbiome; feature: stool | host: Homo sapiens | collected 2014-05-12
TTGCATGTGTTAGGCGCGCCGCCAGCGTTCGTCCTGAGCCAGGATCAAACTCTTTATAAATGGTATTTATCACTCATAAAGTGTTAAATCTCGTTCACTCAGACACAATCGCTTGCGTCCTGTATGAATTACTTGTTTGCCGATCTCTCGGCTTTGGAATTGTTTTTCGTGATTTTCCATCACGTTTAAGGTTCCACAAGTTTCAGTATTGTTCAATTTTCAAGGTCCTGCTTGCTCTCCTCTCGGACAGCTCAATCATTATATCAAAGGTCGTACTTTTTGTCAAGCACTTTTTCGATATTTTTTTGAGCTTTCCGAACGCCTTTTCAAAAGCTTTCCACCCGCACGCCGTCCGGTTCCCCGCTGCGTTTTTGCTGGTACATCGCTTTTATTTGGCTTTTGAAGAGCTGCTGTCTTGCGCGACAGCTTATTTATAATACCACACTTTCGCCTAAAGTCAACACCTTTTTCAAAATTTCTTTCAAGTTTTTTCAAACTTCTTTTTTAGTCCTTCCCAATATCCATGCAAGCACCCTCCGGGCCGCAGTTCGCACACCAAGCCAAAAGCAAATGTCCCCCCTGCCGCCAATAGCATCGCCAGTGCGGAATGCTGCAAATGCAGCAAGCAGCCGCCCGCAATTACTGCAGCCGGTACGCTCCACCATATACAGTAAGTCTTCAGCTTAACGGCACTCCCCTGCATCCAGCGGCAGACATACCAGTATTTCACCACCCCTTCCAGCAGCGCCTGCACACAAAGTGCATACAGCATCACCAACCGGCTGCCCCGCATAACAAACAGCAGCACCAGCATAACCCCCAGTGCAGCTTCGCGATACAGGTTATCTTTCTTTTCGTTACCCGTCATTTGCAGCACCCCGCTGCAGGGTCCAAGTGTCGCAATCAAAATAAACACCAGCGCACACCCAACAAACTGTTTGGTGCAAGGCAACAGCTCTTCCGCCAGAATCGACAGCAGCACCTGTGGATAACCCACCAGCACAACTGCCATACTGCCGGCAAATAGCATTTGAATCCGCATAATGGACGCATAGCACTGCTTGATTCCCGCTTTATTCCCTGCATGATACATGCGCGAAAATTCTGGCAGAAACACTTTTGCTGTTGGACCAGAGATGAAGTTGACAAGCTTTTTTACCATCAGCACTACACTGACAATTCCCGCTTCAAACGCGCCTGTGAAAAAGTACTGCAAAAGGATTGGCATTTGCGAAATCAACGCCTGTATCAGATCCGCCCGTTGATAGCTCCCCCATTTGCGCAAAGAAAGTTCCTTCGAGATATCCCTCCGGGGTTCTCTGTCCCGCTTTATCAGGAAAAGCACCAAGATTCCCGCGTATTGTATCACATACAGCGCCAGCAGTGTGCCAAGCGAGAGTCTTTCCGTTTTATATAAAACCAGTGTTCCCAATACAAGGAACAGTCTTCCCAGCACATACTCTCCGAATAAGGCACATCCCGGCTGGCCTTGCGCCATCATTGTGCTGCTATGGTCCATTACCAGAAGTTCCATCCCGGTAATTAGTGCTATGACCGTGTAACCGCCCCGTCCTTTTTCCAATGCCAGTACCAACGCTAATATCGTCAGGACTGGCAGCACATAACAGCTGTAATATTTTGCCTTGAACCGGCGCAGCTCTGTTCCCTTATTTGATAAGTAAAAAGTATTGCATTTCGTAATACCGGAAAACAATACCCAGTACACAAGATCCGCCGCACTGACCCAGGTAGAGTAAGTTCCGTATCCCGCAAGGCCCAGCATCCGGGTGATCATAACCTGCAGCAGCACTTCCAGCACTGCACCAAGCCCTTTTAATATTACACTAAGTAGAAAAACGATACTCAAAATATTTTCTCCATACCAGAACTATGCTGCCCAGAAAAACTGATACGGCATCGTCCCGCCAATATTATTTATCAGCAGCCGCAAAACATATTGGAGGCCCGCCGCCACTGCCAACCATTGGATTGTCGCAGCCCGCCTGCGCGGGCAGTTTATATACTCCAACATTCGTGGAAGCAATACGATCAGGTACGGCCCAAACAACGCAGCCATCCGCGCCGCAGAGGCTAGCCCAAGGTTCAGCCCGTACAGCGAAAGTGCCGCCATTGTGAGAAATAGTCCCTGCGGTTCCTTGGATTCCAGCTTTTTGCATTCCTCTGGTGTCATTTTGTAAAGAACAAAGGCAACCAGCAGAGCATAAAACGCACCAACCGCAATGGATTCCATTCTGCTGTTGCTCTTCGTAAAATATTTTGCCAGCGCATAGGGCAGCAAATTTGCCACGCGCCCCGCCACAACCGGATATGCTGCGCCCAAGATGCAAGCTGCCATGGTACAGTACAACACATGGCGATATTTCCACCGCCGGTTCACCAACCAATACAGCGGCAGAAAGACCACTGCACTTTTGTGGAACGATACTGCCATCAGAATTTGCAAAAAGTACGGTGCAAGTTTTCGCTCCTTGATCCAGTGGAATGCCGTATAACCCAGTAAAATTGCAATCGCATTGCGGGCCACATTCATTTCTGTCTGATAAACACCCAGCGTAAGGTAAAGCCAGATACTCAGCATAGCATTGGGGGATTCCCGCCGCAGCCAGCGGTAAAGCAGCGCTATAATCAGCGCACTGTTTGCCACTGTAATCCACTGTGGCGCAGACAAATAAATGCTGAGGAGCTTATTCAGCAGGCGGTACCCAGGTTCCAAGTCCAATTCCCATGTCCGGTGGGGCGTTGGGTAAAGCTGGGCGGTAAACAGTTCTTTCCACGAAATCTGTGGGAATTGTTGATAAATGCAGACATAATACTTGGTATCCACACCAACAGTCTGTGCCCGCATTGCCATAAAAAACCACAGCACCACACAGGACATGGCCAGTGCTACACGCTGCGCGCTCCTGCCCTGCCGCCGTGCCAACACGCAGAGGCGCGCCGGATAGGCAAGCAGCAGGCAAAGCACAAGGTAAACACTCATTTTTTCTATCATGCTATTTCAAAACAAAGCCAGCCGTGCCCGGTAGACGGCCGCGTTGATCCCGGCAGGCAGCAGCGCTGCGCACCCAAGCCCTGCACGCAGCAAAATATTTTGCAGGTTCGGTCTGCCTTTCCAACTGCTCAGCGCCTGCTTTGCCTGGTGTTTCTGCCCTGCAATCAGGCTTGTATAAATATAAACTGTCATCTTTAAATCGTATTTTCTCTGGATCGCCGCAATCTCGGCTTTGCTATGGTTCGGATTCTTCAGTTCCTCTTCCAAATCCTGCATAAATGCCTTGGCATGGGCCACTTTTACCCGTGTTCTGGCGTTGGCTTCTGCCCCACGGTTATAATCCACGCAAACACGGGAGGCATAGGCAACACACGGGTTATTTCTCGCCAATCGCGCCCAAAGATCCAGATCTTGCCCGATTTTTTCACCCAGCCGGAACCCACCCGCCGCCAACAGTGCCGTGCGCCGCACCGTTGTGGCGGAGGTCCAGACAAAGTCATAACCCTTGCCCAGTGTTTCCCAGTAGCTAGGCAAACAGCCATCCGCCTGTGGCATTCTGCGCGATTCCTTGCAGCGGCCATTGGCATATATTACACGGTAAGCCGTAACAAAGATATCACTTTGGGGATATTTCTGCACGATGGTTTCGATATTTTGCAGATAATCCGGATGCCAGGTATCATCAGCATCCAGAAAGCAGATGTACTCCCCCGCCGCCAGCTCAATGCCCTTGTTGCGTGCAGCAGATACGCCCTGGTTCACCTGCTGCACAACCCGGATCTTATCCGAACGCACCTCTTTGCATGCCTGCAAAGAGTGGTCCGTTGAACCATCATCCACCACGATCACTTCATAATCAAGGAATGTCTGTGTCAGAACGGAGCGCAGGGTGCCGGCAATGTAATGCTCCTTGTTGTAAAGCGGAATCACCACGCTGTATTTCATACACAGCCCCCCACATTTCTACCATTTCCTACATTTCGCGACATGTTCTATGTATATCTTAGCAGGTTTCTTGAACGATGTATAGATGTTTTTCGTATATTTATGAGTACTTTTTCTGATTGTTGTCTAAAGTTCAAGAAATCATATCTTTGCTAAAGCAAGGCATCTTCACCAACGCAAGTTCACACATATAAAAACCCCTTTCGGCTTCATGTACAGCCGAAAGGGGTTTTTACGCTATGCGATAGAACTATGCTTCAACATTTTTATTCTTTTTGTGTTGCCTCTCACTCCATTGTGCTTACATCATTCGTTTTTACCTGCATATCCGCTATTTCAACTTTTCTCTCCTCTTTTACTGTCAAAAGCATTCCAGCGCAAAACAGAACCGTTGAAGACACTAAGCTCCCACCTGCCAATGCAAAATATCCTGCAAAGTAACCTGCATTGATAATGTAGTTATAAGCATCACCACCTACATACGCATTCACAGTATGTGAGGAGTACTCAGAATTATAATAGTTGTCCTTCTTGTCTATTCCTTCATATATGCAGTATATCGACAGAAAAAGAAACACCGCGCTAATGACGAGGAACACGTTCTTCAAGTTTTCTCTTTTCATAAACATAATTCCTTTCTTTGCTTTTCAATATGCCTGATCTGCTCCATATTCAGCTTGTTCGTGAGTAAATCCCTCAAACTCAAGCTGGTCGATTAAACCACTTTTTGAGAACGAAGAATATTTAAGATACGACTCTGCACATTTTACCGCTTGTTCTTTCCAGTCTGCACCGCAGTGATCTGCCGCGTAGGTCGCATCTTCATTGCTAAATCCTTCATATTCCAGCTGCTCAATCAAACCTGTATAGGAGAATTCAGAAGATCTTAAGTAAGATTCTGCACTTCTTAAGGCATTTCTTTGACCCGATGTCACAGTAGAGCTGTCGCTCTGCATTTTAGCTGCATCAGAAGTCTTTTGGGTTGAACTTCCCGTGTTGCTTGGTTCAAATACCATTACCTTATCATCATTTACAAGAAGAAGTTTGCCTTCAAACTCGTTCGTTTTGTCTCTGATAACATAAATTTCAACTTCCCCAACCGTGTACACTTCATCTCCCTTATCTGTTGTTACTACATAGTTCCATTTAAACTCTGTTGTTTTTCCCTTTGAGGTTATCATCGTCCCTGTATGGTCAGTATTGAAATTTATTTCTACCGACAGCCCTATATCATCAAGATCTACAATATCTTCGTCATTTAAATCTGCCAATTGCGTTGCTGTCCACTTTCCAACAATATCCATTTCATCTGCGGCTGTTGCCGTACTCGTCGATGCTTTTGTAGAATCTTCTTGTTCTTGTGTACTTGATTTTTCCACGGAAGTTCCCGGTTCTTCCGCACTCGATTGCTCCGCAGCAACCTTTGTTTCGTTTTTTCCTCCATTTGATGGACTAATAAAAATTATCGCAAGAGCCACAACTGCAACGGCAATCCAAACCCAAGTTTTTGGTTTTTTGTTCTTTGTACCACACTTTGGGCAGCGTTTAGCATTTTTGGCTATCGTCTCGCCACAAATCTCACATATTTTTAAGTCGTTTTTCAATCCGCAATAGGGACAATGTTTTTCCTTTGCATCAAACGTTTTTCCACAGCGCGGACACGTCAGCGTTCCCGTTGTATCATCCATTGTTGAAGATACGCTACTATCCGCATTTTCATCGCCTGGCGCTTTTTCTACATTTTCGCTTGTTTGGCTCTGCTCATTTTTTCTTAGCGCATCTTCTGCATAGCCATTTTGTTCTTTTTCGTTTCTTTCCTCGTTTCTTGTTAAATCATCCATATCTTTTCTCCTTCTTCGCTTTTTGCTTGGAATTTTCTTATATTATATAGTTCTTTTTATTTATTGTCAACAAAACTATACAATTACAGATAATTATATATCACTTTCAGCATAGTAAAGTTATCATTATAAGGAAGTGATAGCTTGATTTCTGATAACATCAAACGCCTGCGTGAAAATATGGGTCTCTCACAAGCCGCACTGGCCCGCAAGCTGGGTGTAACACGCGCCAGTGTAAATGCGTGGGAAATGGAGTTGTCCTCCCCTACCGCCGCCTACCTTGTAGAAATGGCCCTATTGTTTCATACTACAACTGATGATATCCTTGGTTTAGATACCTCCGAACAAATCTGTTTACGTGGTATGAGCGATCAGGAAAAGCGGCTCGTGTATGATTTAGTTGACTATATTACCGAACACACATCTAGTTCTGATAAGAAATAACAAAAAGCCCCTTCCCGCTGCATTCACAGCCGGAAGGGGCTTTTCTATCGTGTATTCAGTCTGCCGCAGGGTACCCACGGCAATCGTTGGCAGTTGTTATTGCTCAACAGGGGTTGCCTGCTGCCCGCCGGAACCCGGCGCACGCAGTAACATTTTGCCAACTGCTAATTTCACGCTATTTTGTTGGGAAGATCTCTATTACAGCTCAGCGAAGTACTTAATGGTACGAACCATCTGGCTGGTGTAGGAGTTCTCGTTGTCGTACCAAGAAACGACCTGAACCTGATAGGTATCGTCGTCGATCTTAGCGACCATGGTCTGGGTGGAATCGAACAGGGAGCCGTACTTCATGCCGATAACGTCAGAAGAAACGATCGGATCCTCGTTGTAGCCGAAGCTCTGGGAAGCAGCAGCCTTCATAGCAGCGTTGATAGCTTCCTTGGTGACATCCTTGCCCTTAACGACAGCAACCAGGATGGTGGTGGAGCCGGTGGGAACGGGAACGCGCTGAGCGGAGCCGATCAGCTTGCCGTTCAGTTCGGGGATAACCAGGCCGATAGCCTTGGCAGCGCCGGTGGAGTTAGGAACGATGTTCTGAGCACCAGCACGAGCGCGGCGCAGGTCACCCTTACGCTGCGGGCCGTCCAGGATCATCTGGTCGCCGGTGTAAGCATGAACGGTGGTCATGATGCCGGAAACGATCGGGAAAGTCTTGTTCAGGGTGTCGGCCATAGGAGCCAGGCAGTTGGTGGTGCAGGAAGCAGCAGAGATAACCTGGTCATCCTTGGTCAGGGTCTTCTCGTTGACAGAGTAGACGATGGTCTTCAGGTCATTGCCGGCAGGAGCAGAGATAACGACCTTCTTAGCGCCAGCAGCGATGTGAGCCATGCTCTTCTCCTTGCTGGTGTAGAAGCCGGTGCACTCCAGAACAACGTCAACGCCGATCTCGCCCCACGGGCAATCCTTAGCGTCCTTAATGGCGTAGATCTTGATCTCCTTGCCATCGACGATGATGGAATCCTCGGTAGCTTCGACGGTGTGCTTGTTCTCACCGATCTTGCCCAGGAAAGAGCCCTGAGCGGTGTCGTACTTGAGCAGGTGAGCCAGCATCTTGGGGCTGGTCAGGTCATTGATGGCAACAACTTCGTAGCCCTCAGCCTCAAACATCTGACGGAAAGCCAGACGGCCGATACGGCCAAAACCATTGATAGCAACTTTAACAGCCATAGTGAAATCCTCCCAAGATTTGTCTTTTTCACCTTATGAGCGGTCACCCGCTCGTCGGTATGGTACTATTGTACCCCATTTTTCACAATTCTGCAAGGGGGTCTGTTATTCTTTTAACACAATTTTTCAAAAAATCCACAGAAATTTTGAAATCCCAGCCATTTCCAGCGCAAAACCGTTTCCTGCGGGGCAGACTAACCCCAGAATTTGCACAGAAGGTGAGGGAGTGCTCATGCCGGTTTTCGGCCCGACACGCGCGGCGCTGGCGGCTGCGGCGGCCCGCGGGGCGGACATTCTGCCGTCACTGCGGCTGGTGCTGACGGCGGAGGCCCTGACCGCGCCCCCGCCGTCCCGCGCACTGGAGCTGAACGCCGAGCTGGACGTGCTCTGCGCCGCCGTGCGGGAGCTGGCGGACTGCCGTGCGGGGTGGCTGTACTTCTGCCCGGCATACGCCTCGCTGCCCGTTGCCGTGCCCCGGACGCTTCTGCAGGGCACCGTACTGACGTTCCTGCGCGGAGTTTTGCGCAGTGAGCGCCGCGCCGCCGTGCGGCTGGCGGCGCAGCAGGGTGCTGCGGTGCTGGCCCTGCAGGGCGGCGATCCGGCGCGGATGCCCGGTGACCTGCCCGCGCTGCTGCACCGCTGCGGGGCGTATGTCACAGCCACCGGCAGCGGTCCCTGGGCCGCCGCGGTGCGGCTGCCGCTCTCCCCCGCCCTGCCCCTGCGCGAGCCGCCCGCCCCGGCAGATCTCGTGCTGGACCGCTACAGCGCGGCAAAGGTATATCTGGACGGGCTTTGCGTGGAGGATGTGGAATAAAAACGGTTTCTTCCCGGAAGCAGGAGTGCTTTTTTGCTTTATTCCGTCTCTTTCCCGCACGCTTCCCACGCACACACCAGACCGCACAGGCCGAACAGGCCGATGCCGATGCCGGTCAGCAGGTCGGGCAGGGTCAGCATGCCGCGGGCGGCCTCAAACAGGGTCTGGGGCAGCTCCAGTCCGGTGCAGAGCAGGAACGCACCCGTCCCCGCCGCGTAGAGCGTATGTCCGCAGGGCAGACCCGGCACAAGAAAAATTTTGATCAGCACCACAGCCAGCAGCAGTGCGGCGGCAGCGCTCAGCACCCGCAGCGTGCAGGGCATACGGCAGAGCGACGCGGGCGCAAACTGGAACCGCCAGATGAGCCGCCACAGAAACACCAGCGGCACAGCGCCCGCCAGCAGCGAGCTGCCCAGCCCTTGGCGCTGCAGGCCGAAGCCGCTGAACGCCCGCACGGCGTAGTTCAGCAGCCACGCACCGGCAAAGATCGGCAGCAGCAGGTCCGCCCACGCGGCCCAGACCGGGTAGTTCCCGGAGAGTACCTCCGGGTACAGGATGGCATACCGGGCCGCATTGCCCGCCGCCACACCGGAGGCCAGCAGTGCCGCACCGGCCAGCGCCATGCAGACGCCCAGCGGCTTGTTGGTATCCTGCAGACCGGCAGGCTGCGACGCCGCCCGCCGCGCGGGCAGGTAGGGCAGCGCAAACGCCGCCAGCCACGGGATGTACCGCAGCCAGACCGACCCGGCAGCGGCAAAGCCGGTGTCGGCCTCGGACCAGAGCAGCAGGTCGGCCAGATGCAGCCCCGCCATGGCCAGGCCCAGGGCCAGCACCACAGCGGCGTGGGGATGTTTATTTTTCATGGTGTTCCTCTTTCATAGCAGCGGCGGCCCCCGCGTATATTGGGACAGGCCGCGCGGAATATCCTTATTGTACAACCGCGCGCCGCAAATTGCAAGGAGGGTCTGCCCCTTGAGGAAAACATTGCGCCGGGCGGTGGTGCTCGGCCTTTTGGCGTTTGCCGCGCCGTTTGCCGCCCTGCCGCTGGCGAAGCCCGCCGCCGCGATGCCCGAAGCGTCGGCTCCTGTGCTGCCGGACGCCGTTGACATCCCTGCCGCCACACCGCAGCCCGTGCTGCCCGCCGTGCCCGAGAGCCGCAGCTTTGACGCAGATGCGCCGATTTTGCTGAACGACGGCGGTGAGGAGATCACCGTATCCGTGCAAGAGTTTCTGATCGGCACTGCCGCCAGCGAGCTGCCGCCCGACTGGCCCGACGACGCGGTCTTAGCCCAGATGGTCGCCACTCACAGCTATGCCCTGAGCCTGGGCGGCGCGGCGTTCACCTGCAACAGCGCCCAGTGCGCGGGCTGGACGAGCGCCGAGGTGCTGCGCGCGCGGTGGGGCGGCGATTTTGCCGCATATTACAGCAGGCTGGCCGCACTGGCAGACGAGGTCTCCGGGGCCGTGCTGTGCTGGGACGGTGCGCCTGCCGCGGCCTGTTACCACAGCAGCAGCGCCGGGCAGACCGAGGCAAGCCAGAACGTGTGGCTGACCGCCGTGCCGTACTTACAGGGTGTCGCGTCGCCGTGGGACGCCGATGCGCCGGGGTTCGAAACGTCCGTCACCTACAGTGCCGAGCAGGTATACACGATCCTGACCGGGCTTGGCCTGGACACCGACGAGATACCAAACGCCCCCGCCGGGTGGTTCGGCGAGGGCGTGTTGGACAGCGCAGGCTATGTGGCACAGATGCCCGTCTGCGGGCAGGTATTTACGGGCACACGTCTGCGCAGTGCGTTCAGTCTGCGGAGCGCGGCGTTCACCGTGGCGTATGACGCCGGGGAGAATGCGTTTGTTTTCACCACCCACGGCTACGGCCACGGCGTCGGCCTGAGCCAGTACGGCGCAAAGGCGATGGCGGAGGACGGCAAAACGTGGCGGGAGATTTTGGAGTGGTATTTTCCGGGGTGTGAGGTTATAGAGTGATTCCCTGCCTTCCCCCGAGGGACAGACTCCCCCGGTACGGGGGAGGTGGCGCGTAGCGCCAGAAGGGGAGCAAGTGGCCCCGCAGGGCCGGATGAGGGGCAAGTTCGCCGCGATTGCCCGTTCCCGGGTTGCCGTGGCACACCTACCCCTCATCCGTCAGCGGGCGGGGCCGCTGACAGCTTCCCCCGAGGGGGAAGCCTCTCGCCATTTACGGCAGCTCCGCCGTAAACGTTGTCAATTCCACATCCGTATCAAAATCATACACCTTCACCGTCAGGCTGTGGCAATTTTCCGGCACGGCAGCAAAGTAGTCATAGCTGGCCTTGGTGCATTGTTCCGGGTGGTCGAAGTCCGCCGGGTCGGCCGTCCATGCGCCGTCCGTCCACCAGCCGCCCTCGCCGCGCTCGTGGCCCAGCTCTGTGCCGTCTGCCGTGTAGAGCTTTACGCTGACCCAGTGCTGCTCCGGTGGGAAGGTCAGCAGCACTTTTGTCGCAGCGGGCGTGGCCTTGATACTTTGCAGCGTAACACCGTCCTGCTCCACCGGCGTGCTCATCGTGCGCACGCCCGCGTCGCTGACTTCCGGGATCGTAAACGTCAGCGTGTAGGTGCCGGGCAGCGGGGTCTGGTCGGCATAGTCATAGTGCCAATAGCTCTTGCCGTCGGTCTCCACGATGCTCTTATTGCAGGCCACCAGATCGGACAGCGTCAGCGTTGCCGTGTGCCCGGCCAAATCATCGTGTGTCAGGAACAGCTCATAATTGATGCCCGTCACAAAGGTGCGGTCATCGCGTTTTTCAAAGGTAACAGCGCCGTTCAATTCCGTGCCGTTGTCCAGCACCAGCGTGCCGTACTGCCCGCCGCCGTTCTGCAGTGCCTTTTCTACGGCGTCCTCGCGGGGGCCGATGGCGTTGAACCCGGCCAAGCTGTCATCCTCACTCGTCAGCATTAAACTAATGCGCAGCCAGTCGCCGTCGTTGAAGACCTGCCCCAGCGTCAGGATGTAGGGGCTGTCGGCGCTCTCGGCGGTGGATTCCACCGTCTCGGCGTATTTGTTCAGCTGCTCACTTTGCAGCGAAACATAGTCGTCCTGCCCGCCGCGGTTCAGCCAACTGAACAGGCTGCCCACTACGGGCAGCTGCTCGGCCACAGCGGGCGCGGCAAAGTTGATGCTGCCCAGCCCCACGGCCAGACAGGCCGCGGCGGCTGCGGCCACCCGTTCCCACGGGAACCGGCGGTGCCCGGCGGGCTTTTTCTGCGGCAGCCGCCCGCAGGCAGCGTCCAGCACGCGGGTAAACTCGTCGTCGGTCAGCGGGGTCTCCGGCATAGGCTGGTCGTTCAGCGTTTTCAACAAATCCACATCAAAATTTTTGTCACGCATGGCTATACACTCCCTTCTCGGTCAGTTCACGGCGCAGACGGTCCCGTCCGCGGCTCAACCGGGTGTTGACGCTCTCCACGCTCATACCCAGCGCGGCGGCGATTTCCTTACCCGATTGCAGCAGATAATATTTGCGCAGAAAAATATCCCGGTCCGGCGGCGTCATAGCCGCCACCAGCGCACCGACGAGGTCGGCGGCTTCGGTGGTCGCGCGGTCAAACTCGGCCAGCTCGCCCAGCGTCTCGGCCAGACCGTCGTCCAGTGTCACCGTCTCGCGGCGGCGCAGCGCGTTGTAGCAGTCAATGCCGCGGTTGCGCGCCGCGACGGCCAGCCAGGGGCGCAGCGGTGTGCGAGCGGCCTCCAATTTCGCGGCGCTGCGCCAGAGTGCGACGAACACGTCGGCCATGCACTCTTCCCGGTCACAGGGGTTCTGCGGCAGGATACGGCAGAGAATGCCCTTGACGAGCGGCGCATATTCAAGCATCGCCGCCTCCAGGCCCTCCTCCGGGTGTGCCTGCAGCAGGCGGGTCAATTCCCGGTCCTTCATGGGTGGTTCCTCCTTTTTTGTCGTTCCAACTATATAGACCGGGACGGGACGGGAAATCTTACAGCTTTACCCAAAAAAGGATGAGGGGCAAGTTCGCCGCGATTGCCCGTTCCCGGGTTGCCGTGGCACATCTACCCCTCATCAGTCAGCGGGCGGGGCCGCTGACTGCTTCCCCCGAGGGGGAAGCCTCTCTCACGCACAAAAAAGCAGACGCCGCTTTTGTGCAGCGTCTGTTATGCGGTTGCTTATTGCCCTGCCGGCAGTGTAAACACGAACCGGCACCAGTTGCCTTCCTCGCTCTCGGCGTGGATCTGGCCGCCGGAAAGGTTGACCAGAATCTTGCAGATATGCAGCCCCAGTCCGCTGCCGCGGGTGTTCATGCCGCGGGAGCGGTCCTCCTTGTAGAACCGCTCAAACACAAAGGGCAGAGCCTCGGGGGCAATGCCTGCGCCCGTGTTCTCGATGCGCACCTCCACCATATTGCCGCGGCGCTCGGCGGCAAAACTGATCGTGCCGCCCGCCGGGGTGAACTTGATGGCATTATCCACAATATTATACACGACCTGATGCACAAAATCCGGGTCCGCGTAAATCAGCAGCGGATCGCCGCCCAGACCCTGGATGTCGATCTTGCCGTCCTCGATGCGCTGCTCGTCGGAGAGCACGACGTCGGTGACGGTTTTCCACAGATCGTAGGTCTGCGCGTGGATGGGCACCTCGCCCGCCTCGAGCTTGGTAATATCCAGCATGTTCTGCACCAGCCGCGCCAGGCGGCCCGTCTCCTGCGAGACGATGCCCAGATAATGCTTTGTTTCCTCGGGCGGGATCGTGCCGTCCAGCATGCCGTCGATGAAGCCCTTGATGGTCGTCATGGGCGTACGCAGCTCGTGGGCGATGTTGCCCATGAACTGCCCGCGGGAATTGTCGATGGTTTGCAGCCGCGCAGCCATGTTATTGAAGGTGGTCGCAAAGTCAGCCAGCTCCACGCAGCCGTCCACCGGCGCACGGGCCGTAAAGTCCCCGCTGCCCAGGCGGCGCGCGGCCTCACTGATGTCCTCAATAGGGCCGGTGATGCGCTTGGCCAGCACCCAGCACAGGATGCTGCACAAAATCAGGATGACCGCCGCCGAGATGCCGAACATCGTCAGCATATCGGTCATGTAGCTGCCCAGCGCAGCCATCGGGCTGGCGGCAAACAGGTAGCCGTCCTGCCCGCCCACCGTGATGCGGCGGCCCGCCGTGTAATACTTGGCGCAGTAGACACCGTCCAGCGTGCCGGTCTCAAAAATGTCGTCTCCCTCGTTCAGCTCGTCAATGTAGGACGCGGGCACGCCTGCACCTGTAAAGGCGTCGTCCCCCGTATGCAGCAGGATCTGGCCGTTCTCGTCGGCGATGAACACCAGCGCACCGGAGGCCGTGTTGAACAGCTCAAACCCGCTGTGGGCGCGTTCCAGCACATCCTCCCCCTGCAGGGGCTTTGTGACGATAGAGCCTTCATCGGCGAATCGCTCACTCAGCGCTGTCGCGCCGTTGAGCACATCGGTCAGCGAGCTTTTGCGCTCCCCGATGAAGTACGCCGCTGACAGTGCCGTTTGGATCGCGCACATAACGCTGAGCCCCAGCACGAGCACGGCGGCAATGGTCGCGAAAAATTCGCGGCTGATCGTGTTGCGGCGGCTCATTCCCTGACCTCGAACTTATAGCCGACGCCCCAGACGGTTTTCAGGCTCCACTGCTCGGACGCCCCCTCCAGCTTTTCACGAAGGCGCTTGACGTGGACGTCGATCGTGCGGGAGTCGCCGTAATACTCAAAGCCCCAGACCTCGTCCAGCAGCTGGTCGCGGGTGTAGACGCGGTTCGGGTGACCGGCCAGACAGGCCAGCAGCTCCAGCTCCTTCGGCGGGGCCTCAACGACCTTGCCCTTGACCTTCAATTCATAGCGGTTCATGTCAAGGTGCAGATTGTCAAAGTCGTAAACGCCCTTGTTTTCCTCCTCCTTGGCGGAGGAGCGGCGCAGCACGGCCTTGATGCGGGCCGTGACCTCCTTGGCGTCAAACGGCTTGACGATGTAGTCATCCGCGCCCAGCTCAAGACCCAGCACCTTGTCATAAGTCTCGCCTTTGGCGGTCAGCATGATGATGGGGGTGTTGTCCTTGGCGCGGAGCTTGCGGCAGACCTCCCAGCCGTCCATGACCGGCATCATAACGTCCAGCAGCACAAGATCCGGGTGCAGCTTGTCGAACTCTGCCAGCGCCGCGCCGCCGTCGTGGACCATCGTCACGTTGTAGCCCTCCTTGACCAGATACAGTCGGAGCAGCTCGCAGATATTTTTATCGTCATCAACGACCAGAATTTTCTCATTTGCCATCTTAGTTTCCTCCTTGCCCGCCTGCGGCGGTATCGATACAAGAGTATTATACCGCATAATTGTGGACAAAAAAAGAACAGATCGTCGGGTTCCTGGGAAATTTTTGCGGTTTTTCTGCGCAGGCAGCGCACCTCGGGGAAGATTATTTCAAAAACGGCTTGAGAGAAAAGAACGCATCTGCTATAATACATTTATATATGCAAATCGGCCTGTGCGCCGATCCGCATGGCAAAAATTCAGCAAAAATTCAAAGGAGAATTTTGAAATATGAAATTAGGTATCGTGGGTCTGCCCAACGTGGGCAAGTCTACCCTGTTCAATGCGCTGACCAGCACCCAGAACGCGCAGGCGGCCAACTACCCCTTCTGCACGATTGAGCCGAACTCCGGCATCGTGCCCGTGCCCGACCCGCGGCTGGACAAGCTGGCCGAGATCTGGCAGACCGACAAGAAAACGCCTGCCATCGTTGAGTTTGTTGACATTGCAGGTCTGGTCAAGGGTGCCAGCCAGGGCGCGGGTCTCGGCAACAAGTTTCTGGGCCACATCCGCGAGTGCGACGCCATCGTCCATGTTGTGCGCTGCTTCGACGATGACAACATCATCCATGTGGTCGAGGACGTCAACAAGCCCGAGAGCGTTGACCCCATCCGCGACATTGATGCCATCGACTTGGAGCTGATCCTGGCCGACCTCGAGGTCGTCAGCAACCGCCTGGGCCGCCAGCAGAAGGCTGCCAAGACCGGCAACAAGGCCGCTGCCGCCGAGGCTGCCTGGCTGGCCGACCTGGCCGCCTGGCTTGAGGGCGGCAAGCCCGCGCGCAGCTTTGACTTTGACGAGAGCGACGACGCCGTGAAGGCCGCCCGCAAGGAGCTGGGCCTGCTGTCCGCCAAACCCGTCATCTACGCCTGCAACGTCGGTGAGGACGACCTGCTGGGCGGGCTGGACGAGAACCCGTACTTCCCGCTCGTTGCCGCCCGCGCCAAGGAGGAAAACGCCCAGGCCATCCCCATCTGCGCCAAGACCGAGGAGGACATTGCCGGTTCCACGCAGGAGGAAAAAATTGCGTTCCTGCAGGAAATGGGCATCGAATCCACCGGTCTGGACAAGCTCATCAAGGCCAGCTACGAGCTGCTGGGCCTCATCAGCTTCCTGACCGACGGCAAGAAGGAATGCCGCGCCTGGACCATCAGGAAGGGCACCAAGGCCCCGCAGGCTGCCGGCAAGATCCACAGCGACTTTGAGCGCGGCTTCATCCGTGCGCAGGTCATCGCGTACAAAGACCTGGAGGACGCCGACTTTAACCATGCCGCCGTCAAGGCCAAGGGCCTGCAGCGCACCGAGGGCAAGGAGTACGTCGTGAACGACGGTGACGTTATCGAATTTTTGTTCAACGTTTAACGGAGGTTTGACCGTGATTATTGGCATTATGGGCGCTATGCCCGACGAAGTCGACCAGCTGTGCGCACGGCTGGAGAACGTGACCAAAGAGAACTACGCCGGGGTCGAGTACCACTGCGGCACGCTGCAGGGCAAACAGGTCGTCGTCTGCTGCGCAGGCATGGGCAAGGCAAACGCCGCGTCCACCGTGCAGGTGCTGTGCACAAAATACGGCATTGATAAGCTGATTTTCAGCGGCATTGCGGGCAATATGACCAGCAAGATCGGCATCGGCGACGTCTGCGTCGGTGAGACCGTCGTCTACCACGACGCCGAGCTGAGCATGATCGCCCAGAGCGCACCGTTCCAGACCGAGTACCACGGCGATCCCGCGCTGGTGCAGGCCGCGCTGGACGCCTGCACTGCCTGCGGCGTGAAGGCCATCGCGGGCAAGATCGCCACGGGCGACACCTTCGTCGGCGACGCCGAGACGAAAAAGGCGATTGAGGAAAAGTGCCACCCCGACTGCGTCGAAATGGAGGGTGCGGCGGTCAGCCAGATCGCGGGCCGCAACGGCGTGCCCTGCGTCATCCTGCGCGCCATGAGCGACAACGCCGACGAGAGCGGCTATGAGGTGCTCGTTGTCAAGCAGTTCAGCATCACCGAGTACGTCAAGACCGCGACGGAGATCGTGGCAAATATGATCGAAAGCCTGTAACAGGCAAAATAAAAGCGGCCATCTGAGAAACAGGTGGTCGCTTTTTGTTTTGCACCAATACTTTTGGGGCAGCCTGTAGAGGGCGGCGTCCCCGACACCCCGCGGTGCAGCCCGGTTCCGGGAAATGCGTAGGGCGGCCAGCCCTCTGGCCGCCGCGGAGGGGTCAAGATCCCTGCCTGCAAATCGGCCCATAAAGGGCATCCCGCGTAAACCTCCGGGCCGGGCATGCCCGGCCCCTACGGCTCTACCGACTTAAAAATATGCCTTGATTTGGAACTTATCTGCCGGAGCGCTGTCCTCGATTTTCAGATGCTCATGGTTAAAGTCAAATTTTACGCTCTTGCAGTCGTCGGTGTTGCGGGTCAGGCGCAGCAGCTGGTCCACGCGCTTTTGCTCCTCCTTCGTGTAGAACAGGTAGCTCGCGCCCTGCTTGCGGGCGCGGCCCGTGCGGCCAATGCGGTGGGTGTAGTGCTCGTTTTCCTCGGGCACGTCGTAGTTGATGACGGCATCCACATCGGAAACATCAATACCGCGCGCTGCCACATCGGTGGCGACCAGCACATCGATTTCCCCGGCCTTGAACCGCGTCATGATGCGGTTGCGCTCAGCCTGGGACAGGTCGCCGTGCAGGCAGTCCACGTTGAAGTTCAGCCGGGCAAGCTGGTTGGCCAACATCCCCGTGTTGTACTTTGTGTTGCAGAAGATCATGACCCGCTTGTAGCCCTCGTCAATGATGATCTGCGCGGCGTCGGCCAGCTTGTCACGGCCCGTGGTCAGCAGCTTGTACTGGGCAATTTTCGGGCTGGAATCCTCGACGGGCTGGACGCTGACCTCAGCGGCGTTGTGCTGGTAGAGCCAGCCGATGTCCAGCACCTCGCGGCTGATGGTCGCCGAGAACATCGACAGGCTCTCGCGGTGCTTCATCAGGTCGATGATATACTTGACGTCCTTGTAAAAGCCCATGTTCAGCATCTCGTCGGCCTCGTCCAGCACGACGGTTTTGACGTCGGAGACATCAATGGCGTGGTGGCGGTAGTGGTCCATCAGGCGGCCCGGCGTGGCAACGACGATCTGGCAGCCGGCTTTGAGCTGGCGCTGCTGCTTGTCCATGCCCGCGCCGCCGTAGACGCAGACGATTTTGATGTCCGGCAGAAACTGCGCCAGATTTTGCAGGTCCTGGGCGATCTGCTGGGCCAGCTCCCGCGTGGGGCTTAAAATGACGGCCTGCGGCTTGAGGCTGGCAGGATCGACCTTGGACAGGATGGGAATGCCGAACGCCACAGTCTTGCCGGTGCCCGTGGGGGCTTTGGCGATCATATCGTGCCCGGCCAGCATCAGAGGGATGGCCTTTTCCTGGATTTCGGTCATATCAGTAAAGCCCATCGCCTGTGTAGCGCGGATGATTTCGGGTGAAACGTTCGTAAGTTCGGTAAACTGCATGGTCGTACTGCCTTTCGGTTTTATTCGCCGCCTTGTAGGGGCCGGGCATGCCCGACCCCTACAGCATTCTTTCCTGTTTTTATTATAGCAACATTTTTCTATCCTCGCAAGCCAAAAAAAGGCTTCCCCCGTGGGGGAAGCTTAGACTGTCGAAAAAGATGTGCTCACCCCTTGGCCCCCTCTGCGAGGGGGCTCCGCCCGCAGGCGGTGGGGGAGAGAACTGTACGGCTGCCCGAAATATTTCGGGCTATGGCAAGGTTCTCTCCATCCGCCCCTTCGGGGCACCGCTCCCCCTCTGGCGCAAGCGCCACCTCCCCCGTATCGGGGGAGTCTGTCTCGCAGAGGGAGGTTTTTCTACACGCTGGGCTTCCCCGCGGGGGAAGGCTTACTTATTTTTACTGGTTCTTCTTGCGGCCTTGCCGGAGGTTTTCTTCTCGGTCTGCGTCCGGGTCGGCTTGGCGGCGGCCTTCCTGGGCGCGGCCTTCGGCGTCGGGGCGGGGGTCTCCTTGTTCAGCAGGCGCTCGGGCACAGGGTCGAGCTTCCAGAGCTGGTTCTCGCCAAAGACATCCTGCCAGATCTGGGCCTGGGTGCCGTTCTCCACGCGCATTCCCACCAGGTCAATGACCTTATCGGCCAGGACGTTGCGCAGCTTGACCTTGCCGCCGCCTGCCTCCACGATCTGCCAGCGCTGACCCGCGCCCGCGGTCTGGGTCCACTGGTGGACCCAGGTGCCGTTGCAGACGCCGGACATGGCCAAGTCCATGACCTTGCCCGTAAAGCGGTTCCTGATGCGGTACTCGCCGTCCCCCGCTTCCACAAACTGCCACTGCTGCCAGGGCTGCCCCTCGTAGCTCCACAGGCGGACGGACGCGCCGTTCTCGGTGTTGAAATCGGCCACTTCCAGCACGCGGCCATTGGCGGCGGCGATGGTATAATAGGCATCCGGGCGGATGACGGTCTGGGCTGATTTCCTCATGGTGAATCCTCCTTTTAGACAGAAAGCTGTACATTGTTCTGTCCGTTTTTTTCATTATAGCACAACTGCGGCGCGCTGTTTTACCAAAATTTTGCAGTACTGTTTGGGCAATCCGCCAAGCACTTGGCCGGACGGCGCATTTTTTGTCAGTTTTTGCGGTTGGCGCACTTGCATTTTTTGTGCATATATTATATTATAGAATATATGCTTGTTTTACGGCCACGCGGTGGCCGCTGTAGGGGGAGAGTTCAGCCATGAGAATTGCCTTGATTGCCCACGATTCCCGCAAGGAATTGATGGCTCAGTTCTGCACTGCCTATGTGCGCATTTTGTCTGAGAATGACCTGATCGCCACGGGCGTGACCGGCAAAATCGTCCATGATGCCACCGGTCTGCCGGTGCGCACGCTGTATCCGGGAGGCCGCGGCGGTGCCGAGCAGATCGCTGCCATGATCGGCTGCGGCGAGGTGGACATGCTGCTGTTCTTCCGTGACCCCGTCGGTGCCAAGCCCGGCGAGCCGAACGACATGATGCTGCTGCGCCTGTGCGACATGCACACGATTCCTGTCGCCACAAACATCGCCACCGCGGAGGTTCTGATCCACGGTCTGGAGAGAGGCGACCTGGCCTGGATCGAGCTGCAGCGCGGTCGGAAATAACTAAAAAAGCAACGCCCTGTCTTGAAAAAGGCAGGGCGTTTTATTGTATGCCTGTAGGGGCGGGCATTGGCCGCCCGCCGGCGCTTCGCGGTGGCCGCAGGCTTCCGCGGGTCGTCGGGGACGCCGCCCCCTACAGTCTCTATAAATTACTGATACACGATAAATTACTGATACACGATCGCGCGCTTGACCCTGTTGGCGGCGTCGGCACCGGCTAGGATGCGGGCAAGCGCCAGCGCAAACGGGATGGCGGCACCGAGGGCCTCGCCGGTGACGATGCTGCCGTCGATGGTGAGGGGCAGTCCGGTGTAGCTGGCCCCTGCGGCAGTCAGGTCGGCGTCCATGCCGGGGTAGACCGTGGCCTTTTTGCCGTTCAGCACGCCGAACGCCGCCAGCGCGGTGGGCGCGGCGCAGATGGCGGCCACGACCTTACCCTCGGCGGCAAAGTCCCGGCAGACCCGGCGCACCGTGGCGTCGGCCTTCAGGTTGGGCACACCGGGGATGCCGCCGGGCAGGATGCAGGCGTCAAACACCGTGTAGTCCAGCTCCTCGGCCAGGGCGTCGGCCACAACGCTGATCTGGCGGGCACTCTTGACGATCTTCTCCCCGCCGACGGCGGCAATCGTGACCTCGACACCGGCGCGGCGCAGGATGTCCACGCAGAGCAGACCCTCACACTCCTCAAGGCCGGGGGCAAAAAAGATAACAGCTTTAGACATACTAGCATCTCCTGTTCAGTTAAAAGGATGGAACGCGCGGGTGATGCGCCAGATGCCCGGCAGCGGGCTTTTGAGTCCGCGCAGGGTCTGCACCAGCCCGACGAGGGACAGCACATCCACCAGCAGCGTCAGGGTCAAGCCCAGCTCACTGCCGTGGGGCAGGAAGCCGACGCAGGCGCAGACCGTGGCCAGCGCCAGCACAACAAGGCCCTGATTCAGGTGGAACTTTACAAGCTCATCGTGCCGCCATTTTGTGCAGGCGGGGATGAGGATGAGCACATTCAGATAGCACAGCGCCGCCATCAGCTTAGCCGTGCGGGGCGGCTGCTCCGGCGCGGGCGCGGTTTGGGCGGGCTTGGCCGCCGGGGCCTGCGGGGCGGGGCGCTTTTTCTTTTTGCTTTTGTTTTGCTTTGCCACGGCTTACCTCCACCCGAACAGAAATGTAAAGCAGCGCCCCAGCTGACGCCGCCAGTCGGCCTCGCAGTGCCTGCCGTCCAGCTGGCAGTAGGGGTAGACCGTCGCGCCCCTGGCGGTCAGCAGGTTCGTGACCTCCAGCGCCTTGCCGGTGTACTGGGCCAGCGCGTGGCGGCCATTGCCCTCGCGTTCGCCCCAGCTGATATAGACCCGCGTGCCGGGAGCCAGCTCTGCTTTTTTGATGTCGGCCTTCACCTCGGTAAAGTTGAACCGCACCGACGGCGACAGGCAGGCCGCGCGGCTGAACGTCTCGTTATGCGCCGTGACGCCGTACAGGCTCATCAGCCCGCCCATGCTCGACCCGCCGATGGCTGTGTTCTCCCGGTCCGGCAGCGTGGGGTATTTTGCGTCGATGAGCGGCTTTAATTCTTGAACCATCCAGTCCAGATACGCCTTGCCGCGGCCCTTTATATCGTATTCCTGCCACACAAAGTCGTAGGGGCTGTACTCCGCAAGCCGGGCGTTGCCCTGATGGTTGCACTCCGGCGCAACGATGATGGCCTGCGGGTGGGCGTCCATGTATTCCTTCAGGCCCCAGCAGGTGCCGTAGGTCGCGGTAGAGTCAAAAAACAGGTTGTGCCCGTCAAACATGTACACAACGGGGTAGCGCCTGCCGGACGACTGCCAGTCATCGGGCAGGTAAACAAAGGTGTTGCGGTCCAGCCCAAACGGTGTGATGTGGGCGGTAAAATTTTCGACCATGGGTATCTATCCCCTTTTTGCTGGTTTATTTATAATTGTAGCGCATTTGCATGGCTTTTTCAATCAAATGGATTGTTTTTTGCGGGGCAAAGTGCTAGAATTTTTACAATTCAGAGGAAAGAGGAGAGTATACCCATGGAACAAGCAATCCAATCGGTACAATCGTTTTTCAAGCGCAAGGACGTCGTGATCTCGGCGCACCGCTACGGCATCGACGCCATGGGCGCGATGGCGCAGGGACTGTTCGCCAGCCTGCTGATCGGCACGATCATCAAGACGCTGGGCCAGCAGCTGGGGCTGGCGTTTCTGGTCACGGCGGGCGGCTATGCGGCGGCAGTCGCGGGCCCGGCCATGGCCGCGTCCATCGGCTACGCGCTGCACGCGCCGCAGCTGGTGCTGTTCAGCCTGATCGCCGTGGGCGGCGCTGCCAATGAGCTGGGCGGCGCAGGCGGCCCCCTGGCCGTCTACCTGATCGCCATCATTGCCGCCGAGGTCGGCAAGCTGGTCAGCAAGGAGACGAAGATCGACATTCTCGTGACCCCTGCCGTCACAATTCTGGTGGGCGTCAGCCTGAGCGCGCTGTTTGCGCCGTCCATCGGCGCGGTGGCGTCCGCCGTGGGCAGCCTCATCATGTGGGCCACCGAGCTGCAGCCGCTTCTGATGGGCATTGTGGTTTCTGTGCTGGTCGGCATGGCGCTGACGCTTCCCATCTCCAGTGCGGCCATCTGCGCAGCGCTGGGCCTGACGGGTCTGGCCGGCGGTGCCGCCGTGGCGGGCTGCTGCGCCCAGATGGTGGGCTTTGCGGTCATGAGCTATAAGGAGAACGGCGTCGGCGGTCTCGTCAGCCAGGGTCTGGGCACCAGCATGCTGCAGATGCCCAACATCCTGCGCAACCCCCGCACCTGGATTCCCCCGACGCTGGCCGCGGCCATCACCGGCCCCATTGCCACCTGCCTGTTTCATCTGGAGATGAACGGTCCTGCCGTTTCCTCCGGCATGGGCACCTGCGGTCTGGTCGGCCAGATCGGCGTTTACACCGGCTGGATCGAGAGCGGCAAGGCCGTGACGGCCTTTGACTGGATCGGCCTGGTGCTGATCTGCTTTGTCCTGCCCGCCGTGCTGAGCACGATCTTCTGCGAGGTTCTGCGGAAGAAGGGGTGGATCAAAGAAGGGGATTTGAAGCTGTAAGTACAAAAAGGCTTCCCCCGTGGGGGAAGCTGTCACCGAAAGTGACGGATGAGGGGCGGCTTTTCCGCGATTGCCCGTGAACGGGCTACAGCGGGAAGGCCGCCCCTCATCCGGCCTACGGCCACCTTCCCCCAAGGGGGAAGGCTTTTTCTTTTTTACACAAACCCTCTCCACGTCTCCTCGGCATCGCTCTGGAACGCGCCCAGCTCATGGCAGAGCTTGAAGGCGCCGGGGCTGGCCTCGGGGTAGTCGCGCTCGGCGCGCTTGCAGTCCAGCACGCCCTGACCGCTGCCCTCGGCCAGCATCGTAGCCAGATTGCGGGTCGATTTGTCCATCATCGTCCGGGTGCGGATACCCATGCTCACGCTCATGCGGACGGCGGCGCTCTGGCCATGGGCCTCGGCCCCGATGGCGTCCAGCGCAGTGTGCGCAGCCTGGTTGATGCGGCGGTACTCTCGCTTCTGGCGCAGCATCTCGTCCCTGAGCCTCTGGTCATGGGTCAGGCTCATCAGCTCGTCCAGCGTGTTCTTGCCCATCTCGGTGTTCTGCACGATCTCCTGCAGCATTTTTTCATTATCGCTCTGCATAACAAAATCCCCCTTGTGTACGTTTGGCGGTCAATGCCAGTATGTACACAAGGGGGATGTTTTATTCGGTTTACAGGCGCTGCTGTGCCAGAGAGAGCGTCATATCCCAGGAGGCCGTCTCGCCCCACTCAGCGGAGGCGATGGCCACGGTAAAGCTGCCGCGGCGGGACAGCGAAATGTTGAACTCCCGGCGGGAGGCATTCATCGCCTCGTGCACAGCCCGGGCCATCCGGGCGGCGGGCGTGCCGACGGTGACGATGGCAAAGAAGCCGTCATTCAGGCGGGCCAGCACAGCCTTGTCGTGGTCGGGGCCGACGACCAGCTGCAAAATGCCGGACGCCATGTTCAGGCAGCAGTTCGCGGCAGAGTCGCTCTCCTGTTCGCGCAGCTGCCAGTACTCATTCACGCGGACCATCACCACACCCACGGGCTTGCCGTCCAGCGCAGCGCGCTCGGCGCGGGGGCGGAATGCCTCATTCAGATAGACGGAATTGTAAACGCCGGTCACATAGTCGCGGCGCAGGTCATCCTCCATCTGGCTCAGCGCGCGGGTGAAGGCATCCTCCGCGCCGTCGGCCTGCAGGTTGCGGGGCAGCGGCATCCCCAGCAGCAGCACGCAGGGCGTGTCCGCCACCGTAATGCCCTGGGCAATGACGGTGCGCAGACCGTCCGCGGCCTTTTCGATCTTCAACCCGCGGCCTGCGGCGTCCAGCGCGGGCATCGCAGCCACCTTATTCAGCGGCTGCAAAGTAGCCGGGTCCAGCAGACCCATGCAGGGGTCTGCGAGGGTCACGCTGTCAAACAGCTGCGCCAGAGCTGTCATCTCTGTCTGCAGCTCGTCAAGGGTGTAGTCCTGTTTCATGTTGCTTCCTAACCGCCGGATTTCCCGGCCTCGCACATCTCGGCTTTTACATAATATAGTTTTATTTTACCACAGTGAAAAAGATTTTCCAAGATTCCCACTGTACAAACTTTCTTCGTCAAACCGAGGAAATACCGTGCGAACTTCACAAATCACTTTGCTGCGCGGAAGTAGCGCTCCGTCAGGACGCGGATTTCAGCGGCCAGCGCAGGGGTCAGCTTTTTGGCATCGGCACGCCACTGCCAGTTGCCCTGTGCCTGGCCCGGGGTGTTCATGCGGGCGGCGGCGGTTTCCTCCAGCCAGTCGGCCATCGGGATGATCGCCAGCGCCGCGGTGCTGGCCAGCACGCCGCGCAGCATACCGCGCACGGTGCCCTCCTGCTTCGTCAGGGCAAAGTAGTCCACGACCTGCTTGCGCTGGGCGGCGGTCAGCTCCTCGGCAAACCAGCCGGTCAGGGTGTTGTTGTCGTGGGTGCCGGGGTAGGCCACGCAGTTGCGCGGGTAGTTGTGGGGCAGGTCAACGCTGTCCTCACCGGTGAAGGCGAACTGCAGCACCTTCATGCCGGGGAAGCCGCTCTCCGCCAGCAGCTCGCGGACCGAGTCGAACATCTCGCCCAGATCCTCGGCCACGATGGGCAGGCTGCCCAGGGCGTTGTGCAGTGCGCGGAACAGCTCCATGCGCGGGCCCTGCTCCCAGCGCCCGTTGCGGGCCGTCGTCTCCCCCGCCGGGATGGCCCAGTAGGTGTCAAAGCCGCGGAAGTGGTCGATGCGCAGGATGTCATAGATGGACAGCGCATGGCGGATGCGCAGGATCCACCACGCATAGCCGGTGCGGCGGTGGTAGTCCCAGTCGTAGAGCGGGTTGCCCCACAGCTGGCCGTCGGCGGCAAAGTAGTCCGGCGGGCAGCCTGCAACGCGGCGGGGCTTGCCCTCGGCGTCGGTCTCAAACAGCTCACGGCCTGCCCAAGCGTCGGCGGAGTCGGCGGCGACATAAATGGGAATATCGCCCATGATGGCGACGCCCTTCTCCTTGGCGTAGGCGTGCAGGGCGCGCCACTGGCGGTCAAACTCATATTGCAGGAACGCCCAGAACTCGATCTCCCCGGCGTGTTCGGCCTTGAATTCAGCCAGCGCCTCCGGCTCACGCACGCGCAGGGCGCGGGGCCACTGCTGCCAGTCCACCATGCCGTTGGCCTCCTTGATGGCCATGTACAGGCAGTAGTCGGGCAGCCAGTCGCTGCTCAAAAACCGGAAGCGGTACCAGTCGTCGGGGTAGGGCGTCTCGTAGCCGGGCACGGGGCGCTTTTTCAGGAAGTTTGCGTAGGCTTTGCGCAGCACAGCGAAGCGCTTTTCGTAGAGGGTGCCGTAGTCCACATGAGCCGCGTCGCCGCCCCAGTTGATGGCAGCGTAGTCCTTTTTGGTCAGCAGGCCGTCGGCGGCCAGCAGGTCCAGATCAATAAAATAGGGGTTGCCCGCGAAGGCGGAGCAGCTCTGGTACGGGCTGTCAGCGTAGCCGGTGGGGCCGACAGGCAAAATCTGCCAGATGGTCTGCCCGGCCTTGGCCAGAAAGTCCACAAAGTCATGGGCCGGCTTGCCCATGCTGCCGATGCCATACCCGCCGGGCAGGCTCGAGATCGGCATCAGAATGCCGCTGCAGCGTTTGAATTCCATAGTGTTTTTCCTCTTCTCTGTATGTATCGCCTTTCGGCGTTGTGTGCGGTTTGCGTTGCGGTGGCTTCCCCCTCGGGGGGGGGAAGCTGTCCGCGGCCCCGCCCGCGGACTGATGAGGGGCTAGTTACCGTGGCTGCCCGTAAGCGGGATGTTGTGGGAAAGTTGCCCCTCATCCGGCCCTGCGGGGCCACCTGCTCCCCTTCTGGCGCTACGCGCCACCTCCCCCGTACCGGGGGAGTCTGTCCCTCGGGGGAAGGCTTGGGGTCGTCTTACTCCGCCGCCCCCAGCGCAGCCAATGCACCATCCACAAAGGCGGTGCGCTCGGCCTTGGTGTGCTTTTCGCTGTCCTGCAGGGTCAGTTCGTTGGCAGTCAGGGCATCGGCGGCTGCAGTGTCCAGCGCCACGCCGGGCAGGATGCCCGTGCCAACCTGCTGCACCTGCATGGCCGTGACCGCCGTCGTGCCGGCAGCCGTATTCCATGGCGTGACGACGCCCAGTGTCTCGGTCAGGGCGTCCTCTCCCGCGCCGTTGGAGTAGAGCCACAGCGCGGCGCTCTTGGCGGCCTTCAGGCCGTCGGCGCTCGTGTCGGCATTGATGGCAATACTGCCCACATCGGCCAGAACGGGATAGTTCAGCAGCCCCTCGGCGTTGTAGTCCTCGGCGGTCAGGTCGCTGTCGTCCAGCTGGCACTTGAACGGTACCAGCACAAGTCCGTTGCAGGTGTCTGCGCCGTACTCGGCCAGCAGGTCGGTCAGCTTGGCGCGGCGGAAGATCCCCTCCCCGCCGTCGGCGGCCATGTGATCCCATTCCAGCGTCACGGCGCTGTAGACGCCGTTCAGCGGGCCGGTCAGCGCGTCCGCCGTGTAGGTGCCGTCGGCGGCCAGCAGCGCCGCCGTGTAGCCGGACGCGCGGTCCAGCGGCGCGGCAAAGACACCGGTGGCCGTAAGGCTGCCGGGGCGTGCGTCGGGCAGGGTGTAGTCTGCGCCGCTCAGGGTCACCGTGGCGGCCTTCGGCTCGGCCATCCAGGCGGAGAGCGTCTCGACAAAGTCGCTCCACTCCTCCCAGTTTGCGGTCTGCAGGGCCGCCGCAGCGCCGTCGCCCAGCAGGGCGTTCAGCACATCGGCGCGCGCCCAGTAGCCGTACAGGCTGCGGCCCAGCGGCAGGGCATTGGCGTTCTCGGTAATACCGGCGCGGGCGGCAGCGGCGGCCAGCAGTGTGTCGCTCGTCACATCCAGCAGACTGCCGCCCGGCGCGTGGTCAGTCAGCAGCAGGTCTGCCGACGCGGCTTCGTCGGTCAGCGTCAGCGTAACGCCCTGCGCCTCCGCGTAGGCCTGTGCCGCCGGGGCCAGCGAGGCTGAAGTGTAAACTTTCAGCGTCTGGGGCGCGGCAGCGGCGGCGGTTTCAATCGTAGCGGTGTTCTCGGCGGGCAGCGCCGCAGCACAGCCTGCCAGCAGCAGCGCGGGCAGAGCCAGCGCCGCAGATTTGATTTTTTGCATGAAGCAGTTTTCCCTCGCAAATGGTTGTAAAAATTCAGTCTATCCTTTATTATATAGGATAAGATGGTTTTTTTCTACACCTGTTTTATGTTATAATAAGAAAAATCGCAAAAATTTAAGGGAGCGTTTCTTTCTGTGACAGAAAAATTATACGAAGTAGATTCCTATGTGCAAAATTTCACCGCGCAGGTCGTAAGCTGCACCCCCGTGCCCGGCGGTTTTGCGGTGGTGCTGGACCGCACGGCCTTCTTCCCCGAGGGCGGCGGCCAGCCCTGTGACACCGGGCGGCTTGGCGGCGCGCGGGTGCTGGCCGTGCATACCGACGGTGAGACCATCACCCACACGACGGACGCACCGCTGACCGCGGGCGAGACCGTGGACGGCTGCCTTGACTGGCCCGCGCGGCTGGACGCCATGCAGCAGCACACCGGCGAGCATATCCTGAGCGGCGCACTGCACCGGCTGTTCGGGGCCGAGAACGTGGGGTTCCACATCGGCAGCCCGTATGTGCGGATGGACACAAGCATCCCGCTGACGCAGGAACAGCTGGCACAGGCCGAGGCCGAGGCCAACGCCGCCGTGCGCGCGGATACGCCCGTACACTGCTGGGTGCCTGACCCGGAGACGCTTGCCCGCACCGACTACCGCAGCAAAAAGGAGCTGACCGGCGACGTGCGGCTGGTCGAGGCCGGCGGCGACTGCTGCGCCTGCTGCGGCACCCACCTGGCCCGCACCGGCGAGGTCGGGCTGATCAAAATCATCTCCTTTGCCCACTACAAGAGCGGGATGCGGCTGGCCGTGGCCTGCGGGCAGCGCGCTTACGACGCGGTAGCGGGCATCTGGGCCGACACCGAGGCCGCCGGGCGGCTGCTGTCCAGCCCTGTCGGCTCGCTGACGCCCGCTCTGGAACGGCTGCAAAACGGCGAGGCTGCCTTAAAGGCCCGGCTGGCCGCGCTGCAAAACACGCTGGCTGCCGCCTGCGCGGAGGCTGCTGCGCCCGGCACCCCTGCCGTCTTATGGGTGGACGGTGCCGACGGCGACGGCCTGCGCCGCGTGGCAATGGCAATCACCGCCAAAACAAACGCCCCCTGCTGCACGCTGGGCCCGGGCGGGCAGGGCCTTGCCTACGCGCTGGCCGCTGCCCCCGGCGGCGATGTGCGGGAAACCTGCAAGGCGCTGAACGCCGCCTATCAGGGCCGCGGCGGCGGTAAGCCCGGCTTCTGTCAGGGGAGTTTGGCGGAAGGCAGTTTTGAACAAGTCAAGGCGTTTTTGTTGAAAAGCCTTCTCCTTCGGGAGAAGGTGGCCGAGGCCCCGACCGAGGCCGGATGAGGGCAGAGCTTTCGAGACTGCCCGGCAGCGGGCAATACGGCAGACTCTCCCCTCATCAGTCCGCTTCGCGGACAGCTTCTCCCCCAAGGGAGAAGCCCTTAGGCAACACCGCACAATTCCCGCCTGACGGCTTAAGCACCGCTCCGGCGGATCTCCGCGCCAAGAGCCGCCGCAAGCGGCGGTTGCGCTCCGAAGCGCCTCGCTGCGGCTCGGTGTGCGGCACGGCATCTGCGTTGCCAAAATGCTCGATCATACACAAAGTATTATCTGCGCTTTTGGCTTAGCAGCTGCCGCACCTCGCTCACCGTATCGGCACTTAGAATTATGCGGTATTGCCCAAACGGCACAGAACGCAAAACTGCAGCGTTCTGTGCCGTTTTTACTTTATAAAATCTGCTATCGCCTGCGCGTTGTGCCGCCCTTTTCATAGAGCTTTTTCAATGCCGCGTGTAAAGTAGTGCAATACACCCAATCATTTCAACTGCGGTTCCAGCCGCCGTATTATTCAGCCTGCATACAAACCGCCAGTCGGTATGTATGTGCCTGCCTGGCGCAGCCAGCCGGGCAGGCTGCGCTCGGGCTTTTGTATGGCCTCTTTGCCGCTTTGCCCAGTGCCGTGCTTTTTGCGGCGGCTGCTGCATCGCACATTTTCAAAAAAGCCGTTTCTTTTACAAAATCATGAACGCTTCTTTACCAATTTATTAAAAAGTTCTTATTGACAAATATTCTGCAAGCCGTATAATGTATCTTGTGTGTGCATCTATAGGGCAAATCTTTTCTGCCCTGACACATTGGCGTTGTATGTGCTGCTTGCAGCGGCTTCTTCAGCAGGGAGCCGTGTAACAAACCTTTGCGGGGCGGCATAATTGGCGCTGACTCGTCAAGGACTCTGTGCCGACCCAAGGAAGAAACGGTGCGTAAAGAGAGTGCTGTAACGGGAAATTCCGCAAAGGGGGATGCAATAAAAATGAATGAAAATCTGATCGTATCTCTGAAAGACATTGTTGTCGAATTCGATGGGCAGAAGGTCCTGGACGGACTTTCGCTGGACATCCACGACAAGGAGTTTGTCACCTTCCTAGGCCCCTCGGGCTGCGGCAAGACGACGACCCTGCGTGTGATTGCCGGCTTTGTAACACCGAAATCGGGCAATGTCTTTTTTGATGGCAAGGACATCGCCAACATGCCGCCGTACAAGCGGCCTGTGAACACGGTGTTCCAGAAGTATGCGCTGTTCCCGCACCTGAACGTGTTTGAGAACGTCGCCTTCGGTCTGCGCCTGAAAAAGATGACCGAGGATGAGATCCGCCCGAAGGTGTTCGAGATGCTCGAGATCGTCGGCCTGAAGGGCTTTGAACGCCGCAGCATCCACCAGCTGTCCGGCGGCCAGCAGCAGCGCGTGGCCATTGCCCGCAGCTTGGTGAACCAGCCCCGCGTCCTGCTGCTTGACGAGCCGCTCGGCGCGCTCGACCTCAAGCTGCGCAAGGAGATGCAGCTGGAGCTGAAGCGCCTGCAGCGTGAAATGAACATCACCTTCGTCTACGTCACCCACGATCAGGAGGAGGCCCTGACCATGTCGGATACCGTCGTTGTTATGTCCGGTGGTAAGATCCAGCAGATCGGCTCCCCGCAGGATATTTACAACGAACCCAAGAACGCTTTTGTTGCCCGCTTTATCGGTGACTCCAACATTGTCGACGGCGTCATGCTGCGCGACTTCTACGTCAACTTCGGCGGGCACGACTTCACCTGCGTTGACCGCGGCTTCAAGCCGAACGAGCCTGTGCAGGTCGTCATCCGCCCGGAGGACGTGCAGATCGTGCCGCCCTCTGTCGGTATGCTGACCGGCCTTGTGCGCGAGGTCATCTTCAAGGGCGTTCACTTTGAAATGCACGTCGATGTGGAAGGCTATGAGTGGATCATCCATTCCACCCAGGCCAGCCAGCCCGGCGAGCTTATCGGCATGAACATCGGCCCGGACGAAATTCATATCATGAAGCGTTCGGAGGTGTGATCCATGCTCAAATCCAAATCCTCCCGCTGGCTGGCCGGGCCGTATCTGGTCTGGATGGCCATTTTCACAGTCGTACCGCTTTTCATCGTCATCTGGTACGCCGTGACGAACGCGGACGGCCAGTTCACCTTCGACAATCTCACCCAGATCGGGCGGTATTCCAGCGTGTTTGCCCGCAGCCTGATTTTGGCCGCAATCTCTACCGTGATCTGCCTGGTCATGGCGTTTCCGGTGGGGTATTTTCTCTCCCGCCTGCGCGCCAACAAGCAGCACATTATGCTGATGCTCATTATGCTGCCCATGTGGATGAACTTCCTGCTGCGCACCTACGCCTGGATGACACTGCTGGAGAAAAACGGCCTTATCAACAAGTTCTTCGGTTTGTTCGGCCTCGGCCCCTTCAACATGATCAACACCTCAGGTGCGGTTGTGCTGGGCATGGTGTACAACTACCTGCCGTTTATGATTTTGCCCATCTACACGGCCATGACAAAAATCGATGATTCCATCATTGAGGCCGCACAGGATCTGGGCTGCAACGTCTGGCATATTCTGTTCCGGGTGCTCGTCCCGCTGACAGGCCCCGGCATTGCCACCGGCATTACGCAGGTGTTTGTGCCCGCAGTCTCTACTTTTATTATCAGCCGTATGCTGGGCGGCGGCTCCAACCTGCTGATCGGCGATTTGATCGAGCTGCAGTTCCTTGGCAACTCCTACAATCTGAACCTCGGCTCCGCCATGAGCCTGGTGCTGATGGTCATTGTCCTGCTCTGCATGAGCTTCACTTCGAGCTTTGACGAGTCCGAGATGGAAGGAGTGATGTGATATGACAAAAAAACATTCCGCATTGCTCATGCGCACCTACGTCATTCTGGTGTTCTGCTTCATGTATCTGCCCATCGCGGTCATGATTGCGTTCAGCTTCAATGAGAGCAAATCCCGCTCGAACTTTACGGGCTTCACCCTCGGCTGGTACAAAAGCCTGTTCCACAACGAGATGATTTTGTCCGCGCTGGGTCTGAGCCTTGTGCTGGCGCTGGTGTCCAGCATTATCGCCACGGTGCTGGGCACGCTGGCGACCCTTGGCATCAACTCGATGTCCCGCAAAAGCCAGCTCATCATCAATAACATCAGCTATGTGCCTGTCGTCAATCCGGAGATCATCACCGGTGTCTCACTGATGCTTCTCTTCGTCATGGCGCAGAACTTCGGCATCGGCGGCGAGAGCGGCATCTTCGGCTGGCCGACGCTGCTGATTGCGCACATCACCTTCAATATCCCGTATGTTATCTTTAATGTAGGCCCCAAGCTGCGCCAGCTCGATCCCAGCCTGTACAATGCAGCGCTGGATCTGGGCTGCACACCGCGCCAGGCTTTCACCAAAGTCATCATGCCGCAGCTGTCCCCGGCCATTTTGTCGGCATTCCTCATCTGCCTGACCTACTCTATTGATGACTTCATGATTTCCTACTTCAACTCCGGCACGATGCAGACACTGCCTATCGCCATCTACTCGATGACCCGCAAGAAGGTCAGCCCCGAGATCAACGCGCTGTCTGCAGTCATATTCTGCGTCATTCTGGCAATCATCCTGATTTCCAACGCCGCAGACTCCCGCGCCTACCGCCGCAACCAGAAGGCCATCCGCAAAGCCATGCTGGACGAAGGGGGGCGCTGAAGATGAAGCTGAAAAAGTTTTCCGCTGCAGCGCTGGCCGCACTGACTGTCACCATGATGAGCGCCGCGCCGGTGCTGGCCGCCGATGACATCGAGGTCAACGAGGATATTTCCGTCTCCGGCGACTACGATTGGAAGCGCTTTGCCAACGACCATATCACGCTGAATGTCTACAACAACGGCCTGTATATCTCCGACGGTTCTGACGAGAGCATCAACGTTCTGTCCGCATTCGAGGAGCTGACCGGCATCAAGGTCAATTACACAACCTACGACTCCAACGAGAGCCTCTACGCCAAGCTGAAATCCGGCGGCGTATCCTATGATGTCATCTTCCCATCGGATTACATGGTGGGCAAGATGGCCAAGGAGGGAATGCTGTCCGAGCTGAACATGGACAACATTCCGAACTTTGCCGGCATCGGTGAAACATATCTGGACCGCAGCTTCGACCCCGGCAACAAGTACAGCGTGCCCTACATGTGGGGCACAACGGGCCTGATCTACAACACGACGATGGTCGAGGAGCCGCCCACGAAATGGGCGGACATGTGGGATGTTGCGTACACAAACAATGTGCTGATGTTCAACAATTCCCGCGACGCTTACGCGATTGCAGCCAAGACGATTGGTCTGTCGATGAATCCGCAGTCCGTTGACGAGATCACCGCCATCACCGACGCGCTGAAGGCCCAGAAGAACATCGTGCAAGCCTACGTCATGGACGAGGTCTTTGACAAGATGGAGGGTGGCGAGGCCGCCATGGCGCCCTACTATGCGGGCGATGCCATCACGATGATCGACGAAAACCCAGACCTTGCTTTCGTCCACCCGGAGGAAGGCGTCAACTTCTTCATCGACAGCATGTGCATTCCGGCCAACGCCAAACACCGGGAGGCCGCCGAAATGTTCATCAACTACCTGTGTGAGCCGGACGTCGGCCTTGCCAACGCGGACTTCATCGGCTATTCCACCCCCATCACCGCCGTGTGGGAGATGCTGGACGACGATTTGAAGTACAGCGAAATTGCCTACCCGGGCGCGGAGGTTCTGGACAAGGCGGAGGTCTTTGAGACTCTGCCCGACGACATCAACGCCGCCATGGATGCCCAGTGGAGCGAGATGAAGAGCTACGAGGAGGGTGGCAGCGGCTGGATGGTTCTTGCCCTGCTGCTTCTGGCCATCGCTATCTCTGCATTCAATATCTGGCGCAAGCTCCGCAAAAAATCCCGCGATAACTATTAAACAGTTTCAGGCTGTACACTGTTTTGCGTGTGCAGCCTTTTTGTTTGCCGCCCCGTAGGGGCCGGGCATGCCCGGCCCGCAGCCTTGCCGCTGCACCCCTTTACAGCTCGATTTGTAGGGAAGGATCTTGACCCCTCCGCGGGCCGATGCAAGCATCAGCCCCTACGACCAGCCCAAAAAGCCCCCGCCTTTGCATTTTTCCAACATTTGTGCTATACTCTGCTTGGCGAATCAATTCAAAATCCATCAAGGAGGGCTTCCTTATGCCCGAAAAGCTCATAACCTACACCCAAAAATTTACCGTCTACCGCACGGACGGCGACCACCTCGGCCATGTCAAGCTGGGGGCGCTGCTGCGCTATGCCCAGCAGGTTGCTACCGCCCACGCCGAGGCCGTAGGGCTGGACGATGCCCTGTACCGCAAGACCCACACCGCCTATGTGCTGGCCAAGCTGGCCCTGCACGTCACACGGCTGCCCCGTGTGGACGAGGAGCTGACCCTTGTCACCCAGCCCGAGCGCTGCAAGCGCGCCGTCAACAAGCGCATCACTCATTTTTACGATGCCGACGGGGCAGAGGTCGCCACAATGGACAGCCGCTGGGTACTCATTGATACCGAAAAGCGTATGATCCTGCGCAAGCACCCGGAGCAGTTTGCCGACCTGTGGGCCGAGGATGTGCCCCTTGAGCTGCCGATGCGCCTGCCCCGCGTTGCACCCGAGGACTGCGAGACGCTGGGCACGCAGACCGCGGCCTACTCCCGCTGCGACATGAACGGCCACCTCAACAACACCCGCTATGCCGACATTGTCTGCGACGCCGTACCGTGGCAGGTTTGGGACAGTGCGCAGATTTCGGATTTCATCATCAGCTACCACCGCGAGGTACCCCGCGGCGAGAGCTTCACCCTGCGCCGTGCCGGACCGGCAGAGGACACCTTCTATTTTGAAGGCGAACGGGAAGGCAAATCTGCCTTTGAGGCACAGCTGATTTTCAAACACTTATAATTTCTACATAAACCCCTGTTACACTGTTTACAACAACAATGTAAAGGGGTTATTATTATGACAAAGCAAAAATTCGGTCTGACCGGCACAGCGCTTAAAACCATTGCGCTGGTGCTCATGGTGATGGATCACATTCACTACTTTTTTGAATTTACGGGCGTTGTGCCGGAATGGTTCAGTATGCTGGCGCGGCTGTCCGCACCGCTGTTTTTGTTCTGCACCGTGGAGGGCTTCGCCCACACCCATGACCGCAGGCGCTACTTTCTGCGCATCTGGGCCATCGGTACTGCGATGGGCACGGTGGAATTTTTCATGCTCTATGCAGGGGCCTTTCGCCGCGGGGACGGCTTCTACCCGATGAACGCGATTTTTCAGCAGTTCATGCTGCTCTGCATCATCTGGCAGGGCATCGACTGGCTGCGTCAGCGCCGGTTTGTACAGGGCGCACTGGCTGCTGCCATGCCGATTCTCTGGCCGTTTTGCATCGCAGCGCTGCTGATGCTTTTTCCCAAAATTCAGGACGCACCGATCGGCTCTTCCGTGTTGGCGTGGCTTATCACGGCACCGTTTCCCATGTGGTCGGGCATCACCGATGGCGGCTGGTACTATTTCTTCGGCGGCATTGTTCTGTATGCGCTGTACAATCATAAGCGTCTGCGGCTGGCTGTGTGGGCCGCGTTCACATTTTTGACGGAGTTTGTGCTGGTCTGGCTGCAGGCGCGCAGCTTCCCGGATTTTACTTTCTCGCAGATGTTCACGACCTATTATGACTGGCTCGGCGTTTTTGCCGTTATCGGCATGGCGCTGTACAACGGCCAGCGCGGCAACGGCCACAAGCAGCTGTTCTACTGGTTCTACCCGGCACATGTCTACCTGCTTTACGGTGCATCCTGTCTTGTTTACAGCTTACTGCAATAAAAGGGGCTATTATGGCAAACATTCTGGCAATCGATGATGACCGTGACCTTTGCACGCTGCTAAAAACAGCGCTTGAGCGTGACGGTCACACCGTAGAAACGCGCACCTCCGGCACACAGCTGACCGATACGCTCTGCCGCTGGGCAGACTGCATCCTGCTGGATGTGATGATGCCCGGCGAGGACGGCTTTGCCGTCTGCCGCCGCATTCGCGCCGAGACGGACGCGCCGATTCTGTTCCTGACGGCCCGCACCGATGAGCCGTCGGTGCTGACCGGTCTCGGTCTTGGTGCGGACGATTACCTGACCAAGCCGTTCCGCGTGGCCGAGCTGCGTGCACGGGTTGCCGCCCACCTGCGGCGGCAGAACCGTACACCGTCCCATAAGATCACCCGCGGCGGGGTGGCGCTGGACCTTTCTGCCAAAGAAGCTGGTGTTGGCGGCATGCCTTTGCACCTGACAAAATCCGAGTACGCTATCTGTGAGCTGCTGGCCCTCCATGCAGGGCAGACCTTTTCCAAAGAACAGATTTACGAAGCGGTGTTCGGTTATGACGGTACAGCGGATGACACGGCCATCACCCAGCACATTAAAAACATCCGCGCCAAGCTGCGCGCGGTCGGGGCAGGGGAGGTGCTGCAAACGATATGGGGAGTAGGCTACCAATGGCAAAACGAAAACTGACCAGTCTGCGCACCGTGCTGCTGCGGTATCTTCTTCTGTGCGGCGGCGGGTGTGCGCTGATTCTGGTACTCTGGTGGATCATTTTTATGCAGCTGATAAACATCGGTTTTCTGCTGCCTGCCGTGGCGTCCGCCCAGGCCTGTTCCGAGGCCCGGGAGACCGTGGCCGCCGTGACCGCAGAAACATTTGATTCCAACCAAATCAGTGACCTGTGCCGCTGGGCTGTGGTGCAGAATGACACGGTGCTGCAGACCAACATGACCGCCCGTCAGCTGAAAATCGCCCTCAACGCCTTCCATGGCGGCAGCGGCAATCTGGGGTATACGCAGTACCAGTACGATGTCAAAATGGCTGACGGAAGTTTTTGCCTTTTGCAGTACGACTATGCTGTGCCCTACGCCGACCCGGCTCTGCGGGACACGCTGCCGGATTTCCAGACCTGCTACTTGCTTTTGCTGGCGCTGCTGGTCATCGCATGGCTGGGCTGGCAGACCCACCGCACCGTGCGGGTCTTTGCCGCCGAGACCGCCTGTCTGCACCGCGCGGTGGATGCCATCGCTGCGCAGCAGCCCGAGCGCATTGACGCAGACGGCGCGCGTCTGCGAGAGTTTTCCGCCACGCTGCATGCGATGCAGACGATGGGCCGAGAACTGACCGACAGCCTGCAAAGCCAATGGCGGATGGAGCAGCAGCGCGCCGAGCAGATCGCCGCGCTGACGCATGACTTGAAAACGCCGCTGTCCATCATTCAGGGCAACGCAGACCTGCTGGCCGAGGATGCTCTGTCCGCCGACCAGCAGACACAGGTCGAAGCCATCCTGCGCGGAACGGACCGTGCCCAGCAATATCTGGCCGCCCTGCGCACCGCCTGTGCACCGCCCGCCACAGGGGAAACCTTTCCCAGTCACACCCTTGTCAGTGCGTTGGCGGAAACAGCCCGCGCCCTCTGCGCACCTGCCGGGGTGCAGCTTATACTGAACGAGCAGTGGCAGGGGACACTGTGCGCGGCGCAGCGCGACCTGCTCCGGGCTGCCGAAAACCTGCTGGACAACGCCGTGCGCTATACGCCCCGCGGCGGCACTGTCACACTGTTGGTTACAAAAGAAAAACAGGATTTCATCCTGCGTGTGACCGATACCGGCCCCGGCTTCACTGCCGAGGCCCTCGCCAGAGCGGGGGAGCTGCTTTATACAGAAGCTGCCCGCAGTGACACAGCCCACCAGGGCTTTGGGCTGTATTTTGCACGCAAGGTCGCGCTTTCACACAGTGGCACGCTGCGCCTGTCCAACACGCCAGGCGGCTGTGCGGAGCTGCGCCTGCCAATTTGTGAACAAATTGAAAAATGACAAAAGATTTACAATTTGCTATTGACATTTGGTGACAAAACAGTTACAATTTAGTTGCAAGCTAAATGAACCCCAAGTCAAATAGCTTTATCACATTTTCATGTGTTCTTCTCCTCCTTTCTTGTAAATCCCCGCCCATCCCTCAGGGCGGGGATTTATTTTTTTTGTAACCCGGCACCGCGGGCATTTTTCTTTACAATCCCCGGAAATCGTGCTAAAATAAAAGTCGTATGTCCTTACCGTCCTGTACATGTACAGACTACTTATATATAAAGGCAATACCGCATAATTCTAAGTGCCGATACGGCGAGCGAGGTGCGGCAGCTG
>OJSP01000841.1_pt1 | contig 37818 bp, 25 predicted proteins | sample 1599561 | NCBI WGS metagenome assembly OJSP01 (sample SAMN04168659, study PRJEB22393) | human gut metagenome | biome: human gut microbiome; feature: stool | host: Homo sapiens | collected 2014-05-12
GGGAGAAAATATTACAACGTTTGGTGGTGGATCAGGCTGCTGACGTGATTACCAAGAAGAGTAAGCTGGTGAAGGTGCTAGCCGATCCGGACGAGGGGCTGGGAATGGAGAATGCGTTTATGCCGTCCGTGGATGAGATTGTAGCTTACGGTTTGGACCCGACCGGATTGGTGGGACAATACCAGAATGAGTTGCGGGAATTGGAACAAGTTCATGGGAAGGGACTTGTGGCCAAGCAACTAACCTCTTTCGGACATGGTTATGATTGGCAGTACCGGGTGAATACCCGTACGATCGATGATTCGAAAACGTATTTCTACGCTTATGCTTTACGTGTGAAGAATTTGTTGAACAGTAGATTGGCTTCGGCAGATTCCGATACGAAAGCACATTACCAGACGATGCTTTACGCTTTGGATGAAGCGTTGAATGCTCTGAATAAAAAATAAATGTTACAAGCACTTAAAACCCCAAAAGGTTTTAAGTGCTGAAAAGATCTCGAAATGGTCTTCTATGTGTTTTTTACAAACCTAAACAAACTGAAAATGGGAAAGAACTTGTCTATGAAACAGGCGAGCTATAGCCAATGGGCTACGAAAGTATGCATGTTGCTTGGTTGCTTGATTTTATTCAGCTTTTCGGGTTTTGGTGGCGGAACGTCACCTAAATTCGATGAGAAAACTCCTCTGAATTTGAAATTCGAGAAAGCCACGATGTTGCAGGTTTTGAATACCTTGAAAAAGGAGACATCACTTGATTTCGTTTATAACCACGAGGAGATTCAGGGAATCCCTCTTATTACTAAAGAATTTAAGAATGTGACGGTAAGGGAGATTCTGGATTACTGTTTGCAGAATACACCTTACACGTACACGCTTGTGAATGATGTTGTGATTATTAAAAAGCACCAGGAAACTAAAACGGTTGACAAGGTGAGTATCACCGGAGATGTTAAGGATGCTGACGGTAACCCGCTACCGGGAGCCACGGTTCTGCTGAAAGGAACTTCTTTAGGAGTGGCCACGGATGCGACGGGTAAGTTTAAGCTGGAAATTCCCGCACAAAAGGAGATGGTACTGATATTTAATTTTATCGGAATGGCAAGCCAGACCATCACGGTGACGAAATCCGAGGAGTTGCATGTTGTTTTGAAGGAAGACACTCGTGAGTTGGAAGATGTCGTGGTTACCGGTTATTACACGCAGGCTAAAAATGCCTACACGGGGGAATTGACCACGGTGAAAGGGGAGGATTTGCTGAAAGTGTCCCCGACGAATCTTATTCAAGCGCTGGCCTCATTGGTGCCGGGTTTACGGATTGTGGAAAATAACGAACAGGGGTCCAATCCGAATGCGATTCCCGAGATTCTGATCCGGGGGGCGAATTCCATCATGACCGAGAATCAGGCGGACGTGAATACGCCTTTGATTATGTTGGATGGGGTTGAGATTTCGATACAGGAGTTGTATGACTTGGATATTTACGATATTGGGCAGGTGACCGTGTTGAAGGATGCTTCTGCGGCGGTGTTGTACGGGGATAAAGCTGCCAGTGGCGTTATCTTGGTGGAGAGAACGAAAGTGACGGAATCCAAGCCTCGCTTGAGTTATAATTTCACGCCTAATTTCAGCTATCCGGATTTGACATCCTTGCGTTTGTGTAATGCAGAACAGAAGTTGGAACTGGAACGTTTGGCCGGGTTGTACGATGAAGTGAATGGGAGCCTTGATCCGGCGTATTACTACAAGTTGGATAATATCCGCCGGGGTGTTTACACGGATTGGCCATCCAAGCCTTTACGCTGGGCTTTCTCGCACAATCATTCGGTGACGTTGACCGGTAGGGGAAACGGGATCGAGTACAGGGCAAGCGGGAGTTTCAGGGATGCCTATGGCGTGATGAAAGGGGATAACCGTCGGAACTACGGGGCGAATTTTTCTTTCGCGTATCACTTAACGGATAAATTGACTTTTAATTACCGTTTCGCTTTCACGATGACCGATAGCAAAGCAAGTCCTTACGGGGATTTCGGGAAATACACGAGACTGAACCCGTATAATCCGGTGTATGACGAATACGGGGAGTATATAAAACTCTATTATTTTGATCCTTACCTTTCAAATGCCAATGATTCCCGGAATCAAGGAAATCCGTTGTACGACGCAACGTTGTCCAGTTTTAACAAGGGACGGAACAAGTCGTTTTCGAATTACTTGAGTATGCGGTGGGATATTAAAAAGGCATTTTTCATCACGGGCGATATTAACGTGAATATGAGTGATTCTTACACGAAGGTGTACGTGTCGCCGGATGATTCTTCGTTTGAAGGTAAGTTTTTAAACCAGAAAGGAACTTATTCTTTCACGCGTAACGAGAGTACGAACTGGGCGGGAAAGATTGCGTTAAATTATCGTTTACCTCTGAATGAGGCAGGTAATACGGTGTTGACCGTGAACGTGGGTACAGATTTTAAGATGGGGAATTCTTCTTCTATCACGACGAAGGCGGAAGGATTTTTGAAAGATGGTATGACAGATATTAAATTTGCTTCTCAATATGCCTCTACCCGTCCGAGTGGTGGAGATAAGAAAACTAGAGAAGTCGGTTTTTACGGGACCGGTAGTTTCGAGTTGCTGGGACGTTATTTCCTGAACGGTTCTTATAAATCGGCCGGATCATCCCGTTTCGGGAGTGATCATCGCTTTGCCCCGGTGTGGTCGGCAGGTATCGGATGGAACGTTGACAAAGAGAGTTTTATGGGTAACGTGAGTTGGTTGAATATGCTACGGTTGCGTTTTAGCGTGGGGTCAACGGCTAACGTGACGTTCTCACCCTATCAGGCAATGACGACTTATAATTACACGACAGATCTGATTCATTACGCGGGAATCGGGGCGGTACCGATCACGATGGGAAACCCGGATCTGAACTGGCAGATCACGATGAAATATAACTGGGGGTTGAGTGCCACGTTGTTTAATGAACGGATAAATATTGATGCCAGTTATTACAAGAATAAAACGAAAGATGCTTTGATGCCGATTTCTTTACCTTGGTCCGTGGGAGTTTCCTCCGTGCAGGTGAATATGGGAAAATTGGAAAACTCCGGATGCGAGTTTGCGATCTCGGCGCACGTGATCAAGCAAAAAGGATTCTTCTGGATGGTCACGGTGAATGGTTCTCACACGATGGATAAGTTGACAAACGTGTCAACCGCCTTGAAGTCAATCGAGGTTGCCCAGTCTTTGGGGGCTCGTCCTTCGTTGATGTTCCAAGAAGGCGGTTCGCAGTTTGGTATTCATGCCATGCGTACGGCCGGAATTGATCCGGCATCGGGAAAAGAGATTTTTATTAATAGCAAAGGAGAGTACACGTTTGATTACGACAAGGATGAACGGGTAGAGGTTGGAAATTCGAATCCGATTTTGGAGGGGAGTATTTTTTCCAGTTTATCGTACAAGGGTTTCACGCTGAATATTACTACCGGTTATAAATTCGGGGGCGATGCTTACAATAACACGCTGGCCGACAAGGTGGAGAACATAAATCCGTGGGAAAACGTGGATCGCCGGGCATTTACCGATCGGTGGAAAGAACCGGGTGATTTGAAACGTTTTCTGGGTATCCCGGAAAGTAAAAGCGATAACAAGCGGTATTCAGAACGTTTCGTTGAACGGGATAATCTGTTCGAGATCAGGAATATATCGATTAACTATGAATTTAAACCGGAGTGGTTGAAGAGATTCGGGGTTAAACGGTTGAATGTCGGGTTTGGGATGAATGATATAGCCCGTTTTTCTTCCATGAAGTTGGAACGGGGAACTTCCTATCCTTTTGAGAGGAGTTTTAACATTACTTTCAGACCGACTTTTTAGTAAACAGTAAATTGAAACGAGTATGAAAAAGATAATAATTCTACTGTGTATACCATTCTTCTTTCTCCGGTGCGATAGTTTTTTGGATGTGAATCCGGATTCGGAAGTGGTGAATGACGATATGTTCAATTCGGCAAGCGGTGTTGAGGATGCCCTCTATGGCGTGTACATGACGATGGTAACAAAGGATATGTATGGACGACTGATGTCCACGACGATACCGGAGATTCTGGCACAGAATTTCACTTCGACTTATCAGTACTTGCCTTATTTGGGGCGTTTTGAGTACGAGCGGAGTGAAACGAGAAATATGTATAAGAATATCTGGAAGACCAGTTATCTGGCGATTAGTTATTTGAATAATATTATAAATAATCTGGAAAGTAAGAGCGAGAAGGATTTCCGGCATTACAATTTATACATGGGTGAGGCTTTGGGATTAAGGGCGGTTATTCATTTTGATTTACTGCGCTTTTTTGCCGTACACGTGACTTCTACCGATGAAGTGGCAAAAGCGAGAGCTATTCCCTACGTGACGGAGTATGATTTTAAGGTGACACCTTATTCTTCGGTGGAGGGGATTTACTCGAAAGTGATAGCCGAGCTTAAAAGAGCGGAGGTGTATTTGTCTGAGGATGAGGTGCTGATGCCTGCCGAACGGGTGGGGAATGAAAAGGGATTTACCGGGGCCCGCGTGTTACATTTCAATTTATATGGGGCGCAGGCTACTCTGGCACGGGTTTACTGGATGAAGGGTGATCTGGATAGTGCCCGGATTTATGCGGACAAGGTGATTCGGTCCAATAAGTTCCGTTTCGCTAGCAAGACGTCCTTGAATACATTCATGCAGAAAACGGTGTCGATGGAGGAGACAATATGGGGGCTGTACAACGCAGAAGTCTATTCCGACTGGCTGACCCAGCACGTGCGGAGGCAGGGATTGGGTGATCTGACCACGGATTTTAAAAGTATCTATGCTTATGAAGGGCCTACCGGAAAGAAGGATTACCGTTTGGATAATTGGTTCGGGATATACAATAGGAGCGGAACTCCGGTAGATATATTGGTGAAAGTGATGGGAAATGTATCCGATACGACTTCTCTCACGACGGGTTATAACGGGGGACCTTATCTGGGAACAAGTATGATTCGAATTCCGGAAATGTATTACATTATGTCGGAGGCTCTGCTTGCAACCGGAAATGCGGAAGGAGCGATGGAATATCTGGATGCGGTGGTTGATGCCCGAGGGATGGAAAAATTTGCGGACCGGACTCCTCTTGTCGATATTACGCTGAGTGATATTATGGCGGAACGCCGAAAGGAATTTATCGGGGAGGGACAATGGTGGTTCTGTCTGAAGAGATTGAACAGTCCTGTGAAATTGAGTGGGGCGACTGGGGCCACCATTCCCGGCAGTGATAAGATATATGTTCTGCCGTTGCCCGTGGAAGAGGAAGATTATCGTCCTGAATAATTAAATAAGAACGTTATGAGAAATAAATATCTACTATATATCGGAATATTCCTCTGCATGGGAATATGGGCGTGTAGCAATGATGCCGTGTACTATGATGTGAATCAGAAAAGATCCATTTATTTCACTTGGGATCGTTATAATTCTGTCACGAAAACAGCAAGTGACACCGTGTTTTTCAGTTTCGCCTTGTACAACGAAACCGAGTACGAGTATCGAGTTCCGATCAAGGTGGCCGGAATGCCGCTTGGCGAGGAATTGACTTACGAGGTGGAAGTTGTTGCAGATTCTTCAACGGCTAAGTATGACAAGCATTTTAAATTCGGGAAACTGGTGATCCCGAAAAATGAGGTTGAAGGGTATTTGTCTATTATTTTGGACCGTACGGAGGATATTATGGATCATCCGGTCATACTCTATCTCAAGTTTAAGGAGAATGATTATTTCAAACCGATTGCTAATAATTACTATCGTTTGTCAGTCGTGGATGGTGCTTTGCCCGAACCGCAATGGTGGGCTCCTAATTTCTTGGGGGTGTATGCCCAGAACAATGATCGCCTTTACCGGAAGATGCTAGAATATTTTTGGCAACTGGAAGAGTTGAAACCTATCTTTTATAAAGAGAAAGTGGAAGAATACGGGTTATACTTGGAGTATGCCAAGGCGGGATTTTATCAGGTGAAAGGTAATATTATTTGGATAAATTACGTGTTTAAGCCTGCTTACGATTTCTATACTGATCCGGCAAATACGTATGAAGGATTTAAGATGGTGAATCCGGATCGGTTTATCCGCTAAAAGAGAATTTAAAATTAAATGGTAAGTTATGAAAATGAAGTTATATATAATCATGTTGTTTTGCCTTATGGTGGGGATGTATTCCTGCTATGATGATGATACGACTTCCGGGAGGAAAGAGGTGTCGTTACTGACAATTACCGCTGCTCATGACACGCTTACGACCTCTTTCGGGGAGGAGCTTGTGGTGAATCACGTGAAAATAGAGCAGTCCGGGGAGGAATTGCCTTTAACTTACGAGTGGGCGTACGGGGATTTGGATATTTCCGGGGGAGCCGTGAAACCTTACCCGATTAAAGACACGCTTCACGTGGTATCGACAGATCCGGAACTTAAATATGCTTTTCGGGAATTGGGTACGTTTGCCTTGCGTTTGAAGGTGGATAACGGTGAAACGACAATATTCAAGTTCTTTATTCTTCAGATAGATACCGAGTTTTCAGAGGGAATTACTATTTTGAGCCGGGATGATGCCGGGAAAGGAAGGCTTTCTTTCATGAAGACGTTGACTAAAGAGGAGATTAGTGGGGGAAAGGTTCCGACTTTCCGTACGAATATAATGGAAATAGCTAATCCCGGAATGGAGTTGGAGAATGTGACAGACATGATTCAGCAAGGGGGACGCTTGATGGTTAGTTCGGGAAGTAACGGTAGAATTTACAATATGGATTCCCGTTCTTTTGATATCGAAACGGCCACCTCGTTTTCCGGTAAATTTCCGGGGGTGAATGTTCAGCAATTTGTGGCTATATCAGCTTATAGTAATATGCACATACTTTCGGAAAATAAGAGAGCTTATGTTTACGAGACGGATGTGGATGAATTGTTGGTATTGGATGCATTTGACGGTCTGGAAGTGGATGCCGGGGTATCTCATAGTAAACCAGTGTTTATAAATTATGGAACTTCAACTATGTATGCCCCCAGTACGTCCTCGGGTGCAGTGAATAGTGGGACGATTTTCACGAATTATGAGATCGTTAATGCTTGTTTTATCAACACTTATCTGTATGTATTCTCCACGGATAAGAATGATCCGTTACATATTTATATACCTCGAACATCAGCCTCGTTTGCCAAACCTACCGCAACGAATACGGTGGATTATCAAAGTTCGCGGCCCATTGGTATGGATCGTAATTCGATGACTGTGGGGACAAAGGTGTATAATTGTATCTATTACACGTACAATAATGAAATATATCGTTGGGACCCCGGGCGGCAGTTGCCGACAACTCCTTCTATCACGGTCCCGACAGGTATGGAAATAACGACCATTGCTGTCGATCCAGATCAAAAATTACTTTATGTCGGGTTGTACGAGGCAGGTAGTACGAAGGAATTGAAAGGATGTTTGTATATTTATGATGCAGATAGCGGGGAATTGCTTGAAACATATGATAATATTGCGGACAGGCCGGTTCGTGTGATTTATAAAGAACGTGTATAGCGTAAATGTTTGTGTGAAATGATTCATGAAAAATCGTGTAAAGGCTCTGTTAGCCTTTACACGATTTATGACATAAATAATATCTCGTCGTATGAGTGAATGTAAATCATTTAGGCTTCTGTTTTGTTGTGAATAAGAAGTATTTTATGTATTTTTGAAATAGTGTTGTCCGGGAAGATGATACTTTGTTAGCGGGAAACCGAATGTTTATTCGTATAAAGTGCATGATGATAGATTTTATGGAACGGGAAGTTGTATATGAGCGTTTTGTGAAAGGGGATGAGAAAGCCTTGGAATTGTTGTATGATCAATATTTTGCAACATTGGGAGTTTATGCGGGACGTTTCTTGCGGGAAGAGAATGTTTGCGTGGACATCGTGCATGAGAGTTTTATCAAGACGTGGGAGAAAAGGAAACAGTTTACCTCGTTCCAGATGATTATCAGTTTTTTGTATGCTTGCGTGAGAAATGCTTGTCTGAACGAGTTGCGGCATCTGGACATAAAGAATAAAGTTCTGTTGCAACAGGCATCCAGTCTCGATATTGAAGGGGAAATCATAGAACATGAGGTGAAACGGATTATTTGGACTGAAATTGCCCGATTGGCGGGTGATTATAAAGAGATCATGGCGATGAGTTTGGAAGGGTATTCTACCAAGGAGATTTCGGAGGAGTTGAATCTTTCCGAACAGACGATTAAAAATAAAAAGGGAGAGGCGTTAAAACAACTTCGCAAAAATATGGGACCGTACCAGTGGTGTCTCCGGCTTTTCTTTTAAGGAATAGTTTGCTTGTAATATTCTATATCATTGATTTATAATTCATATATTTGTCTTATCTTCGGGACAAAAAGAGAATCTTCGTGTCGTTTTTGTTTGTGAAATTGAAACTTGGTATCTCTTTTTTCCCTAATCTTGCAACTCGCCAAAATCGATACTTGCTTGATTGAAATTTTTTATTTATTTTATTACTTTTGTTCCCCTTGTTTTGAAATAGTTGTAGAAAACAGGGATAGAAGGTAAATTGTGCGATTGAACGTGAATGATAAAGTTGAGGGTTCGCGTCAGGTAGCAATGATGGTGTGATGATGTATTTTACGGGTTTATACCGCATGGTGCGATGAATGATGTTAGGTGCGAATGGATATGTTTAGACAATAAAGTGATGGAAACATATCTTGCACGTATGGTATTAAAAGATCAAATTAAATGAGAGTAGACTTGGTATTGAAGTTTGACGGCAACTTATGTGGTGTTGTGAAATGGATTCTGTTGTTCTGCTGCGTATGTTTTCCGGAAATCCCCGTGGCGGGTGAATCGCGTTCTTCCTTGATCGTGATCACGGGAGAGGTGAAGGATGCAGATGGCGAACCACTTCCGGGCGTGACGGTTGTCCTGAAAGGGACTTCTTTGGGATGTGCCACGGGTACGGACGGGAAGTTCCGGCTGGAAATTCCGGAACAAAAGGAGATGGTGTTACTTTTCCGGTTTGTCGGGATGAAGAATCAAGAAGTCACGGTTACCAGTACCCGGCATATCCGGGTGACGATGGTGAAGGATATGAAAGAATTGGATGATGTGATCGTGACCGGGTATTACACGCAGGCGAAGAATGCTTTTACCGGGGAGATTACCCGGATCAAGGGAGAGGATTTGTTGCGGGTATCCCCGACGAACCTGTTACAGGCATTGGCAATCTTGACACCGGGATTGAGGATTGTAGAGAATAACGAGGCGGGGTCTGATCCGAACGTCGTGCCTGAGATTCTGATTCGTGGGGCGAGTTCAATCATGACAAAAGGACAGGAAGGGGTAAATGCCCCCTTGATTATGCTAGACGGGGTGGAGATTTCCGTGGAGGATTTGTATGATCTGGATATTTACGATATAGAACAGGTACTGGTGTTGAAGGATGCATCCGCGGCGGTGCTTTACGGGGAGAAAGCTGCCAATGGGGTGATATTGGTGGAACGGGTGCGGGGAAAGTCGGATAAGCCGAGATTCAGTTATAATTTCACGCCGATGTTCAGTTTTCCCGATTTGACCTCTCTTCGCTTGTGTGATGCGGAGGAAAAGTTGGAACTGGAGCGTTTGGCGGGATTGTATGACCGGGTAGATGGTAGTCTTGACCCGGCTTATGATTATAAGCTGGAGAACATCCGCCGGGGTGTCAACACGGATTGGACGACGAAACCTTTGCGGAATGCTTTCACGCATAGTCATTCTGCCACGATGACAGGGCGGGGTGGCGGAATCGAGTATAAGGTAACGGGACGGTTCTCCGATACATACGGCGTGATGAAAGGTGATTATCGCCGGAATTACGGGGTGAATGTTTCTTTGTCGTACCGGTTTGCCCGGGATGTGGTGGCCACTTACCAGTTGGCTTATACCATGACCGAGGGAAAGAATAGTCCTTACGGGAGTTTTGCGCAGTACACGAGGTTGAACCCGTACAACCCGGTATATGACGGGGACGGGGAGTATATACGGAATTATTATTTCGATCCGGTAAACCGGACAATGGAACGGCAAGTCAATCCACTGTATAATGCCACGCTGGCAAGCTTTTCGAAAAGTCAGAATAAAGCGGTCACGAATTATTTGTCGTTACGCTGGGATATGAACGAGACCTTGTTTATCACGGGAAACGTGAGTGTGCGACAGGGGGACACATGGAATAAGGTGTATGTTTCCTCGGAGGATGCGAGTTTCACCTTGCAGGAGATTCCTCAAAACAAGAAAGGGACTTACACGGCATATTCAACCGAGACGACGGATTGGGCGGGGAAGTTGGTACTTAATTATCGTTTACCGCTGAATGATGCTGGGACTACGGTTCTTTCCTTGAGCGCGGGTACGGACATCGGGAAGGACAAGTCTTCTTCGATGCAGGTGAAGGCGGAAGGGTTTATGAAGGACAAGATGACGGATATTAAATTTGCCTCGCAGTACGCGACTACGCGTCCCGTGGGTGGCGAGAAGGAATCGGCAGAGGTGGGGTTCTTCGTGAACGGTAGTCTTGATTTGCTGGGACGATATTTTGTCAATGCCTCCTACAAGACAGCGGGTTCGTCGAAGTTTGGCAGTAAACATCGTTTTGCCCCGGTATGGTCGGTGGGAATCGGTTGGAATCTGCATAAAGAAGGATTCATGAATTTCGATTGGTTGAACGTTTTGCGTCTTCGGTTTAGCGTCGGTTCGACGGCTAACGTGACTTTCACGCCTTATCAGGCTTTGACCACTTATCTTTATGATTCCGACTTAATTCATTATGGCGGGATGGGTGCGGTTCCGATCACGATGGGGAATCCCGATATGAAATGGCAGGTTACCCGAAAGTATAATTGGGGATTGACGGCTACTTTCTGGAAAGAACGGGTGAACGTGGAGGCCAGTTACTACGTGAACAAAACGAAGGATGCCTTGATGCCTTTGACCTTACCGTCTTCTGTCGGTGTTTCTTCAGTGTTGGTGAATATGGGTAAGTTACAGAATTCAGGCTACGAGTTTTCCATTTCTGCACAAGTGGTCAAGCGAAATAACCTGCTTTGGATGGTGATGGTAAACGGATCGCACGTGTTTGATAAACTGACGAGTATCTCGGATGCGTTGAAGGCGGAGAATATGGCGGCTTATTATGGCGTGAAACCTCAGCCGATGTTCGTGGAAGGGGGATCTCAGTTCGGTATATATGCCATGCGTTCTGCGGGAATTGATCCGGCTTCCGGGCAGGAGGTGTATATCAAGAAGAATGGGAATTACACGTTTACTTACGATAAGAACGAGCGAGTGGAGGTTGGAAACACGAATCCCATGCTGGAGGGGAGTCTTTTCACGAGCTTGTCGTACCGGGGATTCACGTTGAATGTCACCGCGGCGTACAAGTTTGGCGGTGATATTTACAACACGACTTTGGCGAATAAAGTGGAGTATATTGATCCCTACGGGAATGTGGATCGTCGGGCTTTTACCGAACGGTGGAAGAAACCGGGAGACTTGGTGCGTTTCTTGGGGATTCCGGAGAACGTGAGCGATGAAAATCGGTATTCCGAGCGTTTCGTGGAACGGGATAACACGTTTGCGATAACGAGTATCATGTTGAATTACGAGTTTAAATCCGGTTATTTGCGCAAGATCGGGATTAAGAGATTGAATCTAGGCATAGGCGTTGCCGATATTGCCCGGTTCTCTTCCGTGAAACAGGAACGAGGTACGGAATATCCTTTTCAACGGAGTTTCCATATCACGTTTAGACCGACATTTTGATAACTACTAAAGGCAGAAGATGATGATGAAAAGAATATTATTGGCATGTGTCTCTTTATTTTTCTTGGGATGTGGAAATTTCTTGGATATAAATCCCGAATCGGAGGTAGTGAACGATGATATGTTCAGTACGGCGGAAGGTGTGGAGGATGCGTTGTATGGGGTGTATATGTCGATGGTGAAGGAGGATATGTATGGTGGGGATATGTCTGTGTTGATACCGGAGTTGTTGGGGCAAAATTTTGTTACGGATGATGGAACTTACAGGTATTTGTCTACATTGAATTTTGCAAGTCAATCGGCAAAATATATTGCAAAGGATATGTGGAAAGCGAGTTATCTCGTAATTAGCTATCTAAACAATATTATAGAGAATTTAGATCAGAAGAGTGTGAAAGATTTTAAGTATTATGACTTATATCGTGGAGAAGCTTTAGGATTGAGAGCGGCGATCCATTTTGATTTATTGCGATTGTTTGCTGTTCACGTGAATTCAACGGATGAAAATGCGAAAACGGAGGCTATTCCTTATGTAACGAAGTATACTTTTAAAGTAACTCCTTTTTCATCAGTGGAAGAAGTGTATGAGAAAATCATTGCAGATCTGAAAGAGGCTGAAACTTGTTTGGCTGAAGATGAGACCTTGATGCCGAAGATTCGTAAAGGTGGAGAAAAGGGATTTACGGGAGCCAGAGAATTACATTTTAATTTGTATGCAGCGCAAGCAATGTTAGCTAGAGTGTATTGGATGAAAGGGGATTTGGAAAACGCAAAAAAGTATGCGAATAAAGTAATTCAATCGGAAAAGTTCCAATTTGTGAATCAAGAGGATTTGTCGACATTCATGAAGAGACGCATTTCTTTGTCCGAGACGATTTGGGGATTATATACGACGAATATTAGTTCGTATTTGTATGATAGACATGCTGCGAAAACTATAATGATTCTTCATAATGGCTGGAAATTATTATATAAAAATGCAGAAGGACCGGAACTGGGGGAAGATAAACGGTTATCTGCTTGGTTTCTTTCTAAAGAAAATACAGGGAATTCAAAAGATATTTGTGTCAAAATCATGGATGAATCAAATGATGCCTCTGAATATTCCGGAGGTGCATATTTCGGTTTTAGTATGATTCGTATTCCGGAAATGTATTATATTATGGCTGAGGCCTTATTGGGGGAAGGAGATAAAGAACGTGCAAGAGATTATTTGAATGCCGTGGTGTCGGCTAGAGGTATGGTGAAATTTGCAGATCGGGATGTGGGTAAAGATATTACTTTGGATGATATTATGAATGAACGGAGAAAAGAGTTATTTGGAGAAGGGCAATGGTGGTTTTGTTTAAAAAGATTGAATCGGGATATTTATGTTCATGCGTTAGGTGCAACTTTAAAAGGGAGTGATAGAATCTACACCTTGCCTTTACCCACGGAAGAGCTTGATCCTCGTTAAATTATAAAATTAGAAAACGTATGATGACAAAGTATTTGATATATACAGGAATATTCCTTCTGTTAGGAGCTTGTTCGAACAAGGCTATCTATTACAATCCGGACCAGAAGAGAAGTATCTATTTTAATTGGGATCTTAATAAATATGTTTCTAACGTGGCTCCCGATACTGTATTTTTCAGTTTCGCAATTTATGAAGAGAAAGAGGTGGAGTATCGTATTCCGGTGAAGAGTATGGGAATGTCTGTTGATGAGGATCAATGTTTTGAGTTGGAAGTCGTGGAGGATTCAACCACAGCGGAATTCGGTAAACATTATGAGTTTGGTACTTTGATCATTCCTAAAAATGAAGTGGAAGGCGTGTTACCCTTGAAGTTGAAACGGACGGAGGACCTGATGAATCATCCTGTTCTTCTTTATTTGAAGTTTCGGGAGAACGACTATTTCAGACCGATGGAAGGGGATCATTATTGCCTTTCCATTATAGATGGGAAATTGGCGAAACCGGCTTGGTGGACCAGTTATTACCTAGGAGAATATAACAATAATAATGATAGATTATATTTGAAGATACTGGAAAATTTTTGGGCCTTGGAAGAGTTAAAACCCGTGTTTTATGCCGAAAAAGAGAAGGAGTACGGGAAGTTTTTGGAAAATGCCCCGACAGCCTTTTTTCAGATGCCGGGAAATATGATTTGGATAAAATACGTGTTGAAACCAGCTTACGAGTATTATAGTGATCCGGAAAACACGTACGAAGGGTTTGCCATGGTTGATCCGGATCGGTTTATTCGTTAAGCAAATAAAAGTTATTGGAGATGAAAACGAAATACAGTATCGGGATCTTGTGTTTTACCTTATTCGGATTGGGTGCCTGTCTGGATGATCAGTCTTCGTTGGGAGATCGGGAGTTATCGGAAATCACAATTTCCGCACCTCATGACACGCTGACGGCTTATTTCGGTGAGGAATTTGTGGTAAGTGATTTGAGCGTGGAACAATCCGGAGAAGAGCTACCTCTCGCTTATGAATGGAGTTACGGAACGTTGAATACGGATGAAAATGGAATGGCGTCCTATCCGATTAAAGATTCGTTACATATCGTGTCGCACGATCCGGAATTGAGATATGCTTTTCGGGAACTGGGAACTTTCGGGTTACGATTGAGGGTTGATAACGGGGAAACGATCCGGTATAAATATTTTGTTTTACAGATAGATACCGAGTTTTCGGAGGGAATCACGGTGTTAAGTCGGGATGGGGATGGAAAAGGACGGATTTCTTTTATGAGAACACTAACAAAGGAGAAAATTAATACCGGGAAAGCACCTACGTTCCGGACGGATATAATGGAGCAGATAAACCCGCAAACGAAAATGGAAGATGTGACCGACATGGTGCAGGTAAATAATCGTTTATTGGTTTGTTCCGGTGAGGAGGGAAGGATTTATAATATGGATTCCCGGACTTTCGATGTTGAAGGAATGACCTCGTTTAAGGAATTATATCCGGGATGTGCTTTCGTGAAGTTTGCCGGGGTTTCTGCTAATAATAACATATATCTCATCTCTCGTGACAGACGGGGATACGTGTATGATTACGGTTTAGATGAATTAGTGCTGACAGAATATTTTAAAAATCTGGATGTTGATGCGGCAGTTTCGGTGGATAGACCCGTGTTTGTTAATTATGAAACGTCCGTGTTTTATTCACCCTCGCTCGGAGGGGTAAATAGCTCTTTAAACAGGTATGTCGATTTTAATATTTGGGGTATTTGTCCTGTTGGGAGTAGCGTGTATGTCATAGCTACCTATAAAGTGATGCCTTCCTATATCTATTTGTCCCAGACAACTTTCAGCTTAGGAAACCCGACGATTCTTCAATTCTATGATAGTCCGGTTTCACTGAAAGTTAACCGGAATTCGTTGCTTGCCGGAAGTAAATCATGTGATTGTCTGTATTACACGTGTGAGGATGGTATATATTATTGGGATTTGAAGAATCGGTTGGCAACAACCCCTGTTATTTCGATACCTGAGGGAATGGAGATCACCAGTTTGTCGATGAACACGGATGGAACCTTACTATATGTTGGTTTGTACGAAAAAGATGAAACGGAAGCTCTGAAAGGGCATTTGTATATCTACGATGTAAAGACTTCTGTCTTGGTAAATCAATACCACAATATTGCGGATAAACCTATTGCGATTATTTATAAAGGGCGCGTGTAGTAGAACAGGCAACATTAAAACTTGAAGAATAATTTGTAAGAATCTGATATGATGTTGAATACAATTATTAACTTTGCTGACAGCGTGTAAACGTGTTTTATTTAATAATCAAAAAAATAAAGGGGCATGAAAAGAGTTTTTTTCTTTATTCAAATTTTATTTTTAATAGCTTTGTTTTCCGGGGGTAACTGGGATATCGAGGCTGGTAACGTGAATATGTCTTCGTTGCCTTCACAGGCTCGGGATCAGGCGTATTATTCACAATTGGAACAGAGTGGTAATCGTTATATGAAAGATCATGTGTGGTTAAAAAATGGCGATGATCATATTCAAGTCGGGATTTCTTATTTCATGGTATCTGCAATTGGAAATGCAATTGTTTCTATTTCTCCTGCAAAAGCTGTAGATGAAACTTTTGTAAAGGGTGAATTGCTAGCTGAAATTGAAGGTGCAGATGGTTCTACAAAATTGTATGCGCCTTGTGCCGGAGTGGTTAAGGGGATCAATCCTATGATTGAAAATCCTTACGATATGCAACCTAATCAAGTTTGGGTATATAAATGCCATTTGAAAAGAGATCAATTAGGAAATCTTATGAGTGAGCAAGAGTATGCTCAAGCTATTCAATAGTGCATTTTCTTTTTAATGTTAGAATTTGTCTATCTCCACTCTTCAGCTTACATCCTTTTCCTATTTTGTCGTTATCCTTTCGTTATCTTTCCGTTCCTAGGAGCGAGTGGATAACGACGAATAACGAAGAGATAATGACACGTATGTAAGAGAAGGAGTAGAGATAGACTATTGTAAGTGATCAGAAAGATTTACAACCGATATTATTCCCAGAATATTGCACACGGCTGAGATATAGCTGACTTAAAGCCGAGATAAAGCCGAGTTGAGTCGTCTTTGTTAGTCCGGGTTTTCTTAATGTGTATTTTTTGACGGATGTTCACGTGCTTAAATGGGATAGAATACCGCTTTTATATTTATACTCCTTGTTTGTTGCCAAAAAGAGATATGTGCAGCCGATCGCAGAAACGCCACCCGTTTCGGAGGCAATGTTCCAGAGTTTTGGGAATCGAGAGGCTTAATTCTTCGGGAGTGGCTCCCATCGGCATCAATAGGATGTCTTCGTTTCCCCATCCATCCAGTTGTTTTAAAAGTGCCTGTATTTCGATGATTTCGTTTTCCCCGGAGTAAACGAATTTTAGTTGAAAGTCTTTTTTGTTTTTACGGGCATACGTGATAAATGATTGTATAGCCGGGATATTAATGCGGGTCTTGTTGTGGTGGTCCATATGAGGTGCAGGGGGAACAGAGCCGGATAATTTTGGGGAAAGACTAAAAAAGTCGATCATCTCGGCACATTCTTCTACATAAAGCGTGGCGTTGGTTTCGACGGTAATATGAAAATGGGACTCTTTTTTTAATTGTAGGCACAATGCCCGGACTTTATCCGCTTGCAAGAATGGTTCGCCACCTGTGATTACGATATGATCTATGTTTCCCCGGTTATGTCCTATAATTCGCACGATCTCTTCCACGGGCAGGGAGAACGAATTCTCTACTTTAAAGGCTGCGTATGCCGTGTCACATTCGCAAGTATTCCCGGCAAGTGTTTTCCACGTGCAATGGAGGTTACATCCGGCTAACCGAATAAACAGGGAAGGTACACCGTTTAATTTTCCCTCGCCCTGTATCGTTCCTGCAACGTGCAATCCCGAGGCGGGCAGTTCCTTTAGCAATTTACCGTCCTTGTCTTTCGTGATCGGGAAAATACCATCCTTCGCCAAATGTAACATACGTGAGTTTCTTAGTTTTTATCTTTTATCTTAATTCCTTCCCACCACTGATCATTTTTCCATTCTTCCCGGATTGCCTCGGAAAAACGGATGTCGTGAACATTGAAATTCACGAGTTTCAGGTCTTCCCGGAAAGCCTCGGCATACCCGGTTGCCGTTTCATGTACCCGAACGGAGGAGAGTTGTACGTTTCCTTCCCCGTTTTTATGCTCCGTGTTTTGCAGGATTTTGTCGATTAGGTAAAGGAATAACAATGCATATCCTTCAGCAGAAGGAGAGACGGGTATTTCAGCTACCCGGCGGTTGTATTTGTATACAAAAGTCTTCAACTCGTCGGATTCTTCCTGCCACAACGAGTAGGTATGGTCGAAACTATCCACGAGTTCCTTCACCTTATCCAGTAGCACGAAGTCCATCACCATGTATCCCCGGTCCAGCTTGTCGGACGTGATAAATACTTCCACGATATACGAATGTCCATGAATGTTCTCCCGGCAACGGTGTGAAGAACAATTCCGCACGATGTGTGCCCCCTCGAATTTGAATAACTTTCTAATTACCATTTATCAATTTTAAATTTTAAATCCTACTAATTTATTGATTTTAGATTTTAGATTTTAGATTTCCACCCACGAAGTCCACGCTTTTTCAATCGTAAATCGTAATTCATAAATCATAAATTAAATCGGTTTTTTCATTTTCAATTCTCCATTTTTCATTTTCAATTAGACAACGGGTCTTTTATTCCCGCCTCTTCAAATGCTTTGGCCCGGAGAAGGCAGCTATCGCAGGTACCGCAGGGTTTTTCGTCGCCGCGGTAACAAGTCCAAGTGAGGCTGTAATCAACTCCTAAACGATTCCCCAGACGCACCTCGTCGGCCTTGGTCATGTGCATGAAGGGAGCGTGAAGGGTGATTTTTTGTTTTTTCTCGGCACCGAGAACAGTTCCTAGGTTAATGGTTTGTTCCATGGAACGGATGAATTCTTCCCGACAATCCACGTACCCGGAGTAGTCAACCTCACTGACCCCGATAAAGATGTCGGTGATGTCGAGGGCGTCCGCGTAGGAGGCCGCCACGGAAAGAAATACCATGTTCCGGGCAGGAACGTACGTGTCCGGAATGGTGGTTCGATTTATATCCCCATCGTGAATGTCCATCTTCTCGTCCGTGAGGGAACAACCATCCCATTGATTCAGCATGATTTTCACGAATTTGTGTTCTTTCACTCCGGCGGCTTTTGCCACGGCTTTTGCCGCTTTTATCTCTTTATCATGTTTTTGCCCGTACTCGAAAGTGATGGCGTATAATTCATTAAATCCTTGCTCTTTGGCAACGTATAGGGCTGTCGTGGAATCCAGTCCCCCGGATAATAAAACAAGCGCTTTTTTCATGATGTTCTTTTCTCCTGTTATTTATAAATACAAAGGTAATATATTTCGGGTTACGATCAACAGAAAATGAAGAGGGGGATAAACAAGACTTTTTGTCAGTTTTTCGATAGTCGTGAATCTTGCCGTGCAGTATTATTCCCGTTCGTTTCGGTGTTCTTGTCATTATTTTTACTTATGTAAAACTTTTTTTATTTACTATTTTTGTCGACAGTGTGTTCTATTTTTCACCTATTTATTTTATATTTGTCAGATACTAATATTTGAAAATCGAAGAGTGTTCATCTTTTTAATGACTAATTCATATTTGATATGTTTGGAAAGAAAAAGAATGAAGATGACACTGAAAAAGTAATGAAAGTCAGTGCTGACAACCTGACAATGATAACAATAGGGACGATAGTGAAAGGGATAATCACTATTGCTGGAGGATTACATCTGGAGGGAACGTTAGAGGGAGACATTATTTGTAAGGGAAAAGTTGTGATTGGTCCACAAGGAAAAGTCAAGGGAAATGTGAACTGTGATACTGCGGTGTTGTATGGTTTGTTGCAAGGAGATATTCGTGCGACGAATGAGCTGTACATGAAATCCGGGTGCATGGTGAAAGGTGATGTTTACACGCGTAAGCTGGAAATAGAGCCGAATGCCGGGTTCGATGGTGTTTGTAATACCACCGGGATGAATGCACCCGTGAAGGAAAAAAACACCAAAATGGAAAAGGTCTTGGTGGTAGAGGAGAAGTAGCCCTAGACTGTATTCTCTTAAAAATAGACTTTTAATTTTCTCATGGTTTGGATGTACGATTTTATGACAAGTGAATGGTCGGTTGTTGAAATGTTTGCATAAATAGCTAGTTGGCACGTGTTTGGTCATGTGTCAATTGGGGGTAAATTATAAAACACTTAAATTGAAATCTAAACAGATAGAAAATGAAACGAGAATTTTTAACACAGTTTATGGAGCGACTTATTGTCGAGTTGGAACGGGAGCAGCGGGATGGTACTGCTCATGTTTATCAGAGTACTTTGAAACGGTTGAAGAAATTTGCGAATGGACGTGAAGTTAGTTTTAAGCAATTGACCCCGGAGTGGTTGTCTCAATTCGAGCGGAAACTGTTGTCCGACCAGTTGAAGTGGAATTCTATTTCAACGTATATGCGGACGCTGAGATCTGTTTATAATCAAGCGGTTGAGCGAGGGATAGCCTCTTATACACCCCGTCTTTTCAGCCGGGTGCATACCGGGATCGATTGTCAGGTGAAAAGGGCGGTTTCCCCGGAGGTAATCTGTCGGTTGATGACAGATAAAAAGTCTTTGCCTGAACGGCTTTCTTTTACCCGGGATATGTTTGTCCTGCTGTTTTTGCTTCGAGGGATGCCTTTTGTTGACTTGGCATTCCTGCGTAAATGTGATTTACAGGGGAACGTGATTGTTTATCACCGGCACAAGACGAGACGAAAACTAACTGTTGTGGTTTGTCCGGAAGCGATGGCCATTATAGAGAAATACAAGGACATGTATCCTGATTCTCCTTATTTGCTCCCTATTATTCAAGATCCCAAGCAGGACGAGTACCGGCAGTATTCTCGGATGTTGCGCCTGCATAACTACCGGTTGCGGCAGGTGGGATATTTCTTGAAGATCAGAGAGCAATTGAGTACTTACGTGGCACGTCATACTTGGGCAACCACGGCGTTGCGACAAAATTATAATTCCAGCCTGATCTGTGACGCGATGGGGCATTCATCGGTAAAGGTGACCGAGACTTATTTCCAGCGTTACCGGGAAGATGAGGTAAATCAATTGAATAATGCACTTGTGGCCTTTGTTTTATCAAAGAAGGTGTTGTGTTGAGAATAATATAGGAATTATGTGATATCAAGAAGGTAAATGTCTGACAATTAGTCAGAAAAAAATCCGTTACTTTGTAGGTAACGGAATCTTTTAATGAGTGCAAATTTATATATATATTTTTATTATTTCAAATAATGCGACGATTATTTTTCAATAGATGGTAAAATAATTCAATTTTTTTTGCGTGATAGTTTTTTTGGAGACAAAAAAACTATTACCCACCTCGATTTTCTGAAAGATGGGCGGAGTTTAGATCGCCTTCCTCGGACTACAAAAATTCATTATATAAATAATAACCCGCCGAAAGACCCCTTTTTATTTGAAATTTTATGTTTTACCGTTACCTACAAAGTAACGGTAAATTTAAATAGTGTGTAGTAAAAATTTTTGATGACATTCTGTCAGATTTCAAATGTTAGGTAATTTTAAAGAATGGGTTATGAAAAAAAGATTTAGTTTATTATGGTCATTGCTTGCAATGGTAGTAGTGTGTGCTTGTTCAAAGAGTGGTGGTTCGGATTATCCGGATCCAGAAAAAGCCGGTTTAACGTTTCAAGTTACTTTTGACAAAACCGGAATGGAAGGTAGAGCTCCGCAATCCACGGCAATTCCAGAAACTTCATGGTCAAATATCAAACAATTACAATTCTTATTGTACAACACGTCCGGTCAAGTGGTTTATTCAACCATCGTGAACCCGACAAGTGCATTGACTACTTTCACGTACACGGACGTACCGGTAGGTACCGGTTACACGTTAGTTGCTGTTGCGAACGTGAAAAGTTCTTCCGATGCAATTACCACTTATTTAGATGGAGGTACAACTCCAACGGAATGGACCATGTGGAATGTGCGTCAGAAGACTCTCCCGAATTTGGTGATAGAGCATAAAGCGGGAGACTTCCCGACATTCTGTTCGTCTAAATTGACCACCGCGGGTAATACTGCTTATACCGAGCCGTCAGAAATTTTCATGGGAGCATCAGCGAGTTTTGATGTTACAACCGGAATTACTACTACAGTACCGGCCATTGCTCTGAAGCGCGAAGTTGCCATGTTGCGTGTTCGTTTGAACGTGAAGGATAGCGAGACGGATAATTTGAACACGGTTGATTTCACGAAAGACGCGTCTATCATGATCTATCGTTTACCCGACAACATGAAAGTTGGGGCTGCAAACGCAGGTGGTGTGAGTTCAACGTCAACCGATGCCAATATATTGGCCGTAAAGGACGGGACTATTTTCAACACGGCTAATCCTACTTCAGGATATGATCCGAAGGTTATTTTGGGTGGTAATTTCACCATGTGGAGAGATATTATCGTGTGGCCGAATAATGGAGGACGTGCTGTTAATGGTGCATCAACAGCGGAAGCATCTACCGATCGGCAGTACTTTATCGTTGTTTCCGGACGTGGAGCAACGGGTCATATTTTGGCAAACGGGGATGAAATGGCCGCTGACGGTCCGGTTTACTGGTCCGGTTTGATCAAGGAGAATTTCACGCCGAACACGATTCGCGAAGTGAATCTGACCTTGCGTTCAGGAGGTACCACGGACGTACCGACCAAGCCTAGAGAAGAAGGTGGTTTGACAATCAGTGTCGGTACGCCGGAGGCTTGGAGTAGTAATATCGTGGAATCAGCACTTACACTGTAAAAGAATTCCTTTTTATACACTCAAGATGATTGCCTGGGAGCGGGATCCTCTGCTCCCGGGGAATCTGAAATCAGTGTAAAATCAACAAAAATATTAAATATGGGAAAGAACAGACTTCTCATAGTATTTACGGGTGTGATTATCCTGCTTCTGCTTGCGTCATGTACCTATGATTATTTTAAAGATGAAACCAATTACCAAGTTTACGTACCCGAAGTGGTGGATAATAAGGTTAGTGACTGTCGTGTACTGGTTTATGACGAGACCGGAGTGTTGGTGGGAGCGCGTTACGAGGCTGCCCCGTGGAAAGATCCCCGTATGAGAGCAGGGTTGTTTAGTTTTAGATTACCCCCCGGTGAATATAAAGTCTATTGTTATACCAACACGGATAGTCTTTCATTTGTGGATGAACAACAACTGGAAACCTCTGCTTTTATGTTGAATAACAGCGATTCCGGGGAGAATCATTACGTGCATCCTTCGGACGTGTTGTTCCAGAAGTTTGTACCTGTGATTGATCATCCGGGAATTTTGCGTACTGACACGGTCGAGTTGGAACATTACACGGGACGTGTAACCGTGCGTTTTAAAAATTTTCCGGGTGATGTGTCTCGCATAGCAAACGTGCAATTGTTGACAGAAGGGGCATCCACCGTGCAGTATTTGAAACATGATACGATAGCCGGTCGGCAGACCTCGGATGACCACATGTTTCATTTCGGAGAGTTACCGGCACAGACGACTGCTGATTACTTAGAGGTGGATCATCGTTATTTACCGTCTGTAGAAGGCGAATTTATGAGACTGAATTATACATTCCTTGATAGTGACGGTATTGCTGTCAATCATTTACCGGTGGAAGTGAAAGATAAACTGACCGGGTTGCCACTCAGGTTATTACATGGTCAACGAATCATTATCGAAATCGATTCTTACACCGTGATTAAAGTTGCGATCGTGGGATGGAATGAAGATATAGAGAGTGGTAATACAAACATGGAATGATGCAATATTCATGAATAAAGAGAATACTATGAAACCAGTTGTACGATATATTTTACTTGTTTCCGTTTTACTTTGCTTGTTTGGTGGGGTGCGGGCGCAAAGTGTCAAGGTAAATATACCTTTATGGTTGACCGGTTCACCTAATATCGGTTTTGAATACACGTTAACGCGACAACTTACAGTGAATGCCGAGGGGGCATGGTTACCGTACATGTTTAAAAAGAACGAGGAGGTTTTCCGCGTGTTAATGGGAGCCGCGGAGTTGCGGTATTATTGGAACCCGCAAAATTTTTACACGAATGATTCATGGGATGGATTTTATATCGGTCCTTACGCCATGTATGGCAATTTTAATATCGGGTTATTGAAGCATAATGACCCGCTTCGGAGCCATCGCCGGAAAGGATGGGGGGTATCGGGAGGTATTACTTTCGGGTACAAGTTTACTTTTAATTCCCGTTTGGGACTGGATTTGAATCTCGGTGTGGGGTATGCTCATTTCCAGTATGATAAATATAAACTAGGAGGAGAATACGTGAAGTTCCCGTTGGAACTCAAGAAGACCAAACAATGGATTGGTCCGACGAAGTTCGGAGTGAGTCTTACATACAATATATTCCGCTAGTATTACAGATAAAATGTTGCTGAAAATGAGAAAAAAGAAGATACACATTCTCTTGTCGGTTGCCGTGTTCCTTTTCTTGATGGACGGGGCAATTCCAGTCGAGGCGCATGAACGAAAGCTGGGACGGGTGGAGAGACGGGCTGACCGTAATTTTGTTAGACAGAAGTTTAATAAAGCGATGGCGCAGTATGAAACGGCTCTTAAAAAAGAAGAGAATCTGCAAAATCAAGCCGCTCTTCACCTGAAGATCGCACGCTTGTATTTCATGGTACGGGATTATAGTTGGGCTATCGGGCATTACGAGAAGGCGATGGAGCTGGAACGGGATTTGTTCCTCGTGGATGACGTGTGTGATTACATTGATGCGTTGCGTTTCCAAGGTCAGACACGGAAAGCCGAGGCGATTTGCTTGGATAATGCCTATAAAGATCAGTATAGCAGGTACCAACGCTACCAAAATACACTGGAGGCTCTTGCCATGCGTCATTCCGTGCAGGAATTTCCCGGGTTCACGGCCAAACGATTGGCTTTGAACACGCCGAATGCCGAGTTCTGGATCGGGAATTACGGGGAACAACCTTTCTATGCCATCAGTTACAGTAAGTTTAACGATCCCGGGAAGTTGTTTTTCCATCGTACTCACTATTACGAGTTGAAGGAGGCCGGGGAGAAAGTGATGTCACAGAAATCACCGAGATATTCCGATTATTTCCGGAGGATTCCGGTGGATTTGCAGAATGGACCGGTGACGTTTTCACCGGATATGCAGTTGATGGTGACCACGGTGATCGAGTACGATAAAAAGAATGTATCGGTGGAGATGGTGGACAAAAAGCATCGTCCTTTCCGGACTAAATTGTATTATTCGGTGATCAAGAACCAGAGTAAACGTTTTGGAAAGTACATTCCGGTTTTCCCACAAGACCCAGAAAATTCGTATGCTCATCCTTACTTGTTTAATGACGGAAAATCATTGTTGTTCACTTCTGATATGCCGGGAGGATTCGGTGGATTTGACTTGTACGTCGTTCATTGGGACGAGGAGACGCAAGAGTGGGGAACCCCGATGAATTTGGGGGCGGATGTCAACACGGAAGGGAACGAGATTTTTCCCTTGCTTTACGAGGGACGTCTTATTTTTTCATCTAACGGGTTACCGGGTTTCGGTGGGTATGATCTGTTCAATGCCAACTACGATCACGAGGGAGTAGTTCCGGGCAGCGTGCGTCATTTCCCTTATCCGGTGAATTCGGTTTTCAACGACTATTTTATGTGTCCGCTGGATTTGCGAACCGCTTATTTCGTTTCGGATCGGGAAATGGAGTCCCGGGATGATATTTATTATCTGCAAACCGATGAAGATTTGGGGACCCAACAAGGAGACCCTCATTTCGGGATGAGCGAGGAAAACGCAATTTTGGGTGGGGCTTTGTTACTGAACGGGGCCACGGAAGCGGTTACCAAGGAAACTATTTCACTAAAACGATATGCACCGGAAGGTTTGCTAATGACTCTTTATTTTGATTTCGATTCGGACAAATTGACCCGAGAATCCACTCAATGCCTAGAGCAGTTTATCAATGAAATGGGTACCTACTATTTCACCGAGTTGAGATTTGACGGTTTCGCGGACGAGATGGGTAGTGATAATTACAACTATGCCCTGTCGGCTCGAAGAGCAAAGAGCGTGGCCGAGTTTTTACGGGATCATGGTGTAAATATACAATTCAATATAAAGGCTCACGGCAAGGTGAAACTTTCTCCAGAAGAGATGAAGGAAGAAATGGGAACTCAGTCGGAGGGAAATATTGACTGGATCCAAGTGAATCGTCGGGCAAGACGTGTTGAGATATATCATAAGAGGTAGAATTAAAAAGTAAACGATAATATGAAGAAGACAAGAATTCATGGAGTGTGGATATTGTTCCTGTTGAGCGTTGTCACTTGTTTGCAGGTGAAAGCTCAATACATGCCGGTGGTGTTCGATAAGGTGTATGGTGATAAAAATCAGATTCAACTGGTTTGTCCGCTGCCCGGTGATGAAGTAGCTTTAGTAGGTAAAGAAGGTCAGAAATATAACCTGACATGGGTGGAACGGGAAGGAGACGTGGTCTTTTCACTTCCTTTGACGGGTTTTACCGCCGTGAACGAGATAGCGGAGTTGGATAACAACCGGGTTTTGGTGGTAGGACAGTCTACGATGCCGAATGTTAAAGGTAAAAAAGATAGAATCACGTTGTGCGGGCGTATCGCTGTGGTTGAACGCAACGGACGTATCGTTACCGATATTTATGCCGGGGATCAGGGCAGTAATTTCCTGAAAGGGATGTTGCTGCGGAGCGGGGCGTTCGTGGTGTCCGGTTCGGAGCCGAAAGGAGCGGACGGTCGTCAGGGAATCCTATTGAAACTGGACCCGACGGGTAGCGTGGTTTACCAGTATAAAAATGCCGGGGGTGGTTATTGCGACCAGTTCGCGGTGATGGGAAATTCGATTGAATACATTTGTGCGGCGTTCTCTGCCGGAAAGGATAAGGAGCAAGCTCTCGTGGTTCGTCTGGATGATAAGGGAAAACCTTATTACATGACGACGATCCCGGCAAAACAGTTTGTCGTGACCGGGTTGAATGCCAATATTAATGACGGTTCAGTGCTTGTGATCGGTAATTCACCGACAGATGGGGGGATTATTTACAAGATTCGTCCGGAGGGAGACATCGTGTTCGCAAAGAATATGATTCCCGCCAACCAAGGGACCACTATGCTGGATCATCTTCAGGTGGCTCGTAATGGTAACATTCTGGTTGGAGGTAGCGGAAGTCAAGGATATTATGCTTTGTTGCGTAATGACGGAACAGCCTTGTATTCAGGTACGTCTAAGGGAAATGTGCGGGGAATCGGGATGAACCCGGCAACCGGGGAGTCCGTGGTGACGACATACGACATGGGCGGACGTAGAGGCACGTTCATACGTATTCACCCGACCGGGAAAGTGGAGTTCGAGCGTTCACTGGATGGTAATTTTGACAAAATGAAAGTGACCAACAGCGGGGAGATTTTATTGTTATCTTCTTCTGAAGGACGGGTTTGTATGTTTTCGTCCACGGGTGAAAAGGAGTTTGACCGTTACGTGACGGATAATAAACCGACGGCTTATCGTCAGGCATATACCGCTTCATCTGGGGAGTTACTTTTCCTAGGAGCGGGAGGTCGTCTCGTGAAACTGGGACATGGTCTTTATGTTTCGGACGTGAAGATCACGAAACCGGTGAACGGAATAGCCACAGCTATTTTTACCGTGACTCTGACCGGGTATGCCACGACGAAAGAAGGCGCACCAATTCCGGTAAGCGTGGGATATGCTACCCAAGAGAAAACGGCTAATATCGCGAATAATTTTACACCGGTGAAAGGAAAGCTTTCGTTTACCCCGTCACGGGGAACGGCCGACCGTTATCTGGTAAAACAAGATATAGAGGTGTCCGTGAAAGCGAATAATTTGATCGAGGGGATGAAAGAGTTTGAACTCGTACTTTCGGATGCACAGCAAAGTTATCTGGTGAAACCCGTGGGTAAAGCGGTGATCGAGGATCAACAGGCTGTTGTTAAGATGGTTCGCACGGAACAGGGAGAAGAGGGAACAAAAGATATTTTATACGAGCTTGGATTGTTCAAACCAGATGGAACTCCTTTGACGAACTCGACGGGAGCCAATATCATCGTGGATGGTATCTACGGGGAAGGAACAGCCGATGCTCTTGACTTTGATATGGGGTTAACCCCGAGAGTGATGTTTGCCAATGGGGCGCAGAAATCATCGTTCTCGGTGAAAACACTGGAGGATACCCGTTATGAATTACCCAAGACGGTCGTGATTAACTTTAACAAGGTACATTGCCTGAGTGGTTCGAACGTGGCTTTTGAAGGGGAGTTGTTGAGTTGTAGCGGGGTGGTTGTCGATCAACCGGCACGTTTAATGATTGCTTCCCTTGGCGATCACAGATTGAACAATAATGTTGTATCGGGATTCTTCACGGTGTCTTTGGTGCGGGCTTCTGACGGGGCTTTGCTTACGAATGCTACCGGAAGTGATGTTATCGTGAATTGTGTGACGGTTCCTGATGCTTCGGCTAAAGAAGGTAAAGACTTTGTATTCACGAATATGCATGATCTCCGCATCAGTGGTGACGGGAATCATAGTTCCGCGAACGTGTATGGTGTGGTGCTATATAGTACGGATGCAGCGGAAAAACAAGTGAAGTTGAAGATCAAGTCTGTAACTCAACCCACGGGTGCGCAACCGATCAGTGTTTCGGATGCGGAATCCTCGGCCGAGTTCACGATCCGTAAATAAACAGATTCTACTCCCTTCGGGGAGGTAGTGAATGAAAAAAGAGAATTATGGCAGGAAAATATATAAACATATTGTTAGCGGGGTTATTGACTATTCTCCTATCAGCTTGCTCGGACGACAGGGATTCCCTGTCCGGGCAAGCGAGTGGAGATCCTCTACTGACTTTCAACATGACGAGAGCGGGAGGGGATATTGTCAGTAACACGTTGGTCTATCTTTTTGATGGACAGGGAAGTGATGCCGGAAAGTTCAACCATAAGGTTCAAGAGGTAACTTACGGCCCGGATCAACTTTCGATGACTGTTGCTGCCGGGACGTGGAATATAGCTTTGGTGACTGCCAATACTGATTTTAGCAGTGGATTGATACAACCCGTGCGCAGTGTCGCTCGCGAGGATTCGAAGATGTGGGAAACACAACCGGTGGGAGGAACATTGCCTTCCATGCCGGAATTACGTACGGCCAGCATTGACGGACAATTGGTTGTTGGCGGGCAGGATAATTCGGTTGCGGGAACGACGATCTTGTCACGGAATGTGGCCTTGGTGAAGGTGGTTATTGCGGATGCGGGCGGATTGGATGTGAACGGGACGCATAATTTTGAATTAAAAGATGTCCCGACTACCCTGAACTGGGAAGGCGAGTTATTCCCGACGGCAAAGAATCCTAGGGTAAGCACGGTGCCGATGACCGGGATTTTCCGGGTCAAGGATAGCACCTCGTTACTGGGACACCAGCGTAGTGACACGTTGTACTTCATTATCCCGGCCCATAAAGGGAACGATTACTTGAATGCTAACCCGAAGGACACGACGGAGAGCCACATGAAGGTGAGTGTCGACTTGGCTTGTGAGGGTGGAAGTCGCTTTCAAAAAACAGATGTGGTCATCCCGCGGGTTCCCCGTGTAAACGGAATATTACTCGTGCGTCTTCTGGTAGGTGGAAAGTTGGATGTGACGGCTGATGTTTTGGGTTGGGAGGATGTAGAATTGAATGCCGACTTGTCCCAAACCCAGCTTTACACGGACAAGGCGTCCGTGGGACTATCGCATAAAGATACGCTTTACGTGAACACGAATGCCCCGGATTTCACGGTGGATTACCCGGCAGGAGGTTGGATTACTTCCGTCCGGAAGATTGCGGATAACGGGGTTGAGATCACGGCTAACGTGGATACTTACGTGGATGGGCAGCCTCGTAGTTCTTATATCACGGTCAAGGCGAATAACGTGACGAAAAAGATTCCTGTGACGCAAAGACCGGACGAGGGAACGATTACAGTGAATAACAAACGATTGGTTTTCTGCCCGAATCTTCACACGAGCAAACAAGTCGAGATCACGAGTACCGGCGGTAACTGGAAATTCCTGACCACGAATCCCAGAAAGGCTACCGCAAACGTGCAGAGTGGAAATGCCGGGATAAGTAACGTTAACTTCACCCGTTCTTCTGTTGCTTATAACAAAACTTTGGACGAGGGACACCTTGTTTATGGCGATACGCTTGTCATCGTGAAGAATGTTATGACGTTGGATACAGATACGATTCGATTGGTGAATTGTTATATCTACGTGGATAATGATAACACGATTGACGCTGTTGCCCCGCAAGGAACAGCAACGCAAGCCGTGACGAACTCGCAAGATGTGATTGTATATGGTGGAACAAAGATGATCGAGAATTTTAATCCTCAACAAGCTTGGATTCATGATATTTCTTGGGATCCGATCGGGCAAATACTATCATTCACGACGGATCGTAACACGGGAAATGCTAACCCAGAGGATGACGATGAACCTCGTTCGGGAACCATGACATTCAGACATGCTTCGTGTCCGGATTATGTAGTAACGGCTAATGTTTATCAAGATATAATCGTGACGATACCGCCTTTCCATTACTTTGTTGTGAAGTTCACTTGGAGTGGTTCTACGGATGTTGATATTGCCGTGGAGTTTACCGGAAATCATCTTACAAATGTAGGTAATGATAATAGTCTATATGATAAAATACCTGTTGGATTTGGTATGCAAGCTAATAATCCCGGAAAAGGGGTCACAGGACCAGGTGGAGGTGATAATAATGGAAGAGAGTCTTTTGCTTATAATGGAGGAACTCTCTTGGAATGGGGGGGAGATGCCACGAGGGGACAAGGAGAAACAACATTTTTCAATGCTCCATTATTTGAAGGGGATGCTAATTCTCCTCGTAAAATAAAATTGGAGGTTTATGCTATTTGGTATACTTCAAGTAAACCATCCAATACGGCTATGAATTTTCATATGTACGCATATGAGAATGGTACGATGGAAAGGGGTACGAATGCATCTGGAGATAATAATAAGTTTAATTTTTATAATAGGGGAGGTACTCTCCTGTATTCAGAAGGTTATGCTATAACCGTTGCAAGTTATGGGCAAAGTAAAGCTAAAACTTACACAACTTCCTATGGGCATATAGCTACAATTACTTATGATAGGGTGAAACATTCGGCTTCGGTTTCTGTGCATGTTCCTAACACGAAATTGACGACTACTAGGAGAATGAATACGAATGTGGTTGAAACTTCAAGTGAAGAGGTGATTGTAGAACCTGAAATGATTGGACGTGGTGAAAATGGGAAAGCCATTTATGCTGAATAAATGTTGTAATTAAATTAATGGAATAATACTATGAAATCATATCTCAAAATAATACCATATTTAATATGCATATTATTCGCCTCTTGTGCCAGTGATGATAGTCATCCTATACAGACACCTCGTCAAGTGAATGTAGCTCTTACTGTGACTCTGCCAGAGCCGGAAAACGTACAGTCGCTTGCTCGTTCCTACACGGACAGCGAGATCCGGAACGTGGACGTGCTGGTGTTCGACGAGGATGGGAAGTTCATGGAGCGGGTGAAGGTGGATGGCGGGGAGTTGACACCCAGCGGGACGGAAATTTCTTTCTCGATACGTTTGGATGCTACTTCGAAACGACGTGTTATCCATCTAGTGCCTAATGGGCGGACTCCTGACGGGGTGACTGACCGGCTGAATTTCGGGGACATTACCCCCACAATGACGGAAAGTGCGGCCATGCTTGCGCTAAAGACCTCGACGTTTGCGGGAACTCTGGTGGATAACGTGATGCCTTTGATCATGTGGGGACGTGTTGAACTACCGACGGGAATTAATATCGTGACGAAGGCGGATAACGTGAAGTTGTTACGTGCCGTGGCTTGCGTGCAGGTAAAGAAAGGTGCGGCCAGCGCCGCAAACGGGTTGAATGATTTCACCGTTCAAAGTATAACGGTGAATAAAGGCTCCGATTGCGGTTACCTGACTCCCACGAATTATTTGATGACTATCACCCCCGTGACAGGGCGTCCTCTTTCCGGTAGTACTTTGAATTACGCCAACGGATGGTCGGACGGGGAAACTCCTTCCTTGTATATTTACGAGCGGAATTGTACGACAAACGATTACATGGGCGTGATCATTAAAGCCAAGTATAAAGGGAAAGAGGGGTATTATAAAGTGGTGATGGTAGATAATGTAGGTACTCCCTTGAATGTCGTGCGGAATCATCGTTATATCATCTCGGTGGTTAGCGTGAACGGTCCGGGATATACCAACGTGACGGATGCGATCAATTTTGCCCCGTCAAATGCCTTGAAGGTGGAATTGACGGATGAAGACGCTGATTTCCCTTGCATCGTGGCTGACGCCCAACATCGGATGACAATGTCCAATAACGTGTTTAACCTGTACGGTAAAAACCAAACGACCTCTGTTGCTAACGGTATTGAAATTTGCACGGTATATTCGAGCCGAGGTGTCACGCCCGTGGTGACGGGAGGAACAACTTGGCTTACCGGTTTGCAAGTCCAACCGTTGGGAAGTAACAAATACAAGATTGTCGGAAACTTCGTGGGAACGTCTACTCTTGTATCCACAACTTTGACAATTACCTGTGATAACTTGTCCCAGTCTGTTGAGGTCAGTTGGAACCCGGAAATCTCCACTCAAAAGGATGGGGATTCGTATGTTCTGGATTTAGTAAATACAACAAATCATAACTGGACCATACAGATTATGAAGCCATTGTCTACTACCTGGTTGGCCTTGCATCCTACCGCCAGCTTGCCTGCAGCCTTCCCGGGTGTAGACGGTTTTTTATCGGAGCTTAATAGTAATTATTATACTCATGCTTACCTGCATATCGGCTTTGGAAGTAACAGGAGCGGGATGGTGCAGATGAGTTCGGTTGTTGGCGGTAAGACAAAAGCGTGTAAAATAATCATTGTTCAATAAAATTCAGATGTGTATGGAACTGGAAGAGATATTGCAAAAGGAAAAACGGAATGAAGAATATATTTTTCTTTATCAAGAGGATGGGAATTGGTATGCTTACGAGCATTCTGCCTTTTATTGTTATTCTCTTCTGGGGATGTTCGATGTGGATTGGTTGACGTGTACCACCGGGATGTCTGAACAAAGGATTATCCGGATACGTGTTAACAACTTGGATCGACTTTTATACACTTCTTCGTTACAATTGATCCGGAAACAGACAACGGAATGCGTGCTGATGTGTAAGATTTTGTGTGGAGGTTTCCATTATTGGCGGGGAATGATCGAGATGAAATTCCAAGGATTACAAAAAGAACGGGTTTAGACGTTAATAAGATCTTCGTAGTTTACATAGTTGAAGGACTGGTTTCTATATAGTATAGGAATCGGTCCTTTTTTTGCCCGATCATTTTATGATAGAGGATAATTTTATTTTTTATGATTCATAGGTTTGTTCATTTGAATTTCTAATTTTGTAATTGGATTGAAAATTGTATTGATGCCAAAGAGGGAAGAACAGTTCTTACAACGGATAAATGCGAAGCAGCCGGAAGCTTTTCGTGAATTATTCAGCGAGTTTTATAATTCGCTGGTTCTTTTTGCGATGGGGTTTGTCGAGCAACAGGACGTGGCGGAGGATATTGTGCAGGAGGTGTTTATTGCCGTTTGGGAACGGGATGCCCAATATCCGACTTACAATGCTTTTCGTAGTTTCCTCTATAATTCGGTGAAGAATGCCGGTTTGAATCATTTGAAACACAAGAACGTGGAGGAGAAATATCTTGCCTCGTTGAATCTTGAGGATGAAGGGGATGATATTGATTTGAAAATGATGGAGGAAGAGTTGTATCGCTTGCTATTCAAGACGATAGATGAACTTCCGGATAAATGTAGAAATATTTTTCTATTGCACTTGGAGGGAAAGGGAAACGAGGAGATCGCTCTTTTGTTGAATTTATCCATATTAACGGTTAAAACACAGAAAAAACGGGCCATGTCATATATTCGGGAACGTTTGGGACGGGTGTATTTCGTGATGATGTCTTTGGGAATAATCTGATTTTTTTGTTTTGTAATCTATTGAAAATGAATTGTTCGTAAAGAATCTCGCTTTTGGGATGAAATTTCTTTTATTTTTTGTACCTCTCTTGAAATAGGTTGTTGTTCTAATTATAGAAAAAGGATAAGCAATGGATGATTGTAAATTTAGAATGGTTGAAATGATGCATCTTTATTTGTCCGGGGTAATTACGGATGAAGAGATGCAGGAACTGCAAAAATGGTTGGATGCGGTTCCGGAGAACCGGGCCATGTTTGACCGGGTTTGTAAGGGAAAGGATATTTTATACAAGTATAGAATGTACAAAAAAATTGACCATAAAGCAGCTTACGAGCGTTGTGAAAAACGAGCCGGAATAAAGAGAAAGAGTATCGGAGTGTGGTTGAAATATGCGGCGATGTTATTACTTCCTTTGGGGACGATCTTCGTGCTATTAAGAAATAATGAACGCGAACAACCCGTGGAGGTTGCTACCGTGGATATTCTTCCGGGAGAAACGAAGGCAACCCTAATTTTGGCAGATGGGAAATCGGTAGTGTTACAACATGATACAACCCGTGATATAGTCGTGGGTGAGGGGGTGAATGCGAAGAATTCCGGTCGCGGGATCGTGTATTCTGCAAATGGGAATGAGAAGAGGAATTTACAATATAATGTATTACAAACACCGAGGGGTGGGGAGTACCAAATCACGTTGGCAGATGGTTCGATGGTACAATTGAATTCTGGCACTCAATTGAAATTTCCGGTGGTGTTTGATAAAGAGAAAAGAGAGGTATATTTAACGGGGGAGGCCTTTTTTGAAGTGCAGAAAGATGAAAAGCGTCCTTTTTACGTGATTGCAGACGGGATCAAAATCCGGGTGTACGGGACATCTTTTAACGTGAACACGCATGATAAAGAGCGAGTGCAGACGGCGTTGGTGGAAGGATCGATTGGATTGAGCGCTGAAAAGGGAGGGCCGGAATACCGGATGAAACCTTCACAACTGGGAGAATACAGGCGAACGGATGCATCCGTGAACGTGAAAACGGTAGATATTGAACCTTATGTTTCTTGGAAAGATGGCTTTTTCGTGTTTGAAAATCAAACCATGGAGCAGATCATGAACACGCTTTCTTTGTGGTATGACGTGGATGTTTTTTACACGAACGAGCAATTAAAGAATTTGCATTTTACGGGACACGTGAAACGTTATGATCAGATTGATAATATTTTAAAAGCAATTAAAAGTGCGGTTGGCGTCACTTTTACAATAAAAGATAGAACGATTTGTATTTCTAAATAAAAAACACCGGAAGGTGTTCGAGACCTTCCGGGTATTTTGATAACCTTGATAAGTCATGTTGGCGCATTTCTTATCACTAAGTAAAAATTTATAATGTTCAAAGTTATGAAAAAAAAATCAATTATGTCCTTTTTTTGGCGACATGGAGGACAAAAAAAATGGTTAGTTATGAAATTGACTGCACTATTTATTTTTGTGTTCTCGTTCACCCTTGTTGCTAATACAAGTGCGCAGCAAGAACGAGTAAATTTGAATTTAAAGAATGTGTCTATCCGGACCTTGTTCGGAGAGATTCAAAAACAGACGGCTTTGTCTTTCGTGTATAACATGGAACTGACACAACATTTGGGACAGGTATCTGTGAAGGCAAAACAGGAGGCCGTGGAAAGTGTTTTGAATCGGGTTTTAGCGAACACGGGGCTTTCCTACAAGTTCGAGGGAGACATTATTGTGATTTGTGAATCAATCCCGACACAGCCCGTGCCAAGCGAGCAGAAGAAAGAAATTGTCATTGAAGGGAAAGTGGTGGATAAAGATTCAATGGCAATTATCGGGGCAACCGTTTTGGTGAAGGGTACAACCTTGGGAACAGCAACGGATTTGGACGGTAATTTTAAATTGACCGTGCCGAGTGCCGAGAGCATCGAACTGGAATTTTCATTCGTGGGAATGAAAAAACAATTTGTGAAAGTGAAAGGTTTGTCGAATCCTGCCCCGCTGAAAGTGGTCATGGAGGACGAGGCTGTCGGTGTAGACGAAGTTGTGGTTGTTGGATATGGTGTTACTGCAACAAGAGATTTGACCGGACAGGTGGCCTCTTTGAACGAGGAACAATTAAGTAAGAAAACCGCAACCAATGTGGAGACCATGTTGCAGAATGCGGCAGCCGGGGTTGTTGTTTCTCTGGCATCATCCAATCCGAATGAGAAAATCCGAGTACGGGTTCGTGGAGAAGCTTCGTTGAGTGGTGATAATGAACCGTTATACGTGGTGGATGGAATGCCCGTATCTTCAGATGTGATGAGTGCAATTTCTCCTTCAGACATTCAGTCCATAGATGTTTTGAAAGATGCTTCAGCAGCAGCTATTTATGGGTCTAGGGGGGCTAATGGTGTGGTTATCGTAACCACGAAACGAGGAAAAGGGGGAAAACCGGATCTAAGTGTAAATTACTCTTTTAGCGTGGATTCTCGGGTGAATAATTTTTCAGCTCTGAATGGGGATGAATTTCGTGAGTATGTGCGTTATGTTGCCGAACAAACGTTAAAAGTTGATGCTGATAATGAAATGGCTAATTCAATACTTGCTGAGGGAAGTGATGAATTGAAAGATGGTAACACGGATTGGGCTGAAGAGTTGGAGCAACCTTCTTATCGCCATGATTTAAATCTATCTGTACGCGGGGGAGGAGATCACTCTAGTTACTATATTTCTTTGGGAGTTATGGATTATCAAGGTATGATTAAACATGATAGTTTTACCCGTTATACTGGTCGAATCAATCTAGATTATGATATCACAGATTTTTTGAAATTCGGGACTTCTACAACCTTAGGGTATACGGATGTGAGTTCTGCAGGAACTTCCCTTTACACGGCAATCGGTTTCCGGCCTGATTATCCCGTTTACGAAGAAGATGGTTCTTATTTTAAGGAAGGGACTTCTTATAATCCGGTAGCACAAAATGAGAAACGGAGTTATAGCGATAATTATAGTATTCTTTCTACTTCTTTTTTGGAGTTGAATATTTGGAAAGGGCTAAAGTTGAAAACTTCCTTGTCTTTGAATCAAAGTATGTCTTTTTCCGAGACGTATACACCAACTTTTTTGACTTCCGATAATAATGGATACGGGGGTGAAAGTACCAGTCGTTCGTTTACCACGGTATTTGATAATACTTTGTCTTATGCCGGAAACATTAATGATATTCATGCATTGGACGCTGTGGTTGGTATCTCGTTTGAGCGTACCAAAGACCGGGGATTCGGTTTGTACGTGAGCAATTACCCGATGGATGAGATATTGACAGGAATTACCAATGCGACAGAATTTGAAAGTAAGAATGGTAGCGGTACTGTTTATGGCTTGCAGTCTTCTTTTGCTCGTATTAATTATCGGTTGCTGGATAAATATCTATTTACTTTCACGGCTCGTTACGATGGGTCATCTTCTTTCGGTTCTAATAATCGTTTTGGTTTTTTCCCATCTGGGGCTATCGCTTGGAGAATAAGTGATGAGAGTTTTATGAAGAATTTAAAGTTCTTGGACGATATGAAAATAAAGTTTAGTGTGGGAAAAACCGGAGTACAGAATTTTGATCGAGGTAGTTATGCAAACAAAGATCTTTATTCTACAAGTAGCTATCTAGGTAATCCTGCTATCGTGCATAGTCAATTGGGAAATCGTGATATTAAGTGGGAAACCACTGTACAATATGACTTGGGAATTGATTTCTCTATATTTCGTTCAGCCTTGAGTGGTAGTATTGCTTACTACGTGAAAAATACTGATGACTTGATTTGGACTTATACTCCTCCTTCAAGTTTGGCTGTTGCTGATATACCGAGAAATATCGGTGCGGTGAGAAACCGAGGTATTGAAATTTCTCTTCGGGCGAACTTGTTGCGCGGACAGAAAGATTGGAATTGGGAGTTGGGATTAAATATGGCCCATAATCGAAATAAAGTGACTAAGTTGGAGAAAGATGGTGGTATTGCAACCGGAATGGATGTAACTGTACAGGGGTCTGGAAATCAAGTCCTCGTGGAGGGATATGCTATGGGAGTTTTCTTAGGTTATGAATACGATGGAATAATTCAAAATCAAGAAACCATTGACGAATTAAATGCGAAAGCGGTTGCTGCGGGAAAATCAACCTACAATGGTTCCG
>OJSP01000895.1_pt1 | contig 36294 bp, 21 predicted proteins | sample 1599561 | NCBI WGS metagenome assembly OJSP01 (sample SAMN04168659, study PRJEB22393) | human gut metagenome | biome: human gut microbiome; feature: stool | host: Homo sapiens | collected 2014-05-12
CAGCAATTCTCCGTTCTGCAACAGTCATAGCGAAAAATCCGGCCTTCCGTTCGATACCATCGGCATCCTTAGGATACAGTCGTTCTACAAAATTTATTCGTCCAGGTCGCGGACGCTCACCTGCCGCCCGAACGAGTCGGAGAGCGAAATGAAGGTCTCGGTTTCGGAAACGCCCGGCACACGCAGAATATGGTCGAGGATCGTGTGCATCAGGTGCTCGTGATCCACGCAGTAAACGCGCGTCCAGACATTATATTTGCCGGTGACGAAGTGGCATTCGACAACTTCGGGAATCTGCTTCAAGCCGTCGATGATCTCGAAGTTCATCGACGGATCGTTGATGCGGATACCGATCATCGCACTGACGTTGTACCCCAATGCCGTAGGATCGACTTCGAGGCGGAAGCCCCGGATCACGCCCGATTCCTCCATCTTCTTCACCCGCTGGTGGATCGCCGCACCCGAAATACCGCACTCGCGCGCGATCTCCAGAAAAGGCATGCGCGCATTGCGGATCAGCAGGCTGAGAATCTTGCGGTCGGTAGCGTCAATGGTCGCTTTTCCCATATTTTTATCGTTTTCAGGCCTCCTGCGCATGGAATATTTTTTACAATCCTCCTCTCGCAGCGACCATCCACATTACTTAATCACTCCCAGTTCGCGGCCCACCTTCGTAAAGGCCGCCACGCACTTGTCCAGGTGCGACTTCTCGTGGCCCGCAGACACCTGCACGCGGATACGCGCCTGTCCTTTCGGCACTACCGGATAGTAGAACCCGGTCACGTAGATTCCCTCGTCGAGCAGCTTCGCGGCCATGTCCTGCGACAGCTTCGCATCGTACAGCATCACTGCGCAGATGGCTGACTGGGTCGGCTTGATGTCGAATCCGGCGGCGAGCATCTTCGTTCGGAAGTACTCCACATTCTCGACCAACTTGTCGTGGATCGCATCGCTCTCGCCCAGCATCTTGAACAGTTCGAGTCCGGCGCCCACCACTGCGGGAGGCAGCGAGTTCGAGAAAAGGTACGGACGCGACCGCTGGCGCAGCAACGCGATGATCTCCTTACGGCCGGTCGTGAACCCGCCCACGGCACCGCCGAACGCCTTGCCCAGCGTACCGGTGATAATATCGACCTTTCCGCGCACATCGAACTGTTCGGTCACGCCGCGGCCCGTTTTGCCCACCACGCCGGCCGAGTGGCACTCGTCCACCATCACCAGCGCGTCGTATTTCTCGGCCAATTCGCAAATCTTGTCCATCGGGGCGACGTTGCCGTCCATCGAAAAGACGCCGTCGGTGGCGATAATGCGGAAGCGCTGCGCCTGGGCGGCCTGCAATTGTTTCTCCAGGTCGGCCATGTCGGCGTTCGCATAACGGTAGCGCACCGCCTTGCACAGGCGCACGCCGTCGATGATCGACGCATGGTTCAGCGAGTCGGAGATAATCGCGTCCTCATCGGTGAAGAGGGGTTCGAACACACCGCCGTTCGCATCGAAGCAGGCGGCGTAAAGGATCGTATCTTCGGTGCCGAAATAGTCGGCGATCGCTTTTTCGAGTTGCTTGTGGATGTCCTGCGTGCCGCAGATAAAGCGCACCGACGACATGCCGTAGCCGTGCGTATCCATCGCCCGTTTCGCCGCATCGATCAGCCGGGGGTTGTTCGACAGCCCGAGGTAATTGTTCGCGCAAAAGTTGAGCACTTCTTTACCGCCTGCGACCGTGATGTCGGCCTTCTGCGGCGAAGTGATAATACGTTCTTGTTTGTACAATCCAGCCTCTTCGATCGCCTTGAGCTCGGCCGAGAGGTGCTCTTTCATTTTTCCGTACATGGTGTTATATTAAATTAAGTCTTTAAATCTGTATCTATTTATCCACCAGGGGCCACCCACAGACATCGCGGCAAAAACGCTATTTCACAGCAATACCCCCTAAAAGCGGAACCCGATCGCGAAACCATACCGGCTGCGGAAGCGAAAATGATTTTCCGTCTCTCCAAACTATCACCGTATACAGATCTGCACGTCCAACCACATATACATGTCTGTTCGCTACGGTTATAGCCGACGGTTTCACATCATACCCAGAACCCGACAGTTGTCTCGTTTTTCCGTTTTTCCACAGCACGCCGCAGCCATCCGAATCATCTGCATTCGAAGCGACGACATACACATCCGAACCGTCGACACAAACCCCCATCGGCATGCCTCGGTACGAGGCTTCGCACAATTGGGTCGGGACACCGTTCCGCCAAAGCATTCCGATCAGATCGGCGCCGCGAAATTCATACCCCACGGCATAGACCGTTCCATCCGAAATCGCCAACGCCGTCAAAGACGCCGAATAAATACCGTCGCTTAATTTTTGGGGCGCCCCATTTTTCCAAAATGTAACCACGCTAGGTCCGTCTGCCGTTCCACAACTTCCTCCGACATAGACGTCGCTGCCCGAAACGACAATGGAAGATACCATCGCCCCCTCGTTCCCGTCAGTCAAACGACAGACCAACATGCCGTTCTTCCAAACCACGGGCACGTCATATTGCTGACCCGCCCCCTTGCTCAAAAAACCGAGCACATAAACATTCCCCTCCGCGACAGTCAGTGACTCTAAACGCGCATACTCGGCATCTCCCAAGTCCAATGCCTGCAACACGCCGTTTTTCCAAACCCTGGCTTCCCAACGGTCGTAGTCGAAATTATATTCGTTTCCACCGGCATATACATCTTTCCCGGCAACGGCAACGCTCCTCGCATGCGACCCTGACTCCAAACGTCTCAGCGCTCCGTTTTCCCACAATACGGCAGTGTTGGCATCATCTACACTGCCAACAACATAAACCCCCTCCAACTCATTCAGTTCAGGCTTTTCATCAGCTTTCTGACACGACACAAGCGCGCAACAACTCAACAGCCCCGCAGCACTGGCAAAACGGACGACAGTCCGGAAAAGTTGGCTGGATCTCATCCCTTTCAATTCAATAGATCAGGTTAACCGACCTGCCCGTATAGAAGAAAACCTCCGCCCGCCTTGTCTTTGCAAAAAGCTGCATTTCGGTCAGGGCCGGATCGTTAAGACAAAAGTAAAAAAAGATTTTCAATTCCATGCACCGCCCGGCGCCTGATTCACCCCCTCAGGGTAACATATCTTTCGCAAATAAAATGTTTTGCGCAAAAATTGCTGTAAATTGCGAAAATTGGAAACAATGCTTAACTTTGAGATGTTTTTAAATATTTTTATTAAATTAGCCTGCTCAAAGGGGCAATTCCCTGAAAGAGCGTGCCGCCCGCGGCAGGAAAGCCCCACTGGAAGCCCCGCGAAAGTTCCGGTAGACGGAGATTCTGACAACTTTAAAACATATCAGCCATGCAATCGATCGAAACGTATGATTTCAAAGGAAAACGCGCGATTATCCGCGTCGATTTCAACGTTCCTCTGAACGACAAGTTGGAGGTAACCGACGACACCCGCATCCGTGCGGCGATCCCCACCATCAAGAAGGTGCTCGAAAAGGGCGGCTCGGTCATCCTGATGTCGCACCTGGGACGTCCCAAGAAGAATCCCGATCCCAAGTTCTCGCTGGAGCAGATTGTCCCCGCCATCGAGAAACGCCTGGGCGTGAAGGTGATGTTCGCCGGCGACTGCATGGGCGAGAAGGCCGCCGAGATGGCTGCAAACCTCAAGCCCGGCGAGGTGATGCTGCTCGAAAACCTGCGTTTCTATGCCGAGGAGGAGGGCAAGCCCCGCGGTCTGGCCGAAGACGCTACCGACGAGGAGAAGAAGGCTGCCAAGAAGGCGCTCAAAGAGGGCCCGCAGAAAGAGTTCGTCAAGCGGCTCGCTTCGTATGCCGATTGCTACATCAACGATGCGTTCGGTACGGCGCACCGCGCACACGCTTCGACGGCGCTGATCGCCGATTATTTCCCCAACGACAAGATGTTCGGCTATGTGATGGAGAACGAGCTGAAGGCCATCGACGGCATTATGCTTAACCCGCAGCGCCCGTTCTGCGCCATCCTGGGCGGTTCGAAGGTCTCGACCAAGATCACCATCATCGAGAATCTCCTGGAGAAGGTGGACGTCCTCATCCTGGGCGGCGGTATGACCTATACCTTCGCGGCTGCGGAGGGCGGTAAGGTCGGCAATTCGATTTGTGAGCCCGACCAGTTCCAGACGGCACTCGATATTCTGGCCAAAGCCAAGCAGAAGGGTGTGAAGGTCGTGATGTCGCCCGACGCGCTGATCGCCGACGCATTCTCGGCCGATGCCAACACCGATGTGGCTCCCGCCAACAATATTCCCGACGGCTGGGAAGGCGTTGACATCGCCGAGGAAGGCAAGAAGGTGTTCCGCGAGGAGATCCTCAAGTGCAAGACGATCCTTTGGAACGGCCCCGTGGGCGTGTTCGAGATCGACAAGTTCGCAACCGGTTCGCGCGCCGTGGCCGAGGCTATCGCCGAGGCTACCTCGAAGGGTGCCTACTCGCTCATCGGCGGCGGCGATTCGGTGGCGTGCATCAACAAGTTCGGCCTGGCGGACAAGGTTTCGTATGTTTCGACCGGCGGCGGCGCCCTGCTCGAATACATGGAAGGCAAGGTGCTTCCGGGTGTGGCGGCGATCCGCAAATAAGCCGACATTCCGATCCAGATCCGAAATAAAGACAAGGGGTGTTCCGGCATGGTCGGACACCCCTGTCGTCACTAAAATACCCGAACACAATGAAAAAAATCATTCTTTTCGCTGCAACAATAGCTTGTATGGCAAGTTGTCAGAATACATCCAAAACCCCGGCCATCGACCTGGCCAACTTCGACCTTTCGGTAGCCCCGAACGCCGATTTCTACGAGTACGCCACGGGCGGCTGGCAGAAGAACAACCCCCTCAAACCGGAATATTCGCGCTACGGTTCGTTCGATATCCTGCGCGACAACAACGAGAAGCGTATCAACGAGCTTTTCTCGGAGATGACCAAGATGAAGGCCGAGCCCGGCAGCATCGAGCAGAAAATCTCCGACCTCTATAAGATGGGGCTAGATTCGGTGCGCCTGAACGCCGAGGGCGCAGCTCCGGTGAAGGATGCCGTAGCCGGGATCCTTGCGATCTCCGACCGTTCGCAGCTGACCCCCGTAGTGGCCAGGATACACACCGCGATCGCCAACCCGTTCTTTTCGGTGGGTGTGCAGGCCGACCTGATGAACAGCGATATCAACGCCCTTTATATCTCGCAGTCGGGTATCATGATGGGCGACCGCGATTACTACCTCGACCCTGAGAACGAGAATATCCGGACGGCCTACAAGGAGTATCTGGGCAAGCTCTTCCGCCTGGGCGGAGTCCCCGAAGCCGATATCGAGAAAGCTGTTGCCGGGGTGATGAACATCGAGACGAAGCTGGCCGAGAAGTCGTGGTCGAATACCGAGCTGCGCGACATTCCGGCACAGTACAACCCCACGGCGAAGGCCGAGTTCGAGAAGACCTACGACGCCATCGACTGGCCCGTTTACTACAAAGCCATGGGCATCGGCGACTTCGACACGATCATCGTGACGACGAAATCGTCGATCGCCAACGCCAACGACCTGATGAAGAACGCCCCGCTGGAGGATATCCGTTACTACCTCGCGGCGCAGTACCTGGACGATGCCGCGTCGTACCTGAGCGACGATTTCCAGCAGGCTTCGTTCGATTTCTACGGCAAGGCGATGGCCGGCCAGCAGGAGATGAAACCCCGCTGGAAGCGTGCCATGTCGGTGCCCAACGGCATCCTTTCCGAGGCCGTGGGCGAGATGTATGTAGCCAAATATTTCCCCGCAAAGGACAAGGAGCGTATGCTCGGACTGGTGAAGAACCTGCAGACGGCGCTCGGGCAGCATATCGCGGCGCTGGACTGGATGTCGGACGCTACGAAGGCCAAGGCTCAGGAAAAACTGGCGGCCTTCACGGTGAAGATCGGTTACCCGGACAAATGGAAGGACTATTCGACGCTGGCGATCGACCCTTCGAAGAGCTATTTCGAGAACATCGTGAATGCCAGCCTCTGGTATACGGCCGACAATATTTCGAAGCTCGGCAAGCCTGTCGATAAGGACGAGTGGCACATGTCGCCCCAGACGGTGAACGCCTACTATAACCCGACGACCAACGAGATCTGCTTCCCGGCAGCCATCCTCCAGCCGCCGTTCTACAACCCCGAGGCTGACGACGCCGTGAACTACGGCGCCATCGGCGTGGTGATCGGCCACGAGATGACCCACGGGTTCGACGACCAGGGCCGCAATTTCGACAAGGACGGCAACATGAACAACTGGTGGACCGACGAGGACGCCGCCGCGTTCAAGGCCAAGACGGACATTCTGGTCAAGCAGTTCGACGCGATCGAGGTTCTGCCCGCCAAGGAGGGACAGCCTGCGATCTTCGCCAACGGCGCATTGTCGCTCGGCGAGAACATCGCCGACCAGGGCGGCCTGCGCGTTGCCCGCACGGCCTACCGCAATTCGCTCGCAGGCAGGGAGGCTCCCGCCCCGATCGACGGATTCACTCCCGAGCAGCGTTTCTACCTGGGCTACGCCACGCTGTGGGCGCAGAACATCCGCGACGAGGAGATCGCCCGTCTCACCAAGCTCGACGTGCATTCGCTGGGCAAATGGCGCGTGAACGCCACGCTGCGCAACCTGCAGGATTTCTACGACGCCTTCTCGATCGCCGACGGACCGATGTTCCTGCCCGAACAGGATCGCGTAATCATCTGGTAACCCGCTTAAAAAGCGGGTTTCAGGGGCGATGCCGGGCCATTCTGGCTTACGATCCCGTTCTGCGCCCGCCCGCTTAAGAAGCAGGCTTCAGGGGGCGACGGCCGGCCGGCAGGATTCCGACCAAGCTCTGCGCCCGTCGGCTTGAGAAGCGGGCTTCAGGGGCGGTAAACGCCCACCGGAATCACGCCCCGGTCCGGAACGCTTCATTCAATAAAAAAGACGGCAGGGAGTTTTCCCTGCCGTCTTTTTCGTCTCCGGGCGGTGCAGCCCGGCTTTCCCCGCCGCGCGCCCGGTCCGGCGGCGGAGAACCGAAAAACCGGGCTTCGAAGCATCCATTTTTCGCTTTTTCTTTTAACTTTGTGCTAAAGAAGAAACGATGACCCGACATAAGGCATATACGAAAATTCCGTTTGCGGCGCTGTTTTTCGCCGCAACGCTGATTTCTCCGGCGCTCCATGCCCTGAACATCCCGGACTACCGCTTCCACACCATGCCCGAGACCTCCTATTACGGAGGCATCCACAGCATCGCCAAGGACAGCGTCGGGCGTATGTGGTTCAGCGGCTACGACGCCCTGTTCATGTACAACGGCACGTCGTTCGTACGGATGACCGACCTAGTCACGAACCTCTTGCCGAATTCCTACTGGTCCTACGGACAGGTGATCACGGACAACCGGAAAGGCCTGTACGTAGGGACTAACCAAGGGCTGCTGCGCTTCAACTACCGGAAGCTGGAGTTCGAATTCGTTCTGGAGGGCAATATCGGCTCGGTCACGGCGAACAACGACGGGACGGTATGGCTGATCCGCAACAACGGCATCGAATCGTTCAGCCCCGAACGGCTGCCCGCCGTGACCCGCTATCCGATGCCTCCGGAGATGTCCGCACCCGGGCGGACGCTGACGCTGGTGTGCACGAAGGAGTACGTTTACGCCGCGTCGGGCGGCGATCTCTACCGCCTGAACCGGGAGACCGGGCAATACGTCCTCTTCGCATCCGTCGGCGGCGGCAGCTGCGTGATCCGCGACGTGGTGGAGTGCAACGGGTCGGTATATGTCCTCACGCTCATGGACGGGCTCTACGAATGCGACGGCAACGGCAGGATCGGACGGTATTTCCGACTGCCGCTCGAATACGAGAAATCCGCCGGCGCCAAGGAGCTTCACCTCGATTCGCAGGGCATCATCTGGGTAGCGACGCAATCGGGACTGCTGCTGCTGGAGCCGCTTACCGCCAGCACGCAGCTGCTGCGTTCCGACCTCCACTATCCCTACTCCCTGCCCAACAATTCGGTATGGTCGATCTTCCCCGATCCCGACGGCGGGATATGGGTCGGCACATACGGCGGCAAACTGGCCTACATGACCTTCGCGGACAACGGCGTGGACTATTTCAAAGCCACGCCGGGCGGGCTGAACCATCCCATCGTCAGCTGTTTCGAAGAGGATTCGGAGGGCAATCTCTGGATCGGAACGGAGGGGGGGGGAATTAACCGCTGGGACCGCCGCGACGGCCGGTTCGTCTATTACACGCAGGAGAGCCGCTGCGGCCTGACGTCGAACATGATCAAAAAGCTGTGGCACGACGGAAACGACAGGCTGCTGGTCTCGGCGTTCAACGGCGGAATGCGGGTCTTCGACGAACGGCAGGGACGTTTCTCCGACCTGTACATGAACCATCCGGCCTCGGGACAGCCTTTGAGCGTCTATGACTTCGCCAAGGAGGGCGACCGGGGCATCTGGCTGACCGACCCGGACGCCGAGCTGATGTACAAGGATGCGAGTACGGGACGCGTGGAGACGGTCCGGCTGACAGACGCACAGGGAAACGCCGTCCGCATCCATATCGAAACGCTGTTCCACGACGAGCGGGGCGACCTGTGGCTCGTCGGGCACGACGGCGCATACGTCGTCGATCCCGCCACACGGCGGATTCTGAAGCGCCATTACATCGCAGAGGCCCCCTATTCGGTCAACAACCTCTGCTCCTACTGCGTCACCTCCGACTCCGACATCTGGTTCGGAACCCGTGGCGGCGGGGTCAACCTGCTGCGCCGCAACGGCAGTTACGTCAATTTCAGGGACCGGAACGGCGAAGGGCTGGAGGGCAAAACAGTCTTCGGCATCCTCGAAGACACCCCCTCGAAAGATGTCTGGTTCAGCACCAACGACGGGCTTTACTATTACGACCATACCGACGGGGTGATCCGCAAATCGCAGATCGACATCCCGAACCGCTGCGGGGCCTACTACGTGCGGGCTTGCTACAAGACCTCGAAAGGCGAAATGCTGTTCGGAGGGACGGACGGCTTCATCCTCTTCACCCCGGGAAAGATCAAATACAACGACCAGAAGCCAAAAGTCTATTTTACGGACCTGCTTATCAACAGCCGGCCGGCCGTGCCCGGCGCCAAGAACTCGCCTCTGGAGAAAGCCATTTCCACGCTCTCCTACCGCGGAGGCGAGGGCGACGTGATCGAACTGTCGCACCGGCAGTCGAATTTCGAAATCCGCTTCTCGGCGAACAGCTACCTGAACGCCGAGAAAAACCAGTATGCCTACCGCCTGCTGGGACACTCCGAAAGATGGTCCCTGCTGCCGCAGGGACAGAAGGCGGTGCAGTTCTTCAACCTGCCCGCCGGAAACTATGTCTTCGAGGTCAAGGCGGCCAACAACGACGGCCTGTGGGGCGACGAGGTTTCGGCGCTCGGCTTCAGGGTGCACCCCTCGCCCTTCCTCTCCCGCTGGGCCTACCTCGTTTATGCGGCGCTGCTCTCGGCGGTGGCCTACTTCATCTGGCGGTATTTCACCAACAAGAAGATTTTCGAACAGCGGCTCGAACTGGAGCGGATCAAGGAACAGAACATGAAGCAGCTGACCCAGGCCCGGATCAACTTCTTCACGAACATCTCCCACGACCTCAAAACTCCGCTCACGCTGGTCGTCGACCCGCTGAAACAGCTCAAGGAACACCTGCCCGCCAATGCGCCTGGCAATGCCTACGTGCACCTGATCGAGAAGAACGTGGGGCGCATCCAGCGCATGATCAGCCAACTGCTTCAGTTCCGCGAAATCGAGAGCCAGAAGATCACCCTGAACCGCCAGCCGGGCGATCTGATCCGCTTCATCGACAGCATCTTCTCGCTGTTCGAGTTCTACGCCAACAAGAAGGGGATCGAAACCGGCTTCAACTCCCAGTATGAAAGTTTCTACACCAAGTTCGACCACGACGTGATCGAAAAAATCTTCACGAACCTCTTCTCCAACGCGATCAAGTACGCCTCGGAAAACGGCTATGTCGGCGTGAGAATCTACCCGGCGCGGCAGGACCAGCGCCCGGAGTCCGCTCCGCCGGCCGCCGGCACCGAATACATCGCCTTCACGGTCACCAACACCGGGGCGGAAATCCCCGACGACAAGAAGGAGGCCATCTTCGAATCGTTCAACCACCTCTCCGACCGCCGTCCCCAATTCGAGAGCAGCAGCGGCCTGGGACTGGCCATCGTCAAGGAGCTGGTCGGCAACCTCAACGGAACCATCACCCTCCGTTCGGGCAACTCGAAAGTCGCGTTCACGGTGGTCCTGCCCTTCACGCTCAACGCCGAAAAGACCGACAGCGCCGCCGAATCGTACGAATACACGGTCTCCGAAATCGACAACCTGCTGACCGAATCCGACGTCATGGCTCCCAACGACCGGCACGACCGCAAGGCGTGCAACATCGTGGTCATCGAGGACGACCCCAACCTGCGGAGCTACCTCGAACAACGGCTGTCGAAACACTACAACGTATACACCGCGGCAAACGGCAGCGAAGGCATCGCCAAAGCGGAGAGAATCTGCCCCCAGATCGTCATCACCGACCTGATGATGCCCGAAGCCGACGGCTTCGAGGTATGCCGCTCGCTGCGTTCGAACATCAAGACCAGCCATATCCCGGTGATCATGCTTTCGGCTCTGGGCAAAAACACCGAAAACAAGATCAAGGCACTGGAATGCGGAGCCAACGTGTTCATCGACAAGCCCTTCGATATGGATTTCCTGCTCAAACAGGTTGCCAACCTCATCCGCAGCCAGCAGGAACTCAAGGAGCGTTACAGCAAGAAGTACATCGCCGAACCGTCGAAGATCACCATTTCGTCGATGGACGAGGAACTGCTGAAAAAGGCGATGAACTACATCGAACGGAACATGGACAACAGCGACTACAACGTGGACTCGTTCGTGTCGGACATGTCGATCGGACGCACGCTCCTCTACCAGAAGATCAACGACATCACGGGCATGTCGATCAAGGAGTTCATCATGGACGTCCGGCTGAAACGGTCGGCCCAGCTGCTCCGGGAGTCGGACCTGACCATCTCCGAGATCTCGGTCCTGACGGGATTCGCCAATCCCAAATATTTCAGCATCTGTTTCAAACGGCATTTCGAACTGACCCCATCCGAATTTAAGAAGAAATCCTGACGCAAACCGCACGAAAGGAGCCCACCGAACCGGCTATGAATATCTCGTGCTTTCGTATCCGCCGGAGCAGCGTCCGCATCTGCCCGCAGAAACCTTCCCGCCGTCGCCCCGCGCGACCGGCAGGGAGGTTTCATTTTGTCCGGGCGGGACTCTTCGCAGGTCTGCGCAGCGCCCGCAGCGCCCGGATATGATCCTTTTTTTTACCCCTCCGTACGAAATGGAACCATTTCCGAATAAACGACGCCCATCCGGTCGCCCCGTTTTATTGACCTTTGCAATACGGGGTCCGAAGTCCCCGGCGTCCGCTTTTCCTTCGAAATACATAAAAAAATTTAAAAAATTAAAACCTGAAACCTATGAAAAGATGATCGGAAAACCACACCAGGCGACGAAGTGTCTCCCGCCCCTCCAGACAATCCCTTTATAACGGAGATACAAGCACTAACCAAAAAGAAACCTTTTATGATAATGAGCATGTACAAAAAGCTTATAGGCAGCCTGACGATTTCCCTCTTATTCCTGCTGTCTGCAACACCGTCGTTCGCCCAGCAGAACGACGTCAAAGTAACCGGTAAAATCACCGACGGAAGCGGCGCCCCGCTGGCGGGAGTCGTTGTCGTGGTAAAGGACGGCAAAAGCAACAACGGAGCCGTATCCAATACGCAAGGTGTTTATGAAATCAAAGTTCCCGCATCCTCGACGCTTCTTTTCACCTGTCTGGGCTATACCGACCAGGAAGTGAAACTCGGCGCATCGAATGTCGTAAACGTGACGATGACCGAAGACGCCCAGTCCCTCGACGAAGTGGTCGTCGTGGGTTACGGTACGCAGAAAAAGAAAGACCTCACGGGAGGTCTCGCCGTCGTCAGCAAACAGACGCTGGAAATGGTCTCGACCAACAACCTGATGGACCGTCTGGTCGGCCAGGTCGCCGGTCTGAACATCACGACCGGCAACGAAGCGCCGGGCAGCAACCAGACCCTGCTGATCCGCGGCCAGAACTCACTGACGGCCAGCAACGACCCGCTGATCATTCTCGACGGCATTCCCTACTCGGGCGGACTGGCCGACCTCGACCCGAACATCATCGAGAACATGTCGGTGCTGAAAGACGCGTCGGCCGTGGCCATCTACGGTTCGCGCGGCTCGAACGGCGTCATCCTGATCCAGACCAAGCGGGGTTCGCAGGGCGATTTCCATGTCACCTACAAAACGAAGCTCGCCATCGCCGAGCCGATGCAGCGCATCGAAACCATGGGTCCCAACGAGTTCATCCGCCTCAAACAGGACATGGGCCGGCTCAAGAACAATTACAGCGGCGAGCAGCTCGATCCGCTGGTAGGTTCGATTATCAGCGCCAGCGAGAAGGTAAACTACGCCAAGGGCATCACCAACGACTGGCAGGACTACGTCTTCCGCACGGTCTTCACGATGGACCACCAGCTGAGCTTCCAGGGCGGCAACGAGAAGACCACCTATATGGCCTCGGTTTCCTACCTGGACAACCCCGGCGTGGTTTACAATTCGAATTACCAGCGCACGAACGTCTATGCCAGCATCAACCAGAAAATGAACGACTGGCTGTCCGTAGGTCTCACCACGCAGTTCGTGAACCGTGAGACCGGCGGTGCGACGCCGAACCTCGAACATGCCATCAAGCAAAGCCCCTACGGCATCTACAAGGACGAGACCGGCGCCTACTACGAAGAGCCGATGGACTACTCGAACCTGCCCAACCCGATGAAGGACGTCAACGCCGACCAGAAACGCACGGGCCGCAACTTCATGGCCAACGGATTCCTCGATCTCAAACTTCCGGTCAAAGGGCTCTCTTTCCGGTCGCAGTTCGGCTACAACTACCGCAGCCAGATGAACGGAACCTACTACGGCCGCAACACCGTAACGGGTAAGAAAGTCGACGGCCGCGCCGAGCTGGCCAACAACCACACGACGGACTGGACGTGGGAGAACGTGCTTAAATTCGACCGGAATTTCGGCAAACATCACATCGACTTCACAGGTCTCTTCTCCATGCAGGAGGCCCAGTATACAGCCGCTTCGCAAAGCGGCGAAGGCTTCGTGAACGACGACTCGAGCTTCTACCGGATGGACGGCGCCGAGAACAAGATCGCCATCAGTTCGTCTTTCTGGAAGGAGAACACGGTTTCAGGCATGTTCCGTGTGAATTACGGGTTCAACAGCAAATACCTTCTGACACTCACCGGACGCGCCGACTCGTTCTCGGCCTTCGCTGAAAACCACAAATGGGCTTTCTTCCCCTCGGCTGCCGTTGCCTGGCATCTCGGCGAGGAGAGCTTCATCAAGGACAACGCCTCTTGGATCGACATGCTGAAGATCCGCCTCTCATACGGCGCCAACGGGAACAACGCCATTTCACGTTATCAGTCGCTCGACCGTCTCTACTCGACCAATGGTGTCAAATATATTTGGGGCGACAACAGCGACGCCGCCAACTCGGCCTACCTGCCGAGCGACGGTATCGGCAATCCCGACCTGCGTTGGGAGACCACCTATACGGCCAACCTCGGTATCGACTTCCAGTTCTTCAACGGCCGTCTGGGCGGTACGATCGACATGTACCTCTCCAACACGCACGACCTGCTGATGTCGCGTACCGTTCCCATTATGAACGGTTACAGCAAGATTCTCTACAACGTCGGCCAGACCCGCAACAAGGGTATCGAACTGACGCTCCATTCGCAGAATATCCGCAAGAAGGATTTCAGGTGGGAGACCGACTTCACCTTCTCGCTCAACCGCGACCAGATCGTCGCGCTGCGCGGCGACGGCAAAGACGACATCAACAACAAGTGGTTCATCGGCCAGCCGCTGTCGGTCTACTACGACTGGAACATGATCGGCATCTGGCAGGAAGGCGACGAGTTCACGTTCATCGACAAGGACGGCAAGGAGGTGGCCCACCAGACCGGAGCCACGCCCGGAGCCGCCAAACTGGAGGATGTCGACGGCAACGGCGTCATCGACTCCAAAGACCGCAAGGTGATCGGCAGCAAACAGCCGAGCTTCACGATGTCGATGGGCAACCGTTTCTCCTACAAGGACTTCTATTTCTCGTTCCTGTTCAACGGCGTCTTCGGCAAGTGGATGACGGACAACGTGGCCAACATCTCCTCGTATACGTTCGGTTCGGGCAACTACATCCACGGCGTGAAATACTGGACGCCGGAGACCCCCGACGCAGAGGTCGTTTCGCCGGGTTACCAGGCCTCCTTCAGCCACGGCTACTACAAGAAGCTCAACTACGTGCAGCTGCGCAACATCACGCTGGGCTACCGTGTCAATCAGAAATTCGTCCGCCGGATCGGCTTGAGCGCCATCGACGTGAATTTCAGCGTGAACAACGTCTGCGCCTTCTCCAACATGCGCCAGATGCTGAACTACGACAACACCTGGTTCGCATCGTTCCCGACCGCCCGTTCCTACGTACTGGGATTAACCTTAACCTTCTAATCAAGACCTGACTATGAAAACGATGAATTATATCAAGATCGGCATCGCGAGTTCGATCCTCTCGATAGCTGCGGGCTGCACCTCCTTCCTGGAAGAGGATCTGAAAAGTTCGCTGGCCCCCGACAACACTTACACCAGTTCACTGGGCTTCGAGGTGGGAGCCACGGGGCTCTACGCCATCGCCCGCTCGGAATACAACACCTGGGGTGAAAACGGCGCTTTCATGCACAACGGCGCCTGCGCCTACGAGGTGCTCCAGATTTCGACCGACCTCTGCCGCATGGGAACCGTCCGCGACGGTTCGCTGGTTCCGTTCGCCGAAATGACGCTCAACCCGTCGACGCTTTTCGTCGGCTCGTACTGGAACTGGGCTTACAACCTGATCGCTTCGGCCAACGAACTGCTGATCTATTCCGAAAAGAACGACAACTGGGACTATCCCACCGACAAACAGCTTTACCAGGCCGAAGCCCGTTTCTTCCGGGCTTACGCCTACCGCACGCTGGTCTACCTCTACGGCGACGTGCCCTGGGTCGAAACCATCCAGAAGCCCTTCCTGCTCTCGTTCTCGCGCGATCCCAAGATCGAGGTGCAGGGCAACATCATCAAAGACCTGGAATTTGCCAAGACGTACCTTCCCGACAATCCCGACAACGTGAAGGAGGGCAAGCTTACGACGTGGGCCGCACGCCACCTGCTGAGCGAAATGTACCTGCTGCGCGGCGCCGAAGGCGACTATAAGCTGGCCGAGGAGAATGCCCAGGACGTGATCGACTGCCCGTATTACAGTCTGATGAAAAGCCGCTTCGGCAACGCCAAGAACGATCCCGGCGACTATTTCAGCGACATGTTCGTCGAAAACAATCAGAACCGTTCGGCCGGCAACACCGAGGGTATCTGGGTCATGCAGTTTCAGTACAACACGGTCGGCGGCGGCACGAATTCCGACGACTGGACCCGCCGCGCCTGGAATCCCCAGTACCACGCCATCGACGGATTCGCACTGGCCGACTCGCTCGGCGGCCGCGGCCTGGCGCAGATCTATCCGCTGAAGTGGTGGATCGGCGTCAAGGGAACCAACGCCACGACGGCCGGAGAAAAGGAGGGGTTCCCCGATATTCAGGAAAAAGGCATCTTCGAAGACGGCGACATCCGCAACTCGGAGTACAACATCAAGCGCAACTGGTACTACAACAACCCGCTGACGCCCAACAAGCTGGGACAAAAATGCCCCATCGACGACAAATCGTGGTCGCAGGCCCAGCTCTTCCCGGCGCTGAAGAAATTTTTCTTCGGTAAGGAGGAAAACCTCCAGCTTACCGGCGCATACAAGGACCGCATGAAATTCCGCCTGGCCGAGACCTACCTGCTGCTGGCCGAAGCCTACCTGCGTCAGGACATGCCCGATAAGGCCGCCGATGCCGTGAACGAAGTGCGCCGCCGCGCCAAAGTGTCCGACGTTTCCGACGAGGAGATGACGATGGATTTCCTGCTCGACGAGCGCATCCGCGAACTCTACGGCGAAGAGAGCCGCCGCTTCACGCTGATACGCACGGGCAAACTGCTCGAACGCGTGAGAAAGTACAACCCCGAGGCGCGCGACCTCATCCAGGATTTCCACGTGCTGTGGCCCATTCCGCAGGCTATCCGCGACGCGAATGTCGGCAATTTCCCGCAGAATCCCGGATATGAAGGTTACGAAGGCTAAAAACCTTCGTCCCCGCCTCCGGGCGGATCAGACAAGAATGTGTCCGGCAGATTCCGGACCGTATCAGCAACCACGAAAAAAACAGTTATGAAAAAGATAAAATTTGCATGCAACCTGTCGCTGCTGACCCTTTTCGCACTCGGCCAGTGGGCCTGTGAATGGGACCCGTACGAACACGACAGCGACCCGGTCCGGGAAACTCTGGAGCTGACCGCCTCCGCCTCCCAGATCGCTTTGGACGAAAACGACCTTTCGGCTACGGTACTGACCTTCGACTGGACGCCCGCGCGTCCGATGCCCGACGAGTATCTGGTGTCCTACACGACCAAACTGGACCTGCTGAACAACAACTTCGGTTCGTCCACCGCCATCGTGACGAGCGAAGACGACGGCATCTTCAGCCGGAGCTACACCTCCGAGCAAATCAACAACTGGGCTAACGAGCGCTGGAAAGTGCCCGTAAACAAGACCTTCACGCTGGCGTTCCGCGTCATCGCGGAGTATGCGGGCGGCCCCACATACGAAATGCCCGAAGTGCGCACCGTGGAGGTGACCGTAACCCCGATCAAGGTCGATGTCTTCGATGCCGACAAGGTGTCGCTTTCCGGCACGGCCATCAGCAGCGTGACGGAGATCGAAAAGACGGTCGAGAATGCGAACCTCTATGCCTGGTACGGCGAATTGAGCATCGGCGAGTTGCAGATTCCCGTCGAGCTGGAGGGTCAGACCTACTACATCGTTCCGAGCGACGGCAACGGCGCGCTCCGCGACGGGGAGCTTGTCGACGTGAAGATGACGGAAACCCCCGTTTCGTGGAATATCCCGAGCGCCGGCAACTACCGCCTGCTGATCGACATGGAGAACAAGCAGGTGCGCATCTACTCGTCGGCGACCGACCTGAAGCCGCTGTCCGTCACATTCCACCCGAGCGGTGCGGAAGCCAATCCCGAGGCAACGATCGAAGTGCTCGATCTCTACGCCTACGGAGCAGGTACGGGCTGGGGCGTGCGCAAACTCAACCTGAAGCAGAGCTTCGCCGACCCGCAGATCCTGATCTATGACGCCGAAGAGCACAACGGCACGAAACTTTCCAGCGGCATGAAGTTCTGCGTAGCCCAGAATTTCTCGGTCGGCGATGCGGATTACAACCAGAACAATGCCTATTGCTTCACCTGTCCGCTGACGGCAGAAGGCAAGAAGCAGAACCTCACGCTGACTCTCGGCAAGGTGGGCGAACTGCACGGAGGTGCCGACGGAGAGACGCGCAACTCGTATTACACGATCCCCGCTTCCGACCTGCTGATCTTCGATCTGCGTCACGGAACGATCCTGGCCCGGAACAAATAACGCCGGACCGCACGACTGAAAAATATTGCCGTATCGGAATGGAGACTGGGTTCCGGCCGACAGGAAGATACGGCAATATTCCATTACAACGACAATCAATCGTAAAAACAGCAACATGATACACATGAGAAATCTGATGACCGGCTGTCTTCTGGCAGCATTTCTTTGCGCCGCTTCCTGCGGTTGCTCGAAGGACAACGGCGGCGGCGAAGAAGGCGGCCAAGTTGCCGGTGTGACCGTAAAGCCCGCCTACAACAAGTCGGAAGTGCTGCACAACCCGCTCAACGGCTGGGTGATGTATGTCAGCGCGGACTACGATCCCTCCTATTTCGACAAGGAGATCTACGTACCGCTGCTCGGAAAGAACGTAAGGGTGGCGGACTACGCTTCGGCCTGCTATATCCGCACGAAATGGTCCGTGCTGAATCCCGCAGACGGGCAGTACGCCTGGAAAGACCCCGATTCGAAGGTTTACAAACTGGTTCAGAAAGCCCGGGAGCTGAAACTCCCCATCGCTTTCCGCGTCGTGGTGGACGGACGTGACCAGGGCGCCAATACGCCCCAGTTCGTCTACGATGCCGGAGCCGAATACGCGATGTCGGAGCCGAAATACCCCGACCGCAAGACCCCGATGCCGCAGGACCCGATCTTCCAGCGCTACTACGAGAAGTTCGTCGCAGCCCTCGCCGAGGAGTTCAACGATCCGGAATACACCTCGTTCATCGACGGCTACGGCCTCGGCAAGTGGGGCGAGGGCCACAGCGTGGCTTACAACAAGGACGACGTATCGGCTGTCGATGAGAATACGGAAACGGTGAAGCGCGAAGTCCTCGACTGGATCACCAAGCTCTACGCCAAACACTTCACGAAGGTTCCCCTGGTGATCAACTACCACCGCGTACTGGGCCATCCCACGAGCCAGGGCACGGCGAACCCGAACAGCGAAAGCCTCGTGGCCCTGGCCATCAGCAACGGCTACTGCATCCGCTCCGACGCCTTCGGCATGAACAACTCCAGCTGGGGTTACAGCACCTGGGAGAAGGCAATCGCCGCACAATGGCGTTACAAGGTCCCCATCATCATGGAGGGCGGATATATCGTCAGCAGCCACAGCTACTGGAACGACCCGGCCGGCTACCGCCAGGGACACCCCGAAGATGTCCGCCAGGGCGAATTCGACTCCTCGGCCGAAGCCCGCGTCAACATGATGGACTTCCGTGTCGGCCAGGAGACCGAGTCGTGGTTCAACGATGCCTTCAGCCTCGTGCAGCGCTTCGTCTCCGAAGGCGGCTACCGTCTCTATCCCGACCAGGTGATCGTTCCCGACCAGGTGAGCGCAGGCAGCCGTGTCAAGGTCGCTTCGCGCTGGCGCAACATGGGCTGGGGCTATTTCCCGAACAACCTGCCGCAGTGGAACTACAAATACAAGGTGGCCTTCGCTTTGATCGACGCTTCGGACAAGGCGCAGAAGGTCTTCGTCGACAAGGACTGCGAGCCTTCGACCTGGGTCGAGAGCAAGCCCTTCTCCTACACCTTCGAAACGCCGGCCGTCGATCTTCCCGCGGGGAAATACACGTGGGGCATCGCCATCGTTGACACGACGAAGGAGAACCGGCCTGCCATCCAGCTCGCCGTAAACAACGAAAAAACGGCCGAAGGCTGGGTGAAACTGCACGAAGTACAGATCAACTAACGCCTGAAAAACCATGAAGAGGGTTGCATTGCTTTCCGCAGCGCTGCTGCTGTCCGTCACCGCCTCCTTCGGGAGCGGCGTCCTGGTCGAGGCCGAGAGTTTCCGCGACAAGGGCGGGTGGGCCGTGGACCAGCAGTTCATGGACCAGATGGGTTCGCCCTACCTCATCGCGCACGGCATGGGCAAACCCGTGGCGGACGCCGTGACGACGGTCGAATTCCCGGAAACGGGAACCTACCGGGTCTACGTCCGGACGTTCAACTGGGTCGCCCCCTGGTACGACGGGGAAGGTCCCGGAAAGTTCGCCCTCCGGGTCGGCAGCCGGAAACTGTCCGCGACGCTCGGCTGCACGGGCAGCGAGTGGATGTGGCAGTGCGCCGGAAAGGTCTCCGTCCGGAAAGGTCCGGTCAGCGTTTCGCTGACCGACCTTTCCGGATTCGACGGCCGCTGCGACGCCGTCTATTTCACCACCGAAGAGGGCGACGTCCCTCCGTCCGGAAGCGCGGAACTCGCAGCGTTCCGCAAACGGATGCTCGGCATCCCCGCAACGCCGCAAACCGCCGAATCGTTCGATTTCGTCGTCGTGGGCGGCGGCATCGCAGGCATGTGCGCCGCGGCCGCGGCGTCCCGGCTGGGGTGCAGCGTCGCTCTGGTCAACGACCGCCCGGTGCTGGGCGGCAACAACAGCTCCGAAGTCCGCGTGCATCTGGGCGGCGTCATCGAGCTTGGCCCCAACGAGGGACTGGGCCGCATGATCCGCGAATTCGGCCACTCGCGCGAAGGCAACGCCCGGCCGGCCGAAAACTACGAGGACGCGAAGAAAAGTGCGTTCATCGCCGGGGAGCAGAACGTGAAGCTGTTCTCCAGCTGCCGCGCCGTAGCGGTGAACAAAGAGGGCGGCCGGATAAAATCCGTAATCGTCCGCCACATCGAAACCGGGGAGGAGACGACGCTCGAAGCGCCGCTTTTCGCCGACTGCACGGGCGACGGAACCGTCGGATTCCTGGCCGGAGCCGACTACCGCATGGGCCGCGAGAGCCGCGACGAATTCGGCGAAACGCTGGCGCCCGAAACCGCCGACCGGATGACGATGGGTTCGTCCGTCCAATGGTATTCGGTCGACACGGGCCGCAAAACCTCGTTCCCGACGTTCAGCTACGGCGTGGAGTTCAACGCCGAAAACTGCGAGCGGGTGACGATGGGCGAATGGAAATGGGAGACGGGCATGAACCTCGACCAGATCCGCGATTTCGAACGCATCCGCGACTACGGCCTGCTGGTGATCTATTCGAACTGGAGCTTTCTCAAGAACGGCCTGAAAGACAATGCCAAGTACCGCAACCGCGAGCTGGGCTGGGTGGCCTATGTGGCCGGCAAACGCGAATCGCGGCGGCTTCTGGGCGACTACGTCCTCAAACAGGACGACATCGACAAGAACGTCTTCCACGAAGACGCCTCGTTCACCGCGACGTGGGACATCGACCTGCATTTTCCCGATTCGCTCAACTCCGTGCGCTTCCCGGGCCGGGAGTTCAAGGCCGCGACCAAACACATCCACATCTATCCCCATGCCGTGCCTTACCGGTGTCTCTACTCCCGCAATGTGGACAACCTGTTCATGGCCGGGCGGAACATCAGCGTGACGCACGTGGCCCTCGGGACGGTGCGGGTGATGCGCACGACGGGCATGATGGGCGAGGTGGTCGGCATGGCAGCCTCGCTGTGCCGCAAATACGACGCTTCGCCCCGCCTGATCTACCAGAAACACCTCGGAGAACTCCGCAGGCTGATGCGCGAAGGCGTCGGCAGAAAAGAGGGGCTTCCCGATAACCAGAAATTCAACACGGGCGGTTCTCTGAAAGCGCCCCGCGCACTGCGCAACGACTGAAAACGACAATGAAAAAACTACTGACACTGCTGCTTGCGCTGCCCCTCGCATGGGGGCATGCCGCAGCGCAGGAGAACGCGAAATATACGATCCTCCTCACCGGGGCCTCGTTCGCCTCGCCGCAGAACGGCTGGTTCGAAATCGGATGCCGGCAACTGGACGCCCGGGCTATCAACCGGGCCATCGGCGGCGAGTCGATCGCCGACACGGCCAACCGGATGGCCGAGGGCACGCTCTGGAACGCCGGGGAGTTGGACGAGATGGATGCGCTGGTCATCATGCAGGTCCACAACCGCGACGTCTCGGCCACGGGCGGCCTGAAAGAGAAGTACACCGATTACACGACGCCGTTCGACCGGAGCAACTACGCCGCGGCGTTCGATTACGTCATCAAACGCTACCAAAGCGAGTGTTACGCCCTGAAGGACGACCCGAAATCGAAGTACTACGGCACGAAATCGGGTAAACCCGCCGTCATCGTCCTCTGCACCGACTGGCACGACGCGCGGACGACCTACAACGCCGCCATACGGCGCCTCGCCGCACGGTGGGGCCTGCCGCTCGTGGAGTTCGACAGGAACATCGGCTTCTCGAAAGACACTCCGAACCCGGCCACCGGGACCCAGCAGAGCCTGCTCCACGCCCAGGACACGCAAACCATCGAAGGCGTCGCCTACGGGTGGCATCCCCAGCGGGGCCAAGACAAATACATCCAGCAGCGGATGGCTGCGATCTTTACCGACACGATGCGCAGAATCCTGCCGGCAAAATAGAATCCCGACCATGAAACACACACTCCCGATACTGTTCACGATGCTGCTCTGCGGCACGTCCGCCTTCCCGCAGGAGGGCTGTTACAGCCGTTTGCAGAACGACACCCTGACGATCGGCAACTCCCGGATCGAACGCCGGTTCGTCTGGAACGGCGGCAACCTGATGACGCAGAGCCTGACCGACTTTTCGTCAGGACAGGTGTGGACTTCCCGTTCCCTGACGCCCGACTTCAAGGTCGCGGGCGATACCCGAAGCACCGGCGGACGCTGCTCGACGAAACGGATCGCCGAAACCGACATCCATCCGGCGCGGCTGGAAGTCACCGTGGAATTTTCGCTGGGAACGCTCGACGTACGGCGGATTTACCGCATCTGCGCCGACACTCCGGCGATCGCCTGCGACACCTACCTCAAAGGCAGCGCCGCACAGCTTCCCGAGAGCCGGGCGGTCAACGCCGCCGACCGCAAGAACATCGAATCGACCGCCGACATGCAGTCGCAGCCGGTCGCCGCGACCCTCGACCGGTTCAACCCCGGCGGGTTCCACTGGCACACGCGGATCGTGGAGTTCCAGGACGTCACGGACTGGAACAACAACCTGGTCTTCGAAACCGACGTCATTCCCTACCGGAAAAACAGCTACCGGGGCAACCTGCTCTTCGCCCGCAACGCCGAGAACGGCCGCGGGCTCTTCTTCCTGAAGGAAGCCCCCGGTTCGGGCGTGCAACTGGCCTATGGCGGCGGGGACTTCACGGCGGAGTTCGGCGATTTCACGGTGACGGGACTGGGCGTGACGGAGAAGGACCTCCGCGAAGGGGAGTGGGTGAAAGCCTACGGATGCGTCCTCGGAGTCTGGTCGGGCGGAGAACTCGAACAGTTGACGGCCCTGCGGAGCTACCAGAAAAATTTACGGAAGCTGCTTCCCGGACGCGACGAGATGGTGATGATGAACACATGGGGCGACCGCAGTCAGGACACGAAGGTGAACGAACGGTTCTGCCTGGCCGAGGTCCGCAAGGCCGCGCATCTGGGCATCACGCATTTCCAGATCGACGACGGCTGGCAGGTGGGCAAAAGCCCCAACTCCGCCGTGGCGAAGGGGTCGTTCAAAAACATCTGGGACAATCCCGACTACTGGAAACCCGACCCGGAGAAATACCCCCGGGGATTGCACCCTGTCGTGGAGCTGGGCCGGGAACTGGGCGTGGAGATCTGCCTCTGGTTCAACCCGAGCGTACAGGACGGCTATGCCGACTGGGAGAAGGACGCGCAGGCCCTCGTCGGTCTCTACGACGAGTACGGCATCCGCACGTTCAAGATCGACGGACTGGCAATCCCCGACAAACGCTCCGAAAGCAACCTGCGGCGGCTGTTCGACCGCGTGCTGGAGCGGACGGGCGGCCAAGTGGTCTTCAACCTCGACGCCACGGCCGGACGCCGCGGAGGCTACCACATGTTCAACGAGTACGGCAACATCTTCCTCGAAAACCGTTACACCGACTGGCAGAACTACTACCCCTACTGGACGCTGCGCAACCTGTGGATGCTCTCCAAATACGTTCCCGCGGAGAAGCTCCAGATCGAGTTCCTCAACAAATGGCGCAACACGGAAAAATATGCCGGCGACCCGTTCGCCCCGGCCAATTACAGTTTCGAATACCTCTTCGCAACGACCATGGCCGGACAGCCGCTGGCCTGGATGGAGGCGAGCGGACTGCCCGAAGAGGCGCTGGGCATCGGCGCGCTGATCGAACGCTACAAAGAGGTGCAGCACGATTTCCACCGCGGAGTGATCCTCCCCGTGGGCGACGAACCGTCGGGCCGCTCGTGGACCGGATTCCAGTCGGTCGACGGCGAGCGGGGCTACCTGATCTTCTTCCGCGAGCAGAACCCCGACCGGAAGGCCCGGATCGAAACATGGCTCCCCGAGAACTCGAAAGTGCGCCTCACGCCGGTGCTGGGGAGCGGGAAGGCCGCCGTGCAGAAGACCGGACGCCGCGGAACGCTGGAGGTGGAACTTCCCGCGCCCAACGACTACACGATGTACCGCTACGAACTGATCCGCTGACGAACCACAAATCCTGATAACAATGAAAACACCGATAAAATTCATCCTGTCATTTGCTCTGCTGCTGCTCGCGGCGGCCGACATCGCAGCCCAGGAGCTGATCACCAACGTTTACGGACGCGACGTGCAGTCGCTCAACGGAAAGTGGGACGCCATCGTCGATCTCTACGATCAGGGCCGCAAAAACAAGATCTACCTCAACCGCAGGCCGGAGGGAAAGACCGATTTCTACGAATATTCGTTCGACAACGGCCTGCGGCTCGACGTTCCCTCGGACTGGAACTGCCAGATGCCCGAGCTGAAATACTACGAAGGCACGGTGTGGTATGCCCGGCGGTTCGACGCCCCCGAGCAGACCGGCCGGCGGCAGTTCCTCTATTTCGGAGCCGTCAGCTACCGCTGCCGGGTCTACCTCAACGGCGAGGAGATCGGCGCCCATGAAGGCGGATTCACACCCTTTGAGATCGAGGTGACGGGCCGCCTCAGGCCCGAAGGCAACTTTCTGGCCGTGGAGGTCAACAACACCCGCACCACAGACGCCATCCCGGCGATGGCCTTCGACTGGTGGAACTACGGCGGCATCACGCGCGACGTGATGCTCGTCAGCGTGCCCGACGCTTTTATCCGGGACTATTTCATCCGCCTCGGCAAGGATTCCGACGACCGGATCGACGCCGATGTGCAGCTGGCGGGCGCCGCTGCCGGAACGGCCGTACGGATCGAGATTCCCGAACTGAACGTAGACCGGACCGTCACTGCCGGAGCGACCGGTACGGCCTCGGCGTCGTTCCGGGTCAGGAGACTGCAACGCTGGTCCCCCGCCGATCCGAAACTTTACCGGGTGATCGTCTCCACGGACCGCGACCGGGTGGAGGAGTCGATCGGGTTCCGCAATATCCGCACCGAGGGCGAAGAGATCGTCCTCAACGGCTCGCCCGTGTTCCTCAAGTCGATCTCGTTCCACGAAGAGATCCCCCAGCGCATGGGCCGGGCACACTCCGAGGCCGACGCCGTGATGCTGCTCAGCGAGGCCAAGGCACTCGGCTGCAACATGATCCGTCTGGCGCACTACCCGCAGAACGAACATATCGTCCGGCTGGCCGAAAAGATGGGCTTCCTGCTCTGGGAGGAGATTCCCATCTGGCAGGGCATCGACTTCGCCAACGACCCAACCCGCGAAAAGGCGGGCCGCATGATCCGCGAGATGGTCACGCGCGACAAGAACCGCTGCGCCCTGACGTTTTGGGGCGTGGCCAACGAGACGCAGCCTTCCGGGCCGCGCAACGCCTTCCTGCGCCACCTGATCGCATGCTGCCGGGAGATCGACGACACGCGCCTGATCGTTGCGGCGTTCGATCTGGTGCGTTTCGACCGCCAGCGGCAGCTGTTCGTCATGGACGACCCGTTCATCGGGGAACTGGATGTCGTGGCCATCAACAAATACATGGGCTGGTATCACCCGTGGCCCCTCACGCCCGACAAGGCGGTGTGGGACGTGGCGCGCGGCAAACCGCTGATCATCTCCGAATTCGGCGGCGAGGCGCTCTACGGCCAGCACGGCCCGGCCGATGTGGCCAGTTCGTGGAGCGAGGAGTATCAGGAGGCCCTCTACCGCGACAACCTGCGCATGTTCGAGAACATCCCCAACCTGCGGGGCGTGTCGCCGTGGATTCTGTTCGACTTCCGCTCGCCGTTCCGCTTCCACCCCGCCAACCAGGAGGGCTGGAACCGCAAGGGGCTGGTTTCCGATCAGGGATACCGCAAGAAAGCGTGGTATCTGATGAAAGCCTATTACGACAAACATTAAAAGAAGATGAAGAAGTTTTTGACATACACGCTTCTCGGCGTCCTGCTCGCAGGTTGCGCCGGAGGCGGGCGGGAACCGCTGGAGACCGTCGTGGACAAGGCGCTGGCCGGCGCCGAGCGGCAGACGCTGCTGATGGCCGAGAAGTACAGTGCGCGCGAAGGCCGCCTGCCGCGCACGTGGGAGAACGGCGAGGACGTCTCGTCGGATTCGCGCTGGTGGTGCAGCGGCTTTTTCCCGGGCGTGCTGTGGTACGTCTACGAGAACGGCCGCAACCCCCGGGTGCTGAAGTACGCCCGGATGTTCACCGCACGCGTCGAGCGGGAAAAACACACCACCGACAACCATGACGTGGGGTTCATGCTCTATTGCAGTTTCGGCAACGGACTGCGCCTCACGGGAGACAAGTCCTACGAGGAGGTGCTGCTCACCGGGGCGCGCTCGCTGGCGACGCGCTTCAAACCCGAAGTAGGGCTGATCCGCTCGTGGGACCACAACCGCGACAAATGGCAGTATCCGGTCATCATCGACAACATGATGAACCTCGAACTGCTGATGTGGGCCGCCGACCGTTCGGGCGACAAGTCGCTGCGCGACATGGCCGTATCGCATGCTGACAAGACGCTGAAACACCATTTCCGCCCCGACTTCAGCTCCTGCCACCTGGTCTCCTACGACACGATCTCGGGACAGCCCCATCTCAAGCAGACCCATCAGGGCCTCTCCGACTCCTCGGCTTGGAGCCGCGGACAGGCATGGGGACTCTACGGCTACACCTGCATGTACCGCCTCACGGGCGACGCCCGCTACCTCGAACAGGCCCGCGGCATCGCCGGATTCCTCATCAACCACAGGAACATGCCTGCCGACGGGATTCCCTACTGGGATTTCGACGCTCCGGCCCTCGCCTCCACGCCGCGCGACGCATCGGCGGCCGCGATCATGGCCTCGGCACTGGTCGAGCTGAGCGGCTTCGTGCCCGCAGCCGAAGGGGAGCGGTACATGGCTTTCGCCGAAAAGCAGATCCGCACGCTGGCCTCGCCCGAATACACCGCTCCGGCGGGTGAGAACGGAGGCTTCATTCTCCGGCACAGCACGGGAGCCTATCCCTTCTCCTCGGAGGTCGACGTGCCGCTCACCTACGCCGACTACTATTATCTGGAGGCGCTCACGCGCATCAAACGCCGATTGCAGCCATGACCGCCGTGAAAAAATACGCGCTGCTGCCGCTCTGCGGCCTGACCCTGTTCTGCGCCCGGGCGCAGATGCCCGCGACAAACTACGACGAATCGCAGGTTCCGGCTTACACGCTGCCCGACCCGCTGACAACCATCGCCGGAAAAAAGGTGACTGACGCCGAAACGTGGATTTCGGAACGCCGTCCCGAACTGCTGTCGCTGTTCGAAAGCGAGGTCTACGGAAAAGCCCCCGGCCGTCCCGAAGGACTGCATTTCGAGGTCTTGAGCGAGGACCGCTACACGCTGGGCAACATGGCCACCCGCCGGGAGATCGCCGTCTACTTCACCGAGAGCGACGCACATTTCATGACCATCCTGCTCTACATCCCCAACAAACGCACCGACGCCGTTCCGGTCTTTCTGGGGCTGAATTTCAAGGGCAACCACACGATCTGCGACGACCCGCTCGTCACGGAGTCGGTCTCGCGCATGAAGCCGCGCGAAGAGGGCGGCAGCGAAGTCCGCGCAAAAGGGTTCCCGCGCGCCGCGGCGGCATCGCGGTGGCCGGTCGAGATGCTGATCGCCAACGGCTACGGCCTCGCCACGATTTACCGCGGCGACATCGACCCCGACTACGACGACGGCTTCCAAAACGGCGTTCACCCGCTCTTTTACCGCGAGGGGCAGACCAAACCGGCCCCCGATGAATGGGGCACGATCGCAGCCTGGGCCTGGGGCTTGAGCCGTGCGATGGACTACCTCGAAACCGACGAGGATGTCGATGCCTCCCGCGTGGCGGTCATCGGGCATTCGCGGCACGGCAAAACGGCCCTTTGGGCCGCAGCCGTCGATCCGCGCTTCGCCATGGCCGTGTCGAACGACTCGGGATGCGGCGGCGCGGCGTTGTCGCGGCGTTGTTACGGCGAAACCGTAGCCAGGATCAACAGCCTTTTCCCGCATTGGTTTTGCGGGAACTTCAACCGGTATTCGGGCAACGAGGCGGCTTTGCCCGTCGACCAGCACGAACTGATTGCGCTGATAGCCCCGCGCCCGGTGTATATCGCCAGCGCCGTCGAGGACCGTTGGGCCGATCCGAAAGGCGAGTTCCTCGCGGGGGTCCACGCCACGCCGGTCTACGAGTTGTTCGGCCTGGAGGGACTTTCGGGAACGGAACTGCCCCAAACCGACGCGCCCGTGCTGTCGGGACACATCGGCCACCACGTCCGTTCGGGCGACCACGACATCACGCTCTACGACTGGCGGCAATTCGTGAAATTCGCGGACAAACACCTGAAACGATAATCTAAAACAACACCATACATGAAAAACCGGTTTATAAAACTGCTTCTCGCGGCCGTGCTGTTGGGCTCCCTCTCCCCGGCGGCCGCCCAGACCCGCGAAATGGACCTCTCGGGAGAGTGGAGGTTCCAGACGGACGTGATGGATTTCCGCAGGGGATCGCTTTCGCCGCGCTACAACCACCAACTCCAGGAGACCATCATGCTCCCCGGCATCACCGACGACTACAAAATCGGCTACAAATCGCCCTACCGCCATGTCGACCGCCTGACGCGCGTCTACGAGTACATGGGTCCGGCGTGGTATCAGCGCGACATCGAGTTCCCGGCCGACTGGAAGGGCAAGTGCATCTTCCTCTATTTCGAACGCACCCACTGGCTCAGCTCGGTATGGGTCGACACCAAGGAGGTGAGCCGACTGGACTACATCAGCGTCCCCCACAACCACGACCTGACGGATTTCGTCACCCCGGGCAAGACGCACCGCATCACGGTGTGCATCGACAACCGGTTCCAGTACAACACCCACAAATGGAACCACGCCCACACGGAGTTCACGCAGATCAACTGGAACGGCATCCTCGGCGAGATGAAACTCGTGGCCGTAGACCCCGTTTACATCGACGACATGCAACTGTATCCCGACCTCGCGACGAACAGCGTCAGGGTGGAGATGGCGATTGAAAACCACACCAAAAAGCCGTTCGAAGGCCGGGCGCAGTTCACCGTCACGGGCAGCGGGCTTGAGCTTACCCGCGAATTTCCCGTGAGCGGCGACGGGGAGAAGGTCAGCCTGAAGGAGACCCTCCAGCTGGGAAAGGAGGCGAAACTCTGGGACGAATTCAACCCGAACCTCTACACCGTGGAGTGCACGCTGCTGACCGGCGCCGGAAAAGAGTCCTTCGAACATAAGAAGTCGGCGACGTTCGGCATGCGCGAAGTGGCGCAGGGCCGCAACCACATCCTGCTCAACGGCCGTCCGCTCCACCTGCGCGGAACCGTCGAGAACGCCGTGTTCCCGAAAACGGGCCACGCCCCGGTCTGCGACGCCGAATGGGAGCGTATCATGCGCATCGTCAAGGACTACGGACTGAACCACATCCGTTTCCACTCGTGGTGCCCTCCCGCCGCGGCTTTCCGCATGGCCGACCGCCACGGCGTCTACCTCGAAGTCGAGATGCCCATGTGGGGCAAGGACGCCGAGCCGGACGAAGCGCGCTACGACTTCTTCCGCCGCGAGATGCGCGCCATCCTCAAGGAGTACGGCAACCACCCCTCGTTCGTCCTCTACTGCAACGGCAACGAGATCACCGGCAACTTCGACTTCATCGAGGAGCTGACCGCCGACGGCCGCAAACTCGACACGCGGCATCTGTACAGCGGTTCGACGGCCCGCACGCGCGTCCCGTCCGACCAGTATTACGTCTCGCAACAGACCAACAAAGGCCCCGTGAAGGTCTACGAGGGACGGCCCTCGACCGACTGGGACCGCAGCAAGGAGTCGGACGTGGACGTTCCGGTCATTTCCCACGAGTCGGGCCAGCGGTGCGTCTATCCCGACTTCCGCGAGATCGGGAAATACACGGGACCGGTCGAGGCCCGGAACTTCGAACTGTGGCGCGAGATGCTCACCGCCAACGGCATGGGCGATCAGGCCCACGACTTCTTCCGGGCCTCGGGCGCGCTGACCGTCGTGGAGTACAAGGCCGTGATCGAGGCGCTGCTCCGCTCGTCCAAATCGGCCGGATTTCAGCTCCTGTCGCTCAACGACTTCCCGGGCCAGGGTTACGCCCCGGTGGGTGTGCTCGATCCGTTCTGGGACTCCAAGGGCCTGGTGACGCCCGAGGATTGGCGGGCCTTCTGCGCGCCGACCGTGGCGCTGCTCCGCTACCCGAAAAGCGCCTGGTTCGAAGACGAAACCTTCACGGCAAAGGCCGAGGTCTACAACTTCGGCGCGGCGGCGCTCAAAAATGCGAAAATCCGCTGGTCGATCACCGACGGCAGCGGGAAAGCCATCGCCAAGGGCAGTCTGAAATCGCAGACCGTAGGCACCGACGGCGTGTTCCCCGTCGGGGAGTTCTCCGCTCCGCTCGGCAAGGTGCGAGGCCCGCAGAAGCTGACCGTGCACCTGAACGTCGGTGAAAAGACAAGCAACAGCTGGGACATCTGGGTCTATCCGCGCAACGCACAGCTGATGCAGTCGGATACGGAGGTGCTCTACACGACGGAGTTCGGCGAGCAGGCCAAACAGCACCTCGCCGCGGGGAAGAAGGTCGTCCTGACCCCCGCGCCGAACAAGGTCAAGGGGCGCAAATCGACCTTCCACAACCATTTCTGGAACCCGATCATGTTCGCCTGGGCGCCGATGACCATCGGCTGTCTGATTCACGCCGAGGAACCCGTGTTCGCCGACTTCCCGACCTCGTACCACACCGACTGGCAGTGGTGGGACATTCTGGAGAACGCCAAGGTGATCGAGATGCAGCAGACCCCGCGCCAGCTGCGGCCCTTCATCCAGGTGATCGACAGCTTCGACAACAACGAAAAACTCGGCATCGGCTTCGAAGCCCGCGTCGGCGGCGGCAAACTGCTCGTTCTGGCGGTCGACACGAAAAAGAAGATGGACCAGCGCCCCGCCACGCGCCAGCTGCTCGAAAGCATCGACCGCTACGTCCGCAGCGACCGTTTCGCTCCCGAGGTCACACTCGACGAGTCGTTCATCACCTCCTTCATGCGCTAAAACCGCACGATTATGAACAAGATCTGTCTACTGCTCTGCTGCCTGCTGCCCGGCCTGTTCCGGGCAGGGGCGCAGGAGCTGAAAATGACCGAATACGCCCCTCTGACGCAGATTTACGGCGAGGTCTGCGAGTCCGACGAACTGCTTCCTATGGGCGATGTGGGGGTGGAATTCGGATACGTCCTCTACCAGGCCGCAATCACCGTTCCCGCAGGGGAGGCCGCGCTCGAACTGGAGAACGTGCGGGACTATGCCGCGGTTTACCTCGACGGCGTGTTTCAGGGAGCCCTGACCGACAACCGCAAAACGCTGACTCTGAAGGCCGAACCCGGCCGGCACACATTGCAGCTCTATGTCGAAAACATCGGCCGCATCACCTACGGCCCGGAGATTCTCGACAACTCGAAAGGACTCTTCGGCGAAGCCCGCCTCGGCGGCGAAACGATCGCCGGCTGGACGATCACCCCGCTCGAAGTGCGCGACACCGATCCCGAAACCCTCGAGTTCGAAGCCCTCGGCCCGTGCAACACGCCCTGTTTCCGGCGCGGGCAGTTCGACCGTGCGGCGCACGAAGGAGCCGTTTACCTCGACGTGTCGGGATGGGGCATGGGCGAGGTGTGGATCAACGGCCACTACCTCGGCTCGTTCTGGGACGAGGAGAAACAGCAGTCGATCCTCATTCCGGCCGAAATCCTCGCCGAAAAGGGGAACCGCATCGTGGTTTTCGACCTCAAAAACAACGACCCCGGCGCAACGATGCGCCTCTCGGACAAACCCGTGTTCAAATAACAAGCACAACCTATGAAGAAAATAACCGTTATCGCCCTGCTGCTGGCCGCCGCCCTCGGGGCGCAGGCCCGGAACGGGAGCGGAAAGCCCGCCTACAAGGACGCCGGACGCCCCGTCGAAGAGCGCGTCAGCGACCTGCTGTCGCGGATGACCCTCGAAGAGAAGGTCATGCAGCTCAACCAGTACACGCTCGGCCGCAACGACAACGCCAACAACGTGGCCGATCCGGTGGACAAGATTCCCGCCGAAATCGGCTCGCTCATCTACTTCGACACCTCGCCCGAGCTGCGCAACCGGCTTCAGAAAAAAGCCATCGAGCAGTCGCGGCTCGGAATCCCCGTGCTGTTCGGCTACGACGTGATCCACGGTTTCCGCACCACTTACCCCATTTCGCTGGCCCAGGCCTGCTCGTGGAATCCCGCACTGGTGAAGCAGGCCGCCGAAGTGGCCGCACAGGAGGCGCGGATGTCGGGCGTCGAGTGGACCTTCTCGCCGATGATCGACGTGGCGCGCGACGGCCGCTGGGGCCGTGTCTCGGAGGGCTACGGCGAAGATCCCTACGCCAACGCCGTCTACGGAGTGGCGGCGGTCGAAGGCTACCAGGGCGACAACCTCGCCGACTCCCGCCGCGTGGCCGCCTGCCTCAAGCATTTCGTCGGCTACGGCGCCTCGGAGGCCGGCCGCGACTACGTCTACACCGAAATCTCGCGTCAGACGCTCTGGGACACCTACATGCCGCCCTACCAGGCGGGCATCGAGGCCGGAGCCGCTACGGTGATGAGCTGCTTCAACGACATCAGCGGAACGCCCGGCACGGCCAATCCCTACATCCTGACCGAGGTGCTCAAGGAGCGCTGGGCGCACGACGGATTCGTCGTCTCGGACTGGGCCGCCATCGAACAGCTGCGCTCGCAGGGCGTGGCCGCCGACCGGAAGGAGGCCGCCGAAAAGGCCTTCAACGCGGGTGTCGAAATGGACATGATGAACCGCTGTTACGACGCCCATCTGGCCGCCCTGGTCCGCGAAGGCAAGGTCTCGCAGGAGAAACTCGACGAGGCCGTGCGGCGCGTTCTGCGGCTGAAATTCCGGCTCGGGCTGTTCGAACGCCCCTACACCCCGGAGTCGGAGGAGACGGACCGGTTCCTGCTTCCCGCGAGCCTCGCCGTCGCCGAGCGGCTCGCCGAGGAGTCGATGGTGCTGCTGAAAAACGAGAACAACACGCTGCCGCTGAAAGCCGCCCGCCGCATCGCGGTCATCGGCCCGATGGCGCAGAACCGGCTGCACCTGCTCGGCGCGTGGTCGGCACACGGCCGCGAAGAGGACGCGGTGAGCCTCTTCGCCGGGCTGGAAAACGAATACCGGGGCCGCGCCGAACTGCTCTACGCCCGGGGCTGCGACTTCGACGGCGAGGACCGCTCCGGATTCCGTGAGGCTGTCGCCGCGGCCGCGGCTGCCGACGTGGTGGTCCTCTGCCTCGGGGAGAAAAAGCAGTGGAGCGGCGAGAACGCCTCGCGCTCGACGATCGCGCTTCCCGAAATCCAGGAGCAGCTGGCCGCCGAACTGGCCCAGACCGGAAAACCGCTGGTTTTGGTTCTGTCCAGCGGCCGGCCGCTGGAGCTGTGCCGCCTCGAACCCCTCTGCGGGGCCATGGTGCAGATGTGGCAGCCCGGCATCCGGGGAGGCAACCCCCTGGCGGGAATTCTGTCGGGGAGGATCAACCCCTCGGGACGCCTCGCCATGACGTTCCCCCGCTCGACGGGCCAGATTCCGATCTACTACAACCGCCGCCAGAGCGGCCGCACCCATCAGGGCAAATATCAGGACATCCCCAGCACGCCGCTCTATGAATTCGGACACGGCTTGAGCTATACGACGTTCGAATACGGCGACCTGCGCCCGTCGGCAACCACGCTGCGCCGCGGGGAAAAGACGACGGTCGAGGTCTCCGTGACCAACACGGGCGACATGGACGGCGCCGAGACGGTTCACTGGTTCATATCGGACCCTGTGTGCCGCATCTCACGCCCCGTCAGGGAGTTGAAACACTTCGAGAAACAGCCGATCCGCCGCGGCGAGACCCGCACGTTCCGGTTCGAGATCGACCCCGAAAAGGATTTGAGTTTCACGGACGGCAACGGCAACCGGTTCCTCGAACCGGGCGACTACTTCATCCTCGTAAAGGACAAAAAGGTGAAACTGACGCTGACGGACTGATCCCCGCTCCCATTAAAGGACAGAGCTGTAACCTGAAAAGTTACAGCTCTGTCCGTATCAGGCCGCAGTCACCCGGAGAACGGAACGCCCCGCCGATTCGCAGGAAAGCCGCCCCCTCACAGGCCCTTTGTCCACACGGGTACAGGCTGGGGCGAGGTGGTCGGGCCGAAGACCTTCAGACGACCGTCTTCGGTCACCTCCATCGGGTCGATGAAGACCATGCGCGCATCGCCCGTCGGGGCCGTCCGGCCGTGGTAGACGCAGTACATCCCGCCGCCGGGAAGCTTCAACACCATATTGTGCCCCGTTCCCGTGACCTCGCCGCCCTTGTCCGCATTCTTCTCGAGGACCGGATTGTCCGACGATTTCACGAAGGGACCCAGCGGCGAACCGGCCGTAGCATAGCCCACCGCATAATGCTGCCCGCCGTAGAAGTTGGCGGAATACATCATGTAATAGGTCCCGTTTTCCTTGAAGGCGTACGACCCCTCGGTCCAGCGCCGGTTGACCTCTCCGGCGGTGACCGAACGGCTCTCCCACCCGGTTTGCGGGTCGGAGGCAGACTGCGGGGGCGTCAGCAGAGCGACCGGCTCGCCGATGACGCCGCTGAAATCGGGCTTCATCTCCACACCGTACACCCAGCTCTCCTCGATCTCGTCGAAAAGCCCCTTGTCGCGCGCCCACGCCGAAAGCTCGCTTTCGACGGGATGCTTGTAACAGCAGCGCGAATAATAGAGATACACCCGGCCGTCATCGTCCCACAATACGTTGGCGTCGATCACCGGATAGCCGGGATCGAACACCGGACGGTCATACAGGTCGGAAAAGGGACCCGACGGCGAATCGGCAACCGCCACCCCGATGCGGAACGTTTCGAGGTCGCCGTTCGGGTTATGCCGCCAGTTGGCACTGAAAAACAGGTAATAGCGGCCGTCGCGTTCATACACTTCGGGCGCCCAGAAGCAGTCGGTTCCCCATGCCGAGGCATTGCCGTCGTAGACGACATCGCCCTTCTGCCAGGTAACGAGGTCGTCCGAGACGCAGACGCGAAAACCCCGGATGTCGCCGCTCGTTCCGTACATATAGAATTTTCCGTCAGCGGCGTGGAGGATGAACGGGTCGCCGAACGCAACGTCGAGCGGATTACGATATGCAGGCGAGTCGCATCCGAGCAGGATCGCCGGCAGGAAGAAGATGAGCAGTTTTTTCATACAGGTTATTTGAATGGTTTGAATCCGTCGTAAAATGCCATTTGGCGCGTACTCCGACAAAATTATTCGTTTTATCCGATTTTCAGCCATGCCGTCACCCGATGGGCCGCAATTGATCAAAGAGTTATACATTATGGAAATATTTTTCCATTTTGCGCCGGGCCGGACACCTATCTTTGCAGGGTCCGGAGACTCCGAAACCCGTTTGTCCGCGGCCCTCATCCCCGGTCCCAACCTTAAATCTTACGACCTATGAAACGATTGCTTCCATTAATCGCGACGTTGTTCGCCATCGCCTGCTGTGCGGCGCAAAACCTCCGAAAAGTGCCCCTGGCCGATCCTTTCATCCTGCTTTACGACGGGGTGTATTACGCCTATGGCACAGGCGCCGGAAGCGGCATCGAGGTGTGGACATCCCGCGACCTCTCCACGTGGGAGAGGGCCAAAGGCAACGCCCGCGACGGACTGGCCCTGCACCGCACGGATGTCTGGGGCGAAAAATGGTTCTGGGCGCCCGAGGTCTACCGGCTGAATGACAAATTCTACATGTATTTCACGGCCGAAGAGCACATCTGCGTCGCCACCTCCGACTCGCCGCTGGGTCCTTTCGTACAGGAGACGCGGCAACCGATGATCGCCGATGAAAAGTGCATCGACAACACGCTGTTCATCGACGACGACGGCCGGGCGTACATGTATTTCGACCGGTTCAACGACGGGCTGAATATCTGGGTCGTCGAGCTGGAAGACGACTGCACGACGCTGAAAAAAGAGACGATGCGCCCCTGCATCCATGTTTCGCAGGAGTGGGAAAAGGTGACTTATTAGTCAAAACGGGTGCTGAAACGCCTCAAAAACAGGAAAACGCCACGC